>Ga0222671_1000140_pt1 | contig 37984 bp, 37 predicted proteins | sample AntAcemetagen797_FD_179849 | JGI IMG/M metagenome (GOLD analysis project Ga0222671, IMG submission 179849) | Saline water microbial communities from Ace Lake, Antarctica - #797 | ecosystem: Environmental > Aquatic > Non-marine Saline and Alkaline > Saline | place: Antarctica: Ace Lake... | reverse complement strand
GGCGTCGACGTCAATCTCGACCGCGTCATCCAGGAAGCGGTCGACGAGCAGAGGCGCCCCGGGGCCCACAATGGCCAAGCCTTCAATGCGGCCAAAATAGTCCGCCAAAGATTCCTGGTCATAGACGATTTCCATCCCGCGCCCCCCCAGGACGTAGCTGGGGCGCACCAGGACCGGGAAGCCGATGTCTTCGGCGATGGTGAGTGCGTGAGGGTAGTTCGTGGCGGTACCGTTACGGGGCGCCACAAGCCCTGCCTCGTCGAGGATTCGAGCAAACGACCCCCGCTCCTCCGCTAAGTCGATGGAGCTAGGAGAGGTCCCTAAGATCGGAACGCCCGCGGCTTCTAAGCCTTCGGCGAGCCCGAGAGCCGTTTGGCCGCCAAGCTGGACGATGACCCCCAACATCTCGCCCGCAGCGCTCTCTTGATGGATAATTTCGAGCACATCCTCCAGGGTCAAGGGCTCAAAATACAACCGGTCACTGGTGTCATAGTCTGTGGACACCGTTTCGGGATTGCAGTTAATCATGATGGTTTCAAAACCCGCATCGCGCAAAGCGAAAGCGGCGTGAACGCAGGAGTAGTCGAACTCGATTCCTTGGCCAATACGATTGGGCCCCGAGCCCAAAATGACCACCTTTTTGCGGTCAGAGGGCACCACTTCTGACACCTGGTCATAGCTGGAGTAGTGGTAGGGAGTAAGCGCCGGAAATTCACCCGCGCAGGTGTCTACGGTCTTAAACACGGGCCGCAGGTTGAAACCATGGCGCACCTCGCGCACCGCGTGCTCTGAGAGTCCTCTCAGAGAGCCAATCTGGGCATCGGAAAGCCCATGTTCTTTGGCCCAGCGCAGGATCTCCAGAGAAAGCTCTGGAGCGTCGGAGACGTCCTGGGCGACCTCGTTAATCAGCTCGATCTGGTCGAGAAACCACGGGTCTATCCCTGTGGCGTCGTGAACTTCCTCCACCGTGGCCCCGAGTCGCAGAGCTTGTTGGACGGTCACAATGCGGCCGTCTGTGGGAACTGCGGAACGCTCAATAAGCTCCTGCCGGGAAGAGGTCTGAGCATCCCAATGAAAAGAGCTACCGCGTTGCTCTAGCGAGCGCAGAGCCTTGTTGAGAGCCTGGGAGAAGTTTCGACCCAGCGCCATAGCCTCGCCGACAGATTTCATCGTGGTGGTGAGGGTGCGATCTGCAAGCGGAAATTTTTCGAAAGCGAACCGGGGGACTTTCACCACGACGTAATCCATGGTGGGTTCAAAGGACGCCGGAGTGACACCGGTGATGTCGTTGGGTATCTCATCTAAGCGATACCCCAAAGCCAGCTTGGCGGCGATTTTGGCAATCGGGAAACCCGTGGCTTTGGAAGCCAAAGCGGAGCTTCGCGACACGCGAGGGTTCATTTCGATCACGATGATGCGACCTGTGAGGGGTTCCACAGCGAACTGAATGTTGCATCCTCCGGTATCCACGCCCACGGCGCGAATGATGTCAATACCGATGTCACGCATACGCTGGAATTCCCGGTCCGTCAGTGTCAACGCCGGGGCAACCGTAATCGAATCCCCCGTATGGACGCCGACCGGGTCAACGTTTTCAATCGAGCACACCACAACGGTGTTGTCTGCGCTATCGCGCATCATTTCTAGCTCGTACTCTTTCCATCCCAGAATGGACTCTTCGAGCAGCACTTCTGTCGTCGGACTCTGGTGGAGTCCATCGCCCACCATGCGCACAAGTTCTGCTTCGTCATGGGCAAAACCAGAACCCAGGCCACCCATCGTGTAGGAGGGGCGGATGACCAAGGGATACCCCAGGTCTTTTGCAAACTCTTTAGCCTCGTCTATTGCGGTGGCGATGTAACTGCGCGCGACATCTGCCCCACAGTCAAGAACGAGGTCTTTGAATATCTGGCGATCCTCACCACGCTGGATGGCCTCGAAGGAAGCGCCGATGAGCTCAATGTCATATTTTTCGAGAATCCCCTCCGTGTGCAAGGCCATCGCGGCATTCAAGGCGGTCTGGCCTCCAAGAGTGGGAAGAATTGCGTCGGGACGCTCCTTCGCGATGATGGCTTCCAAAACCGCGGTCGTGATGGGTTCTATGTAGGTCTGATCAGCAAAACCCGGGTCTGTCATGATTGTTGCCGGGTTTGAGTTGACCAGAATGACCCGGACCCCTTCCTCCCTCAGCACCCGACAGGCTTGAGTTCCCGAATAGTCGAACTCGGCTGCCTGGCCAATGACGATGGGGCCTGACCCAATGACAAGAACGCTGCGAATATCGTCGCGCTTAGGCATTGTTACCGCGCTCCTTCCGGGGTTGACAGGTGTTTTTCCACCATGTCTCTAAAGCGGTCGAATAAGTGGGTTGCATCGTGCGGACCTGCCGCCGCTTCCGGGTGATATTGCACCGAGAAGGCAGGCAGGTCGAGGGCTCTCAGCCCCTCCACGACGTTGTCGTTCAAGCTGTAATGGGACACTTCAACCCGGCCAAAACCTGCAGGGGAATCAAGGACACCCTCGAGCGGGGCGTCGACGGCAAATCCGTGGTTTTGGGAGGTAATTTCCACACGCCCGGATTCTTTGTCGAGAACCGGCTGGTTGATGCCGCGGTGGCCGTAGGGAAGTTTGTAGGTTCCAAAACCCAAAGCACGCCCCAGGAGTTGGTTGCCAAAGCAGATTCCAAAGAACGGCAACCTCTCGCGCAACGCCTCCTGAAGTAACTCAACCTGGTCATCAGACGCCGCGGGGTCTCCAGGCCCGTTGGAATAAAACAGAGCAACCGGGGATATCGCCAGGACATCCTCGAGAGTGGACTTTGCTGGCAAGAGATGAACTTCAAAACCCCTGGCGGCGAGGTGGCGCACGGTGGATTCCTTTATTCCCAAATCCAGCGCTGCCAGGACCCCCAGGAGAGGCCCCGTCGAAGGGATGACGCGGGTCGAATCAACACTGACTCGATCCGACAGGCTCAACCCCGACATGGAAGCGGCACTTCGCACCGCGCCGAGTTGCTCGTCGGGGGAAAGGGTCAGAGCGTCTCCGCTAAATATGCCGCCGCGCATGACGCCTGCTTCCCGGAGCACCAGCGTAATGGCCCGGGTGTCGACCCCAGAAATGCCCACAATGTCATCGTGGAGCAGGTCTTCATCCAGGCTCCGAGTGGAACGATAGTTCGAGGGACGCCGCGCAGGATCACGCACAACAAACCCTTCCACCCAAATTCTGCGCGACTCCGCGTCTTCATCGTTCATTCCGGTATTGCCAATATGGGGCGCGGTCATGACGACAATCTGGCCGGCATAGCTGGGGTCCGTGAGGGTTTCTTGGTATCCCGTCATCCCTGTGGAGAACACCACCTCACCTAGTCTCTGCCCCACGCTCCCCCAGGAATATCCGGGAAAGCGAGAACCGTCTTCTAACACCAGCACCGCTGCGGATCGCACTATTGATTCTCCTTTGCGAGCGAATTGATACGGTCGACGACCGCTTCCAGGTTGCTATCGACCAGCCGAAAGTAGCTGTCCACCATGTGGGGGCCCAGTAACCACTGCACCATGAGCAGCCCATCAGGCTCCACCACGCGGTCAATGGTCCACGTTGCACGGCCAGCTCGCAAATTCGCGCTAAACGGCAACACGATGGGATCGGACCCACGCGCGTCGAGCACGAGGCCTCCCGGGGCGAACCCGAGTGTGGCCTGAGACCGAAACGCCAAGGGACCGACAGCGACCCTCTGGAGCGGGGCGCCTGCTTCGGAGGTGCCAACGTAAAGACACTCAATTCCCTCAGTTACCGAGCCTTCTGGGTCGCTCCACGTGAAAAAGCTTTTCCATCCCGAGTAGGAGTTTCTTCGCCTGCGCCACCCCCACCAAGCGCCACCGAGAGCCAACGCCATCACGGCGAGCAGTATCAAAGCAGACTGTTCTTGAGTCACGAAAGTGCCTTCCTTCTGAGGTGAACCTCGGGCATGGGGACGAGGACACCGTCTCGAACAGTCGGCGCCCCGCCATAAAACGTGTGCAGAACCTGTCCCGACAACGTGATGCCGAGATAAGGGTTGTTAGAGCTCAAGCTGGCACCAGGCGGTGGGGTGGGTGCGGAGGTATCAACCAGAGTCAGGTGTGCCGGTTCTCCGACAGCGAAAGGCTTCGAATATCCAGCCACTTTTCCAATGCGAGCCGGTGTGCTCGACATCACCCGCGCGACATCGACCAAAGAAAGATGTCCCGGCTTCACGAGCGTTTCTAGCACCACGGGTAAAGCAGTTTCCAAACCAAGCATGCCAAAGGCTGCGAGTGAAAAAGCACACCTTTTCGCTGCCTCCGGGTGGGGCGCGTGGTCGGTGGCCACAATGTCTATCACCCCGGAGGCAACCGCTTCGCGCAACGCAAGAGTGTCCTCTTTCGCGCGCAGTGGCGGATTGACCTTAAACGTCGGGTCCGCCTCACAAAGCAAATCTTCGGTCAACAACAGGTGGTGGGGGGTGACCTCCGCTGTCACCGCAATTCCCCGGGCCTTCGCCCACGCCACCACGGCAACAGATCCGGCTGTGGACAAGTGACACACATGCAGACGCGCACCCACGGACTGTGCCAGCAGGACGTCTCGAGCAATAATGGTCTCTTCAGCGACGCCAGGCCAGCCTTTCAAGCCCAGGGCGATGGCCACGTCTCCGGAATTCATTTGAGAACCTTCAGTGAGACGAGGGTCCTGAGCGTGTTGGGCCACAACACCACCGAGAGCACTGACTCGCTCGAGGGCTTCTCGCATAAGTCGTGAGTCGTCCACGCAGTGACCGTCGTCCGAAAACACTCGAACCTGGGCTGCCGAGCCAGCCATCGCCTCGAGAGAAGCCAACTCTTTCCCGGCGAGACCCTTGCTGATGGCTCCCACCGGTCGCACATCGACGTAGCCGGCGTCTCTGCCCAGATCCCAGACGTGGTCGGTGGCAGCAGAGGTATCCGCGACGGGTGTTGTGTTTGCCATTGCGTGCACGGCGGTGAAGCCGCCTAGTGCGGCTGCTTGGGACCCAGAAAGCACCGTTTCCGCCTGCTCCATTCCCGGTTCTCTCAAATGAGTATGAAGGTCAACAAGTCCGGGAAGCGCAACAAGGCCTGCGGCATCGATGGTGACGGCGTGCCGGGGCGATACGTCCTCAGGGGACACAAAAACTCCCCCCGAAATAGCGAGGGTGTCGTTTTTTACCCCGAAGAGAGAGGCTCCCACTATTAAGTACTCACTCATGAGTGATCCCCCCACACCTCATATAGCGCCGCCATCCGCACGGAGACACCGTTGCGCACCTGATCGAGAATGACAGATCGCGTCGAATCCGCTACCTCCGAGGCTATCTCCACCTCCCGATTGAGAGGACCCGGGTGCAACACGATGGAGTTATCGGGCAGAGCGTTGGCTCGCTCGGAGGTGAGGCGAAAGTCTCGAATGTACTCTTCCAGGCCCAGAAGGCGCGAAGAGTCCATCCGTTCCTTTTGCACACGCAACATCATGATCGCGTCGGGCCCAAGCCCAATGGCATCATCAAGGTTGGTCATCACTGTCACCGGCCACGTTCCTATTTCCGGGGGGAGAAAGTCTGCAGGGGCAACCAGAGTGATATTGGCGCCCAGCGTGCTTAGGAGGGCCACATTAGAGCGGGCAACGCGCGAGTGGGCTATGTCCCCCACAATCACAATGTGAAGGCCAGCGAGGTCCTTCCCTCGAGGTTGCTCATAGTGATGGCTACGAAGCGTGGCGGCGTCGAGGAGTGCCTGGGTGGGGTGCTGGCCCATACCGTCTCCGGCATTAATAATCCGCGCGCGCACCCACCCTGAGTGCGCCAGTTCGGCAGCCGCACCTTCGGTGAAATGGCGCACCACGATAATGTCAGCGCCCATGGCCTCGACTGTCTGGGCGGTGTCTTTGAGGCTTTCGCCTTTCGAGACGCTCGATCCGTGAACCTGGAATGTCATCACATCGGCAGACAACCGTGTCGCCGCTGCTTCGAACGACAGCCGTGTCCGAGTGGAATCTTCAAAAAATAGGTTAACCATGGTGACACCCCGGAGCGTCGGCAACTTAGGTACCTGGCGGTCGGCGACGGCAGAAAACTCAAGGGCTGAGTCCAGCAGGGTCAGAGCGTCGGGGCGGCTGAGATCTTGGGCGGAGAGCAGGTGTTTCATAGCTCGACCACAACCTCATCAACCCCGTCGACCTCCTCCAGGTGCACGCTGACGCGCTCCCCCGGGGCAGAGGGCAGGTTCTTTCCCACATGGTCGGCCCGAATCGGCAGTTCACGATGCCCACGATCAACGAGCACCGCGAGCTTTACTGCTCGAGGGCGGCCAAGCGCGGTCAACGCATCGAGCGCTGCGCGAATAGTTCGTCCCGAAAACAACACATCATCGACGAGGACAACCACCGCTGCGTCAATGCCTCCACTAGGCAGTTCGGTGGGGGCGGGGCTCCTATGCCCCGTCCGCGCCAGGTCATCGCGGTAGAGGGTAACGTCGAGGCTTCCCACAGCAACGCTCTCACCGGTAATGTCAGAGACCATTGCCGCGAGACGGTGGGCCAAGAAAGCGCCCCTGGTGGGAATTCCCAATAGGACAAGCGAAGACGTTTCTGGCGTGCCCTCAACTATTTCGTGGCTAATACGGCGAAGAGATCGCTCAATATCTGGCGCAGAGAGAGCGGGACGCACACTCATCTAGCCCTCCTTCCGCGCCTCACGGGACGCTTCTTAAAGTAGGTTCGACGGTCAGTCTATGGCATCGTCTAGAGAGGGCTGTGCCTCATCGGGAATGTCGGCGAGGGAGGCGAGTATCCCGTGAACGAAACCTCCGGAGGCTTCTGTGCTGAGCTGGGAAACCAAGTCGACAGCTTCAGAAATGCTGACGGCTACCGGCACCTCAGGGTTGTGAAAGATTTCCCACACAGCAAGGCGCAAAATTGCTCTGTCAACGGCTGGCATGCGATCCAGCGGCCACGACGTACTGGTGGTGGAGAGGGCCTCATCTATCGCGTCGCTGTGGGCGATGACCCCGATTACCATCTCCTCGGCGTACCCCCAGCTGCCCACACGCTCGGGTTGCCGACCCGCAATGATTCTCGCCTCCTCGAGCGCTACGTCGAGGTCTATTTCTCGAACATCGGCGCTGAAAAGAACATCAAGGGCGCGCTTGCGCGCTTTGCGTCTGGCGCTCACTCGTCACTCACGCGACCCAGGTATTCGCCTGTCCTGGTGTCCACTTTTACTTTGGTTCCCTGTTCGACGAACAGGGGCACCTGAATGTCATAGCCGGTCTCCAGCGTCGCGGGCTTGGTGCCACCGGTGGACCGATCGCCTTGCAGCCCCGGCTCTGAGTACGTAATTTCGAGAACGACCGAGGCGGGCAACTCAATATAAAGCGCCTCGCCCTCATGCATAGCAATCGTGACCGCCTGGTTAGAAAGCATGAAGTGAGAAGCGTCCCCCACGACATTTCCTGGCACGGTTACCTGGTCAAAGTCGGCTTGGTCCATGAAGACGAAGTCGGCGCCATCTTCGTAGAGGAACGTGTAGTCACGGCGGTCAACGACGGCAAAATCTACTTTGGTGCCCGCGTTGAAAGTCTTGTCGACGACTTTCCCAGACCGAACGTTTTTCATCTTGGTCCGCACGAACGCTCCGCCCTTGCCCGGCTTCACATGCTGGAACTCCACAACAGCCCAGAGCTGTCCATCCAGGTTCAACACGCTGCCGTTCTTGATTTCGTTCGTTGTTGCCACGTTATTGCCTTCCTACCAGGGTCATCATGTGATCTAAAGCCAAGGAATAAGACTCTGCTCCGAATCCGGCAATCACGCCGGTGGCGACGCCACTAATCACGGAGTGGTGGCGAAACTCTTCGCGAGCGTGAGGGTTAGATAAGTGCACCTCGATGAGAGGCAATCCCGCTTCCGTTACCATCGCGCACGCATCTCTCAAGGAGTAGGAGTAGTGAGTGAACGCTGCGGGGTTCAGAATCACCGGTGTTCGCTCGTCCACCGCCGTGTGCATAAAACCCACCAGGGTTGCCTCATCATCGCTTTGTTCAAAACTCATGTCAACGCCCGTGGCTAGGCGTGCACGCAGAGTTGCTTCGATGTCCGCCAATGTCGCTGTCCCATAAATCTCGGGTTCTCTCGAGCCCAGACGAGCGAGATTAGGGCCATTGACGACCAGGATGCGCACCATGTTCCAAGACTAGCCGGTGTGGCCGGACAGCTCTTGGTACGCAGCAAACAGCATGGACTCGTCGGGTATCGACAGCACACGCGGCTTTCCCACATCGTCTAGGACCACAAAACGCAGAACGCCACCGCGCGCCTTCTTGTCCTTTTGCATTGACGCCAGGAGGCCTCGCCAGCGATCCTGCGGATAGGTCAAGGGCAAGCCAAGCGAACCCAAAAGGCTGCGATGGCGAGCGACCTGACTGTCCCCCAGGTTGGCAACAATCCTGGAAAGCTCGGCAGCGAAAACCATTCCAATCGATATCGCAGCTCCGTGGCGCCACTGGTATCGCTCTGCATGCTCAATTGCGTGGCCCAAGGTATGTCCATAGTTCAAAATTTCGCGTTGACCCATCTCACGAAAATCGTCTCCCACGACGGTGGCCTTCACGGCAATCGCACGCCTCAGCAGTTCAAAAAACACCTCCGAGGAGGTGTCCACCGCAGCGTCAGGGTTGGCTTCGAGGAGATCCAAAATTATCGGGTCCTTGATAAAGCCGCATTTCACCACTTCAGCAAGACCCGTGCGCACTTCGTTTTCAGAAATACTCCCCAACAGGTCAGGGTCAATCAGGACAGCCTTGGGGGAATAAAAGGCCCCCACCAAGTTTTTCCCCTCAGCCGTATTGATACCCGTCTTCCCTCCCACGGAGGCATCGACCATTCCTAAGACCGTGGTGGGAACGTGAATCAGAGGAATCCCACGCAACCATGTTGCGGCCACAAAACCGGCTGTATCCGTTGTTGCACCACCGCCCAGAGATACAATCACATCGGTGCGATGGAAATCCAGCTGAGCGAGGATGCCCCAGCAAAAAGACGCAACCTCGACACGCTTCGCACCTTCCGCATCGGGCAGTTCTGCCAAAAAAACCTGCCTATCGGCGCCGAGAGTGTCGCGAAGTACCGCTGCTATTGACGCGAGAGGTGGGGCGTGAACAATAAGAACTTTATGGGCGTCGCCGGGGAGGATTTGGGCCAACTGAGTCAGTGAGCCAGGCCCCATGATGATCGGGTAATCCCCCTGCTGGGCATTCGACACAGTGATGGTTTCGTGGGACGTCATGCCGGCACCTCTTCCAACCACTTCACGATGTCCTTGGCAACCGTATCAATCGGTTTAGTGCTGGTGTCAAAGGTTCCGTTCGCGACTTCTTCGTACCACGGTTGACGCTGGGCAAGGAGAGCCTTCCAACTTTCTACGCCATCGGGGAGCAGCGGTCGCTTATCAGACGTCAAGCGTGCACTCACAGCCTCCGCAGAAATAGTGATGAGCGCGACGCGATGCTGGGCTAAATCTGCTCGCGTTGCAGGATTCACGATGGCTCCCCCGCCAAGAGAAACGATGCCCGAGGTGGCCAGCGCCGCTATCACAGCTTCCCTCTCCAGGGCTCGAAAACTCTCCTCCCCCCGTGTCGCAAAAATCCCGGTAATCGAGCCGTGTGACTGCGTGATTAAGGTGTCTGTGTCCACCACGGAAATGTTCACCAACTTGCCAATGCGTTTAGCAAGCCGGGATTTCCCCGACGCGGGCGCTCCCACAAGCACTAACCGAGGTGCGCCACTCACGGGCTGAGGGAGGAAGCTGGAGAAATATGTTGGGGGATGGAAGCCATAAAGCTGTCCCGATTGCGCACCACTTCAGCGAGCGAATCTCCGCCAAATTTTTCCACCAAGGCCTCTATGAGAACCAACATCACCATGGCTTCGGCCACGACGCCTGCCGCGGGGACCGCACAGACATCCGAGCGCTGGTGATGAGCGACTGCTTCTTCCCCGGTGGCGGTGTCGATGGTGCGAAGAGCTCTCGGAACGGTGGCAATCGGCTTCATGCCTGCTCGTACCCGGAGGACACCACCGGTGCTCATCCCGCCTTCAATCCCGCCGGCGCGATCGCTTGTGCGCTGGATTCCTTTGACGCCTCCCACAATTTCATCGTGAGCGAGAGAACCTCGACGTCGAGTGGTCTCAAACCCGTCTCCCACCTCAACGCCCTTGATAGCCTGAATTCCCATCAATGCCCCCGCTAGGCGCGAATCGAGGCGACGATCCCAGTGCACGTAGGAGCCAAGACCGGGTGGGAGCCCGCGCACGACAACCTCCACAACACCACCGAGGGTGTCCCCGTCTTTATGTGCCCCATCTACTTCGGCGACCATCGCTATGGACGTCTCCGGGTGGGCGCAGCGGAGCATATCTTCGTCGAGTCGAGCCAGGTCAGAAGACGAGGGCAACGGCGCATCTGGAGGAGTGGATACGGAGCCCACAGCGACCGTGTGGCTGACTACGTCGATGCTCAACTCCCCGAGCAAAGCTCTAGCAATAGCGCCCAAAGCCACTCGAGCGGCTGTTTCCCGAGCACTGGCTCGCTCCAGGACAGGTCGGGAATCGTCAAAACCATATTTCTGCATACCGGCCAGATCAGCATGACCGGGGCGAGGTCTGGTGAGCGCTCCAGCACGACCGCCCTCAAGATCTTCCGGTGCAACGGGGTGAGGGCTCATCACCGTTTCCCATTTAGGCCACTCCGTGTTGGCAATTCTCACGGAGATGGGTCCCCCCTGAGTGATGCCATGGCGTATTCCCGAGGAGAGGGTAACCTCATCAACCTCAAACTTCATCCGAGCGCCGCGCCCATACCCGAGTCGCCGCCGCGCGAGGTCTGCCTGAATGTGTTCCACCAGGATGGGAACCCCCGCAGGGAAACCTTCTATGACGGCAATGAGTTCGGGGCCGTGCGATTCACCAGCAGTTAACCATCGAAGCATTGTTCTATTCTCCCACGAACAAGCTCCACTAAGGCCCAGAAGGGAGTCCCACGGCGTTTTTCATCGCACGGAGCACTTCTTCCTCTAGAGGAAGGGCAACATCAGCGTCTTGGTGCACGAAGAGACGAACCTGCCGCAGAGCTTGGTGCACCAACATCCCTATGCCCGACACAACAGAACAAGGAGACACAGCCCATTTGGTGGCCAATTCCGAAGGCCACGGATGATAGGTCACATCAAAAAGACTTGCGGTGTGCACCAGCTCGTCAGAGAAATAAACCTCGTGTCTGAGCCCACCCGGCAGAGTGGACACGACCAAGTCCCACGTCCCCGCGAGCGGGACAGCACTCATTTCAATAATCTGAACGTCCAGCCCGAGACTCCGAAGGACGGTAGCGCAACTGCTGGCGCGTTCAGTATTTCGTACGACAAGGTCGACACCAGAAACACCCATCAAGGACAAGCCATACCCGACCGCGCGGGCCGTGGCTCCCGCTCCCAGAATGACGGGGCGTTGGGGGGCGAGCTCGTCGTCACCGAGCGCACCCATTACTCCCCAGGGATCCGTGTTGGCGAGGTGGGGTTTGTCCCCGGCCCAGTAGACAGTGTTCGCCACACCCAAGATTTCCACGACTGAATCGCGGCTTGGCACCATCGCAAGAATCGGCTCTTTCACAGGCATCGTCAACGACAGCCCAAAAGATCGACTGGTGTGTTCAGACCACGCCTCTGGCAGGCTCCCCACGTCGACTTCGCGAGCGTGATAACTCCACGAGAGCCCTAGCGCTTTATACGCAGCACGGTGAAGAACGGGAGAGAGAGAATGTGATATCGGTGAGCCCCATACTTCGGCGCAGTCTCTAGCAGTAGGCACCGTTCTCCTCGCTTTCGCGACACCAGCTGAGCCAGCGGTCGACCGCGACGAGGTGCTCTGCGTAGGTGGGGGAGAAAACAGTGTCGCCGGTGCGAAGGTCTATAGCGACAAAAAATAACCAGTCACCCGGAGCTGGGTTGAGGGCAGCATCAATGGCCACATCACCGGGAAGAGAGATGGGCCCTGGCGGGAGACCGAGGATCTGATACGTGTTGTAGGGATTTCCCGAGTCGTCACGGTCAGCGTCCGTTGTACCAACACCCTCATAGAGACCCGTCCAGTACGTGATGGTCGCATCCGACTGCAACGCCATGTCAATATCAAGCCTGTTGTAAAAGACTCGTGCGACCTTATAAAAGTCCTCCGTCTTTTTTGCCTCTTTTTGCACAAGGCCAGCCATGGTCAATACACTGTGCCAATCCTCCTCAGCGACCCCTGCAGCACGAAGACGTGACTTCATTTGTTCGACCAGATGATTCACAATGTCATCGGCTTCTGTGCCGGGTTCAAAAGTGTAGGTGGCGGGAAACAGATAGCCCTCGAGGGTGCCCGTCGGTGAATCGATGCCGTACAGGGACGGCTCGCTCGCTGCTTCTATAAGATCTTCCATAGGCAAGGAGGCCCGTTCAGAAATACGCGCAAGAGCCTGCTCCATGGTGAAACCTTCAGGAATGACAAAGGAAATCTGCACTCTGTTGGAGGGATCCTGTAAGGCGGATATCGCGTTTTCCCCCGACATCCCGGTCAATAATCGGTACGTCCCCGGCTGGAACGTGATGGTGGCATTCTGCAGAAGCAGGTCGTACACAGCTTCAAAAGAGGCAGTAACGCCCTCTTCGGCAAGTTTCCGAGCAACCGTCTCTCCGATATCTCCGGGCGCTACCACGATATCGATGGAGGGGCTCGCTCCCCCGCCTTCAAAATTGGCGACCTCTTCCGCGGCGAAGTAGTTGACCAACCGCTGGCCATACTCGTTCCACACCCACCACACACCCCCGCTTCCCAGCAGAAGCACGATGATGGTCACGATGGATACGGCTCGGCGGCCGCCGCCACGAGGTGGCCGGGAAGTCTTCACTCGGCCCGGGCGCGCGGACCCCTCGTCCTCGCGTTTCGGAGGTTCCTCACGTGGCAAAGTGTTAAAAATGGAGTCGAAGTCGGAGTTATTGGCCATTCGTCATTTCCTCGGGCTGTACCAGGTAGCCAGGAGGAACTCCCCGGTACCTCTCGGCGTCTAAAGCATGTTGCAACAGAATAGCAGCGGCCACTTGGTCGATAACCGCTCTTTGCTTTTTAGCCGACCGGCCCGCCTGGTGAAGAGACTGGGACGCCTGGACTGTGCTGAGTCTTTCGTCGACCATCCGCACGGGCATGGCGAGGGTTGCCGCCAGATCTGCGGCAAACTTTTTTGCGTCCTGAGTAGAAGCGGTCTCCTGCCCCGAAAGAGCAAGCGGAAGCCCCACGACGACTTCCAGTAGGTCCATGGCCGCAGCAACCCTCTGTATACCTGCCACAGCGGTCGCCCTGTCCAAGGTATCTACCGGAGTGGCTAAGAGGCCTTCTCGGTCACAGCGGGCAAGCCCCACACGAGCTTTCCCCACGTCAACACCGAGCCTTGGGCCTTGTCGCACTAGAGCCTGTCCACCTCGGCGCTCAGCGCCTTCAAAGCGCCCGCAAGCTTGTCGCCGTCGGGCCCGCCACCTTGGGCAAGCGCAGGTTTGCCGCCCCCGCCGCCGCCCATGAACGCGGACGCAGCCTTGACCAGGTCTCCGGAGTGCGCGCCGGCGCTCACTGCCGGAGGATTTGCGCCGACGACAACCGTGGCGCGGCCTTCAATATCCGCCCCCAATGCGACCAGCGCGGGTTGGACCGAAAAAGTAGCAAGCACGCCCTGGACCAAAGCACGAAGCTCATCTGCCGAGGACACATCACTGACCATCTGCACGACCGACGACACCCGGCCTTCACGAACCGTTGCGGCGAGTTCGGGAACCCGTGCACCCGAAGCGGCTTGTTTAGCCTTGCTCACCTGGCGCTCAAGATTCTTGACCTGAGCAACCAGCTCTTCCACGCGGGCAGGAATGTCTTCTCGAGGGGTTTTCAGCACTGAAGTCAGCTTGCGCATGAGGGATCGCTCGAGGGTGAAATCAGCAACAGCAGCCGAACCGACCAGGGCTTCCACTCTTCGCGCCGTCGAACTGACAGAGGATTCACCCAGCACAGTGACCACGCCAATCTGCGAGGAACGTGCCACGTGAGTACCCGCGCACAGTTCTCTCGACCACGGACCACCAATGTCCACCATGCGCACAGTGTCGCCATACTTTTCCCCAAACAAGGCCATGGCGCCCTGGGCTTTCGCCTCAGCAACGGGCAGACTGCGGGTAGTGACCTCAAGATCTTGGGTGATGGCATCGTTGGAAATCTCACCCAGAGCGTCTTGTGCATCCTTGCTCAATGCTTGGTTCCAGGAAAAGTCCAGACGCAGGTACCCGGGGCGGTTGAGAGACCCAGCCTGAGTGGCATGTGGTCCCAACGTGTCACGCAGAGCTGCGTGGATAAGGTGGGTTGCCGAGTGCGCCCTCTGGCCCTCATATCGCGTTTTGGGGTCCACGTGGACATCGACCACATCGCCAACACCGAGCTCACCCGACGTGATTTCCACCGTGTGGCTCACCAGTCCCGGGACAGGACGTTGGACGTCGAGAACAACGCCGTGAAAGTTGGCCCCTTCCAGAGTCCCCTGATCTGCTACCTGACCACCGGACTCCGCATAAAGCGGCGTCTCCGCCAAAATAACTTCAACGCTGACGCCCTGAGCTGCTTTCTCCACGGGGACTCCATCAACCAAAAGCCCCAAAACACCCGACTGCGCATCGAGCGAGGTGTACCCACAAAAAACAGTTTCACCGACGTGCCGAAACTCGCTGTAAACGCTGAGATCTGCGCGAAGCAATTTCTTGGACCGCGCATCTTTTTTTGCCCGCGTGCGCTGCTCGTGCATCAACAAGTCGAAACTGTCACGGTCCACACCCAAGCCGGCTTCTTCCGCCATCTCAAGTGTCAAGTCAATAGGGAACCCATACGTGTCATGCAGCAGGAACGCGGTATCCCCGGCAAGAACGCTGGCGCCCTCTTTTTGGGTCCCCACCACGGCCACATCAAGGATTGTCGTGCCCGCTTCGAGCGTCTTGAGGAAAGACTCCTCCTCCGCTTTAGCGAGTTCACTCACCCGGGAAAACTCCGCCGCAACATCGGGATAGGAAGGAGCCATCGCGTCGCGCGAGGCAGCAAACAAGACGGGGAAAGTCGCTTCCTCGACGCCTAAAAGACGCATTGAGCGGATGCTCCTGCGCAACAAGCGGCGCAACACATACCCTCTGCCTTCGTTGGCGGGAACCACCCCATCCGTCATCAGCATCATCGCCGAACGAATGTGATCCGCGATAACGCGCATACGCACATCGTCATCATGAACAGCGCCGTACGAGCGCCCGGATAATTCACTGGCGGCATCTAAAACAGGACGGACCTGGTCAATCTCATACATGTTGGCAACACCCTGTTTGAGAAACGCAACGCGCTCCATCCCCATCCCGGTGTCAATATTTTTTTGAGGAAGGTCACCAACGATGTCGAAGTCCACTTTGCTTCGCACGTTATCGATGAGGTACTGCATGAACACTAAGTTCCATATTTCGATGTAACGCGTGTCATCAACCGCCGGCCCACCGTCAGGGCCAAACTGTGGCCCTCGGTCAAAATAAATCTCTGAGCAGGGGCCCGCCGGCCCCGGTTGCCCCGTAGACCAGTAGTTATCTTCGCGCCCCATCCGCTGAATCCGGTTATCGGGGATTCCGGCGATGGTCTTCCAAAGGCGCTCGGCCTCCTCGTCCTCTTCGTACACCGTCACCCAGAGGTCAGATTCATCAAACCCGAGTCCCCCTTTGCTCTCACTGGAGGTGAGAAGCTCCCAGGCATATTCGATTGCTCCCGCTTTGAAATAATCGCCGAAGGAAAAGTTTCCGTTCATTTGGAAGAACGTTCCGTGCCGTGTCGTCTTGCCGACTTCTTCAATATCGAGCGTCCGAATGCACTTTTGTACACTGGTCGCCCGGGGGTAAGGGGCAGGGGCCACACCAGCGAGGTAAGGGATGAAAGGCACCATCCCCGCGACGGTGAACATCAACGTGGGATCATCGCTCACGAGCGAGGCAGACGGCACCACGGTATGCCCGCGGTCTGCAAAAAAGGTTAACCACCTTTTTTGAATCTCTACGGTTTCCATAACTGCTTCTCTCCCGCGCCCTTAGGAACGGTAGGCGTCACGGACGCCAGACACGAAACTATTGACGGTAGCGCCGATTCGAGCAAAAACCATTTTCCCCTGGGGCGTCGTGTTCACCAGGTGGGCAAGAAGAAAACCGGCGACAACACCGAGAAGTGAGCTGAGAAACTTGGCCATTGCTTACCTCCTCCCTCAGAATAAACTACGTGCTATCGCGATGGCGGAGAAGCACAGGCACCCCCGCCACCGCGGCACAGTGAACTATCTTGCGGCGTAGTACTCCACCACGAGCTGGACTTCACACGTCACAGGAACCTCGGCGCGCTTGGGTCGACGGACGAGTGTGGCTCGAAGACGATCAATTTCCACCTCGAGGTAGCTGGGAGTAGGAGGCAACACGTCAACGTGGCCCCCTGCAGCTGCAACCTGGAAGGGTTCCATTTCTTCGCTTCGGGTCTTCACGTGAATCATCTGTCCCGGTTTCAGGCGATAGGAAGGACGGTCGACAAGCTCGCCGTTGACCAGAATGTGGCGGTGCACCACCATCTGGCGGGCTTGAGCTGTGGTGCGAGCGATACCGGCCCGCACGACGAGAGCGTCAAGGCGCATCTCGAGCAACTCCACCAGGTTCTCACCGGTAAGCCCCTGAGCTTTGCGAGCTTCTTCGAAAACGCGACGCAATTGTGCCTCACGAATACCGTATTGAGCCCTTAAACGCTGCTTCTCGCGCAGACGAACAGCGTAGTCACTGTCGGTCTTGCGCTTGGTCCGGCCGTGCTCCCCGGGTGGGTAGGGCCGTTTTTCGAGGTATTTTGCCGCCTTCGGCGTGAGCGCGATGCCCAGGGCTCGAGACAGACGGGTTTTGCTTCTGGTGCGTGAACGTGTTGACACGAAACGGGTTCTCCTTGTTTGTGGTGATGCCAAGAGGCATGGTAAAAATCCAACGAGAGGGTTGTGTCCACCGGCGCCCCGGCTACAGAGGCACTGGTCAGAACCTTGCGCGCGCAGCCATCGCTTGCAGGGTCTGTGACCGAGGAAAACACTATCACAGGGCCTGGTTTTTAGGCGCGCAGAATTTTGTGAATGGCCGCGCTGCGAAGAGAAAGCTCCTGTTCAAAGCCTCGTGCGCTTGGACGGTAATAGATATCGTCGCTCACCGAGTCAGGGGCATACTGCTGGGAAACAATCCCCGCAGCGTCGTCGTGCGGGTAGCGATAATTTACGCCACTGCCCTGGGCTTTGGCGCCCTCATAGTGAGCATCACGCACATGTGCCGGAACATCGCCAATTTTTCCTTCGCCGATGGCGCGCTGGGCGTGAGAGATTGCGAGGTAGGCGGCGTTCGACTTGGGAGCCAAGGCGAGATAAATTGTCACCTCCGCCAGGGGTATGCGGCCCTCTGGCATCCCGATAAGAGCAATGGCGTGGGCGGCGGACACGGCCATCCCGAGAGCACCGGGGTCCGCGAGGCCAATATCTTCAGACGCCAAAATAATCAGCCGCCGAGCGATAAAACGAGGATCTTCTCCCGCTTCCATCATTCGCGCCAAGTAGTGCAGGGCGGCATCAACATCGCTGCCCCTGACAGATTTGATGAACGCGCTGATCACGTCGTAGTGCTGATCACCGTTTCGGTCGTAGCGAACGGTGGCGACGTTGAGGGCCTCCGCAACATCGTCGGCGGTGACCACGAGGGGTGACACTTCAGGGCCTTTCCCCCGCGCTACCCCGGTGGCCGCTTCCAGCGCCGTGAGGGCCTTTCGGGCATCACCGCCAGAAAGTCTGACTAAATCTGATCGCGCTTCATTCTCCAAAGAAACTTTACCGGCAAGTCCCTCCGGGTGACTCAGTGCGCGATCGAGAACTGCGTCAATACCCGCGAGATCCAGGGAGCTCAATGTGACCAGAAGAGACCTACTCATGAGCGGGGCAATAACGGAAAAGGAGGGGTTTTCGGTTGTCGCGGCGATAAACACCACAACACCATTTTCTACACCCGGCAGCAGCGCGTCCTGCTGCGCTTTAGAAAAACGATGAATCTCATCCAGGAATAACACGGGTGCACGACCCGATAACTCCCCCTCTCGGCGCGCATGCTCCAAAGCCTCACGAACATCTTTCACCCCGGCCGTGACAGCGGAGAGCTCCACGAACTGCCGCCCCGAGGATCGGGCCACAATTGTTGCCAGCGTGGTTTTGCCTGTCCCCGGAGGGCCCCAGAGAATCAGGGAGCTCGCAGCGCCCTGATGGTGAGGATCTGCCAACAGGCGCAGGGGCCCGCCGGGGGCAAGCAGATGGTCTTGACCGATCACGTCGTCGAGACTTTGAGGCCGAAGGGCCACAGCAAGAGGGCGCGGCGCCCCCCACAATCCCGTGTCGACCATGCCCTTATGCTAGCCAGTGCACTGTGGCCACGCCCTACACTGGAGTGTCACATCCACAAATTTCCAGGGAGCTTTCGTGTCTGCAGCAGAAAAAATTCGACGCTCGCAGTTGCGGCGTTTTGAGGCTCGTCAGGTCCTGCATGCTCACGTGGCGACCCGTCGTAAACGCGACCAGCTGGTGTGGAGCAGTGCGGCCTTAGTCGCCATCGTTGTCTCCTCCCTCGCACTCTGGGGCTACACGACCATTGGGCCAGGAACGCCACCGTCAGCACCGGATGCTTCACTCAGCGAAAATCGCCAGTGGGTTGGAGAAATGGTTTTCGATGCGGCATCGCTCGACATTACCCTCGAAGGCGACCTCGCCCCTAAGGCCGTGGCCAACTTTATCTCCCTTGCCGAAGAGGGCTTTTACGAGGGGCTTGATTGCCATCGGCTCACCACTGACGGCCTCTACGTGATGCAGTGTGGAGATCCTCTGGGCGTCGGCTTGGGAGGACCCGGATATTTCTTCGGACCCGTCGAAAACGATCCGTCAGATCGCACCTATCCGGCAGGCGCCATTGCTATGGCCCGCGGCGCCGGAGATGGAAGCAGCATGGGGAGCCAATTCTTTGTCGTCTATGAGGAAAGCATTATCCCTTCCGATGCCGCCGGGGGATACACCATCATGGGTCACATCACGAGTGGACTAGAGGATTTCATTAACGCCTACGTGCTTGATGGCACAATTGACGACTCCACAGACGGTCCACCCGCCACAGTGCCCACCTTGGAAAGCATCACAATCCGATAAGGACTCTGGCTTCTCCGCCTTCTGGCTTCCCTGCCTGCGCTAGGCTTTCTATCTAGCAAACGTGTTACCGATTGAGGAGCTATGGCCGAAACAACGACCAATTTTGGCCGTGTGGAATCAGATGGATCTGTTCAGGTACGTGAAGGCGACACCTGGCGTTCTGTCGGCAGCTATCCGGATGCCAGCTCCGAGGAAGCCCTCGCCTACTTCGAGAGAAAATACAGCGACTTAGAATCACGCGTCAAGCTCGCAGGGCAGAGACTCAAAGCAGGCGCCGCGTCCAAAGACATCGAGGCTCAACTGACCTCTCTGACCGCCGAACTGGTGGAACCCTCCGTCGTGGGAGACATCGAGGCGTTGCGCACCCGTGTTCAAGAAGTCTCCGAGGGTCTCCCTGCTTTGAAAGAGCAGCAAAACAAGGAAACCCTGGTTGCTGTGGCAGAAGCGTTGGCGCATCGAGAGAAAATTGTCGTCGACATGGAAGCCCTCGCCTCGACGGATCCCGAAAAGATTCGTTGGAAGGCTGCCACAGCAAGCATCACGGAACTGTTCGAAGCATGGCAAAGCCACCAACAAACAGGTCCCAGGCTCCCCAAAAAGACCGCTGACGTCCTGTGGACACGCTTCAGAAGTGCGAGAAGTTCCCTGGAAAAAGCTCGCAGAAGCTACTTTCAAGTATTAGATGAGCGCTCCAAAGAGGCAAAAACGTCGAAACGAGATCTCATTGAGAAAGCGGAGGCTCTCGCCGCCAAGGGTGCGGGAGGCATTTCCGCCTATCGCACTCTCTTAGAGAAGTGGAAAGTTGCTCCCCGAGCGTCGCGGAGTGTCGAAGATTCGTTGTGGGCCAAGTTCAAGGCTGCGGGCGACGCCCTCTATGCGGAGAAGGCACAGCAAGACCAGAAGGATGATGAAGCCAACGCCATCAATCTTGCTCTCAAAGAGGAACTTGTTAAAGAGTTTGCGGACATTTTGACCCTGACAGACCGTGACAAAGCTACAGCTCGCGTCCGCACTTTCCACGAGCGATTCGGCGCAATCGGCCCCGTCCCCAAGAAATCTCTGCGTGCCATCGATGATCAGGCCAAGAAATTTGACCAGCACGCACGAAAGCTTGACGAGGATTTCTGGACCAAAAACGATCCGGAGAAGCAAGCTCGAAGCCAGTCAATGTCGGACCAGCTCTCCAAGGCTATCGCCGGCCTCGACGCCGCGATAGCGCAGGCGCAGGGCGCTGAAAAAATCGCGCTGGAGGAGGAGCTTTCGACGAAGAAGGCGTGGCTCGCCATCGTCGGACAGTAACGTTCTCCACAGCTTTTTGGCTCCTCTGCTGTGAGGGAGTGTAAGCCGTCATACTCCCGGAATGCACCCCACCCTGCTGCGCAGCATGATTCTTCAAGGACTTGCCCTTAATCTCGGCACCATGACCTGGTTGAAACCGCACTTCCCCACTCTCGATGAGAGGGCAGGCCTTGTTGCGAAGGCTTTGCCTTTGTGGGCCGTAGCGTCCTCTCACACTGCCGGCTGGGTGTGGACGGGGATGGGTTCCCCTGAGCCGTGGAGTGTCCTCAGACGGCAATCACCAGGTCTTTCGCCTCTTGAGCGCACTCGGTGGTCTGCCAAGCTTCTCAGCCCTCTCCACCATCGCGCGGTGACAATCGGAACACTGTGGCTCCTCGATCGTCGCTCGACCGCGATGGAAGTTCTCCTCCACGCACCAGATATCGATGCCTCAGCGGCTCAACTCATCATTCTCGAAGAACACTGCCGCGTGCCCCTCCACGAGCTGGTGCTCGCCAGGCGCTCTCTGGCCGTGAGCAAAGCCAAAGCTAGCGCAACCTTGGCCCACCTGGCCACACTTCGAGAGCTCTACCCAGACATCGCTCGGTAGACGTCATAAACGGCGTCAATGCGGCGCACAGAGTTCAGCACTCGGTCCAGGTGCGTGACATCGCCCATTTCAAAGCCAAAGCGCGATATTGCAAGATGCCCGTCAGACGTATTTACCGTTGCGGAAAGGATGTTGACATGGTGCTCGGAGAGCACCCGAGTGACATCAGAAAGCAATCCGGGGCGATCAAGCGCTTCGACTTGAATATGAACCAGGAAAATGCTGCCTTTGGTGGGGGCCCATTCAACCTCGCTCATCCGCTCAGGATGTGCCATCAGAGAACCAATGTTGTTGCAATCATTGCGGTGAACGCTCACCCCTGTTCCTCGGGTAACAAAGCCCACAATCTCGTCCCCGGGGACAGGGGTGCAGCATCGCGCCAACTTAACCAGAATGTCGGGTGCTCCCCCCACAAGGATTCCGGATTGTCCCGTGCGGGATGGCGTTCGGTTGAAAGGGGTACTCGAGTAGACGTCTTCGTCTGAATCATCGGCGGTCTGGAGAGACCCCACCATTTTCTCGATGACGGACTGGGTGGAGATGTGCCCTTCCCCGACGGCCTGGTAGAGGTCATCTACGCCAGGTAGACGCAAGATTGCGGCCGCATTTGCCACAGATTCTTGATTCATCATGCGCTGTAAGGGAAGGTTCTGCTTGCGCATTGCGCGGGCAATAGCGTCCTTGCCCTGTTCGATGGCCTCTTCGCGGCGTTCCTTCGTGAACCACTGCTTGATCTTGCTCTTCGCCCGCTGGCTGGTGACGAAATTCATCCAGTCCTGGCTGGGACCAGCGTCGGGGCTCTTGGAGGTGAAAATTTCTACCGAGTCACCGCTGGAAAGCTCTGTGTCCAAGGGGACCAGCCGCTGGTTGACCTTGGCGCCCATCGTACGGTGGCCTACTTCAGTGTGAACGGCGTAGGCGAAGTCCACCGGAGTTGCCCCTCGGGGAAGGCCCACCACTTTTCCTTGAGGGGTGAACACGTAAAGCTCTTTCGCCCCAATTTCATACCTCAGGGTTTCGAGGAATTCTGCAGGGTCCGTAGTTTCTGCTTGCCAGTCGGAAAGGTGAGCCAGCCATGCCATGTCCTGGTCCTTGGACCCCTGGTCGCCAGCCTTGCCCTGCGATGACATCCGTTCCTTGTACTTCCAGTGCGCGGCAACGCCAAACTCGGCCCTCTGATGCATCTCTGTGGTGCGTATTTGAATCTCCACGGGCCGACCTTCTGGGCCATACACGGTGGTGTGGAGGGATTGATACAAATTAAATTTGGGCGTTGCGATGTAGTCCTTGAATCTCCCTGGCAAGGGACTCCACCGCGCGTGTACCGCACCAAGCGCCGCGTAACAGTCTCGAATACTCCCCACCAGGATACGAACCCCGGTCAGATCGTGGATGTCATTGAACTCTCGATGCCGACTGACCATCTTTTGATAAATGGAATAGAACTGCTTGGGGCGCCCCGCAATATCTGCCTTAATTTTCGCGTGCCTCAAGTCATCCCGAATCGTGTCGATAGTTCCTTCGACAAAGGCTTCACGCTGAGGAGACCGATCCTTGACCAGCGACTCAATTTCCAGGTAGATCTTGGGGTGCAAGACGGCGAAAGACAGATCTTCGAGTTCCCACTTCAAGGCCTGGATGCCCAGCCGGTGAGCCAACGGCGTGTATATATCGAGAGTTTCCTGAGCCTTTTTCTGTGCAGACTCTGGAGAGACAAAACCCCATGTGCGAGCGTTGTGGAGCCGGTCGGCCAGCTTGACGACGAGCACCCGAATGTCTTTCGACATCGCCACAATCATTTTTCTGACAGTCTCGGCTTGAGTGTGATCGCCGTACTTCACTTTGTCAAGCTTGGTGACCCCATCCACCAACATCGCAATTTCCGCGCCAAAATTTTGCTGAACCTGTTCCAGGGAGTAAGACGTATCTTCGACAGTGTCATGCAGCATGGCCGCCGCTACCGTAATAGACCCAATCCCGAGTTCGGCGAGAATCTGTGACACCGCCAAAGGGTGAGTGATGTACGGTTCTCCACTGTTTCGGAACTGGCCCTCGTGAGCCTTCTCAGCGACCCGGTAGGCGCGCTCCACGAGAGCCCAGTCAGCTTTGGGGTGGTGCTTTCTCAGCGTCCGCTGCAAAGTGTCTAGGCCATTATCTCCCGGAGCCCGCGAGAACAGACGTGGCAACATGGCACGCAGAGTAGCGGCCGATGTCGCCGAAACTTCAGTCATTTTCCACCCCCTCGCTCACGTTTCCAGTGTACGAGGGTATGCCGCAAACTAGCTGTTATCGAACCGCCCCCGACGTGGGACGCGGCTCGCGCGCCTTGCGACCTTGCTTCAGGTTTTCGGGCTCGTTTTCCCGCAAGTGAACGTACATGGGTGCAGCGATGAAGATACTCGAATAGGTTCCGGCAAGCATCCCAATGAAAAGTGCCAGAGCGATATCTCTGAGGGTTCCCGCTCCCAGCAGGAGGGACCCGATGAAGAGAATGGACCCCACGGGGAGAACGGCGACGACGGAGGTGTTAATAGACCGCACGAGGGTCTGGTTCACAGCAAGGTTCACTGATTCGGCGAACGTTCTGCTGCTTTCCTCACCGTCTTGGTTGGTGTTCTCGCGAACCTTGTCAAACACCACAACAGTGTCGTAAAGGGAATAGCCCAAGATGGTCAAGAAACCGATGACAGCAGCCGGGGTGATTTCATACCCCAGAACCCCGTAAATACCCGCTGTAATCAGAAGATCGTGGGCGAGCGCGGTCAGCGCGGCGAGCGACATCTTCCAAGTTCGGAAATACAGGGCCATCACAATTGACACCAGTACCAAAAAGACGCCCAACCCGATCAGAGCCTGACGAGTGATGTCTTGGCCCCATGTCGCGCCGATGAAGGACGCGGTGACGTTCTCTAGTGGAACGTCATACGCATCGGCCAGATCTTGCCTCAGCAAAGTCGTTTGAGCATCAGTGAGTTGTTCCGTCTGGACACGGACCGAGTCTCCACCCACGATGGATACCCGGGGGTTTGACTCCACGCCGGCTTCTAACTGAACCGTGTCAATCGCGGTCTGTTCCACGATGGAGGCAGGGTTGGAAACCCTGAATTCTGAGCCACCACTGAATTCAATTCCGAACGTAAATCCTCCACGAAGAAGCGTAATCGCCACAGCAAGAATGACCAACGCGCCACCAATCACGTACCAGCGGAGGCGGTTGCCGACGAAATCGAATGAACGCTCCCCGGTATACAGGGCATTACCAAATTTAGTGAAACGGGACATTTACTTCTTTCCCTCCATCGACGCAGATTCTTCTTGAGCTTTGCGTTCGGCAATCGTCTGTCGCCGCTTGGCCTCACCGGCGCTCCGCTTTTTCGCTATCACTCCCGCATTGACCGGCTCCATAAAACGTGCCCGGCCCCGGTACACAGCGCCCAACGCTTTCGGGTCCAGTCCGCTCAGCGGGTTGCCCGAAGAGAAGAACGAGGTTCTGCCCAAAACCCCCATCAAAGGACGGGTAAAGAGGGCTACGACGATGAGGTCAACAATGGTGGTAATACCGAGTGTGAAGGCGAACCCTCGAACGTTCCCCACCGCCAAAATGAAGAGCACCGCCGCGGCGAGGAAACCCACAGCATCCGAGGCAAGAATCGTCCTAAAGGCCCGTTTCCACGCTCCGACAATCGAGGACTCAAGATTTCTTCCGTCTCGGAGTTCGTCTCGGATGCGCTCAAAGAACACAATGAAGGAGTCAGCGGTAATACCGATGGCAACGATGAGTCCTGCCACCCCCGCTAGGGAAAGGCGGTATCCCTGTGTGTTGGACAGATAGGTGATGACAAAATAGCTCAGAGTGAAAGCTGTGGTCAGCGAAAACACCGTGACCATTCCCAGCATCCGGTACTGCACTAAGGAATACAACACCACCAGGACAAGACCTATGGCGCCGGCGAGGAGACCGCTTTGTAGTTGGGAGAGTCCCAATGTTGCCGTAATGGTCTCGGAGCTTTGGACGGCAAACCCGATTGGGAGCGCGCCAAATTTTAGTTGATCAGCGAGCGTGGTGGCCGATTCCTGCTCAAAGCTCCCGCTGATTTGAGGCTTGCCATCCGTGATTGCGCCCAGTGTTCGAGGGGCGCTGATTACGTTGCCATCCAAGACAATAGCAAACTGATTTTGCACTCCCTGCAACAGGATTAAGCGCTCCGTCACTGTGCGAAATGCTTCCGTCCCCACGCTGTCGAATTCGAGGAAGACACCCCACTCGTTGGTGACCGTCCCCTGGGGACCGGGAACCAAGCCTGAGATGGCGTCAGAAATAGTCCCGCCGTCCACTTCCACCGGTCCAAGAATAAATTTTGATGCCCGGTCGTCGGAGCAGGTGACCAGTGGCATGGTCGGGTCCGCGACGTTGGCGCCGAGCTCGTCGAGGGCCTCACAACTGAGTTCGTTGTAGGCGGTCTCAATCTCCGGTGTAATCCACGCAAGATCACTGGGGTTCTCCGGGGTGGTTTCCGGCGCATTCTCTGCCGGGACAACCGGCTCTACAAGACTTCCTTCGGGAAGGAGAGCAGGCCCTATCCGGAGGACTGCGCGGAACTCCAGTTTTGCAGAGGAGCGGATTCTCTCCAGGGTTGCCGCATCGGGAGTCCCAGGGATAGACACCACAATGTTGGAGCCACCTTGAGTCGTCACTTCGGCCTCTGCGACACCTCCAGCGTCCACACGCTGGCGAATAATCGAGACAGCCTGAGTGAGCTGCTCGTCGGTAACGTTTTGATTTTCTGCAACCTGAGGAGCCAAAACAATCTGAGTACCACCTTGCAAATCAAGCGCAAGTTTGGGAACCCAGGAACCCGTTCCCTGGAAAACGGCAATAGCGTTTCCCCCTATGAGGAGAGCAAACAAAACTCCCAACCAAATGAAGCGGGTCATTGCCGAGCGCACAACAGACGTTCTTGCCACAGTAAATCTCTCTAAAAAAGGGGGCGGAGGTCTAAGACTTGTCGGCCTGAGGAGCTGCCTCCTCGGCAGCTGACTCTTCTACAGCTGCATCTTCGACGCTTTCGTCTTCGACAACCTTGGTCAACACTTGACGATGAACTTTAATTTCGACGCCTTTTCCTACATCCAGTGTGGCGACGTTGGTGTCGTCGTCCATGGCGATGACCGTCGCAAAAAGCCCGAAGGACGTCATGACGTTAGCGCCGGGATGCAGTTTATCTGCCAACTCCTCCTGGGTCCTCTTTTGCTTGCGGGAGTTGCGAATCATGAAGAAAATCAACAGTCCGAGGATTGCGACCATAAACAGTGTTACGGGATCCATGGCTACTTTCCAGCCTTTCGTCGAGTGGGTAGAGCGGGCAAGCTCCTGACAACTATAGGTCATTCCTGGCCGGAGCCTTGTGGCCAAGGTGGGCGTACGCTCCCGAGGTAGCCACGCGACCTCGGGGAGTTCTATGAATAAAGCCTTGCCGAACGAGAAAAGGCTCCACCACAGACTCAATCGTCTCTGGTTCTTCCCCTACAGAGACCGACAGAGTTCCCAGCCCGACAGGCCCACCATCGAACTTCACGATGAGCGCCTCCAGCACTGCCCGGTCAAGCCGATCTAAACCGAGCTCGTCGACGTCGTACAGCTCGAGCGCATCCTGCACAGAGGAAACATCGGGGTTTCGCTCGCGGACGAGAACAAAGTCGCGGACCCTTCGCAGCAACCGGTTAGCAATTCGGGGTGTTCCCCGAGAGCGCAGCGCAATTTCTGCCAGCGCTTCGCGAGGCCACTCCACGCCTAGAACAACCGCTGACCGTGTCACCACCTCGGTGAGCTCCTCGTGAGAGTAGAACTCTAGATGGGCGGTAAAACCAAACCGATCTCGAAGCGGACCGGGAAGGAGACCCGAGCGTGTCGTCGCTCCCACGAGCGTGAACGGGGCGATGTCCAACGGCAACGTGGTCGCCCCTGCGCCTTTACCCACCATGATGTCGATGCGGAAATCTTCCATCGCGAGATACAACATTTCTTCTGCAGGACGGGCCATGCGGTGAATTTCGTCTATAAAGAGAACCTCGCCGGGAACAAGCGAAGACAGTACCGCGGCGAGATCGCCAGCATGATTGATCGCGGGACCACTCGTGATGCGCAGAGATTGGTCGGTTTCTTCCGCGACAATCATGGCCAACGTCGTTTTACCCAATCCGGGCGGGCCGGAGAGAAGGATGTGGTCTGGTGTTCTGCGTTGTTTCGCTGCTGCTTCAAGGAGTAACACGAGTTGCTGACGAACTTTAGCCTGACCGACAAATTCGGAGAGTTTTTTGGGACGAAGAGCACCTTCGAATTGGATTTCTCCCAAAGATTCTGGCTCTTCGCGCACCGGAGTGTCGGACACTATCTCGCCTCCCGGTTAACGTGAGGCCCCAGGATAGCCAGAGCACTGCGCAGCAGATTTGCTGCATCCACAACCTCGCCATCGACCGACTCCACGGCTTGGGCGACCCCCTCTTTCGCGGTTTTCTCCGGCCAGCCGAGACCTGTTAGGGCATCAACGACAGAGTGGCGGATAGCTTCGTGGGCCGATGAGCGGGGCTCGGTCACCGAAACGCGAATCCTCGAATCGAAGGCGCCCTGGAGCGAAAGCACAATCAGTTTTGCAGTCTTGGGCCCGATGCCACTGACGGCGCGAAACGCGGCATCGTTTTCTTGGATCACAGCGTCCTGGATTGCGTCAATGCTGAGATGACTCAAAATCGCCATCGCGGATTTCGGCCCCACACCTCCCACTCCCCTCAGCAGGTGAAATATCGCCACCTCGTCATCTGACGCGAACCCAAAAAGGGCTATGTGGTCGTCCCTCACCACCATGGCCGTGTGGAGGAGGAGAGATTCACCCACGGTGAGCGTTGCGGCTGTGCGCTCGGGAACCAAGACAAGGTAGCCGATTCCCCCAACTTCGAGGATAATTTCGGCGCCCGCGCGCGAAGCGACACTCCCCCGCAGCGTGGCAATCACTGTGTTAGCTTAGGTCTCTTCGCTCGAGCTTCCGCTTCTCGCCACGCCTGTTGGGCAGGGGTTGTTCCCGTTCGGTGGACCTCGGGTGCTTGGGCCCGCCACGCCTCCGTGATAGCCAGAGCGAGAGCATCCGCAGCGTCCGCCGGTTGGGGAATCGAATCGAGCCCGAGAATTTTCTGCACCATCGTGCCCACCTGGTGCTTCGTAGCCCGACCATAGCCCGTGACCGCAGCTTTCACTTCACTGGGAGTCCGCATTGAAACAGGGATTCCCTGTGCGTAGGCAAGAGCGAGAACAACCCCGCTAATTTGAGCAGTACCCATGACGGTTCGCACATTGTGTTGGGCAAAAACCCGCTCCAGAGCCACGATATCGGGGCGAAATTCGCGAAAGACAGCCTCGAGGGCAACCGACAGTGCACCCAAGCGAGCCTCGGGTGGATCGCCTGCTGGAGTCCGAAACACATCGACGTGGACCAGAGACACCAATCGGCCAGCACCTTTCTTGATCACCCCCACACCCAATCTGGTTAGGCCGGGATCGATGCCAAGGATGGTACTCATCAGGTCACCGCCTACTCAGACTCTTCCAGTAACGCCGACACCTCTGCGCTGAGGTCCATGTTCGTGAAGACAGTTTGGACATCATCACAGTCCTCAAGAGCTTCGACCAGGGACAGCACCTTCTTCGCTCCCTCAAGGTCGGGCTGAATGCTCACGGTGGCGAGAAATTCTGCTTCCGCTGCGTCGTAGTCAATGCCCGCTTCCTGGACAGCCTTCCGTGCCTCAACCAGGCGGGACGGGTCGGTAATAATTTCGAATCCCTCGCCTCTATCGATTACTTCTTCCGCTCCAGCGTCCAGCACAGCCATCAAAATGTCGTCTTCACTCACCCCGTCGGTCTTCGAAATTGAGACAACTCCTTTACGGGAAAAGTTGTAAGCCACGCTCCCCGGATCGGCCATCTGACCTCCATTGCGCGTCATGATAATTCGCACCTCTGCCGCGGCACGATTGCGGTTATCGGTCAGGCATTCGACCAACAAAGCCACACCACCGGGCCCATAACCCTCATACATGATGGTGTGATAATCCACGGTTTCGCCCGCGAGCCCGCCACCGCGCTTGATCGCACGATCGATGTTGTCGTTGGGCACCGAAGTCTTCTTAGCCTTCTGAATTGCATCGGCGAGGGTGGGATTACCGGCAATGTCCGCTCCACCTATTTTTGCCGCTACTTCGATGTTCTTGATGAGCTTGGCGAAAGATTTTGCACGTCGCCCGTCGATGATGGCCTTTTTGTGCTTCGTTGTTGCCCACTTAGAGTGTCCCGACATCGCGCTCCCTTGTTTGCCACCCCATTCTAAACAACCAGTGCCTCGCCGTGGGAACGCTTCGCGGCCAGGACCTGGTCGAGGAATCGTTGGTGGAGGCGGTATTCGCCGACCACCTCGGGGTGAAAGGCGACACCCAGAAGAGTTGCCGTCGCGACGCCGACCACTTCGCCACCGGCAAGGGTCGCAATAATCTCGACACCCTTGCCCACCCTCGTCACCACGGGGGCCCGGATAAACGCCACTTTGAGGGGTGGCCCATCAAGCCCACTCAAAGAAATCTCCGCCTCGTAGGATTCAACTTGCGGCCCAAAAGCATTTCTGCGAACAGAAATATCAAGACCACCCAAAGTTTCCTGGCCCCTAATTCCACCCTCAATGTCGTGGGCCAGGAGGATTAGCCCCGCGCAGGTTCCCAGCACAGGAAGACCCCCTGCAATAGCCTCTCTGAGCGGCTCCCGGAGACCAAAAATGCGCATCAATTTGTCTATGACGCTCGACTCGCCCCCCGGGAGGACAAGACCATCAAGACCTTCGAGGTGCTCGGGAAGCCGCACCTGGGTGACCCGCGCCCCCAGGGACGCAAGCACGGCATGATGCTCGGCAACATCGCCCTGGAGGGCGAGGATGCCGATGGTGGGTGGGGTACTACCAGCCACGCTCAGCAAGGCGGTGTGGGGCAGGAAGGTCGGATACGTTAATTCCCACCATGGCTTCTCCGAGGCCGCGGGAGGCCTCGGCAATGACGCTAGCGTTGGTGAATTGGGCGGTAGCTTTCACGATCGCAGCAGCACGATGGGCAGGATTTCCCGATTTGAAAATTCCCGATCCCACGAAGACGCCGTCGGCGCCGAGCTGCATCATCATCGCCGCATCAGCTGGCGTGGCCATGCCACCGGCGGAAAACATCACCACGGGAAGCTTCCCGCTCTGCGCCACCTCCACGACGAGGTCATAGGGGGCCTGAAGATTTTTGGCCGCCACGTAAAGCTCGTCCGGGCTCATCGCCTGAAGCTGGCGAATTTCTCCCAAAATGGTGCGCATGTGCTTCGTCGCTTCGGAAACATCACCCGTTCCTGCTTCACCTTTCGAGCGAATCATCGCAGCACCTTCAGTGACCCGACGAAGCGCTTCACCCAGGTTCGTTGCTCCACACACGAAAGGAATGGTGAAACCCCATTTGTCGATGTGGTTGACGTAGTCAGCGGGGCTCAGAACTTCGGACTCGTCGATGTAGTCGACCTTCAGAGATTCGAGGATTTGAGCCTCAACAAAATGACCAATGCGTACTTTGGCCATCACGGGAATCGAGACGGTATCCATGATTCCCTGGATGAGATCTAAGTCGCTCATCCGAGCAACTCCACCCTCAGCGCGGATATCCGCCGGGACTCGTTCGAGGGCCATTACAGCTACCGCGCCAGAGTCTTCGGCAATGCGGGCTTGTTCAGGAGTGACGACGTCCATGATGACGCCGCCCTTAAGCATCTCGGCGAGACCTCTTTTGACCCTTGCAGTTCCAGCCTGCGGTGTGGTGGTGTTGTCGCTCATGAGGTGACGGGGTCCTTTCCCAGACAGTGGCACGTGAGGCACTTTGAGGTGCGGGCAAAAGTCTAACCCTTGGAACCTGAAGGCCAGCTTGCTATGAGCTGTTCGCGCATATCGCCAAGAATCTGCGGTATCGCTTTGGTGCGCGCAATGATGGGGAAAAAGTTGGAGTCCTGCCCCCACCGCGGCACAACATGTTGATGAAGGTGAGCCTCAATACCCGCACCAGCAATGCTCCCCTGGTTGATTCCCATGTTGAATCCTTGGGCACCAGCAACATGACGAAGCGTTCGAATGGCATCTTGCATCATCGCTGAAAGCTCGGCTGCTTCCTCCACGCCCAGGTCGTCATAGTTCGCAACATGGCGATACGGCGTGATGAGAAGGTGCCCTGCGTTGTAGGGATACAAATTGAGTACGGCGTAGACAAGCTGACCACGAGCCACCACCAGTGAATCATCTTCGGCCATATCAGGCGCCACACAGAACACACAGCCCTGCTCGGCCGTCCGGTCCTCCCCGTTGAGGTAGGCCATCCGGTGCGGTGTCCACAGACGTTGAAAAGCATCGGGAACCCCCGGCAAGCCGGAGGGATCTATGAGCGGAACCCCGGGATCATCGTTAGACATGATGGGGCGTCCTGGTTGCTTCCAACACCATCTCGAGCGCTTCTTGCAAGGGGACCTGGTTGTGTTGGGATCCATCACGAAAACGGAAGCTCACGGCACCTGCAGTTCTATCGTCTTCTCCGGCAATCAGCAGGAACGGAATCTTTCCTTTGGTGTGAGTCCGAATCTTTTTTTGCATGCGATCGTCTGAGTCATCAAGTTGCGCCCTCACCCCATTGCGGGAAAGAGTCTCAATAAACTCACCCAGGTAATCAGCAAACTCCTCAGCGACGGGGATCCCCACGACCTGGACCGGCGAAAGCCATGCGGGAAAAGCACCCGCATAATGCTCGGTGAGAACGCCAAAGAACCGCTCTACAGAACCAAACAGCGCGCGATGAATCATGATTGGAGCCTGGCGCGAACCATCATCAGCTTGGTACTCAAGACCAAAACGCTCCGGCAAGTTGAAGTCGAGTTGAATAGTCGACATCTGCCAGCTGCGCCCGATTGCGTCCCTGGCTTGCACGGAGATTTTAGGCCCGTAGAAAGCAGCGCCGCCCGGGTCAGGAACCAACGTAAGTCCCGAAGACTGAGCCACACGTGACAAGGTTTCAGTAGCGCGATCCCACAGCACACCATCGCCCACAAACTTGTCATTATCAGCGTCCCTCGTGGAGAGCTCCAGATAGAAATCGGTCAAGCCGAAATCCCCCAAAAGAGCCAACACGAAGTTCAAAAGATCACCAAGCTCCTTCTCAAGATCTTTCTCGGTGACAAAGATATGGGCGTCATCCATGGTGAGGCCACGCACCCGGGTCAGACCGTGAACAACACCACTCTTCTCGTAGCGATATACGGAACCAAATTCGAACAATCGCAGGGGAAGCTCGCGATACGAACGTTGCCGCGAGCGATAAATAAGGATGTGGAACGGGCAGTTCATGGGTTTGAGGTAGTAGTCCACACCCTGCTTCGTGATGTCACCCTCAGCGTTGCGCACTTCGTCCACGCGCATAGGCGGAAACATTCCATCCTTGTACCAGGAAAGATGCCCCGAGGTTTCGAACAAGTCTGACTTGGTGATGTGGGGCGTGTACACGAATTCGTAGCCAGCTTCTTCGTGGCGCTTGCGAGAGTAGTCCTCCATCACCCTGCGAATCACGCCACCTTTGGGATGAAACACCGGGAGGCCGGAGCCAATCTCCTCGGGGAAAGAAAAAAGGTCTAGCTCGACGCCCAACTTGCGGTGGTCGCGTTTGGCGGCCTCTTCGAGACGATCAAGATGAGCCCGCAGATCATCCTTACTCGCCCAGGCTGTGCCATAGAGGCGCTGAAGTTGGGGGTTGGCGTCATTTCCCCGCCAGTACGCTGCGGCCAGCCGCGTCAGCTTCCAGCCATTGCCGAGCAAGCAAGTCGTGGGAACGTGGGGGCCCCGACAGAGGTCTTTCCACACCGTCTCACCAGTTTTGGGATCCACGTTGTCGTAAATGGTGAGTTCTTCCCCACCCACCTCGACGCTTTCCCCGGCATCAGAATCAGCTGAAACGTCTTTCAGTCCGATGAGTTCGAGCTTGTAAGGCTCGTTCTTCAACTCTTCGCGCGCCTGGTCAGCGCTCACCACCCGACGCTCAAAACGCTGGCCAGATTTCACTATGCGCTGCATCTCTTTTTCCAGCGCAGAGAGATCCTCAGGAGCAAAAGGAACCTCAACGTCGAAGTCATAGTAAAAACCATCAGTGACAGGGGGGCCTATACCGAGCTTGGCTTGAGGATTAATGGACTGCACCGCCTGGGCGAGAACGTGCGCGGCAGAATGCCGCAAAATTTCCAGACCCTGAGGAGAAGACGCCGTAATCGGAGAAACACTCGCCCCAGCGGGAGGAACGTCGGTTGAGTCGTGGAGAGCGCCACCGTATTCGACGGCCACCAGCCCCTGGATGGCAAAGAGATCTGCGCCACTAGATGCGCCGTCAGCCACAGCTGATTCGAGGGAAGTGTTGTGTGTCGTCACCAGAAACGCTTTCGATTGCATGAAGGGCCGAGTTCAGCCTAGTGGCGACACTAAATGACCGAGTCAGAATGTGGTGGGCGATACTGGGATCGAACCAGTGACCTCTTCCGTGTCAGGGAAGCGCGCTACCGCTGCGCCAATCGCCCAATATTAAGTTTTCAAGCCGAGGTGGCGACGGGATTCGAACCCGTGTAAACGGCTTTGCAGGCCGCTGCCTCGCCTCTCGGCCACACCACCACAACGGGAGAGCCCCACCTCGAGGCTTTACCGAGCGGATGACGAGATTCGAACTCGCGACCCTCACCTTGGCAAGGTGATGCGCTACCACTGCGCCACATCCGCACACCCACAATTTCTGCGTGCTCCGAAACTCTAGCCGACCGAGCTACAAGCACACAAACCCCACCCCGGTGTGTTCCTCTTGAACACACCAACGAGCGCCTCTTCACAGGGCGGCGGTGTGGCAAGATGTTCTCAGCGGGGCGATTGGCGCAGGGGTAGCGCGCTTCCTTCACACGGAAGAGGTCACTGGTTCGATCCCAGTATCGCCCACCACACCTTGAGCCGACCGGAGCTCGAGAAGGGCCTCGACTCGGCATCGCGCAGGATGCGTATCGCTGGGAAATGGTCAGCGTGAGAGAGTTATCGAGCGAGGAATACGTGCATGCCAGGTCGCGATGATCTGCCGGCTAAACACAGGGGGTCAATTCGTGAAGCTGGGCACATTGGCTAGATCCGCCCTTTCTGCGTTGTCCTCACCGGCATTGGGGAAAAAGATTGAGTTGTTCCTCACCCGTGGTGCGCGCTTTGCCATAATCGAAGGCGGCCTCTACTTTCGCTCGGCCGGTGTTACGCGCGTCCTTGACGCCGGACCGGACACTCCCCCAGGATTCGGTGGCCTCGCGATGGTGCGTGTGTCGCCGCAGTGGGTCTTTAACTTCCGTCGCAATCATGGTGTCGACGCTGTCTTGATTGAAGGCTTTGGAAGACTAGGCAACTCGGTCATTCAAGTACTGAACGCTCTCGCACTGGCAAAAAACTTTGGGGTGAACATTATCCTGTTCCACCGATTTGATCTCATCGACAACGCCACCCTTGCTTTGGGCGCGGGGGTGACTCTTCAACGCACCTCACTGTTTCGAAAACGAGGCAGCGTTCGGCCCCTGGTGGTCTGGCGCACTGCCGCAATGCGGCGCACGGAAATCCTGCTTAAGCCCTGCTCGCCGGAGGCAGCGACGGCAAGAGCCGCGCTGAGCGGAGCTCTCGCGGGGGCTCAGTCGCGGGGGCAAGAGCCCCGCGACACACTGACGGTTCACATCAGGTCAGGAGATGTGTTCGGACCCGCTCCCCATCCGGGTTACGGCCAACCCCCCCTGGCGTTTTATACACGGGTGATCTCCCACCACGCGTGGAAAAGTGTGGCCGTGATTTCTGAGGATCTTGGTAATCCCGTGAGCGATGCGGTGAAAAGATGGTGTGAAAACGAAGGCATTCCGGTGACCCAGCAGTGTCTCGACCTTCCTGAAACCATCGAGCGGTTAGCCAGTGCCCATGCCGTAGCAGCCGGACGCGGGACCTTTGTTCCCGCTTTGGTCTATCTGTTTCCCGGTGAGCGGGAACTGTACCTTTTCGAACCATCAGACGAGCCACTCCTCTGTGACCCTTCGATTACCCTTTACGAGGTGAGGGATTCTGAGGGGCATTACGTTAAGAAAATCCTCAACAACAACTGGCATAACAACCGAGCCCAACGCACAATGATGCTCGAGTACGCCATTTCCTCCTTGAGCGAAGTCACGGTAAAGGAGAAGGCTCGATGACTGGCGCGAGACGAGTGCTTTATACCTCTGTTTTCGGCGGTTTCGAAAGGGTGTGGCCCCCGATAGACCGCACTCCAGGCCTGTCCCGCTTCGTGATCACAGACTCTCTGGCCACGCCGCGAGGGTGGACGCAGGGGAAGTCCGGGTTGGCGAAAGGGGACTCCCCCCGTCTATCAAACAGACACCAAAAAATGCTCTTTCAGGAATCTCTGCCCCAACAAGCGACCTCACTCTATGTGGATGCAAACGTGCGCGCCGTAGCCAACCTGGCCCCACTATTCGAGGCATTCGAAGAATCTGGCGCGGATCTGGGAATGTATCCCCACTACGCTCGCGCCAGCGTTCACGCCGAAGTACGCGCCTGTATTGCCAGGAACAAGGTTGATAACCCAGAAAACGCCGAGGAAGAACTCCTCTTTTATGACGAGCAAGGCTTTCCTGATACTGGAGGAATGTGGGAGGGTTCGGTGATTTTCAAGAACAACGCCTCGCCCCATCTTTCAGAGGCAATGCAGCAGTGGTGGAGCCTCTATTCCCGGTTTGAAACGAGGGACCAGTTCAGCCTCCCCTACATCATCTGGAAACACGGGCTTGTTGTTCTGAATCTTGATGACCAACCTTTTGGGCGGAAACACTATTTTGTGCGTCTGCAGCACTCGAGCTCCGGAGTCGCCAATCGCTCTGCCCGGTATCTCCAGGCCAGGGCGCCAGAAAATGCGGTGTGGGCGTCGCTTCACAAACTCCTCAGCACTCTTCTTCGCCGCGCTCAAGCGAGAAAAAAGCTGTAGTAGCCGAGATAAGTGCCCAAGAGAACGAGGGCAATCCCGCCAGCCATTCTGACGGATGCTAAGCGGTCTGGGGATTTACTCAGCCAGTTCCTGGCGCTCCCGGCCGCCAGCGCCCACACCATGTCACTGGCCACACCAATGACGAAGAAAAAGCCCCCCAACACAAACATCTGAGTGACTACAGAACCCCGAGTCGGATCGACAAAGAGGGGAAAAGTGGCGATGAAAAATACCAGTGTTTTAGCGTTGGTCAGCCCGACCACCACGCTGTCTAATAGCACCCGCTTCGTCGACGTTGATGCACTGGTTTCCAGAGCACTTGCAAACTGTTTTCGGTGGAGAATGCCTTGGATTCCTAAGTAGATCAAGAACAGCGAACCCAGAACTTTCACCACGGAAAACAGTACCTCCGAGGCGTAGACCAGAGACCCCACGCCTAGGGCAACTGCGACAATCTGCACCCCGACCCCGACGGCGTTGCCCCAGACGCTCAGCAGAGCACCCCTGGTGCCAAGAATCATGGCGCGGCCTATGACGAAAACCACACTCGGGCCGGGGACGACGATGACGACAAGCGCCACCAAGAGAAAGGAAATGAGGGAAGATGGCTCGGGCACCGGGTTAGTCTATGGCGGCGGCGCTGGCTTCCGGTTTTCTCACGGGGCTGCGCCACGCCCACCACACCAGAGGAAGCTGGAGGGGTAACCGAACCCAGGCGATAGCCACCATAATCCAAGATTCTTCCCCGATGATGTCGATGGCGTACCACCAATTCGCCGGCCATACCGCGAGCAAAACAAGAACTGTGAAGAGGGGGCCTAAACGGTGCCGAGCGAGAAGAAGCCCCGCGGCCAGGAGCTCTGCCACACCGCTGATATACACGAGCGCTACAGGCCAGGGGAGAAAGGGCGGCATCAGCCAGACAAAACTGTGGGGCGACACGAGGTGTAACACACCGGAAAGCGAAAACATGGCGATGACGATCCATGATCCGACGGCGCGGTGACTCTTCATATTCTCCAATTCTAGGACGCAAGCAAAAGGTGGGGCCACAATGTGGCCCCACCTTTTGATATGAGGAGTTAGACCCTAACGTCCTCTTCGAGCTTGTACCCCGCTTCACCGTGAACCGCCGTGTCAATTCCGGCAACTTCATCTTCACTGGTGACCCGGAAGCCAATGGTCTTCTCGATTGCGAAGCCCAAACCGAGAGCCACAACGAAGGAGTAGATCATGATTCCCAGTGCGGCGATCGTCTGAACAGCGAGCTGACCGAAGTCTCCGCCGGTGAACAAACCCGTGTCGATGGCGAAGAACCCGAGGTACAGGGTTCCGACTACTCCACCGACGAGGTGGATTGCCACGACATCAAGAGAGTCGTCATACCCGAGCTTGTACTTCCAGTCGACCGCGAGAGCCGCGATAACTCCGGCAATAACACCGAGGAGAAGAGCGAACCCTGGTGTCACGTTGGCACACGCCGGCGTAATTGCGACGAGCCCGGTGACCGCACCTGAGGCGGCACCGACAGCTGTTGCTTTCCCGTCTTTGAGCTTCTCCACGATCAACCAACCGAGGATGGCTGCAGCGGTGGACCCGAGTGTGTTGACGACGAT
>Ga0222671_1000139_pt1 | contig 38189 bp, 41 predicted proteins | sample AntAcemetagen797_FD_179849 | JGI IMG/M metagenome (GOLD analysis project Ga0222671, IMG submission 179849) | Saline water microbial communities from Ace Lake, Antarctica - #797 | ecosystem: Environmental > Aquatic > Non-marine Saline and Alkaline > Saline | place: Antarctica: Ace Lake... | reverse complement strand
CAGTGCAAAAACAGCAAGCAAACAAGCTCTTGATATTCAAAACAAAAGAACAAAACAATTTGCTGAAAACCTCGCAAAAGCCAGCAAAGCCTCTGGAGGTGCATTTGGAGGAGCAAGTGCCGCTGCCGCAGAGGCCTTGGTTAAAAAATATACATCATCCGCCGACAAAAGAGCACTTAATGATCTTAAATCTGTACTAAAAGAGGCAAATAAACAAACATAGTATGGCAACAGATAACTCACAAACATTAATACGCGAACAATTTGAACAACTTCCAGAAGTTGTTCAAGACACGATTCTAAACTCAAAATGGGAAGATAAGATTCGTAAGATTGTTCAAAACAATAAACTACACATCGACCAAGGTGCAGCGCTTGAAAATCTTGTTTTTTTCACAATGCTTGGGCTTAAGACTCCTGATCAATTTATCGATAATGTGCGAGAACTTATTGGTCTTTCTGAAGAACAGGCATATGCAATTTCTATTGAAGCGGAGCGAGAAATTTTTGGCCAAATTAGAAAACAACTTGTTGAAATCACAGAAAATGCCAACACTGTTAACGACATAGGGCGAGTAGCAGACGAACTTAATAAAGTTTCCGACGACATCAACGCTCGCGCAAGATCAGATTCAGAAGACATTCGACAAGTTACTAACAACGAACCGCTTGTCATTAAAAATAACAGACGCACACAGACGCTTGATATATCTGGAGGGAAAAGAGAAAGAAAGTCACTAAAAGAAGCGATTCCTGTTAATTACTTTAACGACGACTCTACGCATTCATTAGGAAACTCTGAAGAAGAAACCAAGCAGCGATTTGCAGCACCACAAGAAATTGCTGAAGAAAAAGTTCCAGAGGAAGAAAAAGCGACACCTATTCCAATTAGAAAAGACTTGTACCGAGAACCAATTGAAGAGGAAGTTCTGGAAGAAAAAGAAATTCCTCGTGCAAACGTAACAATGCTTAAAGCACCAATTAAGCCAATTTTACTTGATGACGGAGAGGAAGACGAAACACCTATTCACAAAATTGCATCTGAAATTCCTTTACCTGAAACTGCAAATCAAAAAAATACCACTGTAATTTCTGGCAACGAACTTGTTCAGCAAGACATTCAAGAAGCTGAGGAATCGAGCAAAAAGGGGTTATTTGGTATTTTCAAACGAAAGAAAAAAAGTCCTGTCGAAATTGAATTTGATGAAGAAACAATAGAAGAAGATCCAAACGAAGCTCTTCCTATAAGCATTGTGGCTGAAGGTCTTGCAAAACCACTTGTTTCAAAAAAAGAACAAATTTTATTAGGAAGTAGAACCGCAGCAAACACACCTAAGCCAGACTTTGTAAAGAAGCCTGAAACAGCATACAACACATCAGACGACCCGTATCGAGAACCTGCTGCATAGTTTTGCTATACTTACCACATATGGCACGATATCAAGTTCCTCAATTCCTAGAAATCGAAGATAAAATCTTCGGCCCGCTTACACTTAAGCAATTTTTATATTCAATGGCAGGAGGTGCAATTATGTTTATTGCCTGGACGTCGCTTGGTGCATTTTGGGGAATTGTTGTTGGAGGTCCTGTGTGTGCACTTTTTTTAGGTTTAGCTTTTTATAAAATAAATAACCGACCACTTTCGATGGCAATAGAAAGTGCACTTAAATACCTTAGTACACCAAAACTATATTTATGGAAGAAAGATAAAAAAAGCCCTGAAAAAGTACTACGAGAAATTGCCGACCCAAATAAACTTGAAATGCCAAGCTTATCTGGGAGTAAGTTGAAGGATTTATCGTGGGGGCTTGATATTCATGAAACTCTAAATACACTAGACGATTTGGGTATCCATAAAGATATGCGTTAATTTACTAAATATATTTCTATAAAAATTAATTAGTAAGTAAGCAATCGATTATGGGTTATAATAAATCCAACAATGGCACCAAACAAGAAAAACAAGTCTACGCAATCTATTATTCCAATCCGCGAAGTTCGAGATGGTGTTTTGGTACTGAAAGACGGATCGATGAGAGCAATTATGATGACTTCATCAATTAACTTTGCACTTAAGTCGGCAGGGGAACAAGAATCTATTATTTATCAATTTCAGCAATTCTTAAATTCACTTAACTTTTCAGTTCAAATTTTTATCCAATCGAGACGACTGGATATTCGTCCTTACTTAGCAACACTTGAAACACGAGAAAAAGAGCAGATGAACGATTTAATGAAAATTCAAATTAGAGAATATGTTGAATTCGTTCGAACTTTTACAGAGCGGAGTAATATTATGACAAAGAGTTTCTATGTTGTTGTCCCTTACAACCCTCCAGTTATGACAAAACAAAAAAATAAAAAAGGTGGTTTCTTTTCAAAAACTGAAAAGCATGCCGATGGAACTGCAAAACTTAATATGGATGATTTCGAAGAATACCGAACACAGCTCGAGCAACGTGTTGCGGTTGTGCAACAAGGAATTGTTCGTTCGGGAGTTAGAGCAGTGCAACTGGGAACAGAAGAAGCGATTGAGGTTTTTTATAGACTCTTTAATCCAGGTGATGTTGAAAAACCAATTCGAACATAATTATGGCATTACTCGACTTTCTTAAAAGAAACAAAGATAAAAAAGAAACGCCCAACGCGATTACTTCTTTTTTGCCACAAGAAATTTATGAAGCCGGTGTTTTAGAACTGCAAGATGTTATTGCCCCGTCTGCATTAAAGGTTTCTCCGAGAGATATCAACCTAGGGGAAAAACTTGTTCGAAGTTTTTTTGTTATTTCATATCCGCGTTTTCTTTCAGATTCTTGGTTTTCTCCAATTATTAACCTCGATAAAGTTTTTGATATTTCTGTATATGTTCACCCAATCGACACTGCAACAATTTTAAGACAGTTTAAAAAGAAGGTTGCCGAGGTGCAAAGTCAGATTCGTAACAGAGAAGAGCGCGGGCTGGTTCGAGATCCTATTCTAGACACCGCATATCAAGATCTTGAAATTCTTCGAGATAACTTACAGCAAGCTCAAGAAAAAATCTTTGATGTGGGACTTTATATTGCAATTTATGCAGACAGTAAAGATGAACTAGACAAATTTGAATCTGAACTAAAATCTATTTTGGAGGCAAAATTAGTATACGTAAAACCAGCACTATTCCAGCAAGAAGAAGGGTTTAAGAGTATTATTCCAACAGCACAGGACTTGCTTGGCGTTCACTCTAAATTAAATTCTTCGCCACTTTCAAGCTTGTTCCCATTCATTTCTTTCGACCTTACTTCAGACAAGGGAATCTTGTATGGAATTAACCGGCACAACAGCTCACTCGTTTTGTTTGATCGATTTAGTTTGGAAAACTACAACTCTGTAACATTTGCAAAAGCTGGTTCTGGAAAATCATATGCCACCAAACTAGAAATTCTTCGAACGCTGATGTTTGATACAGACGTAATTGTAATCGACCCCGAGCGAGAATATGAGTTCTTAGCTGAAGCCAGTGGAGGACGTTATTTCAATATTTCATTAACATCTGATCATCACATTAACCCGTTCGATTTACCACCAGCTCGCGATGACGAATCGCCTGGTGATATTTTACGTTCTAATATTGTAAACCTTGTTGGGTTGTTTCGTCTTATGCTTGGCGGCCTTACTCCAGAAGAAGATGCGATTGTCGATAAAGCAATTCAAGAAACCTATGCACTTAAAGACATCACTCCAGAAAGTGATTTCTCTAATATTGAACCACCACTGCTTTCAGACTTTGAGTATGTACTTTCGGGAATGGAAGGGGGAGAAGGGTTGGCACAAAAGCTTTCAAAATATACTCATGGAACATGGTCTGGTTTTATTAACAAACCCTCTAACATTGATATTAATAAGCGCTTCGTAGTGTTCTCACTTCGAGACATGGAAGATGAGCTAAAACCTGTTGCCATGTATTTGGTTACACACTTTATTTGGAATGCTGTTCGAAAAGAACTTAAGAAGAGATTGTTCGTAATTGATGAGGCGTGGTGGATGATGAAATCTGAAGATACTGCATCATTCTTGTTTGCACTTGCAAAACGTGGACGTAAATATTTCTTAGCCATGTCGACAATTACCCAAGATGTGGAGGACTTTTTGCGGTCGCCTTATGGAATGCCTATTATTACCAACTCATCAATTCAGGTACTGCTTAAACAATCTCCAACAGCAATGGATATGATTCAACAAACCTTCAACCTAACAGAGGAAGAAAAATATCTTCTGCTAGAATCGGGAGTAGGGGAAGGAATCTTCTTTGCTGGGATTAAGCATATTGCAATTAAAATTATTGCTTCATATACAGAAGATCAAATTATTACTTCTGACCCTTCGCAGGTTCTTCAAATTAAGAAAGCAAAAGCAGAACTGCGAGCATCTGGAGGACAATCAAACCCAGAAGCACTTCGAAAGAATCAAGGAATTAAAGGTGTAAGCTAAAACAAAACAATGGCAGAAACAGTAAATAACAAATATAGAATTGGAAAAGGTCTTTTTTTTACCATGGTTGGTTTTGCTATTATTGTTGATATTGTTGAATTGATTTTAACATTTACTGGAGTTGGTGAAGTTTTAAATTATATTTTAGATTTTATAAAAATAGTTGGTATTCCTGTATTTTTTGCTTTCAAGGAAGTTCCGTTGCGAACAAAAGGTTTGATGTTGAAATATATTACAACAAGTATTATTGCACTTATTCCTATTCTTGGATCGTTTGCTCCTGAGACGTTTTACATTATTTGGTCATCAATTAAATCTGCAAGAAAGGAAGACGAAGAAAAAATTGCATCGGGTGAAGGTGTTGCGCATAACGACCTTAAAACACGATTAAGGAAAACAGGAAAAACAATTGCAAAAAGCAAGGCGGGGTTAAAAAAAGGAAAAATAACTAGGCAAAAAAGAGGCACCCGGAGCAGTGGTGGGACAGCAAAAACAACTAACAACACTCCCTCAAACAGAAACTACTCGGGAACAAAACAAACAAAAGATTATTAGTCTTAAAACAAAGCTTGAGTACACACACCTCCAGCTGTACAATAAGGCAATGAAACAAAGCCCGCTATTACAATTTGGAATTATATTTCTTTTTGTATTTATTTGTTTTTTTGTACATGAAAACAAAACACAGGCTCAAATTCCAGCAAACATTACCGATGCAATTATTCTTAAGGCTATTCCAGCAAACCCAAGCCCTGGGCAACAAGTTCGCATGGAAGTAGAAAGCTTCACAACAAATTTACAGCAAGCAAGTATTTCATGGAGCATTAACGGACAAGTGGAACAACAAGAAATAGGAACGCAGATTTTTACTTTTATTGCACCAGGAGCTGGAACACAAGCAGTGGTTGAGGTTAGTGTCACGCTACAAAACGGTACAGTATTCACAAATCAAAGAACTGTTGCTCCAAGCAATGTTGATGTAATTATAGAAGGAATAACTTACACACCACCGCTATATAACGGACGGCCACTGTTTACCCACGAGTCGACTGTAAATATTGCCGCAATTCCAACACTTATTGAAAATGGAAGGCGACTGCCTTCAAGCGAAGTCTTTTATGGGTGGGAAATTAACGGAACATACTACAGAGATATTTCGGGTGTTGGGCGTGATAATATCATTTATCGTGGAAGTGTTGTTTCACGCCCCGTAACCATCGAGGTTACGGCTTCAAACATTACAGGAACACTTAATGCACGAAAAATAGTTACTATGCAACCAGAAGAGGTTGCAGTATTGATGTATGAAAACAACCCACTGCAAGGGTTGTTATTTGGAAAATCACTATTGGGTGAATTTAATTTAGAGAGAGAAGAGCTTACTGTAACAGCTATTCCATATTTTTTTGATGTAACAACAAAAGACAATGTTTTGCTAGAATATATATGGGGAGAAAATGGCACAACAATTAATAATCCAACGCTGTCCAGTAGTATAACTTTTAGAAATACTAGCATGCAGAAAAACGGTGTTTCGGAAATTGCTGTTATTACTGAACACCTCGACCATCTTTTGCAAAACACCTCAAGAGGTTTTACACTTAATGTAATTGGCAATAACCAACTTTCTAACCAAAACAATGATGATGTTACTGTTTTCTAACAAAATAAAAATTGCTCAGTTTATAATTTTCTTTGTATTATTTTTTTTAATAAGTCTTTTAGGTAACACAGTTTTTGCGCAAGATCAGGGTACTATTTTTAGAGACAACACAAGAGTGATTCAAGGGTTAGATAATTTAGATACTCGAGGGTTTGAGACAGACACCATCACAGACACAGGTTTTGATTTTGATGGAATTGATGACCAAGGGTTTGATTTAAGTCCGAAAGAGTCTTCAATGGGATTCTCTGTCCCATCAGGAAGAGGGGTTAGTTACACACCAATAACTCCGGATGGTGTTCCGTTTGTAAGTGGTGGTGGTTTAGGAGGACTTTTTGTTGGTTTATTTAAGGCAGGTGTAACCATCGCAGCACTGCTTGCGGTTGTGATGCTTATTGTTGGAGGTATTCAATATATGGGAAGCGAATCGATTTTTGCAAAAACTGCAGGGAAAGAAAGAATTATGGCTGCACTGGGCGGATTACTCATAGCCCTAACCTGCGTACTATTACTTGGCGTTATCTTTGGCTTTGGAGGAGGCCCTAACGGGGGAAGCTTTGAGATTAATCTTAACTTTGATTAAATAAGATTATGTTTGATGATTTTAAAACACTGGTTATAGCAACAATATCGCTAATAATAATTATAGTAGCACTTACTTTTATTATATTCAGAACACCAGCAGCAATCCAGGAAACTATTATTATAGAGGATGAAATTAATACTCAGCAAGAACTTGAAGCAGTTGTAGACAGGCAACAAACACAACTTACTGTACAATCGTTTGGGGGTGAAAAAAATGTTAAAACATTTTTTGAAAATGATATCGAGTATGCGCTATTACGAAATCCACAACTAACTGGTGATTTTGAGCTCATGGTTGTTGACCCATTTGGGAATTACTATTACGAACAAGAAAAGGATACGAGAATCGTTTTTGACAATGGAGACACTTCATCTAAATATGGATATAACGAAATTGCAGAAGTTTCTGGTGAGTTACTCAGAGAACTAAATACCGACACAGAATACTTTATTGCGTATCCCGACTCACTGAGTGCGGGAATAGCTGGAATTCCTGAAATTCCAGACTCAGGCGCATCGAACAGATTCCTTCAAACACAACTAGCTGTTATCACAAATGTAAATAACAACATAACCGTTGTTGCAAAAATAGTGCACAGAGGAGAAGAGCAGGGGGTTTTACCTGTATCAGAGCGAACAAGAAAGTCTCTTGGATTAGACAAAGGATCGATTGGTAATTTAAAGATTGGATTATTGGATAGTGATAAAGGAGAAATTGGCGTTATTTTACCTTCACAAAAATAAACCCTCGCAAGTTATTTAATATAGACTGAAAATAACGTATACTTACTACTATTATGGTACGAAAAATTCTTGGTTGGTTCATCTTTGTTCTTATTGCATCTTTTATTGGCTTTATAGTTTGGTTATTTTTCTTTAGAGAAGAGCCAAATGTTCCACAATTTGAAACAAGAGAGCGTTCTGAAGATTTCTTTCCTGTAGATTCAACAAACAATATTGGTGAAAACGGAATTGTTGATCAGGATGGAAGGTCTGATGGAACTAGCGGAAGAAGTTTAATCCCTCGACTGCGTCAACTGTCTAAGGTGCCAACAGCAGGAGCAATTTCATTTGAAAGGCTTACTGGAACTTCTGAGACTTTTATTACAGAAGACGGTGTAGAAGAAAGCACCAACAATTCAATCACAATTTTTAGGTACATTGAACGTGCTACTGGCCACCTGTACGAGACAAGAGAGAACACGCTTACACAAACACGTCTTTCTAACACAACCATTCCTAAGGTATATCAAGCAGAGTTTGCCCCAAACGGTAACAGTGCTTTGTTGCGACTCATCGATGAAACCGACAATGAAACCGTTAAAACAATTTCAGCATCTGTAATTGCAAAAAGCACAACAACAGAAGAGTCGTTCCGTCTTGTTGCCGACGGGTACGCACTTGAAGGACCATTCCTTTCTCCAAACATTGAAAGTGCTGAAATATCACAATTTGGTATTTCATACTTAGTACCAAACTCAAACAGGGGAAGTGCATTAATTACAGCAGATTATAACGACCTTTCTAAGGAACTCTTGTACGATGCGCCACTTTTGTCGTGGAACTTGCAAGACATTAATGAAAGTAAAATTGCCTTAACCACAAAAGCAGATTCAAGATTAAGTGGATTTCTCTATACAGTAAACAAAGACACAAAAGTTGTTACTAAAAAACTTGGTGATATTTTAGGATTAACAACACTAGTTAGTCCAAATGAAAAATGGATTGTATATTCTCAATCGAGCGGAAACAGTATTGATACATACGCCCTCAACCAAGAAACGAACGATGTTATAACACTTGGAATTAACACCTTATCTGAGAAGTGTGCATTTTCTAATACAAACGAAGATGTATTATTTTGTGGCGCAGCAAACCAACCTGAACGAGTTCCATATCCAGAATCTTGGTATCAAGGAATCGTTTCTTTCAACGACAACCTTTGGCGAGTTCACCTAGACACTAATGAGTACGACCAGATACTAGGAGATAGAGAAGATGCAGAACAAAGCTTCGATATAACTCGCATCGTTGTTAGCCCCAATGATGATCATGTAATGTTTATCAATAAAAAAGACCTTACACTTTGGAGCGTTGATGTTACAAAAACCCAAAGATAACTTTTGTTAGTTAGACTTTTCTACTTTTGTTTCTTCTACAACCTCAACATCAGTAATCTTCTCAGAAGATGCATTTGCCTCTTCAAGTGGTTTCCTTACATGCTTTCTCATGTATATTTCTTGTCCGATAGTAAACAGGTTTGACACAAACCAATACAAACCAACCACTGTAATTAGTGTGTATGAAACAAAGAAGAATACAACAGGAAGTACCCATTTTATTTGAATTCCCATTCCTCGCATCATGTCGTCTTTAAAGTTTGGCTTAGCAGAAGCTTTTTTTGCTGGCTGAACAGGAAACGATAGTCTTGCCTGAAAATGCTGTGTAATTGCCACCAAAAATGCCACTAAAACACTTTTAGATGCACTTACATCAATTAGTCCTAAGAAGTTTACATTCACATCTGTTGGAACAGGAATGAATGAATACAGCATTTCTAAATTAATACTTGGAAGCCCTCCTCGTAGAAAAACAAAGTACAGCGCAAGAATTACTGGAATCTGAATAAACACAACAAGAATGCTTGAGAAAGGATTAATTTTTTCTTTTTTATAGATATCGAGCATTGCACGACCCATCTCTTCACGATTATCTTTGTATTTTTCTTTTAGCGCGTCGAGCTCTGGCTGAATTGCCTTCATTTTTATTTGAGCATATACAGCTTTCTTAGAAAGAGGGAAGAGCACCAACTTAACAAGAATAGTAAGCACAATCACAGCAAGACCAACATCACCGCCAGGAATAATGTCAATTAGTCCAATTAGTGCGTTATATAAAGGTTGATATAGTACGGTATTAAAAAGCTCTTTCATGTTATGGAATAGTTAATATATAAAGGTGTAGCTTATTTTAACGCAAAGCAACTCTTTTTCCTAAATCTTCTACCAACTCTTTAATTACAGGAAGCGTGCTTCCTGCCATTTCTTTTGTAACAAAAATAATGTAGTCACCGTCTGGATAATGGACAGACTCTTCGCGCAAAGCCTCCATTACTTTACGTTTAATAAAGTGTCTTTTAAATGCACTTTTTTCAACCTTCTTAGAAACCGCAACGGCAAACCTCTTGTCTGTGCTTGGTTCAAATCTTGTATATAAAACAGAAGAACGGACCGTTCGGCCGTTCTTCATTATTTCACCAAACCTATCTGTCCCAATTCTTTGAATTTTAGGAAGCATGTTTGGGGGAGAGTTATGCTCGACGAATTACTGAAACAGCAAGCACTGTGCGCCCTTTTCGTCGCCGTGCTTTAAGAACGTTTCTTCCTCCTGGTGTTCGAGACCGCACCAAAAAACCGTGTGTGGTTGCTCGTTTTCGTCGTTTTGGTTTATATGTGAATGACATAATGGTGTTTATTTAAAACAGTACACAACTTTTTAACATAAACCTGTTTTTTAAACAAGTTTATCTATTCACTTATAAGTATATAATAGAAACCCAATAACTATGTCTTCACTCCACACCAACATCGACACCAAAGAACTTTGGGAAAACACGCTTGTTGAATTAGAGACCACAATTTCAAAAGCAAATTTCGCAACATGGTTTAGAGATACGTTCTTGCTTAAAATCCAAGACGGCACTGCAACAATCGGGGTTCCAAATAATTTTGTTAAGGACTGGCTAACAAATAAGTTCAGCAAAGCAATCTTTAAAACACTTCGCGACCAAAACGACGAAATCAAAGCTGTAGAATTTACCGTTGCTGGAATAGACAAACTGAAACAGCAAAAGAAAGCTGGAAAAAAACAAAATGAAGAAGATAAAATTCCTTCGCTTCCATTAGATAATTTTTATATAGACAAAGAGAACAACCTTAATCCTCGATACACCTTTGAAACATTTGTTTTGGGAGACTTCAACGAACTTGCTCATGCAGCATCACAAGCAATCATCAAGCAGCCAGGAATTGTTTATAATCCACTATTCATTTATGGAAGTACTGGTCACGGAAAAACACACCTTATACAAGCAATAGGGAACAGAGTTAAAGAACTATATAAAGAGAAAAAGATTATATATGTGACTTCAGAAATTTTTGCTCAAGATTTAGCAAATGCAATTTCATCAAACAAAGTAAGTGTTTTTAAAGAAAAATACCGAAAGTATGATGTTTTAATAATGGATGATATTCAGTTTTTTTCTAATAAAGAAAAGACTCAGGAAGAGCTATTTCACCTATTTAATACACTCTACGACAACAACAAACAAATTATCTTTTCTTCTGACAAACACCCTTCATATATAACAGGCCTAGAAGAAAGGCTTAAATCAAGATTCAACCAAGGAATGATTGTTGATATTCCTAAACCAGACACAGAAGCTCGTTTGCAAATTCTTAGAACCAAGTCTGAGGCAAACGGGGTAGTGCTAAATGATGACGTGTGTGATTATCTTGCATCGACAATAGAAGGGAATATCAGAGAACTAGAGGGTGTTATAAATTCAATAGTTTGCCAGTCTCAACTTAAGAACAAAGATTTAAATATTAATGAAGTTAAAGACCTCGTTAAGAACAACGAGAAACCAAAGAAAATGGTTTCTATTAAAGAGCTTATAAAAATTGTGGCCGATTTTTATAATATCGACCCGGTGTCAATTTGTGACAAAACAAGAAAAAAAGAAATTGTTAAGCCACGACAAATAACTATGTACATTTTACGTGAAGATTTTCAAACATCGTATCCAACAATTGGAGACAAGCTAGGAGGAAGAGATCACACCACTGTAATTCACTCATGTGACAAAATTAAAAACGAACTTAAAACTGATCAATTGCTTGAGCAACAAATCAATCAGATTCGTGCGATGTTATAGACAAGGATAACTTGTGTATAAACAGTGGGTATCATTGTGGATTTATATGTGGAGAATGATGTATAAAGTAGGGAGAATTACAGGGCTATGAAGTTACCAACAACCTTGTACACAATTCACCAAACGAAACCCCCAAGATATTACGAATTGAAAATTAGTTTAAACCTTACGCAAGTGGATATAATTGAGTTATCCACTTATCAACAGCCCTAATAATAGAACTAATTTATTTATAAAGAAAAGATATTAACAAGTGGATATTATGAAAATTCAATGCACAAAAGAGAAAATACAACGAGCTGTTCAAAAAGCAGAACGTATAACGAGCAAGAATGCCACCTTACCTGTTTTGGCATGTTTACATATTGAAGCTAAAGATAAGAAGCTTCACATACGTGCAACTAACCTTGATATTGCAGTTGAAATTACTATCCCTGTAAAAGTGGAGCAAGAAGGTATTGTCGCAGTGCCCGGGCAACTATTCACAAGTTTCATCGCAAGCATTACTGGCGATGAAACCATCACGCTAGAATTAGATGGAAAAAATCTTCATGTTCATTCTGAAAGAAACGAAACAACCATAAAGGCTTTGTCGGAAGAAGACTTTCCTTCTATTCCACAGGTTAGTGCAGACAAGAAGTGTCTCATTCAGTCTGAAGCACTTATTAATGGAATGAAATCTGTTTGGTATAGTGCGTCTATTTCAAGCATGAAACCAGAGCTTTCAAGTGTGTATTTATATCCAGATGGATCTAACTTAATTTTTGTTGCAACCGACGGATTCCGGCTTGCAGAGAAAAAGGTTGAGGTTAAAAACAACGACACGTTTGAAAGTGTCTTGGTTCCCTACAGAAACGTGGCAGAAATTATTAAATTATTGGATGGAGCAAATGAAGATGTTGAAGTTAGATTTGATGAAGGGCAAATTGCATTTGTGTACGACGGTGTATACATAGTTTCTCGAATAGTTGATGGAACTTTTCCAGACTATAAGCAAATCATTCCAAAAGAAGATACAACAGAAGTAATTGTACTTAAGGAAGAGTTCTTACAAGCTCTCAAGCTCTCAAATATCTTCTCAGACAAGTTTAACCAGATAACAATGTCTATCAGTCCTGAGAACGAGGTATTCGAGATTACATCGAAGAATTTAGATAAGGGTGAAAATAAAAATACTGTGGATGCGACACTTCGTGGTGATGATGTTCAAATAAGTTTTAATCATAAATATATTAGTGATTGCTTTACTTCAATGGTTTCAGATAGTCTAACGCTGTATTTTAATGGAAACACAAAGCCACTTGTTATTCGCGGAGTTGGTGATAATTCATTTCGTTATTTGGTGATGCCACTTAATAAATAGCACTCGTCCATGAATCATATTGAACTTTATTTAGAAAAGTTTAAATCTTTGGGAACTACAGACTTCCTTCTTAAAAAGAAAATTTGTGACGCGGTAAATGATACTGCAGCTATCAATTTACAAGAGGAAGAAATCGATTTATTAAATGGAAGAATCGTAATAAAAATTTCTGGAGTAAGGAAAACAGAGTTCGCGTTGCACAAAGATTCCATTGTAAAAAAAATAGATTCAAAAATGAGTATCAATTAATTGATACTCATTTTTTCTTGAAGTTATTTTTTTGTTTTTACTGAGTGCTAAATGTCACAGATTCTTTGTACGCGTTTCCTAGTGAATCTGTCGCTCTAACTTCTAAAGTGTTTCCAGATTTTTTAATATTTGTTATATCGCTTGGAACAAACGAGAACGACCCTGACGTTACATCAATCGCTCCTGCATTTTCTCCATTAATGTAAACCTCTCCTCCGCTTAAAATTGCATTGTTTGCAGAAATTGCAACATACACCGTTGAATCTTCAAAGAAGCTGTCTCCATTAGATGGATTAAGGATTGAGATACTTGGGGTATTGGTTGGTTGGTTGTCATTTCCTCCTCCATTAGATTGGTCGAAGAAGCCACTTCCATATCCTTGCTGGTTTAACCAAAGTTGCACGGCATATTCCCATTGCGCATATTGACCATCACTTCCTGGGTTTGAGGGTGCTGGGCCAAGCGGATTATTTTTGTCGACCCAATTTAGTATTGTGTGAATATTTCCTCCACCACGTGTTGTTAGTTGTAGATTTTCAACTGGAGTGTCTTCGTCGGCAAGTTCTCCTGTTTCTTTATCGATTGCAATAATATCTTCACCTTTCCAAAATCCTGCCATCATTGGTTTAATGTCGGCGCTAATTGGTGGTGGTGTTCCAAACGCTCCTGCTGGGTATTTTTCAATCGCAACTTGCATAAACTCATTCCACATCGGAGCAACGATAAATCCTGCAACCTTTTTATCCATCGAGCGGTTGTCGTTGTTTCCTGCCCATGCCGCAACCGAAATGTTTGGTGTGTATCCAACGATCCATGCGTCACGGTAATCGTTTGTTGTTCCTGTTTTTGCTGCAACACTTATTCCAGGGAAGTTTAAGAACGAGCTTGCACCAAAGGCCGGGGTTCTTGCTATGTTGTCTGAAATAACATCTGAAACAAGTCTTGCGGTTTCTTGATCCATTACGCGTGTTGCTTTTTCTTCGTATTCTTCAAGAACTTTTCCGTCACTATCTTCAACTCGCAAAACTCCAGTTGTTCTGTGTTTAAATCCTTCATTTGCAAAAACAGCATAGGCGCTTGCCATGTCGATTGGGCGAACTTCTCCTCCTCCTAGAACAAGCGTTAGTCCGTATTGTTTAATGTTGGTTAACGTTTCTAGACCCATTCGTTTTGCTAACGAAAGAGAGTCTTCCAATCCTGCCATGTAAAGCACCTTAACTGCGGGAATGTTCACCGACTGAGCTAGAGCATTTCTCAAACTCATTGGCCCATTAAACTTTCCATCATAGTTAACCGGGCTATAACAATTTCCTCCCGAGCTACATGTCGCAGAGAATTCAGTAGGAACATCAAATACAACTGTTTCTGGACGAAATCCTTTACTAAAGGCTTCAGCATACACAATTGGCTTAAAGGCTGAACCGGGTTGTCGGTTTGCTGTGGCGATATTAAAGTTTCCTTGAATTTCTGTATCAAAATAATCACGAGAACCTACCATTGTAAGTACTTGTCCTGTGTTTGGGTCGATTGCAACTATTGATCCATTCTCTGCATCGTGTTTTTCTTCATTTAATAAAGCCCACTTCTTTACTGTCTCTTCAGCTTGTTCTTGTAGTTCCCAGTCGAGAGTTGTAATAATTTTAAGTCCACCTTGTTCTACGACTTCTGCACCATATTTTTCTTCTAGTTGTTCACGAATCCAGAATACAAAATGAGGGGCTTTAATTCCAAAATTTTCTTGTGGTTGAAATACAACCGTTTCGTTCATTGCCTCATCAAATTCTTTCTGTGTAATAAACTTGTTGTCACGCATTGATTTAAGTACTCGATTTTTTCGCAAGTCTAAATCTGCTTTATTGTTACCATAGGGAGAATAATATGTTGGAAGTTGAGGTAACGATGCCATGTAAGCAGCCTCTGCAAGAGTGATGTCTTTCACGTCTTTTCCAAAGAATCTTCGAGCAGCTTCTTGAACTCCGTAAACCGTTCCTCCGTAAGGTGCTTCGTTTAAATACACCTCTAGAATTTCATCTTTGGTAAGTATTTGTTCAAGTCGTGGTGCAAGAACCCATTCTTTTATTTTTCGAGAAACCTTTTTATCTGAAGTGAGTAAAGAGTTTTTTATAACTTGCTGTGTAATTGTTGATCCTCCTTGTCCTCCAAGCAAATCACCATCCTTTAAGTTTGTAATGATTGCTCGTGCAATTGCTTTTGGCTCAATCCCAATGTGGTTATAAAAGTTCTCATCTTCAATTGCAATGGTTGCCCATTTCACATAGTCACTCATTGCATCAAAAGGAACAACGGTTCTTGTGATTTCTCCATGAACATCAAACAAAACAACGTCTCCTGTTCTGTCGTATATTTTTGTTGATTCTGCAATTTGGCGATCCTCAAAGTTTTCAAGGTTTGGTAATTCAAAAGTGCTCACCCATAACAATGCACCTCCTCCTAAAACCATCATTGCAATAACACCAAAAAGGATAATTTTGCCTATTCCAAGCTTTTTTGTTTTTCTTAATGCTCGTTTAGTAATTCGTTTTAGTTTTTTTAATAAGATAAAAGTTTTTTCTCCTCCCCAATCTAAAAAAGCAAAAAGTCCTCGTGTGAACTTTTGCGCTGTCCTTTTAATTTTTCGTTTATAAGATGCCATAAGAATTTGTGGATATTGTGTGGAGAATATACAACAGATGCAAAAATTATACTAGGAATATGCTTCTATTCTCGTGCTACAATTTTCTCATGTTTCGGAAGAAAAAAACTAAAGAAATCAACATAATCACAGATGAGAAATTAATTGAAGTATTGTTACAAAGAAGCATTTCAACAATACTTCCAAGTAAAGAGGAACTCAAGAAAAAATTTCTTTCTGGAGAACGACTGCGAATTTATATTGGGGCAGATGCAACTGGGCCAGATTTACACCTTGGACATTCAACAAATTTCTTTTTCTTAGAGAAAATGAGGCAACTCGGACATGAAATAATTGTTCTGTTTGGTGATTTTACCGCAATGATTGGTGATCCTACTGATAAATCTGTGGCACGAGTTCGATTAACAAAGGAAGAAGTGGAAGAAAACATTGCTACTTGGAAAGATCAAATTAATTGTGTGCTCGATTTACATAACAAAGATAACCCTGTGCGAATTGAACGAAACAGTAAATGGTTATCAAAACTAAACTTCGAAGATGTTGTTGATCTGGCTTCTAACTTTACGGTGCAGCAAATGGTTGAGCGTGACATGTTTGAAAATCGAATTAAAGAAGGGAAGCCTGTATATGTTCATGAATTTATGTATCCACTTATGGTTGGTTACGACAGTGTAGTTCTTGATGTTGATATTGAGCTTGGAGGAAACGACCAAACATTCAACATGCTGGCAGGAAGGACGTTGCAAAAAGTAAAAGGAGGAAAAGATAAGTTTGTTGTTGCGACAACACTTCTAGAAAATCCGCTTACAGGAAAGAAACTGATGAGTAAGAGCGAGGGTGGTTATGTTTCTCTACAAGATGTTCCAAATGAAATGTATGGAAAAATTATGGCATTACCAGACGAAACCATTATCCCTTTGTTTGTTGATGCAACATGGTGTTCAGTAAAAGAAATTGCTGTTTTTGCAAAAGAGGTAAAGACACATCCAAAAGAAACTAAAATGAAGCTTGCTCGAACAATCGTCTCTATTTATCACAACGAAGAAGAAGCAGCACAAGCAGAAAAAAACTGGGAAGCAGCTTTTTCAAAAGGAGGGGTGCCAGAGGTTGTTGATGAAATTGTGGCAAAACCTAAAACAAAACTCGCTGATGTGTTTATGTCTGAGAAGGTTGTGAATTCTAAAAGTGAATTACGAAGATTGGTGGAGTCGGGTGCAGTAACTCACACAGAAACAGGAGAAAAGGTTTTAGACATGAACAAGATCGCAAAGATTGGAATTTATAAAATTGGAAAGAAGCGATTTGTAAAAATTGTTGTGAAAAAATAAAAAACCACACGTGCTCGTGTGGTTTTTTATTACTAACTATTTTATTTAGAAGTCAGAATCTTTATCGTCGTATGAGTCGATAAGCACTTCTCCTCCATCTTCATCTTCATCTTCAATCGCGCCAATAAAACTCTCGTCTTCGTCTTCTTCATCCTCCTCGTCTTCTTCAGTTTCTTTTTTTGAGTCTTCTTCATCCTCATCGTCTGCATCTACATCAACGTCTACTTCCAAAGTCTCTTCTTCGTCTTCATCTTCGTCAGTATCAAGATCTAGCTCCTCTAATTTCTCTTCGTTTGTTGTTAGTTCTTCTTCTGTCATTTGTTTTTGGTTATTATCCCTATGTTGTAACAGGCATTGGCGAGTATGTACACATTTTCCCTGTGGATATTTTTTATTATGTTAGATTACGAATCTTTTGTGTTGCAAAAAAAGCAATTCCACACGCAATTGCATCAAACTCATCATCCTGTTTTTTTGTGGAACCTGTGTTTATTAGCAGTGGAACCATTTTCATGATGGCAGTTTTATCGCTGTTTCCTGCCCCTGTTACTGCTATTTTTATTTCTTGTGGAGAGAACTCCGCAACTTCTAATCCCATTGTTGTACAGCGTTCAATAATTACACCTCTGGCTTCCGCAACTTTTAAAGCTGTTTTAGTGTTTTTACTAAAGAAAAGTGTTTCTATCGCAAGGTGTGTGGGTTGCAATTCTTCAATAACTTCCTTAAGCCGTGCCGCAACTTTAGCAAGACGAATGTTGTGAGCTTCTTTCGAGCTTGTTTTAAAGCATTCAGAAAAAAGAAGCTCTTCATTGGAAGTGGATTCTTTTTCAAGGATAGCAATTCCAAGACGTTCGTAACCAGGGTCGATTGCAAGAATTTTCATACGATTAGTATACAGCGAAAGTGTTGGTCATAAAAAAAGAAAAAACTCCACGGCATTACTGCTGTGGAGCGTCACGTTTCAGTATCACCAAAACGTTCTTTTGAAGGCAAGAAACCATAATCTCGATTTCATCCGTTGCGTTTTTGCAAACAAACCGAGTGGAGTATTCCCAGCAAGAAATCAGGTTTTCACCAGAAACCGCAATTGTGTAGGAGGCGGGAAGACTCTGGCCAATCGCACGTATCACATCGTTGTGCACAAGGTTACAAAGAGATATAAATCCAAAAACTTGAATCTCTTTTTGTTCTGCAACGGATGCAAATTTTGCGTCATTGCCAGTTTTTTCAATAACCGCGGCAAAGCTCTCGTGATGCTTCTTTGTCACATCTTTAAGTTTTGTTGCGATTGCGATTTCAATTAGTTGGAACGATTTTCTCATCTGCAACTAAATTGCAATATTTTTAGTTAAAAGTCAACACTAATTTGCGTTTGTGTATACACCCTGCACATCCTCATTTTCATCAAAAATATCAAGTATGTTTCCTAATTTCTCTCCATCTTTTTCAGTTAAGTCTACTGTTTGGTTTGCGACCCACGCACCGCCTTGTTTTGTAAATGCCCATGCGGCTGCTCCAGGCGCTGCTAGTTCTAACCCCAATTTACTTAGTGTGTGGCGAATTTCTGCGGCTGTTCTGTTTTTGTTGTCGGTTAAAGCTTCTATGATGATGGCTGTTCCTCCAGGTCCATATGTTTCGTAGGTTACAGGATCCATTGCTGCGGTTCCTGCGTCGGTTCCTTTTTTAACTGCTCGCTCGATAGTATCTTTCGGCATATTCTCTTTCTTTGCAGATTCGATTGCTGTTGCCAGAGATGGAGAAGACACGTCACCATTAACTAATTTAGATTCATTGGTGATTTGTTTTGAAAGACGAGAAAAGATTTTACTTCGTTTTGCATCTTCTGCACCTTTTTTGTGCTTAATTTTTGACCATTTATTGTGTCCTGACATAGTGATTGAATTATAATTTCAGTAATTTGTTACTAGAATATAACAGAAGAGTAGGGGAATATAAAGAAAAAAGAATTACTACGAATAGTAATCCCAGGGGTATGTGCCAGTTTTAATGGCATCACGTACAAATTGTAAATGAGAACGATATCGAGCGTGTTTTCCTGGATTTGGATCCCAGTCAGTTTCACAGGCGCTGTACGAAATTATTCCAAGTATAAAGTTGAATATGTACCAATCGTATCTATCAAACTCTTTCTCTGACTTTGCGAGCGTAAGGACAAATTGCTGCAATGTTTCTGCTGAGGTGTCATCTTCGAATGTTTCAAGGAAATCGCTCTCAAGATATTTCATGAGTTTCTCTGAAGAGAATTCTTGCAATTCGTTGTAGACAGTCACTGTTGCTGTTCCGTATTCACTTGCGCTAAAGTTTGTGGCAAAAACCACAAACTTGTCTTCAATTTGAATCGTGGTGTCCTCAGAGAAATCAAATTCATTTCTAACATCTGTTTTGAAAACAATTTTTCCGTTTTCTTCAAGTGCTTCAATGTTCCAGTCGTTACGTAACGCTTCGATAATTTTTGCTATTTTCATAATTATGTTCTTTCAGGGTGAATATAATCATGTTTGAATTTTTAATTCAATGAACTTTAAAGAAAAAGCTGATGTAAAGTGAAAGAAAAAAGTGAGACTCAGATGTCCCACGGATAAACCCCTTTTTGAATTGCGGTAAGTAGAAACACTGCCTCGTCACGTGTTGGATTATGAATTGGAGAAGACACAAACCAAAGAAAATTTTCAGTTATGAAACTAAATTCCTCCTCCTTAATTTTCTTGATATTTCTGCTGATAACATATTTTTTGAGATATGTAGTCAAAAAATCAAAAGGTCTTTCTAGCCCCAACGTTTCCCAGCACCAGCCAGGATTTTCTGATTCTAGCAGTTTCTCGAATTCACTTAAGGTGAGATCAAGTGCGTCAATTTCAAGAATACTCACTTGATTATTCTTGGATAAAGAAATTTTATACCATTTCCCATCGCGATGTCGCAAAAAAGTAAGATCTTCGTCATTTTCATAATCTTCATCGTAAAAAAGATTAAACCAACTCAATAAACTTAAAGGGTCATTTGCTGTTGTTTCCATTTTCAATAATTCTGTTCGTTTTTGACATTACAATTATTTTATTAAATGTCAATTTGCAAACCTACAACATCCGCTCCTGCACACTCATTGGCACATCAATTCCTAAATGCTCATACGCTTTTATTGTTGCAAGGCGCCCTCGTGGTGTTCTTTCAATCATTCCGATTTGTAATAAATACGGCTCGTGGAATTCCTCTATAGTTGCTGATTCTTCATTAAGTGAGGTGGCAAGCGTGTTTACTCCAACAGGCCCTCCGTTAAAGTTTTCAATAAGAATATTCAAAACATCTCTGTCTGCCTTACTTAATCCCTTTTCATCGATATCCAACATTCGCAAAGCGTCTTTAACTGTTTTTATACTTAATTCCTCTTTTTTAACCTGTGCTAAGTCTCTGCACCTTTTTAGTAAAAAGTTTGCTGTACGAGGAGTTTGGCGGCTTCTGCGGGCTATTTCTCCAGCAGCTTCGGCATCTAAAGTAATTCCTAATATTCCCGCAGACCTTGTTAGGATGCTGGCAATATTTTCTTCACTATAAAATTCTAGTCGGTGTGTTCCTCCAGAGAAGCGAGAACGAAGTGGGGAAGAAATCATTGCTACACGTGTTGTTGCTGCAATAAGGGTGAAAGGAGGAAGCTCTAGCTGTATGGTTCGTGCTGATGGACCTTTTCCAATAATAATATCGATGTTTCCAGATTCCATTGCTGGATATAAAACTTCTTCAACAGTTTTATTAAGTCGGTGGATTTCATCAATGAATAACACGTCACCATCTGAAAGATTAGTTAGAATAGACGCAAGATCTCCAACTTTTTCAATTGAAGGGCCAGATGTAATTTTTATTTGTGTACCTATTTGTTTTGCAATAAGGTGAGCAAGCGTGGTCTTTCCTAATCCAGGAGGACCATAAAATAAAATATGCTCAGGTGGGTGAGAGCGCTCTTTAGCAGCCTCTAAAAGAATATGAAGGTTCTCTTTAATGGTGTCTTGTCCTACATAATCATCCCAAACATCGGGACGCAAAGCCTTGTCGAGATGTGTTCCATCTCCACTTTGTTGGCTTTCATTTGCAATTGGCTCATTAGGGGTTGACATAAAAACTCAGTATGTTATTATAGTAACACATTCAGCGGATTCACAACGAAATACTACTTCTGAAACTTTTGAAGTTACAGATCTCTAAGCGATAGGCTCCCGTCTATAGGCTCATATTCAAGGACGTTTCTGGTCCGGTTTTTTTTTAAAAATTCCGATGCTGGGGCTATCCTTAAGTATGGGTCTACCATCGACTCGTTTCGATTGGCTCGCTTGGAGATCTGTATTTTTAAATCTCCATTACTGCAATTATAACGTAATTACCGTTAAATAATGCAAAGCATTTTCAAAAAGTAGTGTTTCAATGTGTCCATCTTTGAATGTTCACAACCCCTGAAGTCACTATACTTAAATAAAGAATGAGAACAACTAGTCATGGTTGTTTTTTTGTTGGGTAAAGGGTGAATTCTAAAGTTTTTTTAAAATAAAAAAGAAAAATTCCCCCAACTAACCGTTAACATGACGGGCAAGCTTCGGGGAAACGGGTGGGTCGTAGAACCATCCTCTGGATGATGAACCATTTCTGGTGTAGCTTCTCCTTTTAATTATCTCTGATGGAGTGACGGTCAGTTCGTTTGCAACCATCATGCCCTGAGCATGTAAAAAGATGCATTTCACCCTTTTCTTGGTAAGCATTGATAACTTCTACTTTATTTAGATTTGTTCCAGCTACTTATTTTCAATACTGTTAATATCAAAATCATCCTCTACTCCATATTTATTTTCTTTCACATCTTTGTCCCATGTTGTTGGAGCATCACCTAGACCATTTCCTGTTTTCAAATCCACTACACGTTCAACCTCTTCAATCGAAGTCATTCCTTTAAGAATTTTTGTTGTTCCGTCTTGTGCCATGTCCATAATTCCTTGTGCACTCGCAACCTTCTTAATTTCACGCTCCGAAGGGTTTGTTTCTAGAGCCTCTTCAATCGATTGGTCAGACTGAATTGCTTCAAAAATACCAATACGCCCTTTGTATCCAGATTTATTACATTTCTCGCAACCACCTTCGTGTGGAACATATATTTTTGTTCCAAAAGGAATTTCGGGGAACATAATTTTGTCATAAATTCTTTTAAGTAATGCAAGATTTTCACCCTCAAGCACAGCCTCTTCTTTGCAGAATTCACACAATCTACGAACTAGGCGCTGTGCAATAGCCAAACTAACTGCAGAAGTTAGAATTTTTGGATTTACACCAAGGTCGATTAAGCGAGTAAACGTTCCTGCTGCGTTATTTGTGTGCAGTGTTGAGAATACAAGGTGACCGGTAAGTGCCGCGTGTACCGCTGTTTCTGCAGTTTCTAAATCTCGAATCTCACCCACCATAATAACGTCGGGATCTTGTCGAAGTGAACGTTTTAATCCAACACCAAAGTCGTATCCTTTTTTATGGTCGACTTGTGTTTGAACAATTCCTGCTAAGTGGTACTCAATAGGATCTTCAATAGTAATAATTTTAATCTCAGGAGTTTGTTTTAATCGCATGAACGCATAGAGTGTTGTTGTTTTTCCAGAACCAGTAGGACCTGTATTAATAATCATTCCATTAGGTTTCGCAAGTGTTTCACTAAAAACTTGCATAAGTTTATCGGGAACACCTAACTCTTTAATTTTTACCTGAATAGATTCAGGATCAAGCAATCGCATAACAATAGATTCCCCGTGATTACCAGGAAGAATAGAAGAACGAATTTCAATATCACGCGCTCCAATATGAATACTAAACCGTCCATCTTGTGCGGTTTCCCGAACGTTCAGTTTCATTCCAGAAAGTAACTTAATTCGTGAAAGTAAAAGTTTATAAGTGTCACGGTCGAAACGAATAATTTCAACAAGTACACCATCGAGTCGAAGTCGAAGTCGAATGTCCTCTTCTTCTGGTTCAACGTGAACATCAGATGCTCCGAGTGCAATCGCACTGGCCATAACAATTTCTACAATACGAGAAATACGAAACGACTTTTTCATTTGCATGATTTCTTCAACAAGCGCTTTCACGTCAGCAATTTTTTGTACCTTGCTTACGAATTCTTCGATGTCTTCACTTGCAATATCAAGTGTTCCTTCTCTTGATGTGCTTGCGTAAGAAATTTCCTTGTAACGTTGCCAAGCACGTTCGAGTCCTTGTGTTGAAACCATATATGCTTCAACTAAATATCCTCTACTCTCTAGGCTTTTTAGAACAGCTTTTGTATCGTCGCGACCCGGAGCAAGAACTGCTACTCGAAGGTGTTTTCCAACCATGTCGAAAACTGCTATTTTTGCTTTTCTTGCATCTTCTTCGTTAAGGAGACGCAATCCATCGGTATCAATAGTTACGCGAGAAAGGTCTGCGTAAGGAATTCCATATTTATGAGAAAGGATTTGAGCAAGCTGCTCTTCTTCTCGACGGTGTAGTTCTTCTAACCGTGCGTTTTGTAATTCTTCTCCTGGAAATTTTACGACCATGTTAGGTTTATTTTAGCACGCCAGAAAGATATAAATAAAAAACACCTCTACATAAAAAGCTAAAGATGCTTTTTATGTAGAGGTGTTGGGGTTTGCTCACTCAGTTTCGTTATCGAAAAGTGCGAAGTATCTTTTGGAGGTAAGCAACAAGCCTGCCTCAATAAATACAAGCAGAAGTAAGGTGGCCACAATGGTCACAAGCGGAACGACAGCTTTCTCTTCGAGCGTGATTATTGTAACCACGACAAGGAAGGCAGTCATTGCTTGAACCATGCTCATTTTCGTAACTGTTCTAAGAGTTACGAAAAAACGATGGATATGGATAAAGATCAGTATTTTCATTAGGTAAATTATAACACCTCTATTGTAAAAAGTCAATATACACCACTTCTTCATCCTATAAATTGTGCTACTCTTTTCTTATGAAAAACATCGGTTCTAAAATAGTTATTGTTGGAGTAAGTGCTTCTGGAAAAAGCACGCTCTCACGAAAATTAGCAGAAAAAACTAATCTCCCATTAGTGTTAATGGATGAATTGATGTGGAGCCCTGGATGGGAATATGTCGGTGATGAAAAAATACTCGAACTACTTTTAGAAGAAATCAAAAAAGAGAACTGGATTATTGAAGGATATATTACAAAAGAAGCTCGGTCTGTTATTTTTGAAAAAGCCGACACTATTATTTATTTAGATTACAGTCCGTATCTTCTGGTTTGGAGATATGTAAAAAGATTTTTACAGCACAGAAAAAACCCTCGACCTGAATTACAAGGAAGTCCTGAAAAGTTTAATCAAATTATATTAGTATCGGGAGATGGAGATTATAAGATGCTAGTTGATTTTTTAATTGAAGAAAAGAAATTTAAGAAAATTTTGTTTCCAAATAGAAAGTTTGCATCTTCTTTATATAAAAGTTTAGGTAGGAAATATTTTGCATATCTCGAAGAAAGTAAGAATAAAATAGAAAACTGATAAGTTAGAGTGGAAATTTTGAAAATGAAAAGGGGACCTTAGGTAGTTAGCCGTTCGGGTCCCTTTTCGTCTTAATGTATTTATTCTATTGGTTTTTAGAAAAAAATCAACACGCAGTAATAAAGAAATTTTATAAAAACTTTATAATTTTTTTAGTGGTTATTTTCAAGATATACCCAACTTCGCTAAAGCTACGTAGGGCGCGGTAAAATAAAAAACACCTCTACATAAAGAAGACCAGGGGTGTTCTTTAGGGTAAGGTGTTGTGTTCCTATCTCATGTAGAGACAGGACATAATTACTGAGAGCGTCACTGACGATGATAGTCCCATGCAAACAAAAAGCATATTGTTTCGCTTGAAGAATCCTTCAAGACAAAAAGCAATTTGAATTACAAAATACAGTGTAAACATTGATACGGACAACCCTTCTGTGACCCTGGTTTCCCAAAGTTTAAAAAGTTGTGGCAACATTTCTCCTACATTAACTATTCCGGTGATCCAAACAATCGATCCCCAGTGAATTTTTCTGGCGAAGTCTTCTCTACTCATTTTCTATTTTTCGGGTTCAGGTTTCTTATTTTTGCAATACAACTATTTCTACTAAAAGTCAACACAAACCACTTTTTCATTCCTAAAAACATGCTACTGTTTTGTGTATGAACATCACGCTCGAAAACCTTCCAAAATTCACCCAAGAATTTCTCACAAACATTTCCCTAAAAAACTGGAAAGCAGAAACTGGAGCTACAGTTATTTTATTACACGGTAATTTAGGTGCAGGGAAAACCACATTCACAAAAGCATTCGCAAAAGAATTGGGAGTGGAAGAAGAAGTGACAAGTCCTACGTTTGTTTTGATGAAGCGATATGAATTAGAGAATCAAATTTTTAAAAACTTAGTTCACATAGATGCATATCGGTTAGAGTCTGGAGAAGAGATTGAAGCATTAGATTTTAAAGAATATATTTCAGATGAAAATAATATTGTTCTTATTGAGTGGCCAGGAAAAATAGAAAGTGCCATAGAATTAATTCCAAAACAAAACATCATTACGTTAGATTTTGAAGTGGTGGATGAAACAACACGTGAGATACTAGTAATAACCAATACTTCACCAGAAGTTTCGTAACAACACACGTGCTGTGTCCACCGGAACTTTAGTGAAGGTGAGAGATACTAGTAATTACTAATGCCCCTACTTCGCCAGAAGCTTCGTAGGGCAAAGCAAAGTATGACAAAAACATCAACTAAAAAAACCAAGAACGATGAGAAGCCTGCTTCGCCGAAGGCTGCGAAGAGTAAAGTGCGAACAATTATTTTATTTGATGCACATGCAATTATTCATCGTGCATATCACGCATTGCCAGAATTCTCTTCATCAAAAGGTGAACCAACAGGAGCACTATACGGACTCTCTACAATGTTGATGTCTATTATCACGCAGTTCAAGCCATACAGTATGGTGGCAGCGTTTGATCTTCCTAAGCCAACATACAGGCATGAAGCATACGCCGACTATAAATCTGGACGAAAAGGGTTAGACGAAAATTTAACAATCCAATTGAAACGTGCACGCGAAGTGTTTCAGGCATTTGGCATTCCTATTTATGAATCAGAAGGTTTTGAGGCTGATGATGTAATTGGAACCGCAGTTGAGCAACTTCAGAAAGACAAAAGTAACGAAGTAATTATTGCTTCTGGAGATATGGACACGATGCAGCTTATAAAGGGTAAGCAGGTAAAAGTCTTCACCCTTAAGAAAGGAATTAAAGACACAATTATTTATGATGAAACTGCAGTGAAAGACAGATTTGGATTTAAGCCAACACTACTTACCGATTACAAAGGGCTTCGAGGAGATCCTTCAGATAATATTATTGGAATTCCTGGAATTGGAGATAAGACCGCAACAATACTTATTACTACATTTGGTGAGATTGAAAAAATGTATAAAAAAGTTGATTCATTATTTAAGAAAATCGATATAGATATTGATGTCGAGAAAAAAGATTTAGTTGGAACTGTTTTTGAAGATATTAAAATTACCCCACGAATTGTTAATTTGTTAAGAAGAAATAAAGAAGAAGCTGCATTTAGTAAAATGCTCGCAACAATTCGCAGAGATGCTCCTGTCCAAATTGAGGTTCCAGATATTTCATGGCAAGAATCTTTTTCTGTAAAACCTGTTACTACCCTTTTTCAAGATTTAGAGTTTCGCATATTGGTGGACAGGGTGAATCAGTTATTTGGCGGTGAGTTGATTGATGGAATGAGAACTGGAAGTTCTGATGTTACTCACAACCAAGAAACCGAAGAAGATGTTTCACAAGAGGTGCTCACTGAGGCCCAGGTAATGATGTGGGTTTTGAATTCAAATAATACGCACCCAAGTTTGCAAGATATCTTTCACTTCACCAAAAAAGAGACACTGAAAGATGCGTACGAAGTGCTCAATAAAAAACTTATAGAAGACGGAACAATGCATGTGTATGAAGATATTGAAAAGCCTGTTATTCCTGTTGTAGAAAGCATGAAAGAAAATGGAATTATTGTTGATACAAATATTTTAAAAAAATTATCAAAAGAATATCACCACGAGCTTACAAAGCTTGAGAAAGAAATTCACGCACTTGCAGAAGAAGATGAATTTAATATTAATTCCCCAAAACAATTAGCAGAAATTCTATTCACTAAAATGGAACTGAAGTACAAAGGGATGCGGAAAACATCTTCTGGTTCATATTCAACAAAAGAAGAGGTGCTGCAAAAATTAGTTGATGTACACCCAATTGCTGAAAAAATTCTACAACATAGAGAGCTATCAAAGTTGCTTGGAACATACATTGATAAGCTTCCTAACGAAATAAAAGAAGACGGGAGAATTCATCCAACATTTTTACAGACAGGTACAACAACAGGACGAATGGCATCACAAGACCCAAACATTCAAAACATTCCTACAAAAACAGAACTTGGCAGAAGAATTAGGAATGCGTTTGTAGCACCAAAAGGAAAGCGACTGTTGGCGATAGATTATTCTCAGATTGAATTACGTTTGGCAGCAATACTTTCTGATGATGAAAAGCTGCTACAAAGCTTCAGGGATGGAAAAGATATTCATGCAAGTGTTGCTAGTTTTGTGTTTGGAGTTCCTGAAGACAAAATAGATAAGGCGATGCGCGTGAAAGCAAAAACTATTAACTTTGGAATTTTATATGGAATGGGAGTTTCTGCTTTGCAGAAAAACTTAAAGACCGACAGAAAAGAAGCTCAGAAATTTTATGATGATTACTTTGATACATTTATAACCCTTCGAGATTATTTAGAAAGTACAAAATCGTTTGTACAAGAAAATGGTTACACAGAAACAATGTTCGGACGACGTCGATATTTTGAGGGAATACATTCGAAGCTTCCGTTTATTCGTGCGCAGGCAGAGCGAATGGCTATTAATGCTCCAATTCAAGGAAGTCAGGCGGATATTATTAAAATTGCTATGGCAAAAGTGTTTACCTATTTGAAAGAAGAAAAAAGTAAGGATGTGAAAATGCTATTACAAATTCATGATGAACTTATTTTTGAAGTTCCTGAAGACAAAGTTGAAGAAGTTGCAAAAGAGGTTACTAAGATTATGGAGGGAGTGTTAACTAAAGAGCAAACAAAAGGTGTACCAATTTTGGTTGAGGCGCAGAGTGGTAAGAGTTGGGGGGAGATGAAGGGGTTATAAATTATTTTTATGGAAAATTTCGAAAAGCAAAATAACAAAATTGAAATACAAAATGTGGGAACCGTTATGGAAACTGATGAGAATGGAAATCTCATTAACGAAGCAGGATTAGATAAAATTCAAGAAAAGTATCAAGCGCCAATTGATGATGTGATTGAAATTCAAAGAGAACAATTTGGAGATAGGCTTACAGCAATTTACATACGAGGAAGTGTTGCTAAGGGGACGGCAATAGATGATATTTCAGATTTAGACACCATTACATTGGTTGATATGACTAAAGAAGAATTAGATAATCTTGATACGAGTTACAGAAAAAGAGTAGGTGAGGAAATGAAAGAGAAATACCCATTTCTGGAAAAAGTAGAGTTACCCATATTTTCTAAAGAAAATATTTCATTTCAAATGCAATTTCTTTTAAAAACATCCGCTGTTTGTGTTGAGGGTGAAGATATTTCCAAAGATATGAAACCAATTGCTTTAAATAAAGAGAATGCTTCTACAATTCGTGGAAAGCTAGATAAAAATATCACTGAAGCCGTCGAGGAGATAAATGAGGCTGAAGATGGAAAAACAGTTCAAAAAGCTTTACAGTGGGTTTCAAAAAGAATGTTACGTGCTGGAGCATTGCTCGTGGCTACTGATGGAAAAAAATACACGAGAGATTTATATCCTGCATATGAGATATTCTCAGAAAAATATCCTGAACAAGAAGAAAGCATGAGGCAAGCTTTAGAATATGCACTTAATCCTATTTCAGAAAGAACAAAAGTAATAAATTTTATTGAAGAATTTGGAAGCTGGTTGGTTGAGCAAGACAAGAAAGTTTTTGATAATTAATCAGATTATAAATTTCTAGAAAAGTTATAATAAAAAACATCATGCTGTATTTCTTACACGGAGACATTGCAAAAGCTGCAGACAAGGCAAACCAAATGTCTGAAGCTATGCTTAAAAAACAACCTGACGCTTCGCGTTTTAAACTCGATCACGAATCTTTTTCTGCAGGAGAATTGGAGGAATTAATTGGTGGCCAGGGATTATTTTCTAAAAAATACATTGTTGACTTACGAAGGTTGTTCGAAAAAGATGAGTCGAAAGAAATAATTTTAGACAAGCTTGAGGATGTAGCCGCTTCTTCAAATATTTTTGTGTGGGCAGAGGGTGAGGTGGATGAGAAGGAATTAAAGATTATTGAAAAACATGCAGAAAAAGTTCAAGAGTTTAAAGTAAAAACTCTTCCTAAAAAAGAAGACCCGAATTTGTTTGCGTTGGGTGATGCTCTTGGAGCACGTGATAAAAAAACACTATGGCTAAAATATGTTGATGCGTTAACTAAATCTGATATTCAACCAATTCACGGAATTTTATTTTGGCAGGTTAAAAATATGTTACTTGCATCAAAAACATCTTCTGCAGATGAGGCTGGGTTGAGTCCGTTTCCACATAAGAAAGCGAAGCAGTATTCGAATAACTATTCTGAAGAGGAACTGCAAAGCATGGCAGAAGATTTAATTGCGATCGCACATGACACAAGAAGAGGGAAAGGAAATTTTGAGATGATGGTAGAGAAGTGGGTGTTGGGGTTGTAAAAGAAAATACAAAAACATGGAAAATATAATAAAAGAAATTACAGTACACGCCCTTGGAAAAACTCCAGAAGTTCTTGATCAAATAACTGACAAAGGAAAAAGAAATCATGTGTTCAAGATAAGGGTCGATAACGATTTTTATATACTGAGAGTTAATAATGTGATTGATCGTCGTGGTTTATATGAAAAAGAAAAATGGTGTTATGAACAAGTAAAAGATTTAAACATATTTGTTCCTAAGATTTTTGAGACAGGACTTTTTAATGAGTGATCATATTCATTTCAAGAATGTATTGAAGGGGTTCATGGTACTGATGCAGACTTAGGTGATAATAAAATTTGGTTTATATTAGGGCAGTATGCAAAAGTGGTTCATCAAATACCCGCACCAGAAATAGCAATGGATTATAAAGATACATTAGATGAGCTCTTTGAAAATGATTTTTATGTAAACGCAAATATTTTTTCTGTGGAAATTTTCCAAAAAATTAAAAAACGAGTTGAAGAAGTTTTAGAGTGGAAATTTGCTCCAATGCTTTGTCATTACAATCTAAACCCCGGTAACACTGTCGTGGATAAAGAAAATAACATCTGGCTAATAGATTGGGAGACCGCAAATGGAAACATTGTTCCGCAGTTAGAATTAGCGGAAGTGTGTATGTGGAAAGATAGGAAAGAGGGGGTTGCTGCGTTCGTGAGTGGGTATGGTCTATCTCAGGAAGAGTTCGACGCGGTAATGAGGGATGTGCAAACTATTATGTTAATGAAGTGGCTAGGAGCCATTAAGTCTTTTTGTCCTGAAAATCTAAATTGGAAAGATGATGGCAAAACAACTCGAATGGTTGAAAAGGTTTTAGCTGTTTCAGATTTTGATGCTGATGTTTTGTTTGCACAGAATTTGCTGTAATAGTTACTAAGTTTTCTAAAAGAAAAAACCGCATAAACAACTAGCGCTTGCGGTACCTTGTAGGGCTCCTTGGTTGGTTTTTCTGAGCTTGCAGAATTTTAGAAATTTCTCCAGAGGTTCTTTCTCTTCTTACTTTTTCACATTTTTTGCAGCATGGAATTGTTGGTTGATTTTCTTTGAACCCGTGGAGTAGTTCCTGATGTGTTGCAGGTTCACATTGCAAACATCTCGATTTTATTTTCTTCCGCTTTTTCATTTCTATTCGAGCATAACATACAAAAAAGACTGCAGTTGAAGCTGCAGTCTTTTTTTATTTCATTTGCTGCACCAAGCTGAAGCTTTGGCGAAAGTTGGTCCGCTCGGTAGGGCTCGAACCTACGACCGTCTCCTTAAAAGGGAGCTGCTCTACCAGCTGAGCTACGAGCGGTTACTGGTCTACTAAATACTAGTTTAGTAAGCAGTACCATACAATATAATCCAAAATTTTCCAATACCTTATTTTGTGTATTAAAACTTTTGCTTTTCTTTATAAAAACTTTAGGTACAGTATGTAAACATGAATACTGTATCTAAAGACGTGCAAAAAGTTTTAATTCTTGAAAATATCCGAAGCACATTAAATGTTGGTGCAATTTTTCGAACTGCAGATGCTATTGGTATAGATAAAATATATTTGTGTGGAATCACTCCAACACCAATAGATAGGTTTGGAAGAAAGCGAAAAGATGTGGCAAAGAGCGCGCTTGGCGCAGAAGAGTCTGTAGAATGGGAACAAGCACCGAGTGCTTCTGCGTGTGCTGAAGAATTAAAAAAGAGCGGCTTTAGTATTGTTGCATTAGAGCAAACAAAAGATTCTATTGATTATAAAGAATATACTCCTGAAAATAAAACAGCTGTAATTTTAGGTAATGAAGTAGACGGTGTTTCAAAAGATCTTTTGGGAATAACAGACGTTGTTGTAGACATACCAATGAACGGAATTAAAGAGTCTCTTAATGTTTCTGTCTCTGTGGGAATATTGTTATACAGACTGTTCGATAAATAGCTTCACCTCTGGCACTGCGGACAAAAATGAGCACTTCTGCCTCCAACTTTAATTCGTTCTATTACACCATCACACCCTCTTTTTTTACATATTTCTCCTTTGCGTTGATACACATTATGTTTCGTTTGGAACTCTCCAGGCTCTCCTGAAGGAGTTCTGTAATCAGACATCGAGTCTCCCTTAAAATCGATTCCTTTTTTTAGAACATCTAACGTGTTTTTGTGAAGCTTTTGTAATTTTTCTACACTAATTTTACACACTTCTTTTTCAGGATGAATTTCAGAAAGCCATAATGCTTCATCAGAATAAATATTTCCAACACCTGCAATAATTTCTTGATTCATAAGCACCTGTTTAATTTTTCCGTTTTGCTTTAGAAACAATCGTTCTTTAAACAGAGAAAAAGGAAAGGGGTTATTGATGGGATCTGGTCCAAGTTTTTGAAGGTCTTTATGTTCTAAGATTTTATCGGTTTCAAGTAATGTTACTTTTGCAAATTTCCGTAAATCAGAAAAAGCTAAGTGTTTTTTGTTGCCAAAGCTCCAAACCATTCGAATCCAACCATTCCATTTATCGTCTCTGAGTGGACCCTTTTCTTTCGCTACCCAACGATTCCTCACCCCTTCATATGCATATAGACCATACAATAAATGGCCAGTCATTTTCATGTGAATTAGTATGGTTAGATTGTCTTCTAAATGAATAAGAACATTTTTTGCAATTCGTTCTGTTCCAATTATTTCCTTACCAATAATTTTTTTTCTAAATAGTTCAAAGTAGGCAGGATCTTTCACCTGCTCTTTTCCGTAATAGTGTTTTGAGTCGTAATCACTCCATACATCAGTACACTTTAGTCCAACGATGATTTCTCCTAGTTGGGTAACGGTGGTGTGCACTTCTGGTAATTCTGGCATAATGTTCAGTCTAAATTGAAGTGAAAGTAAGGGCAAGGTATTATGCACGGGTGAAGAAAAAACTTATTTTGTTATCGCTACTTATTTTGTGTTCTGTCGGATTTGGTATCTTTCATAAATTTAACAAAGCTAAAGAGTTTAGTTTAAATCAAAATAGTAGAAATGATTTTGAACGGTATATTGATGCTGGCTATTTTTTACAGTCCGCATCGTTAAGTTCTCTTGAAGAAACATATCTCCACCCTGAAAAGAAGTTACGAATTTTATTGGTTCCAGGCCACACCAATGATTCTCCTGGTGCGATATATAAAGATTCTAAAGAAGTTGATTTTACGTTTGAATTAACAGAGCAACTTTACAAAAGTTTTTTGAAAGAAGGGTGGGCTGATGTTGAAATAGCAAGTTTAAGAAATGAAGATGTTAATGGCTTCAGGAGTTTTTTTATTGAAAAAGGAAGTGATATTGAAGCATTCGAAAAATATCAAAAAGGTATTTCTGAAGAGCTGCGAAATAGATTATTGGTAGAAGAAATGGAAGAAGACAATCATGTTACAGCAAAGCGTGATATAGCAGAACTTTTATACGGAATAAATCACTATGCAAATAAAAATGATTTCGATATTGTGCTACACATTCACTTTAATGATTATCCCAGGAGCGATATCAATGAAGCAGGTGTGTTCAGCGGATACGCACTGTACGTTCCCGATAGTATTTTTAGTAACAGTGAAGTGAGTTTAGAAATTGCAAATAGTATTGCTCAAGAATTGGCTGTTAATTATGCAACTTCGTCGCATCCATTAGAAAACAAAGGGGTAATTGAGAGTAAAGAGCTTATTGCAGTTGGTGCGCATAATACAGCGCGAACCCCAGCAATAGTAATTGAATATGCATACATCTATGAACCATTTCTTCATAGTGTTATTTCAAGACAAGAGGTGTTTGAAACAATGGTAGATGCAACCATTGAAGGAATTAGGAAGAGTTTAGAATAAAGAAAAAGCCTGAATATAAATAATTATACCGGCAATGAGATTTTAAAATTACAGGCCCAGCTGTTGAGAACGCTCAATGCTCTAGTTTCAGAAGGAAGTCGTTCTATTGTAATATATCCATGTTCTTCAAGGTCATAGAGCAGCATTTCGAGCCATTCAATGTCTACCCCAAAGCGCAAGCTGAAGCTTTCAGATAAAATAAATTCTTTTGCTGAGAGCTCATTAAGTATATGTTGGGTTATGTGTTTTCGCTTTTTGTGAGAAAAGTAGATTTTAAGAACGAGTTGAAACAGCAAAAGGGTAAACATCCCCACGATTATGTCTGGAAAGATCGTCATATTTTTATCGTAGCGCGACCAAAAACAATGTCAAGTAAACTTTACAAAGAAAAACTCGTGTTAACGAGCAAGTTTAATAAGCAAAACCCGTTCTGGTTTATTGAAAAGAGTAACGACTTCAAATTTTGATACAAATTTGAAGTCGTTAATAATCAAAAAACGTAGAATCCATTTCGGTGTTCTTAGTTTTTTGTATTTACTCAACCAGTCGTCAAATGAGCGGAAGTTAATTTGGTTCTGATAATTATTTTCGATACAGGTAACGAGATTTGATTTAAAAAATCGATACTCCTTTCTTATGAGGAGAGCAATCAAGACAACCAAAACAAACAGGATAACTAAAAGAGCAATTTCCATATACCGACTCTACAGTTTTTTTACAAATTTTCAAATTCTTCCTTTACCACATCAGCATCACTCCATAGTTCTTTTGCTCCATTTGCTCTCATTATGTATGGGTCTGTTCCTTTTCCTGTAATAAGCACAACCGTTTCTTTTTTGTTTTGCCTTGCAATGTTCATTGCCTGTTTAATTGCCTCACGCCTGCTCATAATTACTTCACAGGGAGTGTTTTTAATTGCAGGTCGCATCGCATCAATAATTACTTGAGGATCTTCATCGTAAGGATCTTCATCGGTAAGAATAATATTGTCACAAAATTTATCTGCAACTCGTGCCATTTCGGGACGTTTCCAAGTATCTCTTCCTCCTCCTGTGTTTCCTAACACACAGACTTTTTGCTTTTCAGGAAATGAAGAATATAGCGCTTCTAACGAGTCTGTTGTGTGTGCATAATCTACGTACACCTCGAATGGTTTTGCAATAATTTGCTCGGCTCTGCCTGGAACTTTTTTGAGCGCTTCAACTCCTTGTTTAATTATCTCTTCAGAAATTCCCAAAGCTCGTGCTGTAGTTACTGCAGCGAGTATGTTTTTTGCATTAAATAGTCCATGCAATTTTGAATAAAATGTTGTCTTACCAATTTGCAAGGTAATGTGTCCTGAATCTGATTCTTCATGCAAGCTTGTAATATCTTTTTTTGAGTAGGTGAGTGTGTGACTTGCTGGCTGTGCAGTAAAAACCTCAACTTCATCATCATCGCCATTTGCAACAAGAAATGTTTCTTTAGAGGTTTTTTTAGGATTAAGTGATTCTGTAATAGAAACTTTTGCTGCTCTGTAATTTTCATACGAACCATGCGACTCAATATGTTCTGGGGAAAGATTGGTAAAAATAAATGCATCTAAATAAATCCATTTGTGTCGAAATTGTTTTGCTCCTTCTGAGGTAATTTCAACTACTGCATATGTACAACCTTTTGTGACAGCTTTTCGTAAAAAATGTTGGATGAAAAACCTTCCTGGCATCGACATTTTATACATATTCCTTTTGTCTTCATCATCAATAACAAAATGAATTCCATTCGCTAATGCAACTTTTTCTCCAGTAGCACGAAGAATGCTTGCTACAATTTCACTCGTTGTTGTTTTTCCTTTGGTTCCTGTTATTCCAATCACAATCAATTCCTTAGAGGGGAAATTGTATTTTAGTGCACCTGCTAATGCTAATAACCAATGATACACCGGCTGTCCAGATGTATATATTTTACGAGGGATAATTTTTTCAGTTGTTCGTAGTAATTTTTCTAACATATAACTAGTACATTGTACTGGTTCTATATTTTTCAAGCACTTGTCGAGTGGTCGAGCTTATTGCTGGATTGGAAAAATCATTACTAAAAGCTAGTGATATTATTTCCTTCCCTTCATGTAATTGTATTTTTTCTAAAGCAACTTCTTTTACGACATACAATGCAATATTTTTTTTACATGGAGCATCTTTATAAATACTTTGAAATTTAATGGTTCTAAAGTGATTGTATGAATATTTTGTAATGTCTAGTTCAAGCTCTTCAATAAGTTCTCGTTTGATGCATTCCTCGAATGGTTCACCTTCTTTTGCTGAGCCCCCAAACAAACCAATTTTTCCTGGCTCATCTATCGTAGGAATGTTTTCTCGGAGTTGTAATAAAAATGTATTATCTGTTGTAAGTATGATTGCGAGTGATCCTGTAATTGTTTGCATGGTTGAGTATTATTTTCCTAATTTTTTCAGTGCTAGCTTGATCATCTCTTCAGTTGTTAATGAAGAATCAAGCGTTTGAATAACCTTCCGCGCTTCAGACGCCGAGTATCCAAGCGAAGTAAGAGCCTCAAGGGCTTCACTTGTTCCTCCAGAAATATACGCTTCGTTGTTAACAACAAGTGCAAGTTTATCTTTAAGTGTCATTACAATTTTTTCTGCACTTTTCTTTCCAATTCCAGAAACTGCAGTTAAATGAGAGGGGTCACCTATTGCGATTCCTTCTTGTAGTGTTTGTAGCGGGGCAGTATTCAAAACACCAAGTGCAGATTTAGGGCCAATTCCAGACACAGAAAGTAATAACTCAAAAAAGTTTTTTTCTTCGATTGTTAAAAAGCCGTATAAATCATTGGCTGTTTCTCGAATCGTTTGAAATATGTATAGTGAAATTTCTTGATGAACAGGAAGTTGTTTCAGTGTTGCTTCGGTGGCGTATACTAAATAGCCAACACCGTTAATGTCGAGTATAAGTGCGTTTAAATGAATTTCATCTACTGTCCCTTTGAGTTTTGCAATCATTGCTTTATGATACTTACATATTGATGAAAAAACTACTTGCATTTTCTTTATATTTCGTCTACAGTAGTGCCCACTATGGCAATCACACAAAATGCTAAAAAAGCAATCCGAAATAGCGAGAAAAAACGCGTATTTAACATTCGTCGAGTTCGTCGAGTTAAAACTGCAATAAGAGATATTGAAAAAGCTCTTGAAGGTGGTGATGTTTCTGCTGCAGAAGCAAAACTTCCAGAAGCATACAAATCTATCGATAAAGCTCTAAAAATGGGGACTTTAAAGTCGAATACAGCATCACGAAGAAAAGCTGGACTGGTTCGAATGATTCAGCGAGCAAAAACAGAAGCGTAATTTTAGATTCGCTTTTATAAAAAACACCCATCTGCAGATGGGTGTTTTTATTTATTTTCTTATTAATGCGCATCTAATGTTTTGTTGATGTTAGGAGCTAGTATCATTACCATTATCTGCTATAAATAACACTAATGAAATTACAATATTACACAACAGTGCAAACGGCTTGGGATGCATTGTTTGCTGATTGCACTATTGCTAAACAATCGATTCGTTTTGAACAATTTATCCTTCGCGACTTTAATCCTGGAAGTATAGGGGAGCGATTTGTGAATCTGTTTATTGCAAAAGCAAAGTCTGGTGTACGAGTTCGATTACTGTTAGATGTTGTTGGAAGTTATCACTTGGTTCGTTCACCTTCGCTTAAAAAAATGAGAGATGCAGGAATTAAAATTAGGTTTATTTCTTTTCAGTTTTTAAAATTGCGCGACATACTCGACTGGACCCCGCGAAGAAATCATCGAAAACTCGCAATCATTGATGGAGATGTAACATACATAGGGGGGGTGGTTTTTTCTGATTATGCAAAAGAATGGAACGACTTTCATGTTCGAGTTGTTGGTGCGGGAAGGATGTTTGCTAAAGCATTTGAGCTTGTGTGGGGTGAGCAAAAAACTAAATCTACATTTCAATTACAGAGCGGGTTGCATCAAATACCTTTTTCACTTATTGGAAATGAGCACGATAACAACCTTCTATATAAAGAGTTATGCTCAAGAATAAAAGGGGCGCGTGAACATATTACTATTGTGACACCTTATTTTTCACCTGGAAGTCGACTGCGACACTTATTGGTTAAAGCAAGTAAAAGGGGTGTGTCTATTAATGTTGTTATTCCTGCACGAACCGATCATA
>Ga0222671_1000116_pt1 | contig 46264 bp, 57 predicted proteins | sample AntAcemetagen797_FD_179849 | JGI IMG/M metagenome (GOLD analysis project Ga0222671, IMG submission 179849) | Saline water microbial communities from Ace Lake, Antarctica - #797 | ecosystem: Environmental > Aquatic > Non-marine Saline and Alkaline > Saline | place: Antarctica: Ace Lake... | reverse complement strand
CGTGTAGGCCATCCACTGCAGGATGTGTTTCTGGTGTGCTCCGTCCCAACCCATCGCTTTGAAGTGGTCCAAGAATCTAGTAACGTCACCCTCAACACCGCTGCGTTCAGAGCTGCGATCCCATGAGTTTCCGTAGGTGATGCCGTCCTCTATAAAAATGCGAGACTTCAGGGGTGCGTAGTCCAAGCGATCAACCTTCGTCACTGCTCCTCCTTCGAGAGCATTCGTTCGAGCATCTGAGTCTGCGTGAGAGTTAGTATTCTGGTACGCCTCTGGTGTGTAGAATATTTGCTTGCATGGGTTGTAGAACTGGTTTTGCTCACCGACGAACATCACGTTATCGAAGAAGTCGTGCTGAACTTTCTTGTCCTCGTACCACTCTTTCCTCAAGCTGGCGATCACTGCTTTGAATTGAGTCTGGTTCCAACCCATAGTGTGACAGATGTCTTTGTGGATGCCGATCTTCTCTATCTCAGGCATGGTGTCTGCAATCTTGAGAATCTTAGTAGAGTATTCCATAGCCTCAGTTGAGGACGGACTGACCATTTTGAGAAGGTTCATCACCTGACTCATCATGGGCTCAGGCTTAGCAGGATTGGGAGTGGCTGCTGGTTGAGGTGCTGCTGTTTGGGGTGCTACTGGTTGAGGTGTCTCAACCCCCGGTGATAAAATGTCAGCGAACTCGCGCATGACTTGGAACTCTTTCATTGCTGAGCCGAAGTTGGGATCAGTCTCTTCGATGTAGAAAATCAGATCCCCACCGGTGCGCTCCTGACATGCACCGTGGTGACACTTGAACCCGATGGAGCCATCCTCGTTGGTGAAGATAGCAGCACCGTTGTCAGCACCTTCAGTGTGCTCGTCAACCCAAGGGCACTCAACCTCATACCTGCCTTTGCTCAGGGTTGATTTGATTTTTAGAATGTCAGGTATAGAAAGCAGGGGGTGGTTGTCAATCTCAGCGGCACCATCGACACGGCCTTCCCTACGCTCAACATCTAGGTTCACGTTGAAGGGTTCAGCCAGTGCCTCAAGTGTTGTTGTGAGCGCAGGCTCCCACTTCAGCATGCGACACTGGAACGGCTTGCCGTCGATCAGTCTCTTGGCTTTGTTGTTGACACCTTCAGGTAGTCGCACGTAGCGAGTGACACCCTTCATGCCTGGGTCTTTACCGTCAGGTGCGAGACCTTGAGCCACCAGTCCATCGAGCAGGTTCTCAACGCGGTGTCGATCCGCGCACGGCTCAGTAAGTAGATACCCCCACTGCTCTGACCCATCAGATGTTTCTAGGACGTAGGTGGGTGAGGGGAGCTTCTCGACCTGGCTCATCGGCAGCTTCTCTTTCACGTCATCGAGCACGATCAGATTGGTGTGCCTAAATAGAGACTTTCTTCGTCGAGCTTTCTCTTCATCGTCAGCATAGAAGCAGCTGATTGTAAAGTATTGATTGGACTGCTCAGCGAAACGGTATCGGCTGAAGTAGTCTCCTGCCCATGCGGCCATGTGCCTGTCAGCAGGAATATTCTCTGGGTCGTACTGGAAGTCGGTGACATGACTCCATGCTGCGTCATCACCGAATATCGCAGTCATGAAATCGAAGTTGCTTAATGTAACCATTACACGTAGAATCCTTGTCTGTTGTCCCGGCTCTCTACCGGTTATGTGTGGACCTTGGCCCCTTGAAATATAGGGGCTTTTTTTTGCTCTGAAGAAATGCTCCTGCTTTGTTAACTCGAAATCAGTCCTGCATACTACACCTAATCTTCCCAAAGCTCAATGTGTTAGACATCTGTCGTAGTAGTAACCTTTGTTTGACATCCTCTCACAACTGCTTCATACTCGCCCCTCACTTAATTTTTAAAGATGGAGAAACCGATGGGCTTAGAATCACGAGTCTCATTCCGATGCACCGATGAAACATTGTCCAGGTTTGAGGAGCAGTGTAAAAACTACGACCGCGACTCGGCTGATGTTCATCGTGAAATGATGGATGCGTTCAGCGAAGGTAAGCTGACCATATCTGTTTCCAAAGATAAAAAAACTCTGATGAAGGGGGTCCACATTGTCGATAGAAAATAATCTTGAATCAATCGCTAAGTCGCTGGCAATAATTGCAAAACACTACGGGGAAAATTCGTTCACTGTTAAGAGTGATGGTGCAACAGAGGATATAAAGCCTCCTAAAAAGCCCAAAGCTGAGAAGGTGATTGTACCCGACCTTGCACCGGTACTCGCGCCTGACCTTGATGATCCTCACGCGATGAGTGCAGCCAACCTTGCACCACAGGTGGAAGCTGAAGAAGACAGTGCAGCCCACCGAGATGCAGCTGGTGAAGAGATCACTGTCGTGGCTGCGACTGCTGACACACCTACTAATGCTGTCGGTCTGAACGCTGTCATGGTTGATCACTACAACCGCACCGGTAAAGACTTCCAGTTGATCAGCAAGGTCATTGCAGGTTTTGGGTTTGCAGGTGTAGCTGAGATCCCCGTTGATCTGTACGCAACGATCATCGACGCGGTTGCTCAGATACCGGATGCTGAGCAATGAGGATTAACGTCTATAGTCAAGAGTTAACAGATGAGGTGCTTGCGATAGAAAAACTGTCGAACACTGGCCTAATCTATTCGGCAGTTCAATTGGTATTGCATTCATCTGAGAAGCTGCATCACCCCCCTCACGATGATGATAGAAGTGCAGTTACTTTCTGGTTGCCTAAATCAGTTGATCGTAGGGAAGAGTTGGCGAAAGCCTTCGAGAAGATGGCAGCAAAGGTTAGAAGCTGCCCACCAGAAACGGGGTTGGACTAATGGAAGAACTTCACGCCAGGTTAGGCCCATCGAATCACCGCTGGCCTCACTGTCCCGGCTCACCTCGTGAAGAGGCAGCGTATCAGGACATTGCAGGTGAAGCGGCGATCGATGGCACTGGATCACATCTACTGTTAGAGCTGTGCCTGCAGAACAATGTTCGTGCTGAACAGTACGACATGCAGATCATTGGAGCCAATCACCACGATCGTCCGGGCGGTTGGCTTGTAGACTTCGAACGCTGTGAAAGAGTTCAGCAATGCTTGGACTACATCACCCGCCGAGTCAATGAGTTGAGCAAACAGCTCCCAGGCTCCAAGGTTAAGGTCGAAGCGGAAGCTAGATCAGATCCCGGTGGTATGGTTGGTCGCGATGACTGGTGGGGCACTTGTGATGTCACCATCTTAGCTACCAATAAGCACAACAAGTGTCTGTTCTTGGAGGTGTGCGATTACAAAGATGGTCGCATGTTCGTGTCTGAGAAAGAGAACACTCAGCTGTACAGTTACCTCATCGGCAAAGCTCGACCTTACGTTGCCAGCGGTGAGAACTTAACGCGCCCTGCAGATTTTACAAATATCTCAGGCGGTTATCGGATGACAATTGTTCAACCGAAAACAAACCCATCAGTTAGATACGAAGACACCACTGCGAAGAGAGTCAATGAAGTATTGGCCGAACTGCAGAACGCTGCTGAACTAACTGATGATCCTAACGCACCGCTGGAGTCAGGCAAGCACTGCCGCTGGTGTAAACACAAAGATAATTGCAATGCTGAATCAGAGCGGAGCATGGAGACAATAGCCACAATGACAACCGATGTCGCAACAACAGGGGAGACACCTTCCTTCAGTCTCGATTCATTCACCGCGGTCTTAGCGGATATTCAGAATGCATCACCGGAAGTGCTCGTACAACTGACCGATGCCAAACCGGGTGTCGATGCTGCGTTCAAGAAGATATGGGACGAGATCGAACGAAGGGTAGTACACGGCACAGATGTTCCTGGGTTCGCTATGCGCCCCGGTAACGGAAAGAATGTTTGGTCTTACGATGAAAATGAGATCGCGACCAAATTGAAGGCGAGGCGACTGAAGAAGGATGAAATATATCCTTCCAAGTTGATCTCGCCAGCGCAAGTCTTGAAGCTAGAAAAGCTGAGCGACTCGCAAAAAGAAAAGATCCAGAAGGATCTGATCATACACATGCCGGGGGATCTAACCCTTAAACGTGTTGCCTTTGACGAACCTGAAGCTGTGAACCCTGCAGAGTTAATGTTCGGAGATGTAGCACGTAATGTGATAGAGAACGAACCCGAAACCACAACAGAGACAGAAGTCTCATTCTTATAGGAACAACAACATGTCAAAATTAAAAATTAAAGGGATACTTTCGTACCCTAATATATTCATCGCTAAGGCTATCAACCCTGGTGATGACCCCAAGTTCACAGCTTCATTATTGATCTTGAAAACAGACCCTCAAGTCCCAGTGATCCAAGCAGCTATCGAAGCGGTGAAGCTCAATGGATTTCCTTCTGGTTTTCCTGCCTCCGGTAAAACGTGCTTGCACGACTGCGCGGTGAAGTTCCCAGATGACCCAACACTGGCAAACTACATGGTGTTGACAGCTGCTGCAAAAGCCAACAAGAAGCCTATCGTAGTTGATATGAATGTCCTCCCTGTTATGAGTGAGGCTGACGCATACGCCGGTGTCGAGGTTTGGTTTAGTGTTAACATCTACAGCTATGACATGCCAGTGAGCAAGGGTGTAACCTCTGGTTTAAATGGGGTTATGGTCACTGGAGTGGAAGGTGCTCTAGGTCACTTGGGTAACGAGGAATCTCCTGCAGAGATGTTCGCAGGCATAGCAGGCACTGCTCCACCTCAAGCTGCAGCCGCCGGTGGGCCTTCACCAACCATCACGCCTGCACCGAACTCAGTGCCAGCTCCTACGCTGACACCTACACCGACGGGCCCAACCTACGTCATGACAGCAGCAGCTCAGGGTAACACCAGAGAAGCACTGATAGGCAATGGTCAGGGCTGGACTGATGAGCTGCTGATTGCCCAAGGCATGATGATCGCTTCGTCTGTGTAAACTAAGTTTATGGGGCATTAGAGGTTCGGTAACTCGCCCGGTAGCCTCCCTGATGGGAATGCCGGGAGCCGGTAACTACGCAGTCCGGCATGCTCCACCAATTCTAATTCTGGAGAAATAAAATGAAAGACCAACACGAAAAGATTAAAGGCTATCGAGATCTCAGTCAGGAAGAGATCGACTTGATGAACGAGGTTAAAGAGATGGGCACCAGTATCGAGGTGCTCGTCGAAAAGATGAAGCACATGAACCACGATGTTTCGGTAGTCCCTCACGAGAATCGCCCAAATCCCCGCTGGCTTGCAATCGGTCAAACTGATCTTCAAACAGGAGTCATGGCACTGGTTCGAAGTGTTGCTAAACCAACATCATTCTAATGAGCCAACCTGACTTCCTATTCTGCTTAACGCCAGGTGACCTTGATTGGGACATAGAATCACTCCCGAACATTTTCACCTGTACGTTCAAGCACAACACCACAGGACAAGTGTGGTACTTTGAGATCAGCCCTCGGCGCGATGATCTCAACATGCTGATGTGGTTCATCGTCCGGTGCATCGAAGAAGGTTGTCGCTGGGTTGGATACAACTCTCTAGGTTATGACTACCCGGTGATGCACTTCATCTACCGCAATCAGAAAGCATTAATAAGCTACGCTGATATCTACAGGAAGTCGAAAGAGGTTATCGACACACCGTGGAACAATAGATTCAGTCACATGATTTGGGACAACGATCAGGTCGTGCCACAGATCGACCTCTACAAGGTCCATCACTTCGACAATCCATCCAAATCTACCAAGCTCAAAACCCTTGAGTTCAATATGCGAATGGACAATGTTGAGGATGGTCCGGTGGAGTTCGATGTTGATGTGCCACTTGAGCTGATGGATTCGCTGAAGGGATACAACATCAATGACGTGGATGCCACCGGTGAGTTCCACGACAGGTCGAAAGGTCAGATCGTATTGAGAGAATCACTCTCTAAGAAATTCAACATGAACATGCTCAACTTCAGTGACGTGAAGATCGGTGAGCAGATTCTAGTTCATGAGCTTGAGAAGGTGGGTGTCGATTGCTACATGTACGTCGATGGCAAGAAAAAGAAACGACAAACTCAGCGTGAAGAAATTAGAATTGCTGATGTGATCTTACCGTATGTGCGGTTCGAGCATCCTCAGTTCTACGGAATACTGCACGAGCTGCAGGGCAAAGTCATCACCGAGACCAAGGGTGTCTTCAAAGACATGGTCGCGAATGTCGGTGGTATTGAATATGAAATTGGAACAGGCGGTTTGCATGGATCAGTCAAAGCGAAGATCATCAGAAGTACGAGCACTCATCAAATTGTTGATGTCGATGTGGCTAGTTATTACCCTAACCTCTCCATTAAGAACAACCTCTATCCCGAACATCTCGGCCAGCAATTCTGTACCGCCTATCTGGGTGTCTATGAGACTAGGAAAACCTTCCCGAAAGGTTCACCGGAAAACGAAGCGTTCAAGCTGGCACTCAATGGGTCATTCGGTGGCTCGAACAATGAATACTCGCCGTTCCTAGATCCACAGTACACGATGAGCATCACCATCAACGGCCAGCTGCTGTTGTGCATGCTCATTGAACAGCTGATTAAGATCCCAGGGCTGAGCATGATCCAGGCCAACACCGATGGAGTCACGTACCTGTGCCCCAGAGAGTACCTAGAGCATGCTCGTAATCTAAACACATGGTGGGAAGGGGTCACTCAGCTGGAGCTAGAAGAGGCTCTGTACAGCCGTATGTGGGTGCGTGATGTGAACAGCTACATTGCCGAGTACGAAGGCGGGAAGCTGAAGAGGATAGGTGCCTACGCCTACGAGACAGCCGACGAGAACCCTGGCACACGAGAGCTGCCCTACCATAAGAACTGGGGCACTCGTGTCGTGCAGAAGGCAGCTGAGGCATTCCTCGTGAGTGACACACCGATCAGGAAGTATGTCGAGAATCACACCGACATCTACGACTTCTTCAACTCAACGAAAGTACCGGGCGGATCAACGCTTGAGTGGGGTGGTGAGACAATACCAAACATCTGCAGATACTACTGCTCAACGGATGGTGAGAAACTTGAGAAGGTGATGCCTGCCACTGGTCCGATCGGTGCATTCAAACGTGCCAGCAAAGTTGATGAGACACTGTATAACTCGGTGCTCGCTGAGACAGGCTACTACGCTTGGGATGAGAGGATTCACACCAAGAACAAGAGCACCTACAACGAGCGTAGGATGTCACTCGATGCAGGGTGGCTCACAACAATCTGCAACAACGTAACGAATGAAGAGTTTGTTCAGAGTAACTATCACCCAGAGAATCTGAACTACGAATACTATATCCAAAAAGCTGAGAAACTTGTTAATCTGATGGAGTTTGAATTATGATAGATGATACACTTTTTGAAAACATGGCAGAGCTTAACGACAATGGGGTGAGTGTGGCGCTACACTCAGATAAAGACTTTTTGGTTGTCGCTTTTCCTATTAACGTAAACAGAATTGGTGATCTAATATCTTTAGTGAAATCACTTGATCCAAAAGATACACCCAGAACTAAGAAGACGGAGGGCACCCAACACTAATGGGAGTTAACGAAAATCCAATTGAACTGCACTTCAACTCAGAAGTTGCTGCGCTCGGTGGCATCACCTACAAGTGGGTGTCACCGGGGCGAGCCAATGTCCCTGATCGAATAGCCATCCTCAACGGCAACGTGTACTTCGTTGAAGTGAAGCCGTTCGATAAGGATCTGAACACAGGTCAGAGAAGAGAACTAAGAAGACTTGCGTCCTACGGTGCGAATGTTTACGCAGTGATAGGAAGACAAGGTGTCAACACATTCATAGAGATGATAAAAAATGCTCCTGCAGCCAAAAGACTTTTACCAATACCAGCGTGAAGCGATAACTCACCAGCTCACCCATGACAAGTCGATGTTGTGGCTGCAGATGGGTCTGGGTAAAACGCCAATCTCACTCACCACCATCGTTGACCGCATGCGAGCAGGCACGGTGAAGAAGACTCTCATCTTCGGACCACTCCGAGTGATCCACTCTGTGTGGGCAAAGGAAGCACGGAAGTGGGAGCACACTAAGCACCTCAGATTCAGTGTTATGCACGGCACACCTCAAGATAGAACACGAGCCATGTTTGCTGACGCTGATATATTCCTGTGCAACTACGAGAACATGAACTGGTTGGCTGAGCAGCTTGACCACTTCTACCTGAGTCAAGGTAAAGAACTTCCCTTTGAGTTTGTAATCTACGATGAGATCTCGAAGCTGAAGAACGCGCAGACTCGACGCATGAAGGGTGGCACTAGAATTAAAAAAGACAAACTCGACAACGAGTACAAAATCAAACTCACCGGTTGGAGGAAGATGGTTCCCCACTTCAAGTTTGCCAGTGGTCTCACCGGGACACCTGCACCCAATGGGTATCTGGATCTGCACGGACAGTACCTAGCGATCGATGGGGGGAAGAGACTTGAGCCTACGATCACCGCTTACAAAGACAACTACTTCACCAGTGATTACAACGGGTGGAAATACACACCCACGAAGGCTGGTGCTCAGTGGATCGAGCACAAGATCAGCGACATCACCATCAAGATGGACGCAGCTGACTATCTGGATATGCCTGATGTGACAACCATCAACATAATGGTGGATCTCCCAGCTAGTGCTAGGAAAGCGTACAAAGAAATTGAGAAGGAGATGTTCACTCAGCTGGAGAATGGCAACGAGATCGAAGTGTTCAGCAGGTCCAGCGTGTCGAATAAATGCCTGCAGTTCTGCGTAGCCGGTGACACTGAGGTGCTCACCGATTCAGGGTGGAAGCAGATTCAACACTTCAACAGCAACGATAAAATCTGGGATGGGGTTGAGTGGTCAAGTGTCCACAGTCTTGCTTTTAATGGAGTCAAAGAAGTGATAGAATGTGACGGTGTGTTCATGACACCAGATCACAAAGTGTTGACGGTGTCCGGTTGGGTAGAAGCAGAGGATATATCAAATGGTGATGCCAGCGAAAGATTTGACCGGGCAAAAGTTAGGCTACCTAGTGGTTATAAAGAGAGCAGGCTCGACAACGGGAAAAGCGAAAAGAGCAAAATGGTTAGTGCATTGTATTTGTGGGAAAGTATTCGAGGCTATTGGTCAGAACTTAAGGAATCCCCATCGACCTGGAATAAAGTCATGCGGTTGTCGCAGAGGGGAAGCTATATTGCAGCAGACGGGGTCTCATGGAATGGCGAAGACTCGACAATACACAAGTTGGATAAACATGAGGTCTCGCTGCAGGAATCCGAAAGACAAGGACTATCCAAACTACGGCGGTCGAGGAATCACAGTGTGCGACGAATGGTACGATTCATTCTCAGCATTTTGGAAGGACATGGGAGTGACCTACCAAAATCATTTAATGATAGAGAGAGTGGACAACAACAAGAACTATTGCAAAGAGAATTGTCGCTGGGCCACTCAAATGAGGCAGTCGAACAACACCCGATCGAATGTGCTAATCAATACACCGATTGGAAGGGTAACGGTGACTCAGGCTGCTCGGCGGTACAAACTGAAGGATGGAACCATCTTTGCCAGAATGAGGAGGGGTTGGAAAGAAGCAGATCTAATTCTCCCCGCAGGATCGAAAAAGTCTATGACCTAATCAATGCCGGTGTACGCCATCGATTCACCGTGCGCGGTAAGAATGGTGAAGTTTTTATTGTTCACAACTGCAACGGCTCACCGTACATTGGCGAGACCAAAGAAGTTGAATACTTGCACGGTGTCAAGATCGATGCACTAGAAGAGATCCTGGAGGGTGCCGCGGGAAAGCCTGTCCTATGCAGCTACACGTTCGTGAGTGACGCTGAGAGGATCATGAAGAAATTCGGGAAGAAGTATAGGGTCGTTGATCTAACGAAGACTAAGGCCAGCCTGACAGAGGCTGTGATCGAACGGTGGAATCGCGGTGAGATCGATCTGATGGTTGGGCATCCGGCATCAATGGGACACGGTATCGATGGACTCCAAGAAGCAGGAAGCATCATAGTGTGGTTCGGTGTGAACTGGTCCTTGGAGTTGTATGAGCAGATGATAGCTCGATTGAATCGCAATGGTCAGACTAAGCCAGTGTCAGTGATCAGGATCTTGTGCAACGACACCGTCGATCTCGCTGTGGCAGATGCCATTGAACGCAAGACCGACGATCAGGAAGGGTTGAAGGCAGCTCTGCAGCGATACCGTGAAGGCATCACCACGAATGATCTATCGGTGAACTTCTTTTAGGGGTTTACAGCGCTGCCAGCGCGGCCTCTGCAGCGTCTAGCTCATCATTGTCTGTGGCAGCCTCTATCAAGGCTGTCACCGCATTGAACTGGTAAAACAGAGCATCTTTACGGTCCGCCAAAACCGAGAATGACGCCAACAATTTCGCTGAAGTCATTGAAATCTCTTCTTTTCCTACAGTTGTAAACGTCATTAACTCTTGAGCTTTCCCAGTGGAAACATTTATAAAAGCCTTCAAGGTCTTATCCCCGATATTCGCCCGATCCGAGTCATTACGAAAGTGAATCTCTTTTTCATCCACTGGAAAAGGAACAACTATATTAGAGTAGAACTTTTCTCTTTTCTCTTTTTTGGCTCTAGCTAGAAGCTCGACTCGCCTTTTTTCAACATCTGGCACAGGGTGCGCCCACGACCCTTCGTAATAGGTTGACTCCCCGAAAACGGTTTCTTTTGGAATCGAAGCCAGATGTAATACACTTGCGCTCTTAGTGGTTGTTCTTGGGTCAGAAAAGCCATTTCCAAAAAATCCTTTTGAGCTAAGCGAGCCGCCTGAATACAGCGCAACATTGTCGGAATTTCTTACTATAATTTGCATGTTAGATTGACCCCAGTACGCGAGTAACTTGAATACAGCCGAAGTCCGCTAAGCCACTAATCGGACTGCACATAACGCATATTCCATCGTCCAGTTGAATAAAATCTGTTCGTCCTGCTTGTGTGTATGTGTCGTTCCCTCCAGTACGTCCAATCAGGCTTTCTTCTAGTATTTTTATTTCGCCTGAATCTGTAACAGAGGCTAAAGCGTAATGTTGCTGCTTTCCTTGCGCTACCCAAGGGCTGAAAAGTAAAGCTTGGCTATTTCCAACTGCTGCCACTCTGGGAAAACCTTCCGTCGCTTCGGAGGGATAATTATTCGCCCTTATGTGGGAAACTTGAGCTACTGCGCTAGAAATTACAGTATAAGTATGTAATTCATTCCAAGCGCCCTCGCCGGAGGCGCTGTCCGCAGCCGCTATAATCCCAATACCATTGCCTAAGATTGTTTGGTCTAATCCTCCCGCCGCTCCGGTGGCGAATGTTACAGTAGAGCCGCCTGTCATCGTGTTTCCTGAAACAGTCATAGGCTCAGCATAAATGCTAGTAGATGCAAATTGCCAAGCAACTACTACTTCATCCACCCCTGAAACTTTTACTCTTATATTTCTTCCTGCGTTCGCTCCGAACACCGCAAGCGGCGTTCCTGCTGCGTTTATCGTGTGACCCGTAGTTGTAAATGCGACTACATACGGGTGTTGGGAAGTGTTGTGATAGCCGCAAACAAAGGTGTCTGCGCTAGTCATTACCACGCTAGGGCTGTAATGCGCAGAGGTAATAACCCCCGTTGCCACTCCGTTTCTTGTAGCTTCCAGAGTAATAGTTACACCACTAACTGAAAGCTTATAGGCGTTTAATTCATTCCCCGCATCTACGGCGCAGGCTATCGCCTCATCAGCTACATCGGTGGCACACACTGTAACCAGATAGATTTGTTCATTGTCAATGACAAGTGGAGCACCCACGTCTGCGACACCATCTACCCAGCGAATCGCGACCGCTGTCAAGTAATCAGAGTTTGCGTCGTCCTCGTAAACTATAATGATTTTATTCGTGCCAATCTTTGCCATAGCCGTGTATTCAGTAGCGGCATTCTCAAAAACTATCAGAGATTCATTCTTGATAGAAAACCTTCCGTTCTCTGCTATCCAAGTCCCATCTGTGCTCGAAGCAGACAAGGTTAATCGGATAGTTTCACCAGGCCAAACCTCGCCAAAGGTAGTCCCAGCATTTTTGCTGTTAAGGGTGAATTTTTTACTTCCTGTGTTTTTTATTATTGCTGCAAGTAGGCCAACAGTATAATCACTCCCCGCTGGCATGTTTATTTCTAGATTGTCCGCAGAGCAGGCAACTTCATGCAAAAGAACGCTAGAGCTTAATTCCGCATTAGATGCCGGGGTAATAGATTCGGCTCCTGAAAGGCCAGAGGCTGAGTGGGTGTCAATCATTTGCTTGGTGCCAGCAACTGTCGGATATACCAGATTACTAGAGCCAGCGATATTTTCACCGGACGTGGACTTCTCCACTATTCCTTTAACTGTGGTACTGGCTTCCACCACGGTAGACACTTTCCAAACCGCTGCTGTGGCTGTTGCATCAACACACTTGTATCCAATTTTACTGGTGACATTCACCCACGAGGAGCCAATGACAAATATCCCATCACCGGAAGTATTGGCCCCATCGTCGTTGGCTGTGGGTGCAGATGTTGCATCAAGTTTACTAAACACCGCGTAACTAGCAGCAAGCACAGCACTTTCAGCCGCATCATCGGCCTCGTCGGTGGCAAGACTGACTTGATCAGCAGCAAGCACCTCCGACGCAGCTGCCGCGTTTTCACTAACCAGTGCAGCCGCTGCACTTGCTGCTGCTTCAGATACCGCAGCAGGAAGAATTGTGTCGTTCTCTAACGTGAGCGCATCTGCCGACCACTTCAAGTACCCATCAGCTACTGGGGTCGGCAAGGCCGCATCTGCAGCACCTGAGTAGCTGTCTGGTAACCTGGCTGATTGACTTATAGACTTGCCTTGTTGTTGGCTCAAGAACGTCAACTTATCGAATGCTGCCTCATGCACTGAGGGGTAGAAAGCACCTTGAGATGCCAAGTCAACATCTTGGGTTTCAAGATAGTTGGCTCGAATGTACCATGTGTAACCTGTGGGGAGATTACCTGCTACCCTGGTGATAAGCCCACCGCTGTCGTTGCCCACACTACCCACAGTGTAATCAGTATCAACAGTGAGGGTAGTGATGGCACCATCAGCATCAGTCTCAAAGACTGTCAGTTGGTTTTTCGTTTCAACCCTGAACAAGTACGAATACTCATCTGCAGTGTTATCCCCGGTGTACGGTCCACTAACTATGGTTGTGGTTTCTACTGTCATGATAAAGCCTCTTTATTTGGCAATTAAATCAACCGCCCAACGGTATACGGCGTAAAGGCCGATGCCCACAACAGGCCATTTAGCCAACCACAATCCGAATTTCTGAACTCTCAGTCCAAGACTAGCAGCTGCCTGCAGGTCGTGCTGTAACTTAACTATCGGGTCAAGCTCTTTAGTGAGAGCTGTGACCGCTTTCGTATTGGCTTGGGTGCAGCTGATGAGTTCATCAAACCGATCTTCACCGTGCTGGAACTTCTCTTCACAAAGTTGGATGTGATCGTTAAGAGTCTCAACATGCTGGTCGAGCCTTTCTTGCAATAGCATTACCGATTCCCCAGCCATCATAAACCTCTAGTCATTTTCACGTTCAAGGATTTTAACATTATTCTCTGGTGGGGCCAAACGATAATTGCCTTGCTGTCAAGTCCTCACCTTCTTCAAGAACCTCGTACAAATGCTCACCTGTGGCCCATGCCTGGTTGACCCCAGGCACACCCAACGAGGCACCAACCAGCTTGCTCACTGCTTTGATCTCACCCTTCGTCAACTCCTCATCCGTAACCAGAGCCTCCACCACACTTGGGATGCGCGTGAGACCCTGCTCAAGCACTGAGGCTACAGGTGTCATGTTGTACCCATATTCCCCTGCAATGCCGCTGGCTGCATCTCTGACGAAGGGGATCGATGCGAACGGGTACAGTGCCAGTCGAGTCAGAGTCTTCCGGTAGACCTCATCCTCGTCATCATCCCCACCGAACTCACCGCGCATCAACATTTCCAGAATGACCGGTACAACAATGATGAACGCCGCTTTTGCCGCGATAGTGGTTGGGGTATCTAACCCTGACTTCGCACTGCGAGCTGTATCACGTTGCTGGTTCCACAACGAGCTGAAGAAGGTCATGAACATGGTGAAGGTGGTGTGAGTCTTTGACTGGTTTCTCATAATGCGAGCCATGTCCTTCGTCGCACCTGAACCTTGCACATTCTCGATCAACCAATCAGCGTAAGCGAATGCTTTCTTCTCATCACCGGAGAGCTTCATCTCTTTGATGTACGCCGCATACCACGACGGTAGATCCACACTGTAGATCTGAATCAGTGCAATGTGCTTCATTGACGCTTCTTGCACTGCAGCGATCGCGCCGCGCTTGCCTTCAAGCTGCTTCATCGCATTACCAATCTCACGATCCATTGTGGTAGTTCTGTGCTTGAGCACTTTGGAGTTCTCATTGGCAAATGTCCACGCTTCCTGAATAGTCTTAGGACTACCCATGATCGCACCGAACGCTTGCATCATGTTCCCCAAACCAACCTCAGCAGTTGAGTTAGCCAATCCCAGTGTCTGCATCAGACCAGTTGTTACTTTGAATCCCATCACACCCAGAGTTACGCCGAATCTTAGCTTCTGGAATACTGAGTCGATAAACGTCTTAGTCGGTGCAGCAGATCCTAATTTTGCAATGTCATTCAACCACGGCTTCAACTCTGCAAACTCTTCAGGTCCGAGCTTCCTTGAGATGGTGTTGGAAATCGTCTTGTTCCTGATCAGCTTGTTAAGCTGACGGACAGCATCGTGGTGAGTGATGAAGTGGATTGTCTCTTGGAAGTGATTCGGCACAATAGACAAATCCAGCAGCACCGGCGCATAGAATCCTGTACGCTCATTCGTAGACGATGCGTTGACAGATGATTGAATGCTGCCGGTGGTGCTGAACATGGAGTCAACTCGCGCTGCGGCATCTTCTTCATTCTTACGAGCCACATCAGATCGAGCCGGGTCATACTTCACCGGGTAGTATCCCCCTTTCAAAGTTCTCTGCTCACCATCCACGTCGATGCTGAACGACTGTTCCTGAACCTTCGGTGGTACTAGACCTGTTGTTTTGCGATGCACTTCAGCAAGCTGAGGATAAAGAAGATCCATCTGTTGCCAGATCAACTCAACAAGATCCCACTCCTCCCCGGTCATCTCTGCAAGCACAGCCTGGAGTTGGGGATTGTCGATGGTGATCGTGGTGTCATCTTCTTTGTTAGCCCAACCTTCACCAAGTAGCATCTTTCTCAGGTTGCTCTGGTTACCGGTGTTGAGTGCAACAGCGATAATCTGGTTACCCATAAGGTTACCGTCATTCTTGTCATCCTTGATCTCAGGGATGAAGAACTTGGTCATGCCTCGCTTCACCGCTGCACGAGAACGGTCACTGATCGCATCAGTCACAACACCGGTGACAGCACCCATCATTTCGATTTCGTTGAACAACGCTTCGTTCAAACCACTCATGAGAATCTCATGGCTCATGCCTGCGCGTTCGCCACCGTCAAGCCACGATGCCATCCAAGGAATCTTGCTCATCTGAGCCATTGCCCAGCGACCGGTGTTACGACCCTTCGTTGCATCAGTTCTCTGCGGTACGAACTTGTCTTTCGCTACAGTATTGAGGTGAGTATCCCACCGCTGAACCAGTTGTTCGAATGCAATCTCTTCACCGTAAAGATCCATCTTCGTCGCGTAACGTGCAACGTGCTCAATGTTCTTAACTGACTCATTAATCCCTAACAGCGAATCGTAGGGGACATTCTTCCAGTGAGTTTGGTACGCTTCATCAAGAACTTCCGGTGACAACACTAAACCGTCACCCTCAAGCTCCATCATCTGACTCATCCAGACATTCAGGCTTTCATTCTTCTGATCCACCGCAGTGAGGGTGGCAGACTTTCTAAATTCGAATCGACTAAGGATCTTGACCAACTGTTCCCAGTAGCCGTTCTCAGCTTTCATTATTTCTTCACGCACAGACTTCTTGTTGTACCGCTTCATGCGATCAACAATCTTCAGCGTGTTGTTCCTGGCATCTGTTGCTGCTTTCGCTAGGTAGAAGTTCAGGATCTCACGCGACTTGGCACGAGAGGCTGCAGCCATATCACCTTGAGCCTGAGCGACCGCTGCTTCTTTCCCTGCGATCTCTTTGGCCTTCTGGTACTTACCAGGTTGGATCTGTCTGAACGCCAGCTTGCCGATGTTCTCTTCAGCCAATTGCTTTATGGCCTGACGTGCCAGAGTAGGAGCACCGGCAGTCTTATTGATTTGCTTCAGCTCGCGCAGTAAGAGCTTGCCTCGCTCTTCGTTCTGTAGAGCCTCAGTTGCCTGCTGCTCAATAGTACCGTCGTTCAGGATGTCACCGTGGGTCTCAAGCATGCGAGCCTCAGCAGCAGCCTCAGCAGCCTGCTTGATCGGTGCAGACTCGATTATGTCAGTGAGCATCTCGTCACCGGAGTTGTACTCCAGGAATGCTGCAGCTTCATCAGGATGCACACTGTCAGCTCCTGCAGCCAACATGCCGTTGAGTCTCTCAGGGATTCTTACTGACTTGATGCCGCGCTTATCGACTCGCTCTTCACCGAGTAATTCACGCACGACACCTTTGTCAATTTTAAGATCTGTGCTACGCAGGGCAGTGATTGCCCTGTAGACTTTCTCCTCACGCAGACGAGCAGTCTCTTCGACCACCATGTCTGCCTTCTCTTCCTTCCACCAGGACTTAGTTTGTCGGGTAAGTTCCTTGATAACCTTCTCGCGAAGGGTCTCTGATTCAACATCTTTGGCGGTCGAAACATTTTTCTGATACTCAACGAATGCAGCATCAGTCATGCCTGCCATCGTTGCATCAGTGAATAGGGGTTGAACTTGCTCACGAGCACGAGCCATATCAAGCTGTTCTTCAGTCGCTAGCATGCGATCAAAGACAGCCCTCATATCATCTGTTAGGTTGATGTTCAGGTTGCCTTGTATTCTTTTGTACACCTCAGCAAGCCATCGAGCGAAGGTTCTGAAAACATTCCTCAACTCTACCGATGGTGCCTTACCCTCCATCAGGTACGCCTCGAACCCACGAGCGAACTGCTCATGTGTCGCACGTCGAAGCGCAGCGTCTTTGTCTACGTCACCGGTGGACGCTTGATCGATGAACTGGTTCACATCATCTTCGGTGATTCTGCCAGTTTGCCCTTGAGGGATTTCAGTGTCTTGCCTGAGTGGGGTGAGTGTTTCAAACACACCAGCAACCATACCCATGCGACCATTGATGCTCCAGAATCCAAGGTACCCTGCTTCCTTGATCGCGGCCTCATAGTTGGTGAGACCCTTGGTCTTGTCCAACCCATCAGGGTTCGCATTACCGTCATACATTCTCTCAGCAGGAACGCTCACTATGTATTCGTGGTTGCCTACACCGTACTCTTTTACATACCCGCCCTTCTTGCCAGTCTCAATTCCGTACAGTGTTCGGTTCTGCCAGTTGGGTTCACTGGATCTGTCTCGCTCACGACCTGCATAGTTGCTGCCGTAGAACTCAGGATCAAGATTCTCAAGCCCCTGCTTCTTGGAGTAGTGCTCAAGGATGATCTGACCGCCAACAACCGGTGGCCGAGTCAACTTACCGCCCTTATCCCTTCCTGTTGTGTCGGCCTTCTTCTTATCGTTTACCTTGCCCTCTTCAGATACCCATAGAGGCATCAGTCCTGTTTTTTGATCTGCGTACACTGTGTCAGCAGCAGTTGCTGTTCTGTTCTTCTCACCGTGGGGGCCGAAGTTCACCCATGAGTTTTGACCCCTGGTCTCAGAAGTCATTGCTCTTAGTGCTAACGGACTATACATGGTTGCATGAGACTGCCACGCATTCTCTTCACCCTGTGCTCTAAATCCGTTGCCGTTCTTCACATGTCCGAAGTAGTCATGGACAACTCTGAATATGTCGTTGACTAGAATCTTTTCGCCGCTGATTTCAAAATCAGTTTCAGCTAGTAATGGGTTATCAGACACATCAACCTGCTCGTCGGAGCCAAACCCTTCACGAGTTGAGTACACGTACAGGTGGTTGTTTTTAACAACATCTTCGATCGCTAACCGTGGGGTTTTGGCATAAGGATCTTCGCCGCGGATGAAATCGATCTGCAGGCCAGATGCCAAAACCTCTTCATACTGAGCGATTGTCTCTTCAATCATCGCAGCGTAAGCAGCTTTGACTTCAGGGTTCTGAGGATCGTGCTCCATGTTTTCATATTCGACAGCGATCCTCGCAGCACGATCACGATCCAATACGGCATGCTCCACATTGTCCTCGTACTTGAGGCCAGCTTTCTCAGCGTATCGCTTAGCCACATCTCTTGCCAACTGGTGAGGTGTATCTTGGGGTTGCTGAAGATCACCGGCGACCTTACTCTCTAAATAGCCATTGGCTTCGTTAGCAACCTCTACAGCATTGCCCTTGAACCACTTTCCAATGTCAGTAGCGTTCTTCGACCCAGCTTTCAGCTCCTGCTCGTACATGAAGTGTGCGAACTCATGCAGGAATGTTGACAGGTCAGAGGCTTCAGCTAACCGTATTACTGAGTTGTCTGGGTTGAAGTATCCACGGGCTGACTTATCGTCTTCAATATCGCTTCGCTGTTCAAAGGCTGGCTCTCCACTAGGTCGTGTTGCACCTGCAGGTCGTCCCTCCCCAACAGTGGATGCTGGGCGTTCAAGTCGTTGATCTGCGAGTTTTCTGAATTCTTGCTCATAATCTGTTGCCTCTACTCTTGCGGCACGTATGCCATTATTGATGTACAGGTCTTTCTCTGCGTACCATAACAGTGCTTGTATGGTTGCAAGATCCAGATCCTGACCTTTATCAGCGAGCTTCTGTTGAGTCTCCTTCATCACCTCGCGCATCCAAACACGATTTCCACCGTTCTTAGGATCGATGATTGGAGCGGTAACACCCTCAACGAGATTCTTGCTTTGCTTATTCACATCAGACTTGTCTTTGAATTTGCTGGCTGTATACCTGCCGTGGTATATCTGAGCGAACTCCATCAGAGACTCATCGTTCTTCATCAACTGAGGTCGTTTGAATCCGAACAGCCCCTTCACCGGTAGACCCTTGATGGTCTCTCTCAGTTTAGCTGCTCGTTCTGGGAACGCCTTCTCAAAGACAGGAACTTGTGTTCCAGTCATACGACCCCACGTTCTCATGAACCATCGGTCCATTGTTACGTGGTTGAAGTTACCGACCAGGTTCTGGAAGAAGATCCCAACTTTGGGTCCGAACACAGCAGAGGTAGGTACAGTCTGATCGACATTCTCACCGTTGAGGTTGAATCCCATTTCTGCAAGTTCTTTGACGGTTCTGGGTGTGTTCAGGAATTCTTGAACATTCTCCAGACCCATCATCTCAACCAGCTCATTGAACCGTTTGAAACCTTTAACCATTGCACCGGCTTCTTTGCCGAAACCTTCTTCTGGAATTCGACCGGTCTCTTTGTACTTGTTGTACGTGAACTCTGCGTTGCGTGAGTTCTCCTGAACTGAAGCACCGTTGGAAGTTATTGCCATGATCACTTTGAAAACAGTCATGGCATTAGCATCTGTCGCTAGTTCAGGATGCATCTGTGCAGCGAACTCCATTGCAGAGGCAATCGATTGCTTGTACCACTGAGCAGCATTCGAACCTTCACCTACAGCAGCGATGGTCTCTTCAACCAACTGATCTGAGATGATCTCCTTGTTCTCTGGAGTCTTCGCATCAAGTCGCTTGCCGTGCTTGTCGAGAACTTCCTGATCGAACTTCGCAGCCAGATCCCTAACAGTTGCAGTGGGTACTGCTGATTGAAAAAATGCATCATCAATTGGAATGAACACACCCAGCTTTCGCATGGCTCTGATGGCATCTTCTTTCGGGTCACCGGTTGTTTCTTTCTGCACGGACAACGACCCTTCAGACAGAACCGTTGAGAAGAATTGTTGAAGCTCGCTGCCTGTCAAATCTCTTATATCTGCGTTTGCTTCATCTGACAAAAGTTGCAAATCATCTTCACTAAATTGTTTCTCTATTTTCTTGATCGTAGCTTCTGGAACTTCCTGCTCTGACAACGATCGAGTCAAATCCAAAGGAATCATGTTCTCAGTAGGCTCGTTGAAGTCAGTGAAGAACTCTTTCGTTTTCTGCAGCAATGACTTCTGCTGATCCAGATCTTCCTTCACACCGGTCTGTGGTCCGACAATGGTGAGACCGGACTGCTCGTAGGCTTCCTGAATAGTGACACCGTTCTCTTTGGCGAAGACAGTAGCCCACGCAGGGACGAGCTGAGCCATCGCTGCAGCGTTCTGTGGCTGAACCTGACCGCTGTCTACCAGCTGAGTACGAACCTCCTCATAGATCTCCTGAGCCTGCACGTACTCGCTCACGTTCTCCTGAGCCTCAGTCACTAGCTGCTCGATATGTTCTTGAGCTGTGACTCGCGCCTGCTCCTGAGATTCTGGAGATAACGACCCTTCACTCAGCGTCATCGATCCACGCAGAGCTTCAAAGTGGGTGGTGCCCGCGATCACAGTAGCGAATGCAGCAACCGGGACTGCAACATCTTCACCGGCTATTGTTTGGTCGAGCGATTCCTTCAGCAGGATCAGAGCACCATCGCTGGATATCTCCTGATCAACCAGGTACTCAGCAACCTTGTCAGCGTTCAGGTAGACCTGAGTGTTACTGTCACCGTCATTCTGCTGCACGAACTGGTAGAACTTGCTGGGATTTCTCTGCTTGAGTTTGGAGTCAGTTGCTAAGCGATTGATCTCATCGATCTGATTCTGTTCAACTTCAACTTGCGACTGAGCAATCTCAGCATCGCTAGACAATCGTTGAGGAACGCCCCCACCCTTACCGGGTATAGCAGTGAGGATAATACCTCTCACAATTGCACCGACAGATCCTGCTACTGCTGCTTCGTTCCCTATTCCCTCAAGCAAAGGTGCATCTGGGTTGGTAGTTTGTTGCTCAATGAAACTCTGAGAAATGTTCTCAACCACTTCCTGAACAGCCTCTATACCACCAGCAAGAACAACATCAATGACAGCACGAGCTACTTTGTTCTTGATTGCTGGCGGTATACGGTTGAGGATCAGATCCAAGCCCATGCGTTCTGACGCGCCGGTTGCTATGCCACCACCCAACAGGGCAGCTTCAGCTAAGAGATCTTGACCTTTCGTTCCAGTCTCTTCTTGTCGGTCTGCCTGCAGAGACACACCCGTACCAAACAACATTGGCAATGTCACAAACGGAGCCACCAGATGCATGACCACCTGACCACCCATTTGACCAACACCTGCCGCAACATCGGTGACAAAGTTCTGGTCTTCAGGATCAGGGGCAATGTCTTCTGCTGTGTCTCTTATCTTCTGACCTGTGTAATTCAGCAGAGCACCGGCGATTAACCTTACATTGTCACCGTAACTTCTATCTTCGAATTCTTTATTCCCAGCAGCCACTCTATCTATTGACAGAGCAGTCTCACCGAGACCTTCAACTCCCATCCCGATTGCTTGGAATGGACCAGAGGCCAACCCTCTTACTACATTGAATACGCTTTCAAGTTTCTCAAGCACAGGCACATCATCATGAGCCACAGATGCGTTCTCATAGTCGCTGAAGAACTTAGCAGTGTTGGGACTGTTCTGCGACAGCTGGTCGTAGTCGGTTTTCTGAGAGTCAACGAACTGTTGGACTTGCTCAGGGTTGCTTTTTATAGCCCACTCAGGAATTCCCGATGCTTCAGATAGTCGGGTGTTTTCGGATACTTGATCAGGGTTTGCTTTAACAGCCTGAGTCATTGTGGATCTTACTTGCTGTGCTCTTCGATCATTCGGCGCAACGATCCCACCGTCAACAGGTTTCTTACCATCACCGATAGTTTTGAAATCTACTTTGTCAATGTCGAACTCAAGACCAAAAGTTGTATCAGTCATTTTATTATTGTTTCCCTTGTCTATACGCTTCAATGAGGTTCTCTGAAGTCACTGGTATGCCATCGTCAACAAGCCTATCAATAATCGGCTTGAAGAACCCCATAGTTTCACCAGTGACTGGTGTGTTGTCTATTCCTTCCAGAGCACCTGCGATGTCATCGTAGTATTGACCTTCAATGTCTTTCAGTCCGTATTCAGCATCGTAGTAAAAAAACGCATCTTCGAATGTCTTAGTGATCGCCAGCTGACCGAGCATATTGTCCATCTCTGCACTGGTCATATCACGCCCATCGTTATCCTCTTTCCACTTAACTTGTTCGGCGGTGATTAGAGCGTAGTACGCATTGACTTGTTCTCTCTGTCTATTGCTGTAATCTTTCGGTGTTGACTTACCAAATCCGAAGGTGCTGTTGATCGCAGCAGTAACCTGAGCAGTTTCGCTTCTGCCTAATTGAGAGTCGGAACCACTTCGCGCAGACTTCACCGCGGTGGTTAGCTTGCTAATATCAGCGTTAGCGAATACACCGACATAATCTGAAGGGGTGACTTTTGCCAACTTGCCCTGCGGAAGCAACAGAATATCAGACAACTGAGCAAAGTCAGTGACTGGTGATGTGCCAGCCTTCAGTGTAGATTGTTGGGCGGCGCTCATCGCATCCCAGCCTTCTGGGTTAGCAGATATAAACTGATCAATTGATCCACCTTCAGGGTCAGTCAAGAATTTCAACCCATCGTCGTAAGTGGCAGCTGCGAACTGTGAGTCGGCTATTTGCTTCTGGTTCAGCTGGTAAGCGAACTCACGATGAGCTGCAGACCTTTCAACCGGGTCACTGTACTTCTCATTGATTTCTGCTGTGCCCAGTGTTTTAGCGTTAGGCAGATCACCCAAACGATTAACTAAGTCAGTGGACGATATCACCGCGCCTTCAGCAGCCTGTTGAGTTCGCTCAGTCTTCCTGGCTCTCTCAATACTGATCTGCAAGTTAACCCGCGATGGCCCTTCTATCGATTCTGAGAACTCGTTGAGCGCAGACTCACCGGCGATCGCACTAACCGACAATGCAGACTCAACAACAGCGATTGAGAACTGTGAGTCGTAAGTCTCGACAGACTCTGCGATTGTCTCTGGTGAGTCACCGTTCATCCCACCCAAATTTTTAATGTGCTCGATGCCCAGCCCTCGCTGAACATCAGCCACTGCCGGATCATCCCAGTACAGAGATGCAGCCTCAATGGTGTTCTCAATTTGAGCACCGAGGGTGGTTCTTTCATGCTCATCGAACTGGGAGACAGCGTGTTGATCAATACTCCCAATTGCACGAGTCATCTGTGCATCGGTGTTCTTGTTGAAAAGACTGCGAGCACGAGTTGAGCTTATGTCATCTGAATACTTTCGGCGCAGTTTCTCTAACTCTTCTTTGCTGTTATCAGCTGACTCAAATGCATCTTTGCCGCGAGTTGTAGAATAGTTAGTTAGGAATGCGTTCTTCTCTCGCTCGAACCCTACGATTGAATCTTCAGCAGTGTTGAGGTCTACACGCTCTGCGAACCGAGCAATCTCATCAGAGAAATTCTTAATGCCACCACCCACATTGCTGATGGCTTGTCCTTCAACACCCGCGTTAGGGGTAGCCACACCGAACGTACCCTGAGAGACATTGCTTCTCCGAGCTGCCGACGCTACTGTGCTACCTACTTTTGATGCACCGTATGGTGTCACTGTTGGCATTGTTGTTTCCTAGTAATTCTGGTTGGCGATCTGAGAGCTGGCATCGGGAGTCGGACTGCCTGCAGATGAGTCACTATTAAACCAGCTTGAGTCAAACCCATTGAACCCTGCAGCAATCGCATTGAAAGTGCCAGCTCTTCCTGCAGAACTGGCTGCATCACCGAACGCACCGGCCTCATTCAGAGCAGCCTGAGAATCGGCATCGCCCTGCATCCTGGTGGCTATTGACGAGTGAACGAGGGTTGATGCTTGGTCTTGATAATTGCGACGAGTCGTAAGTGCATCCACCTCACCAAGGCGAGCACTATCAATCTGAACACTCGCTGCAGTACCTGTGTCAGCGATCACACCACCGGCGCTGTACGACGCACGTTGTGAAGAGATCAACTCAGCCGTGCCGCGACGAACCTTGTTCTCAGCCTCCACACCTGCTCTGCGTGTCTGTGAGGCTTGAACCTCAAGTCTGCGAGCATTGTACAGGCTGATGGCTTTGATGCTCTCAGCCTGCTTCCTAGCAGCAGCTGACCGGACTCTAAAGGCTTCTTCAGATTCGTCACCGGCTTTCTTCGCACCATAGACATTGAGACCGGTGCCGACTATACCGGCCACGGCACCTGCTACGTATACTAATGTCATGAGTCTACTCCCAACGCGAGCTCCATTTCCTTGTAACTTGGATAAGACAGATCGGCTATTATTTCGTCTATGGTCATCACGCCATCCCAAGGGAATGCGTTAACCAGGACACAGTCTTCCAACACTAAAAACCCCTTCTTCACTCCGGGGTCGGTAACAAATGTCGCTGGAGAATGCATGGTGTAAGTGCCCGTATCGGTAATCACTTTCACAGATCCTTTGGTCAGCATGTTCACCGATGAGTTCTTGTGAACAGCACCAGATAGAACAACACCAGCGGGTGCGTACAATTCTCTCACATAAACGCCGTGAGCAAAATGGTGATGGTATTCGAAATCGTCCTCAGTGAGAGTCTCAGTAGAATTGATTATAGCACTTTCAAGGCGCTCCATGCGCTCTCTATGTTCACTGTTGACCAACTGGCTCATCAGCTCACATCCAAATCAGGGGTGATCGACAGTACAGACAGGGGGAACGGAGCACGTTGCTCAACACGAATCGAACCACCCTTGCTCCACTGGGGGTCAATCACCACCTCGATATCCTTAGTGGTTCTCAATACGATCTCGTCATATCCATCTGAGTCAAGTCGAGGCTTGATCTCGGTCATCACACCTGTCACTCCTGAATCACTCACAGGACCAACCCAGCCACCGCGGGACTTCTCCACATTGAATGACACCTTCGATATGGAAAGATCCTTACCGTAGGTCTGCACTTGGCCGCTGTCGATGTCGAGAGTTTCGAATGCAGGAATATACGCTAGTCCTATATGAACCACACTGGCAGCGATCGGCAGAGTTACTTCGCCCGATACCACTGTAAGACCCGCAACTTCATTCCCGTCAGCGTTAACAGTAATGGCCTCGCCTTCAAGGTGACCCAGCCCACTAAACACCGTCGCAGGTGTAGAGTTATAGCTAAGACCACTATCAACACAATAAGCATTTTCTGCCGAATCGTCATGTCTTGGCTCCATGCGCTCAACGTACCTGACTGTGGCACCGTCGATTGTGCGCTTCACTATGAAATAAGTTGCATCACGATCACCTTCTTTGATCGTGGTTACTGATTCGAACTCACCGGACGCGCCAGTGTTATGGTGATGCCATGCCCAAATCTGATGTTGCTCCTGATACGTCAACCCAAGAAGCTCACCGTCAGATCTGATGAGCCAAAGAATGCCGTATGGCTCCTTCTCGTAGCTCATCTCTATGATCTCGTAGCCCTTGAAAAGGTGCTCAGCCATGATCGACAAATCCTGACCCTTAGACGTGTCAGTGTTGAACGAGTACTTGAGACTCCTAACTCGGTTGCCCTGATCCTGAATGAACACCACAGAGTCACCGACAACTGCAGGGGTCACATAAGAACATCCATAGTAGGATTGAATCCTCGCACTGATAGTGTACGGAGTCAGAACTAAATCTTGCCCTTCACTGACCTTCCACTCTGCGCCAGAGGTCAAGAGAACCAGTGCGTCAATATCAACGATGTGCCTAATCGCGTTAACTTCTTTGCCCTTGATTGTGAACTCGATCGCGTCATCATCGCGAGCAGGACTAGAAGAGCGCAACGAATCATAGATAGCAGATTGGCTCGCGTAAACAGTCTGAGGGAGAGTAGTGGTGTTCGCGTAAATCTGACGCTGCTGATAGTACCCCACTGTTGAGGGCTTATTGTTGGCCCCAGCAAAAGGAAGGTTGTCTATCGGAGGTGAGTCAGAGGTGACAGGTGCAATATTAAAGTCATCGAAGGTGAGGTTTAATGAATCCCCAATCCATCCGAATATTCCTGTTGAGTCTGAAGGGTCTTTATAAACTCGGTAATACACCGCGCCCGCGACTATGGTCCACGTCACCCGAATACCACCGGTGACGCTTAACGAATTTGTGTTCAATGAAACCGGATCTGATGCCACGGATTCAACACCATTAGCATCGACAGCGGTGACCACGTAGGTGTATCGCTTGTTGTTGGACCCAGCACCTGCACCGACAGTTGCTAACGTAGGAGCTGGAGCTGGAGCAGGGACAGATGATGCATAGCTGATGGTGTTCAGTGTCCACGCATCGTGATCCGTTCGCGTGAGAGCTTTAGGATCGTGACTGGGGTGTACGATAGTCATCACGTCAGCATCTTGAGTGAAATTCAAACGAGATAATTGCGCCGTTGTGTAGGGGGTGACTATGCTGTACAAAGCTGGCCCCGCCCCGTCGAGGACAAAGCCCCCATTTTTGATCACATGCATGACCAAATCTTCGAAGACCAACACATAGGTTTGTTCAGTGTTAAAACTGAAAGGAATCAATCGACCCTTTGCTGCCATATCACTGGGAAGATTGCCGATGTACTTGGTGCCTGGTCGAGAGTAAACCCCACCTTGAGGGCGAATTATGTTGTTCTCGCACAGTGTCAATCCGCTCTGGTATTTCTCCAGGGACGCTCGTGCTCTTAAACTGGGGGCGAGTTCTCCACCGGTGAAAGATCGTTGGATAATTGAATCAGCCACTGTTTAATTCCTAACTGTAACAAAGTCACTTTCGGTTTGGTCATACTGTCGCTGGTTATTGTCGCTGTCTTCTGCCTGTTCGATGAACACAGCGTAGCGACCTAAGTTAGTTTCACTCAAAGCCCTACCCTCTTTCGCACCGGCTATGGGTACGGCGATGTAGCTCGCAAGAAGATACGCGAGAGCAGACACCATCTTCTTAGGAAACAGGTTAGCGTTCTCGATGTAAATATTGTAATCAATTCTGAGCAAGGTTTCGTTGGCACCAATAACTCTGTTGCCATCAACATTTTGAATTTCGTATTCTGGAGGAGGGAAGTCTCCCGGTCGAGGAGCATTGGGGTCTGTGTTCCTACGCGCAGTTTGAGAGCTGCCTGTGGTTGTGCTGACCTCATCCTCTTCCCTAAGAAGATAATTAATGCGGATACAATCTGAGGGGTACTGATAGGAGTAGGCCCAAGAGAACAGGTCTGTTGTCAACACACCTAATGCTGCTGTCTTGTGGGCGAACCCCCATCGAATGCTTTCAAGCACTTCACCCAGAGCTTGTGGGTAGAACAAGACACACTGTTGAGCTTGAATACTAGGCTCGGTGAGAGAGTTGATGCTCCCCGCACGAATGTGAGCCAACGCCATATTGCAGATCTCAACCTTGCTTGTCATTTCTAATCGTCCTTGTAAAGAATAGAAGTTGCATCTGACGCTTCTGAGTCACCGATCCCCACTTCTGTCATTTGGATCTCGATCTCAGAACTGTTGTAGTCGCTGCCCTCAGACTGGCTTGAGTGCTCAGACTTGGATGTCACCTTAGCAACACCGTACACCACAACCTCGTCACCGACCGTCAGCTCGCTGATGTCTAACTCTTTGATGAGGTCTTCATCAAATCGCAACGTGGTCCCGTAAGGATAGCGAGGGGTGTCATCATCATACGAGACCATGCTCTCTTCTGACTTTTCCTTCTCGATCTTTACAGTTTTCATAGGGTTTTGACCTTCGACCCAGATTTAGTGATTTGGGGAGCGAGTGCGTTCTGGGGGTTGTCACTCTCAATCGCCGCAGCACCCTGGTCGTTCTTGTCTGCTTCAATCTTCTTCTTAGCTGCCTTAGTTGCGGCTGCAGACTTCTTCCTCTGCGCTGCAGTTTGTGCTGCAGACAGATCCTTAATCCTTGTCACCCATGATGGGACAGGGTCGAGTGGCTTGTCGGTAACAAGAACGGGACGCTTCCCATCAGGACCGTACAAGACACCGTCGTGTGTCCCTGGTGAATTAACTTGATAACGTGGCATACTTTTCTCCAGTTAAAACAAAGGGGCATCGCTGCCCCTGAGTTTAACGATTAGAAGCTGTTAAGCCCCGGTTACGTTGGTTTGATTGCCCATGCTAATGCCAGCAGTAATCTTACCCGCTGTAGCATTGGAACCAGTCACCGTGTAGCGAACACCCAAATACCGCAGCGTGTCACCGTTAGGGACACACTGCATGAATGTCTGCTTGCCCGCCACCAAATCAGCCACCGCAATAGTTTGAGTGTTGAGTACAACTGGTGATGTCAACCCTGCTGCTGCACTGCACTCAAGAGTGATAGTGAGAGAGGTCAACGTGGCGAAGTCTTCAGTCACCTGAATAAGAATTGGAATAGGCGTACCTTTTCCCAAGTCACGATTCAATGGAGCCTGAGCATCGTAAGGAGTGCCAGCTACACCTTGATCAATCACGTTAGTGCTGATCGCGGTGGCTGTCACTGCCTGATCGTCGGAGAAAATTTCCTGTGTTGAAAGTATCATGTTACACGACCCTCGCTTCAGTGTTTAATAGGGCATCTGTCTCACGGATCGGAATGCCACGGTAAGTTAGAATTTCCTTACCTTGAATGTCCGTTCCAGGCTTCAGACGAATGAACGCATCAGATGCACCTGCGTTAGTTGCCAGAGCGTCAAGAGACTCCATGACATCCTTGTTGCAGTAGATCGCGATCTTACCACCGGCAACTCTGCGGTTCTGCAGCTGGTAGTACGCTTTACGAAGGAAGTCATAAAGAGCAACTGAACCACCTTGCATATCTGAAGCATCGACGTTAGCGACACGAGAAACGTATCTCCAGTCTTTAACTGCAAGACCGACATTCCAAGTGAACAGCTCTTCCTTACCGAAGTAAGCATTACCGGCACCATCAGTAAGACGCTGCTCGCCTTTATCTTCGCGAGTAACACCAGCCTGAGTACCTTTAGGGTACAAGACTTGCGTCTGATTCTCACCCCAAGTCACGAACCAGATCGACGTGTTGTCCGAACCAGTACCACCAGCATCAATGATCTGATTGCCGTTAGGCGCACTCAAGTCATTAAAACGTGGAGCAAGACCCATGAACTCTTCAGGATCTGTCGCGGTGTTGCCGTAGAACATTTTACTGCCTACTTCCTGAGACATCGCCTCAAGGAATGATTTAGCCTCAGCCAACCGAACAGCACCGGGGTTAGCAGAGAGGGCCAGAATACGATTATCAATCGTGCTCAAACCTTCCACAAAACCAGTTGTGTCAGTCACCTGAGTTCGGCCTGATTTGCTCTGAGGGATGCCTTGATACAGCTTACCCCAAGCAACAGACGGTAGACCGGATTGCACGGTGTGCAGGTGTTCGGTCCCTTTGTTACACTCGACAGCGATGGCATCATCAAGAATGGGTTGCATCTCGCTCAGCATATCGATAACTGGTGCGATCTGACCCTTGGGATCTTGAAGTTTGTACAGCTCTGTCAAGCCAAAAAAAGTGTTTCCAATAGTAGCCACTTTTCATACTCCTAATTAATTGTTTGTTTCTCATTCGGGTACAATAGATCAGCGGTATCCAGAATACTTTCTGGCACTGGATCGTTCCCCAATGAACCTGGACTGTCTTCTTTCATAAGTTTACCGACACGGGCGAATGCACGGATGAACTCAGGATGGTTTCCCAACCCAAATTGTTTAAGCACGTTCTTAAGCTCTGGTGTTCCAAACTTATTCACTGCGGCATCTGCAGCCTGCACAGACTCAGTGAAATGATCACCACCTATCTCGGTGTCAGCTTCAGCAGCTGTCACCCACTCAGATTTGAGCTTAGTAAACCGTTCCTGTTGATCAGTGACACCTTGAGTTTCAAGCTCACCGTGATAATCAACATACTTCTGTGCTGCCTCTACATCGAATCCCATGTCCTGAAAGAACGGTGTCATGTTCTCGATATACTGCGAGTCCATCTCTACTCCCTGCGCGGTCTTGATCGACTCGTAGGAGGTAGCTTCTTGCTTACCAGCATCGCTGGCATCCGCAATGACTGACTCGTCATCACTAACTTCGCCCTCTGGTTTCCCAGATTCTTTAGTATCCTTTGGTGCAGCTGCAGCTTCATCTGCAGCTGTCTTGGTTGCTGCTGCTTCATCTGCAGCTGTCTTGGTTGCTGCTGCTGCTTCATCTGCAGCTGCAACAGGCTTTTCAATAATGCTATCAGGTGCTGCTGCGTCAGGTGCTGCTGCGTCAGGTGCTGCTGCGTCAGGTGCTGCTGCTGCTTGTTCTGTATCAGTTGTCATCTGTAAAGTTTTCCTTTAGTAGTTGTAGAAAATGATCCTCATCAGCCTGCTTTGCTTGCTCAACCAACCACACACCAACTGATCGTTTCGACGTGTTGTGCTTCATCTTCTCAACGTCACTGCTGTATGTGTCGTTGAAATACCCTGCTTCGATGAGCAATGAGCTGATAAACCTTCTACCTCCAGGTGTTCGAATTATATCATGTAAATCACTGACTTCAACCGCAATCTCATGATTGGTATCCTCCTCACCGCTCACTTCAACCCAGCCTGACGCATCACTTCAGTCACCGCGTTCTCGCCACCGGTGTCTATTTCGGATGCAGTCTTGGTGGTCTCAATCTGCTGAACAGCCTGAGCTGACTCTTGTGCAGCCTGCTTGGCCTGGGCTTCACCGGCCATGATCTCACCAACCTCATCGTCAGATCTGATGATGTTCGGATCAGTACCCATCGCCTCTGAGAACGCATCGACAGTCTCTGTGGCGTTGATCTTGTGACGTGCTTCAGGCCAAACCTGAGCAACCTCTGCAGCGAATGAGACAGTCTGTCTGAGTCCACTTACAGCCACCATGCGCTGAGCCTGGGCCAATACTGACACATACTCTATCGCCAACTTGCTGTCCTGCAGCTCTTGTGGGGGGGGAGGTAAGATGCCCGCTCGCTGTAGAATGTTAAATGTTCGATCAACTAATGGATCAAGCAGCTCATCATGCAAGCGTTCCAGAACAGGTCCAAGCATCAACAACTTCTCTTCCTGCTTCTCAGCCACTTCAGTCGCAGTGATGGGTTGGCGCTTGTTGTTGTTGATCATCATCAAGAATAGATCTTCATAGAATCCACGCTTGATTCGACCCTCAGCTTCAAAGTTCACATCCCTGATCGCATTGATGTCTGGTCGATAGTTCCCGTAGATGGATGAGATCGTGTCATCAGATCCAGCAGATCCACCGTAGATCATCTCACCGGGTTGGGGAGTCTGACCTTTCGTCTTGTTCTTCAGCCCTGCACTGGTAAGCAGAGGAGGGTTCGACACCTTGTCCACTGCTTGATACTTTCGCTTCTCACCGAGCTGCAGAGCTTTCGTATCACCCAACACAACCATACCTGGACAATCGCTTGAATAGACACCCTCACCGACCACATCCCAGCGAGGTGCCATGATGGGGAAATCTTCGAACCCCGATTCCTTGAGGAACCCATCTTCAGTGTTGCCCTTCGACTTCTCGTAATAGACAGATCTGAATGGCATGTCTCCAGCAAACGGACTCATGTGATCGCGGTCATCGTTAGGCTCAACTGCGTGAACACAATCTATCCACGATTCTGTGTTGCCGTTCTCCCACTGCTGCTTCACAGAATCAGATACTTTATCAATGCCGAACTTCTTCACGAGCTGACCAACAGTCTGCTGGTACTCACGGTACATAGTGTCAACCCTATCGATGCCGTTGACCCCCAACATGTAACTGCCGACAGTGTACTGCTTGCATCGGATCACATTCTCGAAGTCTTGATAGACTCCCATCGCACCAGTGCCGAACACTCCAATCTCAGCATATAACGAGTGCAATGAGTTGTAGGTGTTCGACTGCGAGTAGACCCGGTACATGATTACTTCAACCGCATGCAACCACCGCTTCACCGCTGCATGCTCTTTCAGCTTAGGATCTGCTGTTGCCAGCTTGAACCAGGGACGAGCAGGTGATGTGATGCCCGCCATCATTCCTGAAGCAAGTGTTCTCGACGCGAGTCTGCTTGTGTTGTTGATCTGCTTGGTGTTGCGCCTCAGTGCCTTGTCGCTGTCACCCATGAGGAACTTGCCGCGGTGAGCCAAGTGATAGTCGGACAACTCCCCCCACCACGGCATGAAGTCAGAGCGAGCTGACCTGAGATTCTCAAGTCGCTTATTGAACTTCGCCACTTTTGTGTCATTACTCATGTTGTTGTCCCATGTCTCAAAATAGTTCTTTCCAAAGTATAGATGCGTTGATAGTCGCAGAGTTATCGCTTGACCCAGCAATCGTTATAGACTTGCTTTAACTGTGCTCATCTATGATCCCAACAAAGTCTTCACAAGAGTGTTGGCCTCAGCAGTGAGACCTTGACCGCTTGTTTTAATAACATCAGTTTGACCTTTTGCTCCGGTACGTTTACGTGTTGCGCGTCGAACACTTCTCAATGAGGGTGACCGAGGCACTTCACCGGCAACATTGCGAGGTGTCTCTGCTGCAGAAGTGGGCCCATAGATCCCACCGGGGCCAGGTTCTCCTGGATTGCCTAAGTTCCCAGGATCATCGTCGGGTAGTTTAGACCCAGGCCCACCACCATCATCAGTGAGGTCACCACCAATCACATCATCAACAATCTTCTCGTCACCGGTGCGGTTGTCCTCACCCGGATCTAAGATGCCATTGTCATTGGGGTCATCTGTGTTGATAGGATTCTGCACACCGAACTCATCAATGAATCGCTGCTCATTGTTGGCTGCACCTGCACCTGACCACCACTGAGCATACTCATTCGGATCTGCAGTCCAACCCTGAGCAGCGAATGCCCTATCGATATCTGGGTTGTCAGCGATGAACGATCCCCAATCGTAACCAGCTGGGATGTCATAGCTCACACCTGACGCAGTTACGCCTGATCCATTGGTCGATCGGTAAGGGTTGTAGTTGTCTTTGTACGCTGAGTCAGGTGCTGCATTCTGCGCTCTGACCCCAGTCTCGTAAGTGGGCTGACCTGCAGCTGCTGTATCACGAGTGGTCTCAGTCGCATCTTTCCCGGTCGCGGTGACTGGGGGTGTGATGCCCGTAGGTGTTGGTTGTGGCCCCACTGTTGGTTGTGTCTGTTGTGGTCCTGTAGCAGGCGCACGAGGGGATATCGTGTTCATGAAGATCTTTGCTGCTTCTTCACCGGTGAATACTTGTGGCATGCTAAAAAGCCCTCAATTGGGTGTACATATTCGGCATTGTACTACATCGCGTCCATAGGATCATAGTCATTTATCTGCCTGTTGGCGTACTCCCTAGCGTGTGGAGCCACGTCATCGCTCCCGCGGTCAACCTCAAGCGGTGCAACCTCATGAGCGAACAACAGATAGAACTGGTCAGCCCAGTCAGGTGATACACCCAATCTCTTCTTCAGATCTGGCTTTCGTTCAAGCACCAACTGATCCTTGTCGTTGTGCCAGAACTCCCTAATCGTCAGCTCTTCTTCCAGCTGTGGATCATCAGGTATGGCACCACCGGCCATCAACCACTCACGACACCTGAATGCCATCTCAGCTGTCTTGTTGACGTAATGCTTCTCATCATCTGCTTTGCCACCAAAGTTAACACCGAACACGTTGTAGCCCAGCTGACGGATGCGATCTACTATTGGACCACCTATTCCAGTTTCATCCACGAAGATGACATCAGGCTTGTGTCGATTGAATACCTCAACCAGCTTAGCCACAACAACCATTGAGTCACGAGACTTATCACCTGGGATTCGATATGTGCCCTCAGACTTCGCATCCTTCCCGCGTCTGAATCCGATCATGCAATTGTCTTCACCACCACGCGCAACATCGACAGAGCAGATCAATGGATCATCTGGTAGATAACGACCAACATCACGCTTCATTGCATCAAACACAATGTCACCTGGGATGAACTGCATATCACCTGCGCGAGGGAATCGACCAAGTACACGAACCCTGACAAAGTCAGAGTCCTCACCCCAGTCATTGATCCACTCATCGATCAGCTTCTTGTTCGTCATCTTCGCGGTGCGTGAATCAACCTGTGATGTTGTCCATCGTGATGACGCAGCGAAACACTTCTTGAATGCTCCTGTGTTCCTGGTTGGGTTGCCGAATGCAAAGATCATCGGCTCACCATCTGTCAGTCCACCCTCAGCCACTTCCCATATCTTATCTGGGACAGCTGACGCTTCATCGAATATGTAGAACGGTGTTGAGTTCGCACAATGCAGACCAGCGAATGCTTCTGAGTTCTCCTCGCGACAGGTCTGAGCATCAACACGCCATGACTCTGGATATGCCTTGTGATACATCGAGAGAGATCCCTTACCACTGTTCAACTCGAACCAGTGACCGGTGATGCATCTCTCCTTCCACTTAGCCAGCTCACCCCATGTCTTGGTCTTCAACTGCTCACCGGTGTTAGCTGTGACAATACCTTTTGCTCTTGGCCTGGTGCTCATGATCCACAGTATCAACCATGCAACCAGGGCTGACTTTCCTATGCCGTGACCTGATGCAATGGCTTCACGAATAGCATCAACCGGTGTGACACCGTTGAAAGCATTCTCGATGCACTTCTCGCCCACATCCTCAAGCAGATCAATCTGCCAAGTGTCTGCACCCACGAACCCTTCGAGTTCGTCATAGTCCCAGTCGAATGCCCACAGCACGAAACCCAGCGGATCATTCCTAAACTGGGCGCACTCTTCTGCAATGTGGATATCAACTTGGTCCGGGCTGTAGTCCGGTGATTGTATGGCGAGGGATAGAGAGTTCTGATCGAATGGAGGACTCACCGCTCAGTCACCGTGATCTCAAGCAGTGCAACTTCTAACTTCAGATCATTGTACATCTGCAGCAGCTCATCGTGTCTCGCGTCTTGGCGCTCATCAGCAGCTCTGAACGCATCGCTGTCATCAGCCTCAGTGGTCTCGGAGTACGCATTGATTCCACCCGCGGCGAACACAACACTGAACAGTGCAGCGACAACGGGGGAGTTCTTCAGTTCTTTAATGATTGTGCTCATAGGAATGACACCTCAGTCTTCTCAGGTTCACCGCCGCGGGCAGCTAACCTGGTTCTGGATCTGCTCAGCCGTTCAATGACTGCCTCAGCTCCTTGGATCTCAACCTTCTCCGCGGCGAACGCATCAACTGCTGCATGTTTGCCGATCAGGTTCAGTGACTGGTTGGATGCTGAGATCTTGCCCTGCTGCTTAGCTATCATGTGATTGTCCACCAGTTCAAGTTTGAGCCACTCTGCATCGATCACTGAGTTCTTCAGCTGGAATATCTTAATGCGAGCCAGAGCGTTCACCACCACCTCATCCTTCAGATAATCATACGCAGTCTGCGCTGAGATGTTCACCGCGGCAGCTGCTCGTTGAGCGTTGCGATCCTTCACGTATTCAATGATGAAGAATGCCTGGGTATCACTGCACCCGGTGAGGTCTTCCATTGTGAGCTTGTTGTTCTTCATGTTCTCGTTACCACTTGACACTTCCGAAAACGCTATTCTACCACTGTGTTCTACCGTGAACAACACAGGCAATCTGTGGCGCTGGAACTCTGTTGAACCATGTCCCGTGTTAAGCACCCGTCAAGTTCGTGGAGCACAGGAGCACAGCAAATTACCGACCTCGCCCCTCAAATTACGAATTTTAACTATATTCAATCTCTCTGCCATCAATATATGAGAATTAACTGTGCTCCTGTTCACTTTTTGCTCTATAACCGCTCATATCAATACATTCCGAGGAGCACACATAGCATAAGTTGCTGTGCTCCTGCTGTGCTCCTGCTGTTCACCCCAAACTTCGTGGTTCCCAATAGTAACCATTATCCGTGTTAAACCCGTCATATCCCTTGCGCCCCACAGTACCCCAAATCACAACAACACCAGAACACGCCACAGAGAATGTTGTTATTCATTGTCGCACAGGGGTTGACAATCACAGACCATGTCCCGTATCATTCAGTTATTCACTTAAAACACAGCAACCAGGAGCACGATTATGAGCAACCAACATCTTGAGAACTTGGTGGAGATCCACCAGAACAACAGCGATCTGAGCTTGGACGACTTGGCACGGATTGCCGATGTATCGCGGCAGGAAGCGTATGACGTACTGCAGGCTCACTACTCTACTCGTGGGCGCGGTGCACCTGCCCACGTTGGGGAGCCAATAGAGAGTGTCTGCGAAGCAGCACTGCAGCAATCAGTCGAGGCACTGGGCCTGGACTATGGGACAGCAACCGGTGCTGAAGTGGTAGCAGCTATAAGGAAGCAGTCATGAGCACTCACACTAAGAATCACTTGATCAGCATTTCGTTGATCCTACTACTACTAGTCATTTAGGAGAGCACGGTCATGGACAATTTCACAGCAACAGGTTTGGCAGAGGGCTTCATCGAAGCTGACAGCGAAGAGCAGGTCATTGAAGCATGGCAGCACCTGCACACTACCGGGCTTGCGTACCAGCTGCAGGGCTTCTTTGGACGCACAGCTCAACAACTAATCGAACAGGGAGTAATAGAGGCATGAATATAGAAACTCGGCAAAGAAGTTTAATTAACACCGACCCACAACGTAGGTGCTACAACGGGTGTCACTACAGTAGTGAACTTGTGTGGACACCATGGGTGGTGTTGGAATATAACGTGCCCCCAGAAAGGGAAGACCAAAGGCTTGTTTTCTGGCGAGAGCTAAACGACTACGCGGTTAGTGAACGCGGTGAAAGTGCCAGGAGAGAGCATCGCGTAGCGGGAGAGGTGACAGCATGAGCACAGCTCAACAACTAATCGAACAGGGAGTAATAGAAGCATGAGACTAACAGTCGTAAACCTAAGAAGGGATCGCAAGTTCAAGGTGCGATACTACTGGGACGGTGAGCCGAACATGTTCGGTGGTCACTATCCGGGCACAGCGATCACCAAGATCCTGACAGCCGAGCAGCTCGACGCTGAGATACTGCGCTGCATCGAGAAGGGACATCTGATAGTTAACGAGTCGATCGCACGACTGAAGGTGACAGCATGAGCACAGATTCAGCAGCAATGACATCTAGGCCCGGTGTTGAGCTAATCGCAACATTTCCTGAAGGCACCACTGTTGTCGGCATAGTCAACTTCAAAGATCAGGTTATCGTGGCAACCAGCAATGGTGTCTATGAGTTGGTGGACGATGGTGTTTACGGTCACACTAAGGTATTGAAACTAATCGAAATGGAGGTGACAGCATGAGCAGGCCACTGAAGTTCAAAGCGGTTGTCAGGAAGGCGGTCGGTGGACTACACGTTGGTGAGTGGGTTCATTTTGGGATTTTCAATGCACCGGCGATGGGTGTTATTGATTTGGACACACTGGTTCAATTCACCGGCCTCTACGATGTCAACAAGGTTGAGATCTACGAGGGTGATATTGTTATGGTGATCAACTACCTTAACGGCAAACCTTGGGAGGGTCATATCCATCCTTGTGAGGTTCGGTTTACTTGCGGGCGATTCGATCTCAAGAATGCATGGAGCGGCGAGACATTGAGTGACAGCTCAGTTGAAGTCATCGGTAACATCCACGAGGAATCCGGAGCTATTGAAATGAACCCACAACTGATCCACCTTTATAAGATGCGCCGAGCTGAGCAGCGTACACCTGGTTGGTACGAGAGCTTCGGCAGGGGGCAGCATGCAGTAATGGCACTGGCCTCAGCCCGACTGGGACTGAGAATTCGACAACGAGTAGCACAATCAAACCATGGGGCTATGAAGCCCAGGAGAAGATGATGAAGAAATTCAACTATGATGAATGCATGGAAAAGCACGGTGGGAAAGCCGTCACCCGCGATGGTCGCACGGTGAGGTTGTTGTGCAATGACTTCAACGGTATGGATGATCGAATGCCTGTATTGGCAATAACTCAACACAGTAATCTTGGCACGGATCTTATTTCATGTTTCACAAAGGAAGGTTTTCACGATCCCAACATGAATGGATCTGAGTTAGACCTGTTCACTTCATCGAAACGAATTCAGCGTGAGGTGTGGATGAACATTTATTCAACCGAGCACCCATCCGACTCAGGCGTAGGTTCACACATTACCAAAGGACGTGCTGATGAGATGGATTCACTAGGGAGACTAGCCTGCATCAAGATCATCATCGACTGTGAAGAAGGGGAAGGGTTGTGAGCAACCGTAAGCAGCGTGACAAGAACCGGACCACTGCGAGACAGTTGGTGATCAAAAACAGTTTGAACAACGTGGCGAACTATTATGGGTTGGGTGTTGTCTTGAGATCTGACACCCCCATGCCCTTTATGCTTTCACCAACAGTTTACGAGATGTTGGCGAGTAGGGATCTGATCACCAGGGATAACCCCATGTATGCCAAAACAAAAGAGTTACCATTACTCATAGATGTTGATCCTCGTGACTTTTACGCAAGGGGCAGGCAAACCGAAAAACCCTTCGGCGGCGGGTTCACCGACGAAGACGAAATAAACCAAGAAGAGGTTGTTGAAAAGTTGTATAAACCCTTGATTCCATAGCTGACCTATGGGACTATAAATAACCCCGCAACAGCGGCAAACTTTGTACTACAATTAGGAGTTAGGAAGATGCACGGACTACAAACGATTAAGAAGTTAAACGCGAAGCAGCTAGACCAGCTGAAGATCGCCACCGGTGAGCCAGTCACCATCCATGACAGTCGGGAAGGTACATCAGTAGATGTCACCGTGGGTAGTAACGACCCGCAGCTGGGCTACTTTGTAGCAGGTGGTCTGCGCTTCAACAAAGCCACTGGCGAGAGTCTCGGTGAAGACTATATTCTTCGAGCCACACCACGCGGTGAAGTGCCTGAGTCAGTCGATGAGAAGTTCGTCCGATTGAATGATGCAGGCCACATCGAGCACGACACCGAGCAGCAATTCGCAGTGGGCTAATCCACCGCATCAACCGCAGCAAGAGGAGGACGCGCCAGGGACGGTGCCAGATGACCCTTCGCCCACTTAACAAATAAAGAGGAAATAAAGATGAGGATAGTTGGAATGGAATTAGCCGTACCAAAGAAGAACGATCTTGATGTAATAACTACACACTATCGCTCTGCGATAATAGACCCACAAGATTCAGTGAGAGTTAAAACGCGGAATGGAGATTTATGGATTGCAAAAAAGGGGAATCAGGGTAGATTGGTAGCGATTACCTAACTGCCGCATCACATAGAAGACCCCTCACCCGCTTAACTGCGGGTTTGGTGGTGAAGGGGTCTTCTATGTGCCTCTCAAAACTTAAACAGCTAACCTGCTATCAACGAACACAGGAGCACCCACATCATGCTTTAGTTCACACCAAATCTAGCCGCAGCTAGTAGCCTCCTTAATTGGGGGCTTTGGCGGTAGGAGAGATGGGGAAAGGTTGGTGCTGTGTTTATGTCCCCTTGAGAGCTGACCCGGACCCATCTCTCCCCTTAATAATTAGAGAGCCGAAGAACAACATGAGATCGATCACTTAAACGGAGTAACTATCAAATGAGTATGTGTAAAGAGATTAACTGCATGGGTCAGGCCATATCACGCGGTGAGTATTGCTTCATGCATTCACAGGGTGAGTTAAGACCCGCAGCACCATCCGCACACGAGGAAGTGCTCACTGCAATCACGAAAAGGCTGAACGCTAAGAGAGAGCAGATCCTGCCGTTGAGAGAGTTGTTGAAGTCTCTCGATGAAGAATATTTCCACATAGAGGGTGAGTACCTTCGAGCCACGAGGAATCTGTAATGAGCTATTGTAACAAAATGGGGTGTCTGAAGTCGCAGGTCGTGAGCGGGTACTGTGCGAAGCACACAGCTGCCGTTCCACACCCAGGACCACTTCCAAGCCAACCAGAGCCACCTTATGACCCATCAACCGCACAATTAACGGCGCGACCACCACCAACCGAACACGAGCGGGTGATTGCTACAATCACAAAGAGACTCAACGCTAAGCGAGAGCAGATCTTGTCACTCAAAGGTGTTCTAAAGTCTCTCGGTGATGAGTATCAAACATTAGAGGGTGAGTACCTTCGAGCCACGAGGAATCGGTAATGAAGATCAAAGAGAGCACCAAGAATTCACTACTCATGCTGTCACTTGCTGCAGCATTCCTGTTCGTTAGCTACCTGGAGAGCGCACCATTATGAGAAAGAGAATAATCATCAACGTCACCACCCGTAGCATGGAACAGACTGAAGTTGAGAAGCTAGTGAAGAAGGCAGTGCTGGCTGATCTTGAACTCGGTGCCACCCAGGTGACGATCAGTCGTGCTGAGGTGAATGATGCCGAGGCACCCCAAGCACCAACTCAGGAGACTCTGCTTCAGAGTCGTGTGTACCGCGGTCGAGTCAAGGGGAATCGATAATGGGGCAAGCTAAAAGGCGCGGCGATTACGAAACTCGAAAAGCTCAAGGGATTGAGAGACATAGGGAAGAGGCGAAGCAGCGGAACGCAGCGAGAAGGAGTAGAGACAAAAAATCCGCACATAGAATTGGTGTTTTAGGTTTGGCTGCAGGTCTTGCCTACTCAAACGGAGAACTAAAATGAACAATCCCGCAGTAGCTGCAATTGAATTCGCTCTAGAAGCCGACGATGGTATAGATTTTCTTCGCTATTGGAACGAAGGAGAGTTTAGTGTGTTAAGGCAAGAATGGCCTGAAGCTCCTGAAACGGTATACATTGGTGCCGACCCGCTACTGGAGGTGACAGATGAAGAATAAAGAAATGCGCTACAACGACCTTCGTCATTTCGAGATCATTCGCACCCTCACCGGATTACACAACGAGGTGGTCACCGTCAAGATCTGCACGGTGAAGGGGATGAGTGGTGCTGGGATCACACCAGAGACTCCCGGTGGCGATTACCGACTTGTGCCTGAGCATCGCATGGAAGAGATGGCTAAACAGTGGCTGAGGGACGTACAGGGACACGATGGTGTGTACACAGATGATGAAGACAGCTGCACTGTCACTACCACCCTTCGTGCTGTGACTCACGAACCAGATCTGAGGTTGATACACTAATGAATACCTACCCCACAGTGACCAGGTTGCCAAAGAGCTACGACGAGAGACTGGTCACTGCCGCTCGGCTGGGTTGCCAGAAGAGTATCGATCAGTTGGTCCTATCGAATATGTCAGTGGTGAAAGCCACCGCTAAGAAGATGCACACCGGCAAAGTGCCTTTCGATGACATGATCCAAGAGGGTGTGTTGGGGGTACTCAAGTCGATCAAAACATTCGCGACGGTGAATGACTGTTCGTTCTACACTTACTGCAGATTCTCAGTGATGGATCATATCTTCAAGCTCATTAGTGAAAGAGAAACAACGATCAACATCGGTCAGACAATGAGCAAGACGATCTGGAATGTGGAGGCAGCGAACGACACCTACCTGGATCGATTCGGCAGACCTGCCACTGATCAAGAGTTGGCTAATGCCACCGGTGAGAACCTGAGCCGGATACGAGTATTGCAAAAGCACAGTCTCTGCATGCACCCAAGTTCACTTAGCCTGTTGGCTGATGATGAAGACAGCGCATCGTGGCAACTGGGAGTGGAAGACAATCCGGTGAAGACGATTGCAGCAGAGCAGAGAACAGAATACGTTGCGAGATGTATTGCTGAGTTGAGACCCAGGGAGCAGGAGATCATTGGTCGCTTCTTTGGTTTGGCACCTTACAACAGAATGAATCTGTGGGACATAGGAGAAGAGTTAGGGGTGGGTGAGTCTCGTGTCTCTCAAATTGTTAAAGATGTACTAGAGAAACTCAACATTAAAATGAGAAAGGGGAAAACACATGACAATCGCTAATGCAAGAACTAACGAATCGGGACAGCAACTCTTCTTTGGTTTAGATATTCACAGCATGACATCGAAAATTGAATACGGAACTAAAGTAGATCCGTGGGTTCAGATCGCCTCAGCGAATAACGAGAGAGTTCACAAGGTTAAGGACTTCTTCGCTGAAGACGATTTAGGCAACCTTATCCACCCTCACCTGGGTCCATACAATCTCTTGATGCGTCACATAATGCGGGAGGTCAAACCTAAGATGTCCACCGTGGTGACGATCAGGAGCAAGGGTAGGGCTTACTCAATTGAGATGGGTGATGAAGTGTTCTTGGTTTTCATGGGTAAAATTTACACCAAGGGAGCAGAGTAATGACCTCTAATGAATATAGGTGCAAACAATGCAAGGCGGTGTTGTTTAACGACTGGCTAACCTGTGATGATGGAGAATTTTGCAACCACGATTGCGCTCACAAGTGGAAGAAAAGACCAGTCAGCGATAAGCCCGATACAAGCCCCAGAAAATTTATGCACCTAGCAAGTAAGCAACAATGTATTGCTGCTGCAAAAATGGCAGATGATATAACTCAAGCGATAGAGGAACACTCAGAAACAGTACCCCTCGCCCTAGCGGTAGGTGTGCTTGAGATAGTTAAAAAAGAGCTTTTGGAGAGCCAGTGATGAGCAAAGAAGAAGCGATACAAGCAAAGCTAGACAGCGTGATGTTGGAATTCTGCCCCGAAGAAATGGGCAAAGAACAGCTTGAAAATTGGGAGAAGCGTCAGGTTCCCGTTAGTGCTGAGGTTCAAGCAGAGGTAGAGGCCGCCATAAACGCCAAGCCCGATAAGCAGGAGAAGGACCGCAGACCGAGCCACAGCTGCAGTGGGGCATCCTTCCCACATGTGCCTGGCAGCCTCCGCCGGTGCGTCGAGCACCCCGATCAGGACAAGGCGGTACTCGCGACTCCCCGGAGTACGGACGAGGACGACTTTGAATAACAGGAGCGATAGATGATGAGTGACTTAAAAAAGAACATTGATTCAGCGTTAGAACTGGGCAACGAGAGCTATTGTTTTATATCCACAGCCACTCTATGCCAAGCGAGCAATGCAATTGATGATTTTGAATTCAACGAACAAGCCAAAGCAAGGGATATAGCGGTGCTGGAAGAAATAGCGAATGCTGTAGGGCATATAGGGGTAGATTTTGGCTTCGGCCCTTACGTTGTTGAGGAGAAGCACATAACAGCGGCCAGAGATTATTTTTCGAACAAGGGAGCAGAGTAATGACAAACGCACAGCTAAATGGCTGCTCTTTGGACGGCTGGGAGTGCTTCCATTGTCGAGAACTATTCACAACAATCGGGGGCGCGAGAGACCACTTTGGAGCAAAGCCAACAGCAACTCCAGCCTGCCTAATTAAGAAGGGTGCCGAGCTAGGCTTGGTGATGGAGTTGCGAAAGGCCGAAGAAAGGATTGTTGAGCTTGAGACAATGATGCACACCAAGGGAGCAGAGTAAATGAGTGATAAGCCCGATACGCAGGAGCTGGTGGATAACAGCAAACTAATCGCTGACATAGCTAAATGCAAAAAATATCTCGATGACGATGGAACTCTGCCAAGGTCAGCCGGATGGTTGTCTGAGGTTTTCGGGCGAACTATTCAAGCCCTAAACGCCAAGCCCGATGCCGTCACCATAGAATCCCAAGAGAGGGAGATAGCCTCCAAGCAAGCACGTATAGATGAGCTGATGCTTGAGTTCTGCGAGGACGAAATGACGCAGGAGCAGCTGGATAATTGGGTGTCGCATCAGGTGATGTCCGAGCACAAGGGGTAGAGAGATGTTCAGATATAATATTGTAATTAACAGGGTGGTCGACGGAGACACGATCGACGTTGACATTGATCTAGGGTTTGATGTGTGGCTTAAAAATAAGCGTGTTAGGCTTGCACAATTCGACGCTGCCGAGTCACGAACTTCTGACAAAGTAGAAGACGCAGTGGGCGAGTACACACGTGATTTGATTAAATATCGATACCCCGAATGCACTTCAGGGGTTTTGCAGAGTGAGGAATTTCACCGTGGCAAGTACGGGAGGATTATCGGAAATATAGTGACCGAGCACGGTCTGTCTTGGTCGGGTTTTCTACTTGACCTGGATTTGGTGGTCGCAGAGAAAACGCATCAATCAGCCAAAACAGCTTTTTGGCACGGCAGGTACGAGGAGCTGCTTGAGCAAGGGTTAATTGGAAAGCACGAGTGACGATCTTAACTGACGCAGAGTACCAGTTGGACCACTTCACCGGTGGCTCACCGGTGTCACTCATCTCTGCAACCCCTGCACAACCGGTTAGTATTAATAGAACAACTGCTATGATTATCTTCTTCATATCTCAACCCTCTTATTTAAAAATTCAAGTGACCCCTTCTCACCGGCTTTCGTTTTCGCCAGATTCGTTGCTCGATAGATCTTCCATGCTTCGATCTTCCTGGCCGTTCTGTTGTTTCCACCCTTCCACCAAGGCATAGGTTCGTTGCCCAACTCCACACAGTCACGCAACTCTTGATCAACTATGTTGTTGTTGGATTCCGGTATGATACCCCAGTCGATCAGCCACAGACCGACATCATGTACTGCACTAGGGAAGACCATGTAGCTGTAATCAGGAAAACAATCAGCACCGTTGTGTTCAAACCCGATGTTCATGTAAAGCCACCACTCCCCGTTGTCATCTTGGAACACTTCGTACCAACCATCGCGCTGTCTGAACGGTTCGGTAATCCCAAGATCGTTGTAGAACTTGTGGTACACAGGAGTCCTCATGACGTAAATTTTCGGGCTGTATATCAATGAGGTTGTTTTAGTCGGTTCGATCATATCGCCTCCGAGACTACCCATAGCGGGTGACTGGGACCCATTGCAATGTGGTTGCTCACCAGCTCGGTGAACTCCTTCTCAAGAGATCCCCGCACCTTGTCTATGTGGTTGGTGTTGGATGCTATCAAAGGGCACCCAGCGGTGTGTTCGTGAGTGTTGCCACCATGCACACGGATGCCGGTGAAGCGAACTCCGCTCCTCTCGATGGCCCCATCAGGCTTGTTGCGAAGTAGAGTCATCTTTCGTTGAAACTTGGGGGAGTGGTTGACCATGACCTCGTAGACACCCTCTGGAATGCATGTGTCACCGGGGATCTTAACATTCGCAGGTCTACCTGGGTCTTCCAGCGTGTAGCCGAAGAACTTTCCGTTGATGAAAACCTCACCCATCGTGCAATCTTTCTTGTATTTCCTGAAGCAATTAATAATCATATTATTTCACCACCGTTAGTATTAGTCCTTGTTTAACTTTGACCAGTTGTTCTTCGTACACTTCTTTTAATTGTGAGCCTGTGTAACTCTTGTATCTCTCGGAGTTTCTCAGCACCACGAACCTAGTCATGGAGCCGTACTTCCCTCCGTCTTTTTTCCGAATGAAGCACTCCCGCGGGAGAGTATCTCTGAGCACCCTGCCCACAACAGAGTTGGTGAAGTGTTTAGACTCGCATTCTAACAGGCCCGACATATCAGGCCGAAGATCGGCTGCACGTAGAGTGTTGGCTAGATCACTTGAGGTCGTGACATCAGCTAAGAAGGCACCCACACGAGCCTCTATGAACACCTCAACAGTGCGTTGCACCGGACTCTTCGATGAGTCTTGGATGTCGCGCATAAAGTCAGTCACCGGTGGAGCCTCGCCTGGGTTGAAGTCACTCAGGTCAACCACGTTCAATAGGTGGTGAGCAACAGCCTGCACACCACCACCCTCTTTCATCCATGTCCAGCGGTCGTTCCAATACTCCTTCCACGCAGGGGTCATGTTGCCATCTTCACCGCGGGTGTTGATGTCAGACCACACCGGATAGAATCTTCTGGAAGGTCCGTTCAACTTCAGTGGTGTCTGTGAGTTGGTGGTCATTGATACATTGACGATGTTGCGAACCATGATGGGCTTGATCCCTTTCTGGTTCACGCGTAGCTTTTCCGGTGGAGCAGCGGCCAAAGGTTTGAGTTTGTTCGAGATGGCAACAGCCTCGTGGCGATCGCTCAGCTCTGCCTCGTTGATGTGCAGGTGCTTGTTGCCGAAGATGTAGTCATCGAAGTCTCTGAGTAACTCTTCACCGGCGATCGTCATGTGGTTTCTATTTAAGATCCAGAGTAGCGCATACAGGATGAAGTCCTTGCCGCCACCCTCTCGTGATCCGAGCA
>Ga0222671_1000114_pt1 | contig 46581 bp, 49 predicted proteins | sample AntAcemetagen797_FD_179849 | JGI IMG/M metagenome (GOLD analysis project Ga0222671, IMG submission 179849) | Saline water microbial communities from Ace Lake, Antarctica - #797 | ecosystem: Environmental > Aquatic > Non-marine Saline and Alkaline > Saline | place: Antarctica: Ace Lake... | reverse complement strand
GTCGCCATCTTTAAGTAATGGAACTAACTCTTGTAAAACATCATCTACGGCTTGCCACGGAACCATTAACCAAATAATATTCTTTTCTTGATCAGACAAGCCCTCAACAACTTCTTGTAGTGAATACGCACCAATAGCTCCTGCCTTTTCTGCTTCTTTTATTGCTGGTTCACTTCTATTTGTGGCGACAACTTCATGTCCATGCTCTATTAAATTTTCAACCATGCCTAATCCCATCTTACCTAATCCTATGTATCCTAATTTCATACTTATATTTTATTATTACTAATACTATCTGCACGAGCTCCTTGATCGTATTCCTGTAAAGGCACTGTCTCCCAATTACTAATAATATTCATCACTATTTTCCACTGAGCTTGGATTTCTTCAGTTGAAATAAAAAGGGTTTGATCACCCTTAATGCAATCCGATAATACTCGCTCATATGCATCTGGAAGTCGTACATTATCTTCAGTATCTTCATCATAATTAAATGAAAGTGTTTTTTCATCAAGCGCATATTCAAACCCTGGACGTTTAATCCAAAACGTAACACTAATTCCTTCGTGTGGTTGAATACGGAAGATTATTTTATTTTGATGCGTTGAAGCATCAACACCTTTAGGGCAAACACAGCTTTCGTGATGTTGAAACTTAACCTCAATTTCTGAGCATGTAGTATCGAGCGCTTTACCACTTTCAATATAAAACGGTACACCTTTCCATTTTGTATCATCAATTTTTAATTTAACTTTAAAATACGTTTCAGTTTCAGTTTCTGCAGCAACACCTTTTGCATCTTTATAATCTGAATATTGCCCACGAACCACATACTCACTTACAGTATCCGACCATGTTGCAACTTTCTCTAGCAAAGCAGCCCGATTATTTCTAATTTCAGTTGCATTATTTTCTGCAGGATTTTCCATTGCAATTAATGCCAGCATTTGTAGTAAATGATTTTGCCCAACATCTCGCAATGCTCCCACTCCGTCATATGAAGCCCCCCTATCTCGCACATTAAACGATTCATGTAATTTTAGGTTCACAGATTCTATTGCTGAACTATTCCAGAGTGGCTCAAACAGTGAATTAGCAAAACGAAATGTAATAATATTTTGCAATGCTTCTTTAGCTACATAATGGTCGATTCTAAAAATTTGAGATTCTTCAAACAATTCTCCTAGCAATATATCAAGTCGCTTTGCCTCAGCAGCATCATTACCAAAAGGTTTTTCTACTAAAACACGAGTCCAAGTAGATGCATTGTCGGTTTCCTTTTCACAAGGCTCAGTTAAACCCGATTGTGCTAAATGATTAAAAACAGGCTCATACAGTCGAGGAGGTACAGATAAATGGAACATTTTATTTGTACAAACACCCAGCACATCATCTTTTTTATGTAAGTAACGTTTCAGATTTGCATACGATGCATCACTCGTAATATCTCCTTGTGTGAAAAATATATGTTCCAAAAATGCATCACAATTTTGCTTACCTTTAGCAGTTAACGCATCAAGCACAAAAGCTCTGTATTCATCATCTGTTAAAGAACCTCGTGAAAATCCAATAATTGAAAATGCTTTAGGAAGATAATCGTGTGTGTATAAATCAAATAGTGCAGGTAGTAGTTTTTTTTCAGCCAAATCGCCTGTTCCTCCAAATATTACAATTTGTAATGGTTCTGTGTTGTTCATATAAATTATAATTACATTGCTTTCTTCTTTTGCTGCAATTGTTTAATTTTTTGCTCAAGACGCTGTTTATCTTTTTCAAGAGAAGGAATACCTTTTGAGGTTCCAGCAAATCTAGTTTTTGCTTTCTCTAGTTGTTCTTTAGCATCCCGCGCTTCTTGTTCCTCACGATGTCTTCGTGATGCCAACCGAGCATACAACGACTCTTCTTGATGAATCTCGCTCATTACTGAAGCTAATTCACGCTCGCTTTTTTGTAACAATTGCTCTTGCTGAACTTTCTCTCTTTCACTTTTAGCAATTTCTTCTTCTACTCGCGACTCTTGAATTGCCATTTGTTGTTTTCTACTCTGCAGCTGACCTAATTCTGCGTCGATACTTTGTATTTCACTCTTGGACTCTCGCTCGGCTGCATCTGATTGCATTTTTTCTTGTACAACCATTTGTTGTTTCTTGCTTTGCAGCTGACCTAATGCTGCGTCTATACTTTGTATTTCACGCATAATTTCTTGTTTTCGAGATTGCAAAGAGTTTATTTCTCTTGTGATTTCAGATGCATCAATTACATTTACTACTGCATGATGAATACTAGACATCACCTTTCTTTTCCGTGACTCAAGTTCACGCATCTCACGTTCAACAGCCTCAACTTTACTACTGTTTGATACTCCTGATGCGCGATCGGACATCACCTTTCTTTTCCGTGACTCAAGTTCACGCATCTCACGTTCAACAGCTTCAACTTTACTATGTACCTGAGAAGTAGAGCGTTGCGAATTAAATGCTCTTGAAGTGATTGATTTTAATTTATCAACCACAGAACGTTTTGTGCCAAGAACCTGCTTTAATTCTTGTAATTTATCTTGATGTTCTTGTAATTCTTTTTGCACCTTATGAACATCATCAACTTCTTTCGATAATTCGCGAGCTTCTTGATGAGTAGAAGCTTTTGTGCGACGTTCCTCAACTTCAAGCCGTTGTAATTCTCTATCGATTACTGCAATACGTGAATTTATCTGATTAATTTCACGTTCAATTTTTTGCTGCTGTAAATTATCTGCCTGCTCTTTTTTTTTCTTTTCTCGCAACTGTAATGCCTTAATAGCTTGGTCGCTTATACCAGGCTTTTTTTGCATATCTGCGTAACGATCATATTTTTGAGGTAATGCCATAGTAATGCAAAAAGTATAGCATGCACCTAACTACTCTGAAATTTCACGTGCGTAATAATACTTACAATGCTCACATTCTTCAGCAGGATTTGGAATTACCTCAGAATCCAATGTTTCTTTAATTTTAAAAATAGTATCTTCAACCCATTCTGGATCTCCTTCATATGGAAGTAGCGTAGTTTCAAACTCCAAAACATTATTAAAAGCATCTCTGTTCAATAGTCCGTTTGCGTATACAAAGTAACCACGCTCGGCAACAGAAAAACCAAGCTGCCTCATAAGCCATTGATATACTTCCATTTGGCGTTTATAGCCTTCTTTCCACTTACCATCTAATGTTATTGCTTCATCTTTGCTCGTCGATTTATAATCGACAATAATCAACTCTTCTTGAGGAGTAACCCAAATATCATCAACCGCTCCAGAAATAATCATTTTAGTTGGCTCGTGAAAGAATTGCACACCTTCAAAGTTTTCTCGCCATGTATTCATATTTTCATGAACGAATGGAACAGCATCAACTCCATTCTCTTTCATGATTGGATGTGCCTCACCCTTAACCCTATACGCATCAAATTCTTTTTTAAAAAGAGCATCGACTGCGGAGTTTAATAAGAATGAAGGAAATTGCGGCCGCTTAGTTCCCTTCTTATTATCTAAATAAAAACACCGCGGACACTCTACAAATAAATCAATTTTTGATCGTGATAATTTCCAATTTTTTCCACCATAATTCCAGGCAAAGTGTCGGGGTTTTTGTTGAGGTTTATTCATAAATAGTATTTTAGCATAAGTACTAGTTACTTATTTTATTGATACTATCCCACAACGCCTCAAACATTTGTTTTCTGTAATGAGCAAAAACTTTACTCTGAATTATAAATTGTGAATTATGTTCAGACTCAGAAATATAGGCAACCATTGAGTCAGAAACGATTTCAGTAAATTCTAGTACGGTATCGGCTGGTAAAAAACGTGTAACCCTATTCTCTTGTTCATCGCGTTTTGTAATTCTGGTTGCATACTTAGATGGAGTGATTAATTGCTTACTTCGCAAACACTTCTTCATCTTTTTTTCTATAATTTCATCAAATAAATAGTTCTCGGTAATGTATTCTGAAAACATCACACCATTAGTAACAATGCGATATTCTTTTTCTGTACTTTCTAATATCTGGTCCCAAATATTTTTAAATCCATTTTCTCCACGGAAAAATTTTACCTTAGGAATGTCGAATGCTGAGTACTGTCGTGCTTCTAAATGCTCAAGCTCGTCTTCAACTCGCTCAATTGCACGCCTACGCAACATAATAAGTTGACGTGGCGAAGTTGCTCCATACAAAATTCGTTTTCCCACCTGCACTTTGTATAAAAAACCTTCTTCAACTAACTCCTTTAAAAAATCATACATCGTTGTTCGCTTAAGTCCGCTTTGTTGTGATAAGTATGTAACCGTACTTTCACCGTTTTCTAAAGCAGCAACATATATCTTTGCCTCTTTCTCAGATAATCCTAATTTTTTTAATGTTTCCATTACTTTATTCATAACAGGAATAGTAGCAAAAAACATTATTAGTGTCGATAATTTCGACACTTTTTTTCTTTAAATTTAAAAATTATGATGTAATTGCCACTAGAAAGGACCTTCAAAAAACTATGTACTACCAATTGCTTGCTCATCTTGTTGGTGATTACGTACTACAGTCGAAATGGATGGCTGTTAATAAATCTAAAAGAAGTTTACCAGCACTCATTCATGTTCTGTGTTACACAATTCCATTTCTGTTTCTTACAAATAACATTCTTGCATTAGCAATAATCGCAGGAACACATTTTGTAATTGATCGGTTTCAACTTGCTTACTATGTCTGCAAACTACGAGACATGATTGAACCAAGAACAGAACCTTGTACAGAAACTACACCAATTTGGCTTCATTTTTGGCTCACCGTAATCGTAGACAATACATTACACTTAGTAATCAATGCAGCTGCTTTGACATACTGCTCCTAAATTATTAGGAGCTTTTTCTATTATTACTCGTCATCTTCGGAGTGTAATTTTCCTGGCCATCTAAAATACAACATTGGTACTAAAATTAAAGTTACAAATACCGCAAACGAAAGTCCAAAAATAATTGCGTACGCAAGTGGCCCCCAAATACCTGAAGTAAAAATAAGTGGTGTAATACCAATAACTGTTGTAAGTGTTGTAAGCACGATTGGTCGCAATCTACTTGTTGCACCTTCAACTACCACTTCAAAAATTGGTAATCCTTCTAATCGTAATTTATTCATCCTATCTATCAAAATAATTGAGTTGTTTACTACAATACCTGAAAGTGCAATAAATCCCATCATTGAAGGAAAAGAGAGCGGTAATCCAGAAAGCGCCAATCCTGTGAATACTCCAATAAGCGAGAATGGAACAATGGCTATGATATATAGTGCATATCGATACGATTGAAATTGCAAAACCAAGACGCTTAAGATAGCAATCATGCCGACAACCAATGAAAGTCCCATTTCAATAAATGCTCGATTTGAATCTTCAGTTTCTCCCCCAATTTTCATAATTACACCTTCTGGCAACTGAACTTGTTCCATTTGTGAAGTAAATTCTGCAAGCACTTCTCTCGTATTTGCATCTCTTGCAACCTGTGCAGAAGCAGAACCTACTCGTTGCAGATCTTCACGTCGAATAACTTCGTTACTTCGCTTCAGCGAAGTATCAACAATACTTCCAAGTGATATTGTTCTTCCTGTTGGTGTTAGGATTCCAATACTTTCAATAGAATCTATTGTAGTTTTATTTGTTGTGTCTGGTGTTGTAAATCCTTGGTTTACATCAAGTTTCACTAGCACATTAATATCTTTTCCGTTGGCTTTAATAGTTGTGGCATTGGTTCCAAACAGTGCCGTTCTAAGCGTGAAAGCAACATCAGAAGGATTAAGCCCAACTTGGCTTGCTCTAGCACGGTCTACAACCATGTTGAATTCTAGTGCATCATTCTTCGTACTTTTATCAACCTCAGCTGTTCCAGGAATTGTTTTAAGTAACTCTTCTGTTTGCTCTACAGCAGATGCAATTGCATCTAAATCATCACCAAAGAATTTCACTAAAATAGGTGCACCTGTTGGTGGCCCACCGCTTGGCTGGAACACTCGCACTGATGCAGATGTTACTTGCGACAACTTAACACGAATATCCTCAAGCAAATCAGTTGATGTTTTTTTTCTGTCATCTTTTAAAATAAGTGTGAAGCTTGCTAATTTACTATTTACACCACCAGCTCCAAATTGACTCCCTCGTCCAACTTCTACAATATATGACTCTATATCACTAAATGGTGCAAGTAATTCTTCAACTTCTCGCGCAGACAAATCAGTGACTTCTAACAATGTTCCTTCAGGCTTTTCTAACTCCACAAATAGAAAGTCGGTATCGGTTGTTTCAAAGAAAATCACCTTTACCAAACCGGTAAAAGGAAACGATAATGTCACAACAAATAAAATAATTATTGTGACTAAAAAGAATCTCTGTTGACCACGTTTTTGTAGAAAGTTTTGCAAGAAGTTCTTATACCAACCAGTAAAGTAATCAGTAACTCGTGCTCTCATCAGATGGATTTTTCCTGTGGTATTATGCATTTTTAAGAAACGAGATGCAATTAGTGGCACAAATCCAAGAGCAACAAGTAAGCTGGCAATAAGTACAAAAATAATAGTGAATGGAATTGCTGAAATAAATTGCCCCGACACCCCTGAAACAATGAAGAGTGGAGCAAACACTGCGATAGTTGTAAGTGTTCCAGTTGTAAGTGGATATTGAAATTCTTTAATTGTTTCTTTTGCAGCAGTAGTTCCGCTCAACCCTGACTCTTTTTTACTATAAATTGCTTCAGTAACAACAATTGCTGAATCGACAAGTACCCCGACAGATAAAATAAGTGAAAACAGGGAAATAAAATTAATAGTATTACCAGAACTATATAATCCAATAAATGCTATTAAAAATGAGAGTGGAATTGCAAGTGCAGCAATAAACGCTTCACGCCAGCCAATAGTTATAAGTAAAATAAGCAACACAAGCATAACTGTTTGAAATGCGGTTGTTGAAAGATTAGCTAAGTCTTCTTTAACAAGCTTACCGTTATCGAAACTAATTAAATATGATGCATCCAGTAGAATTGAATTTTCAAGCTCTGTAAGCTTTTCTCGAACTGCATCAGATAAACGAGTTACATCACCACCCGATTGCTTAAATACAGAAAGCGAAACTGCTGATACCGACGGTTCTCCATCAATTGATGTTCGAGCTAATGTTACCCGCTCTGTTACCCCATCAGTAACAAACGCGATATCACGAATATAAATAGGTTGACCATTAGGTGTTGCAATTGCAATATCATTTATTTCAGATGGATCTTGAATATCACCTTCAAACGCAACAGTATATTGAGCATTAGCTAACTCTATTGTTCCCACAGGCAATGAAGCATTTGCAGACTGTAATGCACGCACGACCTCTACTAGAGAAAGACCGAAGCGATTAATCGACTCTTGGTCGACAACTACTTGCACCTCTCGCTCTGAAACACCACTTATTTCAACTTTAGAAATTCCACTCACACTTTTGAGTTCAGACTCCAGGTCTTCGGTGAGTGTAATTAACTCTTTAACAGAAGCATTTGAGGTGACAGAAATAGTAAGCACAGGTTCATCTTCAAAATTAACTTCAGAAACTCTTGGCTCATCACCATCTTCTGGAAGTTCAGATTTCGCTTTATCTACCTCATCTTTTACATTCTGAATAGAGCTATCTAAATCTGCATCAGCTTCAAATTCAACAGTGATATTTGAAACACCTTCACGAGATACCGAAGTGATACTTTTCACATTAGACAAACCTCCTTCTAACTGTTTTTCAATTTCATTTGTAACAAGCTCTTCAACATCAATTGCTGCTGCTCCTGGATAGACTGTTGTAACAATCGCAACTGGAACACGAACTTCCGGTGATGATTCTCTTGGGATTGAAATAAGTCCAAAAAATCCAAAAATACACAGGGCTATAAAAACCATGTAGCTAAACTGCCTGTTTTTTAGGAAAAACGTCCAAATACGTGCCATATATATTTTTTACTAGTTTTAGGTTACCTTATGGTTACCATATCTCCTGCCTCAAGTCCACGTGCATCAAGTACTATCTCCATTGTTGCGGTAATTCCGTCAGTAATAATGATTTTTTCACCCACTATTGAACCAATAGAGACTTCGTGAGCAATAAGTGTCCCAGATGGGCCAACTGTGAATACGTAATTTCCAGTTGATGTAATTTTTAAAGCAGAGACTGGTACTGTAATAACATCTTCTGTTCCAGTATTGGTCCTCGTGTTTGTTCGCTCAATTTCAAGTGAAACCGATTGTCCATTCGTGAACAGTGTCGCATCGTTTACTCCAATAACAACCTCAATCTTTCCATTAATAATAGTTAATGCGGGCGCAATTCTAGTAACAACACCCTTATACTCTCCATCAATTACAACACCTGAACCTACGGCGATGTCTTTTTTATCTTGCTCACTAATATATGTAGTTACCTCCAATGCATTATTATTTGCAACAACTGCAATTTCATCAAACGTTCCCACGAAATCACCTACATTAACTTTCATTTCGTTAACTTGCCCTTCAATTGGACTTCGTAAAATAGTTTTTTCTAATGAAGACTGTGCTGCAAGCAAGCCAGCTTCAGCTTGGGTTACTTGTGCTTGAGCTGCAAGCACATCCTCACCAACTTCATCAGTGTTATTAAGATTACTTCGTACAGCATTGTATGTAGTAATCACATTTGTTAATGATGCATTAACTGAAGATCTTGCTACTGAAACATCAGATCTCCACTTATCAATTGTTCCTTGCGACAAGCTTGTTGATGGCTCAAAACCTGCAGCAACAATCGCCATTTTATCTAAAAAGCTTCGCACTTCTTCTAGATTAACCTGTGCATCAAGCACAAAAATTACGAGTGCTTCATTAGTTTGAATTTCATCAAGTTGTTCGACTTTTGAAAACCATTCTTTAAACATAAGATTTAAATCTCGCCGTTGTAGTTCTGTTTGTTGTCGAACGAAATAATCACTCGATGCGGTTACAATCTCAGGATTATTTGATTCAGGATTTTTAATAAACTGATCAGCCTTATTTCGTACAGCATCGTCGGCAACAGTATATGCATTACGAACAGACTCTCGCACCAAAGCTTTATTATCGCTTGTCCCCCCTTTTACTTTTTGAAGATTAGCTTGTGCTGCTTGCAACACACCCTCAGCTCGTAGCACTTCAGCTTTTTGACTGGGGTTTTTAATTTGAGCAAGAATGGTTCCAGCAGAGACTGCGTCACCGAAATCAACACTCACACTTTCAACTTCACCTGAAACCTCAGTTCTAACAATTGCTTCAGCTTTAGATGATATTTGACCAACAAGCGGCAAAGGCAATTGGTCGGCAGAAATATCAAACACGCGAGCAATTGAAACATCACGCGAAGTAGCTTGCCCGTTATCTGTTTCTAATGTTTGCACTTCTGACTTATTAAAAAAAAGTAACCAAACAAGCACTCCTACTAAAATAATAAATGCTACAAATAATATACGCTTACCTTCTTTAGTGCTCCAAAATTTTTGTGATTTCATAGATATAATAATTTTGACATAGTGTCACGACTACGTAAAGAAAAAATACATGATAACCATGTATTATTTTACTTCGTTTGAAGGATATGAATGGATGACACTCATGAATCTTTTCATGTCACAAATACCTTCTAAACGAGTAATCGCAGATTGCACCAATTTCTTTGACTCCATTTTCTTAAGTAACTGCAATAATCTTTGATTTCTAAGCCACTCTGGAGCTTGGAAGAATAGTGGAGTTCTCACTATTGAAGCATTTGCATGTATTCCATAAAATGGCACTGCTTCTGTTTTCTCGTCATCTACATGTACTTTATAGTTTGTAAATAATTTAAAACCTTTTTTAACATCATTTTCATCTGCACAAATTGAAATTCCTTCTTTTGTTTCACCGCAGAAATAAACTTTGTTTTTAGAAACGACACAATTATTAAAAAGACCAGTTGTTTTCATTGAGAATAATAATCTCATATATACAATTAGAACTTATTTAAGAAAAGATAAAATGGAACTAAAATCCAACAATAATAATTGCAAGAAAAATACCAATTGCAGTTCCATACAACCACCCTTCCCGATGTGATAATTCTTTAATTCCAAGTTTCATAATGCATTAATCGTATCATATATTTAAAAACCTACAGCTGTACGCTTTAAAGAAAACAGTAATGCAGGAGTAGAAAAAAGATCTGCAAGTACTCTAATATATGTTCCAGTAGTAACCGTCATTTCACAAGTAATTAACTGCCATTCCTTATTTGGATAAGATGCTTTCCAGTCATCCCAGTCACGTAGTATCTCATCTTGCCTAAAGTCTCCACGGAGTTTTGAGATTTTCTTAGTAATATTATTGTGAAGTTCTTCTGTTTTTATTGTACATTCTTGTAACTCAGAAATAGTAGTGATTGAAGCTGTACGTTTCGGCCGCTCAATTTGAGTATTACCCTCCTTAAAATGCTCAAATAATTTTATGCCATTAACAGTTTTTGAAGAAAACCACGGGTATATTTGTTCTTTAGTGTGTACTACTTTTTCACGAAAAATATGCAACATTTCTTTTCCAATACTTGTATGAGAAACAGCAAGATGACGACCTAAGATATCGCCAGTATCGGATGTAACACCAATTAAAAAAGCAGCTTCATATGTTTTATTCGCAGTAAGATATTTTTTATAGTCGCCATTTTCTTCGTCGCCTACTAGAATTGGCAAAACTCCGCTAGCCATAGGATCAAGCCTTCCTGCGTAAGAAAGTTTTTTTGTTTCAAACTGGTTACATGATGCACGTAATCGATTAAGACAATCGAGCGGTGTCTCGCTCTCATATTTCCAAGCTGAAATCATATACCACTTTTCTTAGTCATTATTATGCAAAGCTTTACGAGCTGGGGCTTTAATATCATCAACAAACAACTGCAGATGAGGAAACGGAATCTCAATACCAGCTTTATCTAATTCTATTTTTGCCATTTCAATAAGTTTAAAACGAATAGGCTCATCGTCACGTGGATTATTAACCCAAACTCGAAGTCTTAAATTAATACTCGAATCACCTAACTTGTCTGCAACAACATCTGGTGCAGGATCAAGGAGTAACTCACCTTTAACTTGTTTTAATCCCTTGAGTAATACAGCACGAGCGTCTTCAATAGATTCTTTGTATGCAATGTTCACAGAAACCTCAACTCTAACAGGACCAGATTTACTATGGTTAATTATTTTTTGATTAATAATTTGTTGATTAGGTATAACAACGTACGTATTATCTCGCTTTCTAATTCGCGTTGTTCGCAATGTAATTTCGACAACATTTCCATACTCACCATCAACTTCAATCCAGTGTCCCACAATAAATGGTTTATCGAAAAGAATAATAAATCCTGAAATAATATTACTAAGCGATTCTTGTGCAGCAAAACCGAGTGCAATTCCCGCAACACCAAGCCCTGTTATTGCTGCAGTTATATTAATTCCTAATTGTCCTGCAGCCATAATTACTGCAAAAACGATTACAATAATTCTGTATACATTAGAAATAATAATATTTGCAACAGACTCTTGTAATCCTATTTTCTTTAATCCACTTCGTAAGATTTTTTTGGTAAATAAGTAAAAAAACCAAAAAAATAACAACATTATAATTGCAGCAATAATTTTTGGAAGATACGCAACAAAAGATGTCATTAGTTGCTCTATGTCGATAACTGAGAACATTGATTCAATCATGTTCAGATTCTAGCATACAAAATAAAACAGCATACTCGTTGAGTATGCTGTTTTATTTTGTCACATTATTCTTCCTTAAACTTATTCAGCAATAACTGAAGCAGATCCTTCCGCATCTCCCATAACAGAAGTGTTGTCGGTAATAACTCCTGCTTCAACATTTACCTCAGCAGTAACTGATGTATCTATGTCATTCATTGCTTCTGCAGAACCAGACATATCCAAATCATCCATAGATTCATTCATCTCTGTTTCAGAATCAGAAGTAGCTGTTGCGTCTGCATTCATGTCAGCAGAAAGTGTCATATCTATACTAGAAACTACAGCCTCTAGTGAAGATTCAGCAGAGTTTGCTTGTGCCTTAATATCAACCTCAAGCTTATCTAGCTTAGTCATAATAACTGCAAGCTCTGCTTTTGCTTCTGCATTTGCATCAACATAAGCGTCTGCGAGATTGGCTTTAACTTCTGCCACTGCCGACAATGCTGCAGTAACATTCCCAGCAACATTTAATTTTGATTTCAGGTTCACAAGTGCAGATTTTGCCTCTTGCTTAGCCTCCATCATCTCTTCTTTGCCTTCTTCCATCATTGCATCTTCGTTCATACTTGCATTCATTTCAGCTTTTTTTGAAATATTTACAGCTGCAACTCCTCCAATACCAATAATTGCAATAATTATTATTACCGCAAAAACTCCAATACCTCGCTCGTTATTATGTAATTTCATATAATTTTTTCATTAATAATGTACCTACAACATATAAAAGTTACTGACACCTTGTCAATCTATTGCAAATTAACATTTGCAACTAATAACTCTTTTTCTGCTCGAGAAAGTTTCTTTATGTCTATTTCACGAGATGTTGCAAGACTTCGGTTTTCACACACTTCTTTATAAATAATGCGGACTGGTTTATTTATTCTCGTATACTTTGCTCCTTTAGCTTTATCTTGTAAATGCTCATTAAACCTGCGCTCAATATTTGTAGTGATACCAGTATAATAAGCACCATTTTTGCACTCAAGCATATACACAAAATACATATGGTACTAGTGTAACAGATAGTTCTAAAAACTATTTTACATGATCTTTAAACTTTTGAACCGTGTTTTTTTCGAAGTGTTTCAGTGAGATATTTTTTACGTAATCGAACATCAATAGGAGTAATTTCGAGATATTCATCTTCATTCATAAGCCCTAATGCTCGCTCAAGTGTAAGATTGAATGGTGGTGCAAGTTGAATAATTCCATCTGAACTTGAAGAACGCATGTTTGTAAGCTGTTTTCCTTTGGTTGGATTTACCACCATATCTTCACCCTTTGTTGTGTATCCAATAACCATTCCTTCATACACCTCTGTCCCTGGTGCGATATATAACACACCACGCTCTTGCAAGTTTGATAGAGAGAATCCAAGCGCCTTACCACTTGCCATAGAAATCATCGCTCCATATTTAGTTTTATTGATTGTTCCTGCATACGGCATGAACTCATGAAACACACTTGTCATAATTCCCTCTCCTTTTGTATCAACAATGAATTCATTTCGATACCCAAGTAGTCCTCGAGTGGGAACATGAAATGTAATTTTTTTCTGGACACCATCTTGTTCCATATTTACCATAAGACCTTTTCGGTTTCCCAACTTTTCGATAACAGCACCTGAAAATTCATCTGGAACCAAAACAGTTACCTCCTCAAAAGGTTCAGATTTAACTCCCTCGATATCTTTAACAATTACCTGTGGTGGTGAAACAGAAACTTCGTAACTTTCTCGTCGCATATTTTCAAGCAATACAGCTAGATGTAATTCACCACGCCCAAACACTCTCATGTTTGATCCATCAAATTCAACTTGTAAACCAACGTTTACTTCAAGCTCTTTTTCAAGTCGTTCTCGGATTTGTCGAGATGTTAAGAATTTTCCTGTTTTTCCCCCAAATGGAGAATCGTTAATTAAAATATTTAATGAAAGTGTTGGTTCATCAATAGTAATTTCAGGAAGTAATTCACCTTCATTTGTAGATGACACTGTTTGTCCAATGAAAATATCTGGCAACCCAGCAATCATTACAATATCTCCTGATGTAGCTTCTGCAACTGGTTTCTTCTCGAGACCTTCAAAAGTAATCAGTTTTGTAATTTTTCCAGAGAAACTCTTGCCCTCATGATTTCTTACAAAAACAGTTTGTCCGTCTTTAACTTTTCCTGCATACATTCGACATATTCCCATTCTTCCTAGAAAATTATCGTATGCCAAGTTAAATACTTGTGCTCGCAAAGGAGCATCTTCATTTACATTTGCCAATGGCACATGTTCTAAAATAGTATCGAATACTGGTGTTAAGTCGGTCATCTCATCGTCCATATTCTTTTTTGCAACACCATCACGCCCAATAGCATACAGTGTGACAAAATCTAATTGCTCTTCAGTTGCACCCAAATCAAAAAATAATTCATACACTTGATCGTGCGCTCGTTGTACATCTGCAGCAGGTTTATCAATTTTATTCAAAATAAGAATTGGTTTTAATCCAAGTTCAAGTGACTTTTTAAGTACGAATTTTGTTTGCGGCATTGGCCCTTCTGCAGCATCAACAACAAGAAGCACTGAATCGATTGAACGAAGTACACGTTCTACTTCAGAACCAAAATCGGCATGACCTGGCGTATCAAGAATATTAATTTTTGTATCTTTATAAAAAACTGATGTATTTTTTGCGTAAATAGTAATACCACGCTCTTTTTCTAAATCGTTTGAATCCATCGATAGTCCTTCATTAACAACACCAGATTGCTTAAGCATCTCGTCGGTTAATGTGGTTTTTCCGTGGTCAACGTGCGCAATAACTGCGATATTTCGAATTTCCATAGGCAATAAGAGTACGCTGAATCACTAAATAAAGCAATTGAGTTTTAAGCTTTCTTAAAATAACCATTACCACACAATTTTACTTAGAATAAAATTGAATTAGAGAACGTACACCAGCAAGATTTCTATCAAATTCTATTGTTTGATGTGTTTCTAATTCTACTGTAATTGCAGGAATACCAATTGATGCTAACCACCCTTCTGCATCACCAGTAACTTCATATGCATCAAATTTTGGAACAGCGCCATAATTTCCTGCTGTTGCATATTCATTCATAATCGCGAGTGTTTCAGGAAGTACACCATACTCACATTCTGATGCATACACATTATTAGCCTGGCTATGCCAAAAAATTGCTGCCGCAGGAGTAATTAGGTTCACATAACTTCGAATTGCCTGTGCTTCTGGCTCTGAAAAAGCTTGTGTTCCAGCGCTAACAACATTTCCTCTCCACATACTTTCAGGCTGCCATTTGCATCCAAAGTTTCTATTCAAATCAACATCGTTGGCATTGAATCGTCCGTTACCTACCACGCCTTCATCTACAGGGATATCAGCAAGTGTAAATCTTCCCTCTTTTCCAATAACATCAAAAACACCATCGGGGTTTGCATTTGGAATAATATGAATGGTTATTCCTCCAGGAATGGTGGCGATGTTCTCGCTAAAGTAATCTATCATTTCGTATGCAAGCAACACACTGTTCCATTCATAGCCACCATGGATTCCCCCAACAAAAAGCAGGTCTTTGTCTCCTGTTCCAAATGAATACGATTCAATGCTTCTACCCTCAACAGAAGTCCCGATAGTTATTATATTATTTATTGCTTCTTCAATAACCTCATCATAGACAACGGTATTATTTTCATTCTCTAAAGTATTTTGATCAATTTGTTTTTTAACTAAAAATGAAAGTGAAACAACTACAGCCAAAAACGCTGCTATAAAAAGCAGCGTTAATGTTAAAGAATTTTTTATAAACCTTATGTTCATAGTGAAATGAGCTATAAAATCTTATTTATAGTAATTAAAGAATGATTCAACTCCAGCTTTATTTTTTGAGAATTCCGTAGATTCATATCCTGTTAGCAACACACTAATTGCTGGGATATTATTTTTTGCGAACCAGTTAACCATGTCACCTGAAATTTCGTAGAAATCGAAACTTTCAAATGCTTTATAACCTGATGCTTTTGCATACGCATTTGTAAGTGCTAACGTTTCTGGCATCACTGCATCAGAGCAATTAGAAGCAAATACTCCTCCAGCTGCTGCGTAGTACACAACAACACCTTCTATTTGATTTGCAGCAAAGTAGTCTCGTACTGCCTCAGCTTCTGGTTCTGAAAAAGCTGCAGTTCCACCGCTTACTGTTTGATTTTGCCATTTACTTGTTGTGCTCCATTGGCAATCAAAGTTTCTATTTAAATCAACATCGTTGGCATTGAATCGTCCTTCCACACTTTTTGAAACTGATGTTTTTGCGTAACCATCTGGATTAACATCTGGAATTACTGTTGCAACATAGCCCTCAGGGATTACATCACTATTATCTTCTAAATATTCCATTAACTCTTTTGCTAATGTAACAGTATTTCGTGAGTAACTTCCATGAATTCCTGCAATAAATAGTAGTTCTTTTTCAGCCAATAAATATCCATAGTGATACGCAACTATTTCACGCCCTTCAACTGATGTCCCTAAGACAGTCTTTCCGTCTTCCTTTGTGTCTTTCTCTTCTTGTTCAACTACATCACCTTCTTGATTGGTATTTTCATCACTTTGTTCTACAGAATCTTCTTCCAAAGAAACTTTGTCAGAGTTAGTTCGAGTAAATATAAACACTAGTAAACCGATAAGAATAATAAGAATAATCGCGAATGTAATTTTTTTCATATCCATCCATTTTAACACATTAGTTATGCTTATCTATAGACACTTAAGCCAAAGCATATTAAAGAAAAAAGGATTTATAATTACTTTTCTTTTTTTAGTAACATAAATCTAACAGCGTTACTTATATTTTTAGCGTGAATGCTATTTAATTTTGTAATCTCTCCATCGACTTGGATATGTGGTACACCAGACGAAGCAACACGAATTTCTTGAGCTCTGATATGTTCTGGCTCACTATTTCGTTTTAACCGACCTGTTAGCAAACGAAACAATGAAGCAGTAAAACTAATCGGACTTGTATCACGCAGAATTGCGATATCGAACTTTCCATCATGAGGGTTTACACCTGGACCAATTTCAACAGCTCCAACAGAAATTTCAGCTGCATTGAAAATCATAATGCTGTGGGCTCGTATATTTTCAGGTTCTTTATTATCTATTTGTACTTCAAACACTCGCTTCTTTCTATTAGAAATGCTTTTAAAACCGGAAAGTACGTATGCAAAAAAACCAAAGGTATTTTTTGGTCGCGTGAAGCATTTTTTATCATTTCCGCATCCAAACCAATACCAACAGAAACCATAAAATATGAACTATTATTTACCAATGACCCCACATCAAATTGCATAGTTTCTACAGCATCCAACTGCGCACTAATTGCATCCTCTGAATCTATTGGTATTCCAATCGCACGAGAAAGCAAATTACCGGTTCCCAAAGGAACTATAAGTACTGGAATATCTTTCTTACTTTTAATAAGTAAAGAAATAACTTCCATCACAGTTCCGTCGCCTCCCATAACTAAAACAGTATCGAACGCTTCATCAATTGCTTGTAGTTCATTATTAGGATCAGTTTTTGAATATTCATATGCAATCCCTTTTTCGGAAAGCTTTTCTTCAAAAAGTTTTTTTAATTCATCTGGCTTGTGGTTGCCAGAAACAGGGTTGTGGATGATGAGGATGTTTTTCATACTTTAGATTATACGATACATTAACAAACCTACTAAAATTAAATATAATTTTAGTAGGTTTGATTGACAATATTTTAAAACATTGTAATATAACCCAACTAAGCTTTTGAAACTCGTGTGGGGCTCTCTGGCTTGCGTATAGATGTAGATGTTGCAAAACATACTGCGTGCTATACAAATTTATTTCTCCTGCACAGCCCAGAGATTCAATAAATATTGCATACCCTATTTTAGGTAGCATACGTTTGTTTTTTCTCATTAAATAATAAAAAATGGAAAGATCACAAAGTCGACCTACGCGTCGAACAACTACGAGTTCTTCACGTACTTCAAGTACTAATAGAACTGGAAATTATAAAAAACGCTCATCATCCCCTGCTTCAGGAGGTGAAAGCACATCAAAAACAGGAAGTTATACAAAACGTCCGTTTTCAACTTCATCTTCACGTTACGCAAATAGTAACAGTAAAGGTAAGCGAAAATTTTCGAGTCAAGGAAACTTTAGCCGAGATGGACAAAGTTCAGGATTTCGAACACGTGGAGCATCACGAAATGGACGAGGTGGAGGTGGAGGAAGAAAACAACCTTCATTCGACCCGTCAATGTTCATCAACAAAAACCCTTCTGAAGGAGTAGTTGATGTATACAATGCAAAACATACTTTTAAAGATTTCAAATTCGACCCAATTCTTACTGGAACACTTGATGGTATGGGAATTGAAACACCATCACCTATTCAAGACATGGTTATTCCTGAAATTATGAAAGGTAATGATGTTATTGGAATTGCAGAAACAGGAACTGGTAAAACAGCAGCGTTTCTATTACCAATTATTGAAAAAACTTTAAAAGAATATAGTCGTCAAACACTTATTCTTACTCCAACACGAGAACTTGCAATTCAAATTGAACAAGAACTTTGGAAATTAGTGAAAGGACATCAAATCTTTTCAGTAACAGTTGTTGGTGGAGTTCCGAAGCGACCACAAATAATGAAGCTGAAGAAAAAGAATCACTTTATTATTGGTACACCTGGAAGAATTTTAGATTTAATCAACACTGGAGATATCAAAACTGAAAAAGTTACTACAGTAGTATTAGATGAAGCCGACCGAATGCTTGATATGGGATTTATCTCAGACATGCGAGCAATTCTTAAGAACACTCCAAAAGACCGAGAAACATTATTCTTCTCGGCAACTATGGATGCTCGAACAAAAGGTTTGGTAAACGAATTTATGAACGACCCAGTAACTGTTTCAGTACGAAAAACTGATGCAAGTGGAAGTATTAAACAAGACGTAGCTTATTATAATCACTCAAATAAATACGGAACATTACTTAATTTGTTAAATGACGATGACTGTACTCGAGCAATTGTGTTCGGTGCAATGAAACACAGCGTTGGTAACCTTGCACGAGATTTGTGTAAGAACGGAATCAAAGCTGAATCAATTCATGGAAACAAAACTCACCCGCAACGACAACGAGCATTGAAAGCTTTCAAAAGCGGACAAGTAAAAGTACTTGTAGCAACTGATGTTGCTGCTCGAGGAATTCACGTTGATGATGTGTCGCATGTAATTAACTACGACTTACCTCAAACACAAGACGACTACATTCACCGAATTGGTCGAACTGGACGTGGAGCAAAACGTGGAGAAGCAGTTACATTGGTACAAGAACGATAATAAAACCAAATACTTGCTAAAGAAAAACACCTGCACAACAGGTGTTTTTCTTTATTTATTCTTGCAAATACAATAGAATGCAGGTAACAGTTTTACATGCAACAAGAGAATACAACAAAGCAATCTTGGAACTATTTATACGTAGCAAACATAACACTTGTACTTGTTATTGTTGGTGTTCTTTTACTTAAAGGTTTTAGTGACGAACAGAATCCACAACAAGCAAAAGCTGAAGCAATTACAGAGTCAAGAAAAGAAGTTGTATTAGTGAATCCAGAACAAAAAACAGAGCCAAAAAAAATTACATTTGATGTACCAATTGAACAATATATTGAGATTATAAATGGATGTTGGCCATCACTTGGCGACGGCTGCGCGGTTGCATACAACACTCCAAACGCGTTACAAGGAGTTCCACAAAAAGAACTACGAAAAGGAACTATTTTAAAAGTTGAAAAAACTTTTTTTGATAATGGAGAAGATTGGCATGAAATAACGTTTGAAGACGAATGGTTACGATACCCAGAACGAAAACGTGGAACATGGTTTGTGCGTTCAAAAGACGCCCGATTACTTTCTGTAAAAGGAAAAATTGAATTCGAACCTGCACTTATATCAAGTTCAACAGCATCATCGACAATTCCTAATCCAGATAAATTAATTATTGTAGACCGTTCAGATCAAAAACTGTATGCATATGATGGTGATGAACTTTTTACAGAAATAACTATTTCTACAGGATTAAACTATTCACCGACACCACGTGGAACATTTCGTATTTTTAAGAAGATGCCAAGTAGATATATGCAAGGTCCGCTCCCTGGTATTAGCGCTAAGTACTACGACCTACCCGGCGTTCCATGGAGTATGTACTTTACCGAACAAGGAGGTGCAATACACGGCGCATACTGGCACGACAGCTTTGGTCAACAGTGGTCGAGTGGATGTGTAAACGTACCACTTGATGAAATGGAACGACTCTATAAATGGGCAGTTTTGGGAACTACTGTGGTGGTAAGAGATTAGTTGTAATGTAAATAAACAAAAGTAGCCTTGATTTAGAGATGTAATAAAATAATTTCATGCTATAATTTTTTTGAACGATTTTTCTCATCCAGAAAAAATGACAGAAAATAAACCTTTAATTTCAAAACTTAAGGCAAAGAAAATAGTCGCCTCGCAACCCTCAATTTCTATCGAAAAAAGACGAGAGCAAATTGCAGTAAGTCTTGGCAGAAAAAATAAAGCAGACGCACTTATTAGTGTTTAGTATCTGCATTTTCTTTTACAAACAAAAAAACCGAGCCAAGCTCGGTTTTTTGTTTTTGTTTATCTACAGTGAATCCTATAATTCGTCTTCTGCGTCTTCAGCATACTTCTCTGCTCGTTCTGCATCTTTCTTAGCTTGTGTGTAGTCTTTGTCATCAAATGCATCTTCTGCATCTTCTAACTTTTCTTTCGCAGCGTCTAGTAAATCTTCAGCCACTGCAACATCATCTCCATCATCATCAGCTTCTTCGATAGCTTCTTCAGCCTGGTCAATTGCATCTTCTGCGTCTTCAATTGCATCTTCTGCATCATTTTTAGGATTAATACCTAACTCTTCTAAGACTTCATCAAGTAAGTCATTTGCCTCTTCTAAGAAATCTACAGCATCATCGAAATCTTCATCATCGAATGCTTCTTGTGCATCATCAATTGCATCTTCTGCTTCATCAAGTAAGTCTTCAGCGTCATCCACATCTTCACCGTCATCGTCAGCATCATCTACTTCGTCTTTAACATCTTCAAACCGATCTTTAATGTCAGAAAGTTCGTCTTCCAAATCATCTTCATCAATTTGCTTTCCGTCGATTGCTTCATAAGCCTGTTCAGCTTCTGCAGATGCTTCACTATAACTACCATCCAAATATTCAAGAATTGCACTAAATAATGTATTAATTGCGTCTTCTGCATCCTTATCGCCATAATCATCAGCATCTTTTATTGCCTCAATTGCTCGCTCAATTCTATCTTGTGCCTCTTTTTGTTTAGAGCTTTGTGATTGTGAAGAACTATTTGAACTTGAAGAAGAACTTGATCCATTAATTTTCTTCAATAAAGCGGCAACTTCATTCGGGTCGATACCTGCAAGTGCAGCGGCCTGTGAAGACGACATGTTTGCAGAAGCACCAGTAGAAACACGAGAACTTCCTCCTCCATTTAATCTTGCGTATACCGACCGAGATTGTGGGCCGAAATAACCAGAGTTTGGTAATCCGTTAGCTTGTTGCCATTTTTGTACTGCAACTTTTGTAAGTGTACGAAATAAACTTGTTTCGTTTCCAGGCGAACCAACTCCTGAAGAAGCAACCGTGTATCCAGCACCATTTAAGTACCGTTGTAGACATCGAACATCTTCACCATCTACTCCCATTTCTAAGTCTCTAGAAAATGAACATGAAGCAGCGTCTGCGGCAGAAGGTGTTCCAAGCAATACAAATGCCATTGTTCCAATAATTGATAATGATGTGAATATTTTTTTCATGCTAATTAATGATCAAGTAATAATAAATACATTATACGCACAGTTGATACTCATGCCAAATAACAACTTATTTAACTGGCGACAAGAAAGGTTCAATAATATCAAACCATAATGCGTACCCCTCTGAAGACGGATGCAATCCATCGCTTGCGTAATATCGTTCAGGATTATCTTTAAATTTTTGTGCCTGCAATGGTTGATTCAAATTTATATATATCGCTCCATAATTAGAGGATATATCATCAAAGTGTGCATGATACGACATTGAAATTTTTGTGTAGAGTGGACGGATTGGGAAGGGAAAAAATGTTGCATCTCCCACATTTCCTACAGATGTAATGTAGACACGCTCTGCATTAGGTAACATCTGTAAAATTTCTTTTAGCTGAGCACTCACTTTCTCTACATCATGAAAACGGATAATATCGTTCCCTCCAACTTGTATTAAAATAATAGTGTATGAATCCTGAGTAATATGCTGAAGTTGTTTTGTAAGAACGTCTTCTGTTGTTGCACCTGATACTCCATGATTTTCTACGTAAACCGCATTTATGTGAGCAGAAATTAATCCTGCCACAGAATCTTCTGGTGTAGACGCCCCGACACCCACTGCAGTACTATCACCCAATACCAAGAGTGAAGGTGTAGAATCTACTTGCTCTGTTACAGAGTTTTTTTCAAAAACTTCTGCCGCAGCCACCAAGGATTTTGATCGCTGTAATTTATATACAATATTCACCACGCTGTATGCAATACAGAGTAATAAAATCCCTACAATGATAATGAGAAGTTTTTGTAGCATAGGTTACTTACCTAAGTCTAACACTTCATCAATATGAATTTGTTCCACAAATTCAGGAACATGAGAAACCAGCAGCATAGTTCCCTTATACTCACTTAATGCTTTAGCAATTACTGGAATATGACGGAAATTAATATGGTTTGTCGGCTCATCTAAAATTAGTAAACCAGGTTCTAGTAGCACAAGTCGTGCAAATGCAACAAGCCCTTTTTGTCCTTCAGAGAGCATTCCAATTGGTGTTGTAATAATATCACCTGTAATTAAAAATCCTGCTGCTACTGAACGAATATCTTCGGGTAATTTCTTCCCCATTACTTCCATAAGACATTGCATAACAGTTTGTTCGAAGTCTAAGTTTGAGAAATCTTGGCGGTAATACCCAATAGTTACACCTTCAGCAACCTCCTCACCATCAGCATGACCAGATGCAAGCGATTCAAGTAGTGTTGTTTTTCCAATTCCATTTGGACCAACAAGTTGCATATGCTGACCACGCTTCAGTGTAATGTTGCACTTCACATCTTTTGGCTGATGATCTCGAATAACTTTATATGAAGTAAGTTTTAATACGTCCCCTGGAACTTCTTCTTGTGTTGGAATAGTGAAAGAGCGAATTGTTCTATCTTCTTTTCGTACATCAACTTTATTTTCTTCATACTCTGCGACTTTCTCACGCATACGTTTTGCAACCATACGCATCCCTCCTCCTTTATTTGCAAAGAAGTTTGCCTTATCTTTATTAGCTTGAATTTCTTTTTGCAACTGTGCGTTCTTTCTTCGTTCTTTTTGCACTTGGGCAGCAATATCTTTTACAACATCAAAATAATTACCATCAAACTTCTCTACTTGTCGTGTTTGAATATTCAAGTACAAAACTCCTTCTGTGAACGCATTCAAAAAATCTGCATCATGAGAAATAACCAATACCGTTTTCCTATATTCTTTAAGAAAATGTGTAAGATGTGCAATTCCTTCTTTATCAAGATTATTCGTTGGCTCATCTAAAAGTAAAACATCAGGATTTTGAATTAAGGCAGATGCAAGTAATAGTCGTGCTTGTTGCCCTCCAGAAAAACTTCCAACAATTCGCTCTTTGAATGAGTCTTTCTGAGACTCAGGCGGGGTTAAATTAACAATCTCAAGCACTTCATCAATCATTGGGTCGATCGCATATATTTTTTCGTCAAAACAATTTTGGAAGAAATCACGCATTGTTAAAGCTAATTCTTTTCGTGGAATAATTTGCCGTGAAACTGCAACGGTTGTTTTAGGCATAACGTGAACGTCCCCTTCATCAGGATGATACTGTTTTGTGATAAGACCAAACAATGTTGATTTACCAGCACCATTTTGCCCCATTACAGTAAACTTTGCGCCACGACGAATAGAAAAAGAAGATTCGATAAGAATCGGCTTGTTTGCTGCATGCTCAAATGAGACATCTTTAAATGTTACGAGTCCTTGTTTTTGTGACATAAATGTAAGAAACGTAGCTTACACTACTAACAAAGTTATTTCCACACCTAAAAAAGAAAAAGGCTACTCGAGCCATTGTTTAAGATATGCAATTCCATGACGCAATGCTTTAATGTCGCCCCAGGCAATTTGTGGATTAGTTTTTACACCTCCAAAATCACGAACGAGCGCAAACGCTATTCCATGCTCGTAGGCGCGGTGACGTTTTTTTTGAACTCGTTGATTCGACTTAGTGATGAAATCCTCAAGATCTTTACTGACTGGCCTTGCATATTTTCTGTACATCTTAACGCCACGCTGTGTAACTTGCACTGGAATTAACCGTTCATCTTTAGGCATCTTTACCCAAAAATCAATACCACTTGCATCCTCACTTGTTGTTGAAAAAATCACATACCCCTTACGATATTTCAAATTTTTCCTTCTTCGTGTTTTGCGGAATCCATGATATTTAAGTGATTGTAAAAAAACAATCTCACGATGCGGAATTTTTCTTTTCTTATATTTCAAATGAACCTCCCTTGTTTCTCAAACGAAGATTACCATGCAATTTCAAAAACAAAAAACAGATGCAGGAACGAGCGACATCTGTTTTTAAAATAAATTTATTTATTGAAATAATCTGCATCATCTGCATCAAGCATTTGAAATAGTGTTGTTTCAGCAGGATTAATTCCAAGGCGCTCACATTCACCTGTAAACCATTCACCCTTCTTTTCATCATTGTAATACACTGTGTCAATTGCTGATTTTGTCCAAGCTGCAATTTCTTCATCAGTTTTTGGTTCACCCGTTTCATTTATAAACTGAAGCAACTCTTCGTCACTGGCACCAGCTTCAGTTTTACTTTTAAAGGATTCAGCATCAGTTCCTTTAAAATCAAATAGCATTTTATCAAGTGGGCAATTAAAATGATATTCGCCAGACTCACTCGCGATAACAGCACGACATTTATCAATAGTTCTTGGTAATATTGCATATCCTCCGAGTAATTCATGCGCAGATCTAGGCGCAACTTCTGTAAGATTTTTGTGAATCATAAATAGTTTTTACGTAATTAATACTACCGACAGGTAATTATAACACGCACTCTTTTTCAACAAAAAACTACATATTTGCATGTAGTTTTTATTAATAATTATTTTTTCTTCTGCTCAGCGAGCGCTTTCTTTCGTGCTACTGGCTTAAGTGCTTTAATTCGCAACATTTCTATTTTTCGTGCAGTTCGAGTTGGGCCTTTTTTGGCAATAACTCGTTTTTGGACTCCTCCAATTCGTTTTGACATAGAAGTAGAATATACCATATATTTCACACAATACTACCTAAATAGTATTTAGTTGTAAGTCGATGAAGAAGTTTTCTGGGATTCTATGCAGTCTGTAAAACATGCCATCACTACCATCATCCGATGATCTTTTAGGAGATTCACGCGCAGTAAAAACAGGATCAATCCATTCCCACACAGTCGCTCCTTCAGGAGTAACCTCAAAAGCTCTCCCTTCTGTGCTCGACATGATTAAAGTGTTTCCGTTATCTAATCGTTGTGCTCCTCCCATAATATCTGAGTAAAATTCTTGACCTTCTTTTTGGCCATATTGCCATACTATTTCTTTAGTATTCATATCAACCTCAATAACTTTTGTTTGTTTTATACCTCTTCCATTATCAAAATACAGCAACCGATTACCAGTAATTATTGTTGCATAGTGAGGTTTTTCAACTTGTCCGTCGCCATATTCCCAAACAATTTTTTTAGTTTTAGGATTATAAATTATAGCTCTATTAAAATTACGAACGCTTATAAGCCAATCTCCTTTTTCAGCAACTCCAGGAATGTCTTCTTTGAGTAACTCAACACTATTAGAATGGAAAAAGTCGTAACCAGACACTTGTAATTCCTTAAATCTAATATCGAAGGCAACTTCTAGTTTGTCATTAAGTACATGCTTTTCAGCTCGTGTTAATTTATCTTGAAGTACAGCATCATTTTTTAATAATGAAAATAACGAAACTGATTCCAATATTTCCCCATCTGCAGATACTCGAGCAACAACATCATCAATAATAGGAATTTTGACTCCATCAATTTTAACGTTTATTTTTTTCAAAAAGAGTCCTAATATTGAACCATCATCTAATGGCTCAGAATCATGATGCGACATTAAACCAAAAACTTTAATTTCCTTAAGCACCTTACTGTTTTTATCAAGCAACAGATAATCGACATCGTTAGCTGGAGTTTGTTCTATTGTTAAAAGAATTGAACCATCTCGCATTGGTGTTACATGATGAAATTTCTGTTTTCCATTATATTCAGGCAATTGCCATGTATACAACACATCACCATTAAGATTTCGTAAATACACACGCTCTGGTTGTTCGCCGCGTGATACATATAAATTATATCCACCATTATTTTGAGCTGTGAGCGACTGTATAAAATTATCCCTAGTAGTATTTTTTTCTGCTACTTTAAAATCTTTAACTAATGCATTAATGAGAAATACTATAACTACTAAAATTACTATGAGAATAATTCTAAGTTTATTCATACTATTTTTTGACTGCCTTAATGAATGCGGTAAATAAAGGATGAGGATTTAATGGGCGTGCTTGCAACTCGGGATGAAACTGCGTGCCCAGCATAAATGGGTGCTTTTTTTTTGAAAGTTCAGCAATTTCCATTAAACGCATATCTTTAGACGTTCCTGAAAAAGTTAAACCATGATCTTCAAATTCAGCTATGTATTCTGGATTAACTTCATACCGATGGCGGTGTCGTTCAGAAACTTCTGTTACTCCATAAGCTTTTTGAGCAATGGTATTCTTTCGCAAATAACATGGATATGCTCCTAACCGCATTGTTCCACCATATTTTCCTTCAGCAATCTTTTTCTTTTGGTCTGGCATAATATCGATTACAACATGATCTGCGTTTGGATTAATTTCTGCAGTTTGTGCACCTTTCAAACCAACAACATTACGAGCAAATTCTATAGTAAGCAATTGCATTCCATAACATAAACCTAAATATGGAATTTTATTTTCTCGCACAAACTTAATTGCAGCCAACTTTCCTTCAATCCCCGATTCTCCAAACCCACCAGGAACGATTACCCCATCAAAACTCTTAAGTTCTTTTACTAATGTAGGATTATCATCATATTTTTTTGAATTTATCCATGCTAGTTCGGGCTGTACATTTTCATGATATGCAGAAAATTTTAAAGCCTCAATAACCGACAAATAAGAATCTGAGAGCACAAAATCGCCTGTATCAAAATATTTTCCAACAACTGCTATTTTTACAGTTTTAGCATTGTTCTTTGTTTTCTTTAGAAATTTTTTCCAATTGGTTAAACCTTCTTTAGCAATTTTGGAATTTTTAATTTTCGGATTCATGTGCAATGAATCGGTAATCATCTTTCCAATATTATCTTCATCAAAATTAACTGGCACATCATAAATACTTGCGATATCTGGGGCTGAAATTACATTCCCTTTTGGCACATTACATTGCACTGCAAGTTTTTGTTTTCGGCGTGCATCAAGCGATTCTTCACTTCGGGCAATAATAAAATCAGCTTGAATTCCATATGAATTAAGCTGTCGAATTGCATTTTGAGTTGGCTTAGTTTTCATCTCTCCAAGTTTTTTAGGAATAGGAAGAAAACTAACCATAATAAATGAAACATCATGAGGATTATTTACTTTCATTACACGAGCAGCCTCCATGAACATTATATTTTGATAATCGCCAACTGTTCCTCCAATTTCCACGATTGTAACATCTGATTTATTTAATCGTGCAGAGCGTTTGTACCGATTTACAATTTCATCACGTATATGAGGAATTGCTTCTACACAGTGCCCTCCATATTCTAAATTTCGTTCTTTCTCAATAACATCTTTATATACCATTCCCGAAGTAACATAATCTTCACGAATTAAATCTCTTCCCAAGAACCGTTCGTACGTTCCCATGTCTTGGTCGGTTTCTAGCCCACAATTCATTACAAATGTTTCTCCGTGCTCAACAGGATTCATCGTTCCAGCATCAACATTTAAATATGGATCAACCTTCATTAAATTTACTTTATATCCCATCGACTGCAGAATAACTCCAATAGAAGCTGTGCTAATCCCTTTTCCAACACCCGACATTACACCTCCGATAACGAATAAGTATTTGTGATTTTGCTTAGTAACTTTTTTTGATGACTTCTTTTGTTTTGCTGGCACGATTAGAAATTGTTAGAAGTAGTAATATCTAAATAATCATACCAAATTGAAAAAGTATTTTCTTGAGGTTTAAAAATCCTAACAAAAATTACCTTAACGACTACTTCTACAAGTTCTTCTTGCAGTACGTTGTATTTAAATAGACACTATTTCCCTCTTGGAATTGTGTACGAGACATTTGATTGGTCGATTCTGTTGTTGTGCATTGGAATTGCAAATACAACTTTTTTAGCATTTTTTGAACCACGCATTGAAGTAATTCTATTTACCATTTGACCAAAAGCTTCATCTTCAAATACAGTTGATATCTGACTTAGCGACTCCACAGATAAGTTTGGATTAGTATTAATTGTGTATGAAATTGAGGTTTCATTAGTTTCGTCTGTGTCAGCCCGAACTACTGATATCTCAAGCCTATCCATATCATCAGGAAATTTTACATGTCGTAACTCTTCACCAAGAACCATCTTAACGGCATCCAAAGAATCAAGTGAATATGCCATTCTATTTTCATGATTTGGTGCTGGAATTTGAATTTCAAAATTGCTTACTCGAGGACCTTTTTCACGTAATGAAGGAATAATAACTGTTTCTTTCTCTTTTTTAAGTGATCCAAGCACAGAATCTTGAGGTCTGGTTATCATCTCTCTATCTAATCGTGCAAGCTTCTTTGCTATTTGTTCAGTCTTATTGGCGTACCTAAAAATTGCAGCAGTATTTTCTGGAACTTTAGCAAGTGCCGGAGATTCTGATCGCTCGCGATTTGTTAATGGTAAGTTTGCAACTGGACCAACTTTATATATTTCATTATCACGTTTATAAAAATCGAAATCAGTAGCGTCATAACGACTAGCAATAATGTCTCGATCTTGGTTGAAAGAAACTCCATCATTTAAAACCACGTCGGTTGTTGGGCCTCGTTGACGAACAGAAAATTCCAACCGTTTAACATTATTTAAATTTAAATACTCTTGAGGAAAATTATTTGGTCCATACGATTCAAATGTGCTAATTATTTCACCACTTGCACTAAGAGCTCTCCATACATTATCTCCTCTTTCTGTTGTATCTATTACTTGAATTTTCTTTACTGAACCTTCTTTGAAATAAATTTGTGTATTACCTGTATAAAATGCCTCATCAATTACCTGTGGCATTCTTGGGTCTCCATTCTCATAAACATCATTATAAACTGGAGCTACTGCTTCATCGGTTTTATCGATAAACCCATGTGCATACACGTAATGATCTCCGACAATGTCTTTTGTATCTACAGAAAAATTATCGTCACGTAGTAAAAGTCTTCCTTCACCTCTTCTGCTACCTTTTGTTGCACACTTTACAACAATATTGTCTCCATCTCTTTCAAGTTCATATGCACGACCATCTTTAACTGGCTTAATTCGGTGATAATACTCTTCAAATTGTTCACGAGGAAACTCAAGCCCTACCCAATGATATCGAGCTCGTGCCTTTTCACAGAATTCTTCTTTTGTAAGCCATTTAGGCCCGATCCAGGTGATTGCTTCAACACTATCGAGTTGTGTTGTTGTTTTTCCTATTTGTGATTCATAACCAAGTGCAATACCTGCAATAACCACTGCACTATCTCCATCACCAGAAATAATTAAATTTTTAATTCCTTGCATAGGGTACGGAATCGATTCATCTCCCATTTTTGATGTAAACTCTTCAAACGACATCACCTTAGCATCTTCCCCATTGGCAAATTTTTCTTTCTCTTCAGCTATAATTTCGGTGGTAGTTTCATCTTGTTCATTTAAGCCAATTCGCTCTTCACCTAAGCCGCTAGTAAATACGACCCTATCGGTTGCAAGCTGTCGAACTTTATCTTCACCTCTATCATAACATTCTACTAAATATTTTCCTCCAGTTTCGTCTCTTGAATTATAGTCTGGGTTTAAAATAATTCGCTCAGTCTTACAATCAACAATCGCTCTTCCAGACAAAAAGAAGTTTACTCTTGCACTATCTGATGTTGTACTTTGGTGCGGGTACGCTTCTCCTCCGAAATCTGATGGTTGTATGGTTGCAAATTCACCAAAATTAGTAAGTGATTGATTAGTTCCTGGGAGATGTTTTTTGTTACGACGTTCAGGGCGTTGGCGATCATTTTTTCTAAATAGTGCCCTGTCTGGTCCTGCAAATTGTCCACCAATGCGAGATGAAGATTCAATTGTAAGCGAAGGGTTGTCGTGTGCATACATTTGTCGAGTTGTATTATAAATTGCTCCGTGTACACCTGAACCAATAATTGCTTCTGGGACATAATTATTTCCTTGCTCCATATCAGCCTTAATAGTGTCAGAATCTTCTGTAACAGTTCTATCGATTGCCAAATTAAGCATATCTTTTGAACGACGCGACATCATCAATCCGGAAAATAATGCTGTAAAAGCACGATGACGCTCTTTTTCAGTAATTTGCAATGCCTTAAATTCTTCTGCTCGTTCTGTAACCATTCGAAGTTCTGCAAATAGATCTGGATCATTATTAACAATTTCCAACATTGAACGCATCGAATCACTATTTCTTATTCGTGATGAACGTTCCAGTAATGATTCCTTGTGCGCAATATCACCATCTTCATCTATGAGTTGGGCGGTGTATTCTCCAGAAAACGGATCTTCAGGATTAGAATCTCCGGTAATTTGTACTGTATACGTTTTATCAAGATCTGGTCTATCCAAATTAAATTCTCCTCTATCCAAATTAATTGATTTTCTTCCGAATTCACCAGACTTAAAAGCAATTAAATTACCTTCTTTGTCCTTAATTTCTCTAAAAGAAATGTTTCTTAAGACCTCAACACTATCACCTTGTTCTAAAGCGCTTTCAACTTCTTTTTTAAGTGGTTGTTCTTTTGACTGCTTTTTATCTTCAATTCCCATATATACAAAATAGTATCATAACTTACACAATCCTGTAGGGATTTATATATAAAATATATTCCTTTGGATTATTATTTTAGTTGACAAATATTTTATATATGTTATTATAAATAGAAAGAGGTTGGGCAAAATAAAAACAAACGCCCTTCTTCAAAAGTACTCACGAATCGAGTGAAGAATAGTTAAGCAATATAGCACGAGGTTAGCCAAACCAATACTGCTCGCTTAATGTGATTTAGGAAACCTAATATTCTATCTTTCAGTAGAAAGATAGAATGAGGTAGTATGAAACTGAAAAGATGCCAATTAATCTATTGTTTTACTTTAAATGAAACATAAGATTAATTGAGCTGAAATCAATTCATCTTCCTAAACACAGTCCAATCGAAAATTACGATTGCGATCTATACACTCGATGGGGTCTCTAAGAAAAAATCTTAGAGGCCCCTTTTATTTATTCAACAACCACACTCACTGAAACAGACTCTGCATTATCTGGAATTCCTGAAGGGTTAGCTCGATTAAATACTAATGTAATTGGTTCCCCTGCTTTAACTAATTCAGTTTCATACGTAATTGTTCCTTCAAATGGAACAAAGTCTTCTGTCATCCAGCTCTCAGTTGCAGTGATATATCCTTGTCCAATAATTGTCGCACCTTCGTTATATACATCTACAGGTGCAGTTGCTTCAAAAAACCAATACCCTCGAGCTGTTCCAGAAACGCGCAGCGGACTTGTAACCAAATCATTTTCTTTTGGTGTAGTAATTTCAATAATTGGAGTAACCTCTACAGGTGCATCGAGTATTGGATCTGCAACTACTTCATTATTCACTTCTGCCATGTACCGTTTAATAACTTCTGGATATTCTCCACTTAAACATGCAGCGATAAACGCTTCAGCATCTTCACCACTTACAAACGACATGTATACAAGCGCACTGTTACATGCGGCTTTCATGTCAATACTTTCGTACTCATCAATGTTTACAGTTTGCTTTGCTTCTTTATTTGAAACAGCCGACCGCACAAACAATACCACTGCCAGCAATACAACAATTGAAATAAGTAATATAAGTGTTTTCTTCATGATTTTTTTAATTTAGAAAATAATTATAATTCTTTTCTCCATATCATTCCAGGATATCCATCAGGAGCAGTGCAAGTACCCACCCTTACAAAACCAAGTGTATCGTGAAAAGCCCAAGAGTCTTTATGTGTATCAGGGCTATACAAAAGTGCTTCAGTAAACCCAAGTTTTTTTGCATCATTCAACCTTTTAGTTCTTAGTACTTCCCCAATTCCCTGCCTTTTATTTTTTACAGCAGTTATATAGAGCTCAATTGGATTATTAGTAGTTGCAAACTTTTTCAAATATTTTGGAGCAGACTTAAATCCTGCAACACCAATAATTGCTTTATTTTCTTCCGCAACATAGAACCTACTCCAATCAGATTCAGTAATAGAATTATTGCTGACATCTAATTCGGCTGAAAGTTCTTTTTGAAAAACAGGGTCGTTCCAATACATTTTAAAAATAATTTCTACTTGCACTTTATCTTCCTTTTTGAATTCACGGATTATCATTTTAAATAATTACGTTTTTCGATGTGAGCATCCAGACCAACAACACGGACGTTTTTTCCTTTTACTAAATCTTCTTTCATTCTTGTAACATGACTATCCCGAGTTTCCTTTTTCTTGCATGAAATTGTCCAATAAATCCATTCGTTACGAGCGAGCGGAGTAAGCGCATTCCATGCATCTAAAATTACTGATGTAGAAGTAATAGCTGCTCGCATATCTTTAAGAACCTTATGTGCAACACCTGAAGATACTTTTGTAGTCATATATGCAGTTTAGCAAAAAACACCAGCTTTGCGTGCTGATGTTTTTAAAATTAAATCTCACTCTTTATTACTTATTTTTTTAAGAACTTCACATTCTTAACTTCAATTCCACTTTCTGTCATTTGGCCTTGCATAGAAACCTTAGTTACTTCAGCAAACTGATCTGGAGCACAAACCTCTTCTGCAGAGTCTTGGTCGGGACATGTACTTTCTCCATCAAAAATCAGTGGTGCTGAATATCCTGGCTCTCCATCCTCTTCAAAAATTATGTATAAAGTATTTGGGTCAACAGATTCAAGTGAAGATCCTTTTACAACATGTCCTTCTCGTTCAAAACTAAACTCTCGTTCTTCCTCAAATTCCCCAGGTGTACATGTAATATCATTTATAAACCAACCTTCATTATATTTTAGAAGTTGCACAAGTGCTTGCCCAGTTAATGCTTCATTTCCTCGAGCTGTTACGAGAATTCGCACCTCTTCATCTTGCTCAATAATTCTGCGTGTAGCAATTCTAAAATCAACTAAATTTTCAGCTGTCTGACACAAAACAGGATCGAGTTCATCTCTTGAATATCCTTTTGCTTCCTTAAACTTGTCTCGTAAATCCTTACTTACGTAAAGTGCCTTTGAAAGCCCTGATTGATACGGGTCAGTATCTGGAGATTGTACTTCCGTAAGCCATTGCTCGTAAAAGTCTGCAACAATATCAACCGGCTCCTCGTTCAACAAAACTTCTTGCTCAGGTGCTGTGCTAATAGATTTAACAACAACAATTATAATAGCGATTAAAATTACACTGATAATTACAATAACTTTTTTTTGTTTATTCATAGTAGTTTAATAAGGATACCACTAGAATCATGCTTTCGGCTATAGACTTCATGCAAAAAATAAGATGAAATTTCTTTGCTCTGCAAATTTGATTCTCCTTCAAAATCTGGTTCTACAATTGCCCATCGAAATGTTTCTGGTACCAACTTTAAATACACACTCTTTCCTATGTGAGGTTGTGTAATCATAGATTCATCAAGTGTACGATCCATATAATTGAATACAATTACATTTTTGTGTCGAGGATTAGGACTAATTTCTGTTGTCTGAGGTGCGATTCTGTCACCAAGCAAATATCCTTCTGTACCCACATAGCCTTGTTCTGTAATTACTGCTCCTACTGCATAGAAAAACGTTTCCGTACCACTTGTATTCTGTGTAAGAATAAAAGCGACATCCTCTTGTCCGTCATTATTCAAATCAATTTGTAATTCATTTCCAAAATAACTTGTTGTTGTTTTGGATACAGCATCAGGTGCGTTTTTTGTAACTGCTATTCCGTTAACTAACGTAACTGGTTCATTATTTATTACGTATGTTGCATTCTTGTAATCAGACACTATATTGGTCTGTTTTTCATTATAAATATACGCACTACATACATAAAAAATAGCGACAAAAGTTATAACAACGATGAAGCCGATTGTTCTGCCAGCAAAAAACTGTCTTGTATTCATAATAATTAGTGTATCAAACCACTTTGACATATTACAGAGCAGGTTTAAATAGTTTTAAGTAAAGAAAAAATCTACAAAATTCTAAAAATTCTGTAGATACTAGCAAACAACTGGCTTTTGAGAAGAAATGTTTTTTTCGGCAACTGAATAAACAATACCCAGAGTTCTTGCTGATCTTTCTCCATCACAAGCTATTCCTTCAAACCAAGGCTTGATGTGAGCAACACACTTTTCATCCTCAAGAATTTTTTGAATTGAAGCAGTGGTTGCTCCGAAATCACTCAAGATTTGAGCTACAAGTTCGTCCGTGTACCCATTTTCGAAAAAAATAGTGAGAAGCTGTTTGTATGCTGGAAAAAAAGAAAGTTCGTAATGAACAATTAATTCTTTGGTTGTTCCAAAATAAGAGTTTTCTCCTGATCGGATTTTGATTATCTGACTTCTCATTCGTTTCAAAATTCTCTTCGGAACTTTTACCACAAACGATTCGCCTGTTTCTAGGTTTTTTACATATTTAGTTGTATACAATGACATTTTGTCCTTTCTGTTTTTTGAGATCTAACTAAGTATAGTATTATCACAGAACACTATTTAAATCAATATCAAGGCAAGATTTATTGCAACTTTTTAGAACGTTTAATTATTTTCTTTAAAACAGGGTATTAATGTCTTCTAATTTTTTTATTTACAAACATCTTTCCCGAAACCCACGATACTCTTCCTCCCACATAACTGGTTTTTCTTTTGTTTCTTTTTGCATCATCTCAGAAATAATAATGCAGCCTTTTAACCGCTGTTCATCCTGAATAGAATCTAAATATTTTTTAACACTTAAGGTTGTCGTAGCTGTTTTGCAATATGCCTACTGATACTGTATAAAAATTGGTTTTGGATTAAATTGCAACACTTCTGCTGGAGTAAAAATACCAGTGCTTGGTGGCTTTAGGTCGTTTTTATAAAAAATTTTTAAACCAGCAAATTGTACTGGCTCTGGCTCAATTACAATATCGTAGGTGGCTCGCTTAAGTGGTCTTGAACCCCATCCATCCATCACAATAACTACTTGTACCTCAGGAGTTGCAGCAATACGCGATGAATTTGTAACCATGTTTTGTGTAAATCGATGCACGAGAAGCACTTTTGGTGGCAAGTTGTACTCTTGAACAATGCGAGAAAGATGATTAATAACATAATTTATGTCGTCGGCGCTATGAGTACCAATTACAGTACCTGGGCGATTTCCGCTCTTCATTGAAAACTCTGGATCGAGTGCCAAATGAATGTCTGGCTCCTTCATATAGACATCAAATTTTGGCAATTCTTTTTCGAGAGTACTCAAGCCAATTTGCATATCTAATATAAGAATTCCATTTACTTGTTTTGCTAATTCATGAGCCTTTCTAATTTCACCATCTGGCATCATGGTTCGGTACATTCCATCTGCTCCTGCATCTGCTTGCGCAACCATCGCAATATATTCAATTGCAGGAAGCACGGGAGTGTTTGGGTCGGCAAGTTCCCACGCAGCTTTTTCTTCAGCAAGACGTCGTAAGACTTCTTCAGGCGCAAATTCACCTAAAATTCCCATTTGCTTTGAATAGAAATTTCCGTAATACGCAATAATTCGTTTAAAAGGAAGCACTGCTCCAGGTAGTGGATATGGTTGGGCTTTTGGCCACAAAGCATTCTTGTCTGCCACATTCTTGTCTGAAGTGTACACAAGTGAAGACAGAGGTGTTGTTGTAGAGTACTTTTCGACAATAACACCATTTGCATCTGTAGTTGTACTTAAGACAGAAATTGGCACAGGTGGTTTGTAGTTAGCTAAATCTAAAAGGCGGCTGTCGTAATCTGTTTTATTTAGTTGAGGGGATTTATTTTCTGTTTCTTCTACAATAACCTGTTCTTTTTGATTTTTTGTTTCTTCTAGAGCATCCCCATCTTTCGAATATATATCTGTTCCAGCAGTTTCATTAACAAAAAAGAATACTGCAAGCACCACAAAAAAAATAGTAAGTAATGTTGGTATTTTTTTCTTGTTAGCTACTTTCATAATGTACTTACTATATTACTACAAATTAAACTTACTGAAATGGTGCATATGTATTTATAGATATAAATATAAAATCTGCCAGCCTAACTGAATACAGATTTAAATTATTTCATTCAATAGAGATTACGTTGCTTCTACCACCACAACCCACTCACACCCGCACTTTTCATTTGAGCTCGGGTAACAGAACCAAAGTATCCTGATGCTGGTGCAATGTTGTTTGCTTGTTGGTAAGCAGCAAGCGCTTGCTGTGTTTGTGTTCCAAAGAATCCTGTTGTTCCTGCGGGAATAGCGAACCCTTGTGCGATAAGTAGTGTTTGTAATGCGGTAACATCATCTCCTTGCATATTCATGTCGAGGTCACGAACAATAGCAGTAATAGTTGGAGTGATAGGTGTTTCTATAGTTGTTGTTGGAAGTACTAACGACACTCCATTCATTGTTGCAATGAATGCTCGTGTAATAGGACCAAAGTATCCTGATGCTGGTGCAATACCATTTGCTTGTTGGAAGCGTGCTAGTGCAGCTTGTGTTAGTGAACCAAAAGTAGTTGTTTCATTTCCTGGTGAACCTGCGCCTGTGGCTGCAATAACAAAGCCGTTAGTGTTTAAGAATGTTTGTAGTTCTTGTACATCACTCCCTACTGAACCAACTTCAAGGTTTCGAGTGAAGGTGAAGGTTGCGGTGGTGTTTGTGTTTGTTGTTTCAGAAGTTACTTGATTTGTTGGAGTGGTAGTTGTTTCAACAGGAGTGGTAGATCGTGATGAAGAGCTTCGGCGACTGCTACCAGAACGGCTTGTGGTTTTGGTGGTGGGCTGTACACCTGTGGTAAATGTCCAATAGGTTTCATCATTTATTCCTGCATATGTATTACCTGTAAGATCGCGAATCGCGGCTTCATCTACCAAAACATAATATTCGGTTAATTCATCAAAATTGTTACGTGGATTTATGAAGAGCGTATTTGTACCAGACCCTCCAACAGGACCACCTGCAACTGAAATAGTTTCAAAAACAGAATCGTCGAGGGCGTTGTGTATCACAACATCATCAGTAAACCATCCAACAGATTCATTAAAAGTTATTGAGATATTTCCTGTTGTTGAAACATCAGTAGCACCAGACATCGGTGATACTGCATTTACAATTGGTGCCATAGTATCGATGGTAACTGTGGTTGCTGTGTCTGAAAGCGTCACAACGTCAAGTATGTCGCGGTGCGACAAAGTAACGGTATACACTCCGTCTGGAATGGTATTTTGTGAAGCACTTGCAACTTCAGAAGAAGTGCTTATATCTGCAACATCAATAACTAACGTAGCTCACCAACTGAAACATCTTCTAAATTGAGTGTAATAGTTGTATCGCCAGCAAACTGCAACTGAATACTACCTGCAAGTGGAGCTTCTGTAAGTTCATACTCTACAGTTACTTCGTTAGATATAGCTGAATTGTTTGATGGGTGTGATAGAACTGGGTCGCCCGCATTACGTGTTGTAAATACCCATGCAGAAGTATCGAGTATTCCTGCAAAATTATTTCCTGCTGTGTCGACAATAGCATCATCTGAAACCAGAACGTAATATTGTGTAGATTCTTCTAGTTTTTCAATAAACTCTACTGAGATAGTAGAGTTTGGAGAACCTCCTGAAAGTGGAATAGAAACGATTTCAGTATCATCACCAGATCGATACACAGCAATTGAGCCATTATCGAATAGTACATCCTCATCAAAAACAATACTTAGAGTTGGGTTGAATACAACTCCCGTGTCGTTATGTTGTGGTGAAAGTGAAACAACTGCTGGTGCAGTACTGTCTTCAGTGGTAAATACCAAGGCTGTAGAGCTACTAATTCCTGCAAAATTAATTCCAGCAATACTTCGTATTGCGGTTTCGTCTATAAGTACATAGTAGGTAGCTCCTTCTTCAAAATTATTTATAGGATTTATAGTAAGTGCAGTTGTTCCACTTCCAGAAATGGGTCCGCCTGCAACATCTATTGTTTCAAAAACAGAATCGTCACTAGCATTATAAAATGTAATAGTACCAGATTCAGCTCCAACAGGAATATTAAACGTGATAATTACATTACTATCTACAGATACATCCACAGCGTTGTTACTTGGATTTACTGTAACAAGTACAGGGGCATCGATACGATTATCTTCCCACTGTAAGTAAGGGTAGCCATCATTAATTGCTGAGTTAATTGCCCACACAGTAGTAAAATCCCAGCCAGTGTAATTTGAGCTGTCTTTCATTTGCGCAGTAGTCAGACCAGTTCCTGAAGGAGAAGAGTTAAACCCGGTAGATGTCTCAGTATCCCAAAAACCATTTGTAATAAGCACCTGCGAAGCACCTTGAATTGCTCCGACCTGAGATGGACGCGTAGCCAAAGTGGTGAATGTTCCAGTGGTGTATCCACGCGCGAAAGCGCCAGAGCTATTTGTATTTCCTGTAATCCCCCCAAAAGCACCTTGCCCTGCTGACGTGTGAACTAAATTACTTCGTGAATATGCGTCACTGAAAGTAGCACTATTTTCATTCCCTCCAATAAGTCCGCCCATACAACAAGAACCTCCGTCTCTTTGTGTCACTGTTACGTTACGAGAAAACAAACGTTGTAATGTTCCAGGACCTGATTGTCCCACAAGACCGCCTGCGCGCTGAAGCCCAGATAGTGTTCCACCATCAACTCCAGCATTTCTAATTATTCCTTCTGTAAGTCCTACCAAGCCACCCACGCCGAAGCCACCCCCCCCGTAACATTAATATTTTCGATAACAATATTTTCGATAATTGAGTTTGGTTTAGTGACACCAAATAATCCTTGGGCCCCCGTTGTTGGGCGATTTATAAATAGATTAGATATAGTATTGTAATCTCCATTAAATTTTCCGTAGAATGCATTTGCGGTACTATTCGTAACACCAATAGGCACCCAACCTACTCCTGTGTTGTAAGGAGCAACATCAAGATCGATATCGTTGTTTAAAATAAAATACTTGCTACTATGAGTAATTCCATTGCAGGTACCTACATTCGCAAGCTCTGCTGGCGTAGTAATTTGCCAAGGGTCGCTTTGTGTACCATCTCCTCCTGCAAAATCTGCAGAGATACAAGCAGCATTTGCGGTTACAGTTCCGAACAGTAAAAATATTGCTATACCCAGAACACCTGAAGTAAATATTTTGTAAAATAGTTTTGGTAATTTCATATAATTTTATTTATGTAGTGTAACAATTTTTTTGATAATAAAAACAACATGTTTTTTATAAAGATGCTTATAATTTTAGCATAACAAAATTACATCTCACACCACTTCTTTTTGTTTATGCTGATAATATAAAGAATATAAACAAACCTAATTAGTTGCCAAAATACGCATTCTGGAATCTTACTAAAGCATTTTGCGTGTGCTTTCCGAAATAAGTTGTCTCATTTCCTATTGAACCAGGTCCAGATTCTGCAACCAAAAAACCTGCGGTGTTTAAAAATTCCTGCAATCTTTTTATGTTATCACCAGTCGTACCAAGTAAAAAATAAGTGAAAACTATAGGTGAGATATTTTTTTGAGCAACTATTTGAGTATCAGAGTAGATACATAATTCCGGCTTGCTTCTTGAAAAGAAATCATAATTAATAGCATTCTCATCGTTACATCCAAATTTTACTCTACCACTTCTTTTATTATTTGAGCTTTTTTGACTGTCGCTGACACGAGCATCAATAATTGTGTATGTGTCAAAATATACAGACTCGCCAATAGCGCTAGCCTCTTCATATGAACAACTACTGTATTGACTTGCCCAATTACAACTTCCTCCAGAAGTTGTTGTTATAGTAAAAGTAAAACTAGCAACTCCATCTATAAGCTCGACAAAATCGATAGTACTTTCTTTCTGGATATTGTAGTCTGAAACCGTTCTACCATCTTGTAAAACAGTATTAGCAAAAATAAGTCTTTGGTTATTTGGTGATACAGCGTTTCTATCTTGAATTTTAGCTTTTATATTTTCTACTGAATCGCTTGGCTCTACATCAAGCGTAATTATTTGCGAACTTGTTTGGATAAAAATTTGCATTCCAAACACAGTACTTGGAACAAAAAATAGTGTAAATAATAAAAATAGTTTTATTTTCATAAATAATGCAAGGCGTACTAGCTCTCTAACGCGCTATCTATCTGCGATTTAAAATCTGCAAAGCTACGCGGATTGTTTTGAAGCTTGATTCCATCTATAAAAAAGGTAGGTGTACCTTCAACTCCGGCTTTTACACCGTCTGCCCTATCTCGAGCAACCTTATCTCTGTATGCGTCACTTTCAATAACTGCGGTAAACATATCGACATCCAGCTCAAGTGCTTGTGCGTATGTTTGAAATAATTCAGTAACATCTGCGTCTTCAGCTGCCCATTCTGCCTGAGACGCTAAAATAATGTCTAACATTTCCCAATACTTGTTTTGTTCTCCTGCAGCTTCAAGTGCCTGTACCGCAATTACAGATTTGCTATGCAGTGGGAAGTATCGTAATACAAATGTAATTTTTCCTTCATACTCATCAAGAATTTGCTTTACAAGTGGATGATATGCAGCACAAGCTCCACATTGAAGATCGATAAATTCAACCAATGTTACAGAGCCATCACCTTGAATTGTTGCGCTATCTTCTTGTATTAAAATTTCATCACTAACAGGTGTGTTGGCCTTCTCCTGAGCTTTACCCGAACTGTAAATAATTCCTGCAAATATCACAATGCACGCTAGAATTATTCCTATAACAAATTTTGTATCTTGATTCATAATTATTTTATTTTTCTTTAGTTTTTATAAATACTACCATACAGATATTTATAACCAAAAAAGCTATAAATGCTATAAATGGAATAGTAATAAAACCAAACCATTCAAAAAACTTTGTTGTGCAAGATATTCCAGCAGTGCACGGAGCAACACTTTCTGGCAAAATTTCCCAATATAATAAGTTGTGGTAAAAAGCAATTACGAGCCCTGTAATCGACAATGGCAAAACATAGAAAATAACATCTCGGCTTTTTCTTATAATTCCAACCGCAAGAATAAAGACAAGCGGATACATTGCAATACGCTGATACCAACACAGCACACAAGGAGGAAGATTCATTACTTCACTAAAATACAAACTTCCAAATGTTGCAACGACTGCTTGTATGAAAGCGATGTAGAGAATAGTTTTTTGGAATGGAGTCATTAGTTTTTGATTATAACATTTTTGGAAAAGAGTGGGTTATTTTTTGTGGCTGGTTTAAGGAGGTGTGAGGTGAGGTTGGAATTATTTTATTTACTAATACTAAAATATAGAACACTAACTCTCTTTCCTTTCTTCACCCTAGCTTTCTCGAACAATCCATCCTGCACAAAACCACTCTTTTCGAACACTCGTTTCATTGGAATATTTGCCTCTTCAGCTTCAGCAGTAATTATTTCAATATCTAAATCTAAATTAGTAAAAACATACTCAATAAGTGCTTTGGTAACTTCTGTTGCGACTCCTTTACCTAAGAAATTTTTATCTCCAATCAACATACCGATTTCAGCAGTTTTGTGATAAGGATTGTATTCCGTTAAAGAAATAATACCTATTGTTATTTCATCACCTAAAGTTTCTATAGACCAATAATAACCTTCTTCATCCTCTTCACATTCTTCGATGTATTCATATTGTTCAGAAATATCTACCGCTTCATTTTCTGGCTCTGGCATGTGCATTTGTGTTTCTGAATCAGTGTCCCAAATTTGCCACAACAAAGCGTCCTCTTTTTTGAAAGGTCGTAGTTTACATCTTTCTGTTGTAATTAGTGGTGATTTCATACTTCTACTATGACATAAAATCAACCTACTGAGGGTGTGGGACGAAGTTGGACTGTTTTTAAAGAAAATCCACTCTTACTATTTCAAAGAGTGGTCATAGTTACATTAAAAGCTATAACAAAATATCAGAACCGTCTTCATCGGTGCGAACGGCAGCATTTTGAATAGCAAGCAATTCATTTCGAGAATGCTTGCCAAAACTAGCATCGCAACCACTACAACACAGATTACCGAGGACAATTTCTTGTCCGTGCATGTGTGAGAAGTGTTGTTCCAATTCCATTTTTGCAGCAGCGTCACCAATAACATCGTGAACCTGCTCTGCAACAGGATCATTATCATCGGCATGTGTTACATAAAACTTGGTTGCAACGTCATTTCCAACTTTCCGCTTCACACTCTCGTGAAATGGATTTGAAAGACCCTGAACGAGCCCATTTATAGTTTCCCCAATACGTTCGAGAACGCCTGGGCATGTTTTTTTCAAGCCTTCCAAAAATCCTTTTGGATGACCCCATACTTGCTGTGCAGTAATACAGTTCATTTTTATTTTGTTTGGTTTAATTAAGGTACAAAGGTGACTTTTTTGTATTCACCTTCCTGTTCACTATTGCAATGAACATGAAGCTGAATACAAATTACTTTATCTACATCTTTCTATTTTTCTTATATTTCTCAATTGTTCTCTTCAGTCGATTGTTTTGATTAAGAGCTTTGAATTTTTTGTGTATATTTTCAAGCTCACCGGCTATCTTTTCGTTATACAAAGAAGGGTTTTGTTGTAACTCTTTTACGGCAGGTAAAAAAGTAGAAACTTTTTTACCTAGTGAATTTTCAATAAAATCTTCATCATTCTTATTGCCTACCTTATTACCAACAAAAAGATAAGGAGTATTATAAAAGTTCATAAGCTCAGCAATTTGTAATGCAGCTTTCACACTATGGAGTGCTGGCTCACAAATAATTACTGCCACGTCTATTCCCGAAACAATTCCTGTTGTCACCCCGTCAGCACCTGCCTTTTCATCAACAATTACCACTTCATCTTCTTGTAAATTTAGTAGCGGCAAAAACACCTTTAATGGTGCAGACAAGCTATGTGCACAAGCTTTTTCGTGAAGTACTTTGTCTGTTTTATATCCTGAGATCATTAGATCAATTCTATTATTGATTGGATTAGTGTATTTTTCTGTAAATACATCTTTAGGAGTAAGTGAGAATTTTTTCTTAGGAATATCAATAAATGCATCAGAATATTTTTGATGTTCTTTTAAGCCTAAGTACTTTTTAATTTCTTCTCTCGAATTACCAATATATGAAAAATCTTTTGTACTAGCAGCTCCAGTAAGGTTGTAAGATAGGTCCATGTTGTGATCAGCATCAATCGCTAGAATTTTCTTCTCTAATTGATTCATGCAAAAAGCCATCTGTGTTGCCACAGTTGATTTGCCACTTCCTCCTTTTCCATAGAAACCAATAATCATAATTGCAAGTGACTTGCATTATACACACCTAAAATATTAATGCAAGTGACTTGCATTAATAACGTGCTGGCAGTTACGGTCGTGAACTTGTGACACAAGGCAACATAAAGGCGTAATAAGAATAAAGTACTACCTACAACTACCTGTCTCGGTCACAACTACATATTTGTGAATGATACAAATGAGACATAAAACACCCATCTCGGTCACTGTCTCAATTATATATAACTAGAAAGGGATATCTTCTGGATTTATCCCATCATCAGGATATTCAATTTCGTCATCCTTTTTATTATTACTAATTTCATTTTTCTCTTCGGGAGAATCCCCAATTTCTTTTTCAATCTCTTTAAACTCATTTTGAATTTGAGATAGTCTTTGTTTTGATCCTTTTATAAGACCTGCTGCTTCACGAACCTTAACTAAACCTTGTTCAACATCTACATCATCTTGTTCTTCAAACCAAGTGACGATTTCTTGTAGTTCGCCTAGTGATTCTGTTAAATTAACTTCTTTCTTTTTTTCTGACATATAGTTTATGTTACCTTTTTAATCTCTGAAATAAAATCACCGTCATTCACTTTAGTTGTGATAGTTTCACCAACTAATACATCCTTTGATGATCGAATTAGTTTCTCATTAGAATATGACAAACTATATCCAAGCTTTAATATTCGAGAAGGGTCAGAAAGTTTTATATTCTTCTCAAGGTCATACAAAGACCTTTCTGCTGATTCAGTGAAACCATTCTGATACGTTAAAACTGTTTTACCTACCCTTTTAATCTCTGATTGTGATTCGTTTATGAATGAATTAAATTTGCGAGGTATTTTTGTTTGAATATCTATTATTTTAACTTGAATTGATTTTAGTTGTGATTTCAATTCTCCTGCAATTCCTTGAAATAACGTACTTGCCTGATTAATTCTTTTTTCAATAAGTCTATATTGATTTTGAATATTCGTTGTCAAACTATTTAGATTACTGGCATGTATTGTGAGACTTTTATCATACGAACGAAATAGAAATGCATTTTGAGCATCAAGTGATTGGGTTATATCTGAGAGATAATTTTTGTATGTATTTACAACCTGCAACTTAGCATTATCAAGAGAATGAATTAAACTATCCCATGTCTCATTCAAAACTTCCGCTACTGCTGTTGGTGTTGAAGCACCAATGTCTGCCACCAATTCAACAAGTGTCACATCTGTATCATGTCCAATTCCTGAAACAACAGGACATTCAAATTTTGCAACAGCTCTTACAACTGATTCTGTATTGAATGCCTGAAGTGATTCCCAAGAACCTCCTCCTCGCATAATAACTAATACATCAATATCTTGTTTTGACATTGTTTCCAACGAAGCGAGTATTTCATGAATAGCATCTTTACCTTCTACTCTTGAATCAACCATCGTTGTCTGGAAACCATATCGACCAAGATTTGAATTAAAGTCTTGAATAACTACTCCAGATTTTGATGTAATTACACCAATCTTTTTAGGATAATTAGGTAAAGATCGTTTACGCTCTGAATCAAGCAATCCTTCTTCGGTTAATTTTTGCTTAAGTTCGTCATATGACTTTTTCAAAGCACCTTCTCCTGCATATTCTATTGTTCTCACCTTTAGAGAAAAAGTACCCCTTGGAGCATAAATTTCAGGAGTTCCAGTAACTATAATTTTGTCACCTACTTCAATATCAATTCCATTTTGATCGTATACATTCTTCCACACTACGCAATTAAGAAGTGCATCTTCTTCTAAATCTTTAATCGTGAAATATATTGCAGTTGCATATGTCTTTTTTACACTCGTAACCTCACCTTCAATTCGAGACCGATACTGACTAAGAGAACTATTAATTGTTGTAAGAAAATCATTAACTGATGAAACCTCTGTATTACTTTGTTGATCAAGCTCTGTTGCCATGCTTATTTTAATGCTTTTTGTATATGCCACTCCAATCGCTCTCTTGAGTGAACATCCAAAGATCGTTGACCGCTCAACATAGAAGAAAAGAATAACGGCACTATCCTGTTGTTAATTGAAAATGTATACCATCCTTTATTCTTATTATATGAAATTTTGTCTTTGTAATATTCTTTAACGAGTCGAGAGCCAAAAGCATTTGCAACCACAATAACCTTTGGATCTACTGCAAACAAAGCATCTTCGAATATTGTAAGTTGAGATGTTGCGAATTGATTAAGTTCACCATTAGTGTAAATAAGTTTTTCGAAATCAGATTGATTCGTCATCTTATATAGAAATAAATCAATGTGTTCCATTGTGACAGACAGATTATTTGCGATGTCATGCATTGGTTTAAAATATCTATATTCGTTTATTGATTTTCTTTCAGCTTCAATACAACTTTTAATAACTAATTCATTCTCACGAACATTCTTCCACAAGAAATATGTCTCAGGATTTACATGTTCTAGCTCTGTTCCTTGATGGAATTTCTTATGACCTCTTAGTGTTGATGAAGGATTTATTCCCACAAATAATAATGAGTTTTTATTAAAGGTGTCATAAAAAATTGGAGCACGAACAGATGCATCATCTTTAAAATACTTATCCCAAAGTTTAATTATTTTATTGTTAATTCGTTTGTTTTTCATGCTACTAATTTTTTTCTG
>Ga0222671_1000110_pt1 | contig 49019 bp, 69 predicted proteins | sample AntAcemetagen797_FD_179849 | JGI IMG/M metagenome (GOLD analysis project Ga0222671, IMG submission 179849) | Saline water microbial communities from Ace Lake, Antarctica - #797 | ecosystem: Environmental > Aquatic > Non-marine Saline and Alkaline > Saline | place: Antarctica: Ace Lake... | reverse complement strand
CGTTGGTCCCCAAGCCGCTGCCCAGCAGGGATGTCTCGGTGCCCGTGTTGGCAATCGTGACTATGGCGTACTGGCTGAACCAGGTGATCGGGATTCCGACGGGGCCGGCGGTGCCGACGTATCCTTTGCCCGTGGCACCGTCTGCCACATCCACCAGGGTGATTGTGTCCAGCGGCGTGCCGCCAGTACCGTCCTTGAGCGTGATGACGATAGCGCCGGAGATATCCCCGGAGTCCAGCACGCCGGTATAACCGTCCGACCCTGTGTAGTAGCCGCTGGCTACCGTCAACTCCTGATTGGACGGGTCGTATAACTTGATCGTGCCGGCGGCCAAAAGCGAATCCGAGCCCCCGGTGACCAGATGGGCCTCAATCGTCAGTGTGCCGGTGCCATTATGAATGGCTGTGCCAGCGGTCGCCTTGATGTAGTAGAGCGAGGCAGCAGCACCGCCAGAGCCGGTATTGCCGTCCTGCGGCCGCGCGAAGAACGACTTGACTGCCGGGCCGGCTACCACGCCTCCATTGTCTCCATACGGTGTGACGGTGATGTAGCGTCCGGAGCCTTTATTGATAGTGCCTAGATCATGCGTGCCCTGGCTGGCCACTTCCAACGTGCCGGTACCCGCGTCAGGAAAGGTGCTGGGGTCATCGTTGTACCGGTAGCTTTTGACCCAGCGGTTCCCCACGACCTCGATCCACAGGTTGTCCACCTCGACGTAGGGCGTGAGCCCAGCTGTGATACGCGAGTCGTTGACGGGCGTGATCCTCTTGGACGGGAAGGCGCCACGGGACGCGAGGAAGCGGTCACGGAAGTCCTTGACCCGCCGGCTCAGGCCGACGCGCCTGGAGATAGATCCGGTGTGCGCGTCCTCGTCAATCTCCACCTCCACCGCCCGCGCGTTGAACTCAATGTCGTGACCGCCGCTAGTGTTAGGAGCGTCCTTGACGGAGCAGTGGGAACCACAGGTCACCGGGTAGTAGCTGCCGCCCGTATCCACGAAGGAATAGTCGAGCAGGCCCGCCTCATAGGCGTCCTGATACTCGTCATTGGCGCGGAGATAGCGCCCTGCCTCAGCCCACAGACCGCGTGGTCCCATAGCAGGACTGTAGGCATATCCGGCCGATGACTGCACGACCGTTGCCCCGTCCAGGTAGAAGGTGGCTCCCCCTCCGTAGGCCAACACCTTGACGGTGGCGGTGCCACTGATAGGATCAAAGCCTTCGATGGCGAGGGCCAGTAACTCGTCTGCCGTCGAGAAGGCGTCTTCCCCCAAAGGATGTTCCTGCCCATCTACGTCCACCACGACCAGTCGCACATTGCCGGAGGTCACTCTGAGATTCACCCAGGCAGAAAACCAGGGGTGTTCCGTGGTGGGCGTCAGCGTGACGGTGGTACTGAGCCCCTCTTCCTCACTGGCTACAACCTTGGCTGATGACGTTCCGTTGGCGAGGTAGCGCGCGTCGGTGTCCTGCGTGACCGTGGGCGTGCCCTCCTTGCTCCAGCCGGCCGGCAAACCGGCTGACCAGGTAGAGAAGTCCGCGGATGCGCCCGCGTCTGCGATCAGGTTTTGATAAGGCGCCACGCCCGAGAACCGTAGTGGCTTCTCCAGGGTGCCGTCCACCGCAGACGGGTGGGTCAAGGCCACCAGCTGCGTGCCCCCCGAGTCGCTGGCGAACCGGATATCTGAGCGCCCATTGAGGGCACTAGCGTTGCCGGCCACTGTCACCGTGCCGGCCGTGCGGTCAGAGGCCGTTACTTCAAAGAATGACACGGCGTCCGCGCCCACGTAGGCGCCCACCAGGGCGTCATCCAGGAATACCGGATTGTCGGCCGTGAACGTGATCGTCGTTGGGCCAGTACCGGAGGTGGACACGCTCCACAAAGCGCCCCCAAGGGTGATGAGATCCGGGTCTTGTCCTCCGATCGGTATGACATGAGACAGGTAGGCCCGATCATCCGAGCGCCGCAGCATCTTTTGCCGGTTGCCCTTGCTGCTGTTCCCTATCTCAATCGGCCGGGCCGTAGGGTCTGCCGTGCCGGCCGTTCGTTCGTCTGCGTGCCAACCAGCCTCCGCGTAAATGTTGACAGCGTAGCGTCCGGAGCCTGAGTTGTAGGCGAATTCCACCTCCCCCTCGCACTGCTCCGCAATGTCACGGATCAGATCGACGAAGGACTTGGTGCCGTCGCTCCGCACCTCTACCACCGTGTCAGCCAGCGCCGCCGCGATAGTGCCGGTCATAATGAACGCCGGCCGTCCCCAGGTGGCCGACAGGAGCGCGTCCAGGGCCGCCTGAGCCCCTAGCCCCACGAAGGTGGGCTGTACGTCTACTGTATCATCTGCCAGCGTTTGACGGGGTGCATAGGCTGCAAGCTGGGCGTTCGGCAGGAACTCTGCCCGCACGGACACGGATGACTCCCCGTCCAGGGACCGCACAGCCTCTGTGATACGGTACTCCAGGAAGGCGGCGTCATCGTAGGTTAGTCTCAAAATGCGCCTACGCCGCAACGCCATGAATCCGTCGCCCTCAATCGTCGTGGCTGCCGGTGTCATTGGTAGCAGCTTCAACGATAGGAATTCAGCTTCGCCCAAAGCCTGCCGGCGCTGGACCACACCGTCCACGCAGGCTAGGATAGGCGTGCCGCCCGGATCGCTCAGTAGATTCCGGTTGGCGTCATACAGCGTGATACTCGTCAGCTTGGCCATTTAGCTCACCCTCCGCTCCTGGCGCCGAAGGGTGTCCTCTAACGTGCGCATGAACTGTTCTCCTGCCTCCTGCACCATGCCGGGGCCTTCCGTTACGTTGACGGTGATAGAGCGGATGTTGACCGTGTTCTCCCTCGCGGCAAGCGGGTCTCTGTCAGGCCCGTCATCCTCCGTGCCTGAGCCACCGGGTGCCTCTGTCTCCGGCGCAGGACCAGGACCAACAGGTGCCCGCCCAAACGTGAACGGAGTGGGTAACTGAATAGGCAGAATTCTAGGCAGTGCCGGCCGTGGCCCGGCGTATTCGCCCGCCGTGTTAGGAAGTCCAGGTAGTCCTGGGTCGCCGGGTAGTCCTGGGTCGCCGGGTGATCCCTGTCCAACCTCAAAGGGTCCGGTAGGCACTTGGAATGGCGGCAGTTCCGGCTGGGCTGGACGCGGCAGTTCCGGCTGGGCTGGACGCGGCCCTTCGTAGGTGACGGGGCCACCGCCACCGGGCGGTGCGACCGGCGGCGGTGCGACCGGGGTACGCCCTAGCAGGACGTTCATGCGCGATGCCGTGTTCTCGCTGGCCAGGGCCATACGCTCTTGCCACACTAGCGCCGTCCGAAGTATGGCCACGACCAGGTTGGCCTGCACCTCCGTGATAGAGCGCGAGAAGGCGGCCGAGGTACTGGTGCCACTGCCCACGGCAGACTCGTCCGTAAACGAGGACAAGGCAGACAACAAAGAGCGCAATTCATCCGGGGTCATTTCTCCCAGAATGCCAGAATGCGCCCCGCCCAGGCCGAACTCGCCGGCGTTGAGCGCCCGGATTGTTTCGGTCAGGTAGGCTTGGAGCGCATCCCGCCCGCTGGCCGTGGTGATATCCAGGTCCATGAGGTCCTGTAGCTGGGCCATCATGCCCGCCGAGATACCGCCGGTCTCCTGCCCAAACGACAGGAGTGACTGCAGGAGCTCCTTGAATGCTTCCGGCCCCTCCACACCTGCGATCTGTTGAAGAATGGAGAACCCCGCCAGTACGGCGTTAATGGATTCGCCTATTCCACCAAAGCCGGTAGTCAAGTCCTTGATGAACTGGCGCAGCCCCTCCTCAATCGGAACGCCTCCTAGGCCGGCTGGCAGGTCGCCTCCGTTGAGCAGGGCCACCAAGGTATCATAGAGTTTGTCTGACTCGTCGACCCCGAATTCCGCAAGGGCATCCTCCAGTATTGACCGGTAGGCATCAGCTACCGACTCACTGATGGCGCCGTTGGCCTCCAGGTTGTTGATCATGTTACCGAACCAACTGACTAGGCTCTCTCTCCCGTCTGACAAGTTGCCGCCTAGAGCACCCACTCCTATGGACTCCTGCGCGTTCTGCATATTGTCCCGCGCCGCCTCCATTGCCCGACGATAGACTTCGGCCAGGCCATGCTCACCGTAGACCACCGCATCCAAATATCGCCGCTGAGCATCCTCAAAGCGCCGCGTCGCGTCAGCCAGGTCTGACAGGTCCTTCCCGTATCCCACAATAGCGTCTACGGTGAGCATGGCCTGGCCGACAGCCTCGATCTGAGTTTCCGTGAGGTCACTGCCGACGGTGTTGGCACGGATCCACTCACGGATAGCGGACGAGATCTCGCGCGCATTATCCCGCAAAGCGCGCTCATTCCGGCCTAGACCGTCTACCAGGCTGGCGCTCTCTTCTGACTGTGACCCAAACAGGGCAGACAGTCCCGACACCACGGAGGTTGCAATGCCCAGGATCGGGGCCGCCTGCGCCAACACGCCAGCCGAGGACGAGAGCCCCACGCCAGCGTCAGTCAAGGTCTCGCGCACGTTGCGCAACTCGCCCAGGTTGTCTACTACGCCGATAATCGACTCTGCCAGGCGCCGTACGTCATCGTCCATGTTGCCGAACACGCCGTCCAGCTGGAGGATGCTGCGGGCGGCCGTGGCGATGGTCTTGAAGTTGACACTGATCTTATCACTGTCGGTCACCAGGCCCTGTGCCCGATCCAGCAGCGCCAACAAGTCTTTGGCGGCCGCTGGGTCCAACTGCCCGATCACGGTCTTTACCCGGTCACGTAGTGCCTTGATGGACGCGGTGTAGATCCGCTCCAGGTCACCCATTGCCTTGCGTGCCTCTTCCGGATCTTCCAGTACCCGGATGCGCTCCGACCGGTCATTGAAGGATTTGACAGCCGACTCAATCTCCATGGTCAGCCCCCCTAGCCCTAGGCTGGGTGGTAGCGTGAGCATCTTGCTGCCGTTGAGTATGCTCATCATGGCTTCCAGCCCCTCTACGTCGGCCCCGGTGCGCCGGGCTATCTCGCGCAGGGTGGCGGCCCGGTCGTTCTCTCGCTCCAGGCGCCGCTCCGTCAGCTTGAGTAGGGATTCGTAGACCCCCTTCTTGCGGAGCAGGCTAGCGTACTCTTCCTCGCCCTCCGATCGTATGGACTGCAGGTCCTCCTCCAGGCCCTTGACAGTCTCACGCAGGGACTGCATCAGCGTCTTCTGCTCCCCGGTGCCTAATTCCAGCTTCTTGAGGGTGGTATCCCCCTTGTCATCAGCCTCCTGTTTGGGCGCCGGCTGCTGTAGTTTGTTCATCAAGACCTCCAGGGCCTCGATATTGTTCGCAACGTCCTTCTTGCGCTGCCCCAGTAACTGGATCAAGGACAACGTGCCGGGGTTGGGGCGCAGCTGCGCATCAGCGATCTGCTTGCTCAGGTCATCCTCTTGCGCCACCAACTCCAGGAACCGCTTATCCAGGCCCTTCCGCACGGTGCCACGCTGGGCATCGCTCAGTTTCTCGTAGGCACTGGCGGCATCCGTGACCGTGCCGACCAGTTCCCTCTGAATCCGCTCTGCCTCTTCCGCGTGGCGCTGCCACTCCAGGAGAGCCAGCACCAGTCCCCCCACGGCCGCCGCCGCCGCCGCGAACGGGTTGAGCGCCAGTGTCGCAAAAAACGCCTTCGTGGACACATTGGCCGCAATGGTCAGTGCCCGGTAGGTGATGAGCGCAGAGTCCACCGCCCGGAACAGGATGGGGGTGACCGTGAGAATGGCGTTCAGCCCAATCAGCGTCAGGCGCATGGACGCATAGGCGGCCACCACGTTGAGGATCGCCCGCCGGTTCTCCCACACCCACTTCAGCACCGTCTTGAGGCGCTGATAGAATATGGCTATCTCCGCGCTGATGGCCTTGATCTTGCCCTTGAAGTCATCGGAGTCGGCCATGCGGCCCAGGGAGTCCGTGACCTGCATGAGGTCCGTGCGCAGGCTGTCAAACAGGCCGGCGCCCAGGTCCCGGGTGATGATGGTCACGTTCTCCTTGAGCGTGGACAGTAGCCCATCCATCGACCGGCTCTGCTCGGCCAGCAGGCCCCCGAAGCGCTCTTGGAGCCCGGCCCGCAGCGCCGCAATGGCGGTGTCGGCGGGGATCAGGCCCTTCTCGATCATCTTCTGTACTTCGCCCGTGGTCTTGCGGAAGGCGTTGGCCAATATTTCCAGGGCCGGCACCGCGGACTCTGTCAGCTGGAGGACTTCCTGCCCCGCCAGCTTGCCACGCGCCCGGATCTGCCCGAAGGCCCGGACGATGCGCATGAGGCCCTGCTCCATCCCCTCCGGGTTGGCGGCGGCCGCGTCCCCAACGTCCTTGAGGATACCGACCACCTCCTTTGCCGCGAAGCCATAGGCCAGCAGGGACTGCGCCCCCTTGTTCAACGTGGCCTGCTCGAAAGGCGTGAAGGCGGCGAATCGCTCCAGTTCCTTGAACAGAGCAATAGCGTTCTCCTGGCTGCCGGTCAGCACCTTGAAGGAGATCAGCGTCTTCTCCAACTCCTTGTTGAAGTCCAGCATCTTCTTAACCGCGAAGCCAATGCTGGTGCCGGCGAAGATCCCGGCGAACGCCCGCTTGAGTTTAGAGGCCACGGACACGCCCTTCTTGCCCAGGCGGTCATACGCCTGCGTGCCGGTGCGCTCCTGCTTCTTGAAGGACTCTTCCGTGTCCTTGGTCATCAGGTTGAGCGCGCGGTGCCACTTGTCCGTGACTAGGATGGCTTCTGATCGGAGTCCCATCGCTTAACCTCCCAGGGGCGAAAATGCCTTTTGTAGAGCGTCCATATTCTGCTTGATCTGCGCCTCGGTCATCGGTTTGGCCTTGGGCACAGGACGGTTGCCGCGTGCCTGCTTCTTGAGCGCGCGGAGGAATGCCTTGCGATCGGTCTTCTCCATGTTGGGCACGGTAGCCGCGTCGATCTCCCGGAGCGTGCGCCGGGCGGTGGCCCGATGCAGCTGGCCGGCCATACCCGCCAGCCACGGGAAGGGCATCGTGGTATAGGTGTGGAAAGGGTCCAGGTTGAACACCTCGCAGTAGTCCAGGAGCAGGTCTATCCAGGCTTCCGGGTCTTCGTGGTCCCGCTCGTCTGCCTCTCCTTCCTCTTCTGCATCCTCAGGGTCACGCTCAGGCAGCCCGTCCATGACCAGGTGCCGCACGATGCCCCCAATCTCAGCGGCGCTCAGGCGCGCTACCATGCCCCCGTCCGGGCCTAGCCACGAAAGGAGCGTTATGCGCAACAGGTGCCGGTCATCCTCGTCTGTGTCCACAGAGCCGTACCGCAATAGGTACAAGATCTCCAGGGCCTCACGCACAGAGGGCGGGCGAACATCGACTGTCTGCCCGCCCTCCGTGGCGTAATGACGAGGCAGGACGGCACGTACAAGCGAGGCAGCCTGCACAGGTGTCCTCCAGGGTTTAGGTCGCGATCAGCGCGTTGAAGCGAGTCAGCGCGTTGGTGACGAAGTCGAACCCTGTGGACAGGCCGGCCGCGTCCGGAGAGCCCCGGAAGAGAACCTGCGGGAGCCCCGTGGCCAGGGTGTCATCCTGCCACTTCGAGCGGTAGCAGCCGATCAGCGTCGCCGTGTGCGGGTTGAGCGCATCGTCGGTGTCTGCTACTTCCCCGTACATGAACTCGCCTACCTCGCGCGGGATAACCGCCGGGAAGAACCAGTTGTCCGGATCGTTGAAGGGGTCTTCGCCGCTGCCGAAGTTGGTGTAGGTCTTGCGCACAGGAATGAGCATCAACGAGCCAATGTTGGCATTGGCGATCTGCTGCGGTCCGGTGGGAAAGGTGAGCGCCGTCTTGGACCCACTGGTGACCACCGTAGTGCCCAGCATGATCTTCGATAGCTTGGTCTTGTCCTCGTCCACCAGGGGTAGGACGATTTCAGGGGAGTAGGCGCCGATCCAAATGGCGTCAGTGATGGCGACAGGACCGAGTTGGTCCACCTTGCCCCTAGCGATGCTGGGGTTAGGCCGCACGATCACGTCACCGCGCGTTTTGCCGAGGTAGGACACATCGACGAAGGCTCCCGAGTTGTCTTGGAAGTCTCCGTAGATCGCGTGCATCGGGCCGATGCTATAATTGTTAGGCATGACTTAATCTGATGCTGGTTAACTGGGCGTGTTTACGGGGTGACGCTGGGTGTCAATATAGGCACACAGAAATCGTGTGCGCGGTTAGGCGAATCGGTGAGGGATAAGGTCGGTTTCTAGGGACTGGGTGTCCTGCGGCAAGTCCTTGATCTTGACGCGCCGGGTGACGGGCACTTCCTCCCCGTCCATGTCCTCCACGCCCTCATAGGTGCATTCCAGGACCGCCTTGCGGTCGTAGCCGCCGAGGTCGCTGTACTGCCCCAAGGAAGTACCAGGCAGGCGGTTGGAATCGCCGAGGTTCACGTGGAAGTACAGGTAGGTCGGAGACTCGCCCACCTGGACAGCAGAGAAGAGCGCAGCGGCCGCGTAGGCCGACAGTTCAGCGTTATGCTGCTCTGCGGATTGGGCATCTTGGATGGCTATGGCTTGGTCGCGGGTGATCTTGCGTAGGTGTGGCATAATGCGGGTTCAGTTGGCTTGGTGTCCGGGCCTCAAGGTGTTGGCTTCCTAGGTCATCGGAGGTACTTACGGATTTGGGCGGGGGTGAGAGTGCCTTTGACAACAACGAAACCTGAAAACCCAACCGCTTGGCTTGCGGGCTGGAATCTTAAAGCGTCGGCAAAATCCTTCCCGGTCGGATCACCGGAAATAGCTTTCGACTCCTGTATCGTGTCTGCCGCGTAGGATGATCCGTCAGTTCCGTCCACATGAAAGGTTGTGTCCTGCTCTACGTCTGCAACGGCATCCGCAAGGTGCGTGTATTCTTTGAGGGTGCCGTTCTCTACGTCGAACGTCCACTCAAGCCGACCATTGCCCTCGCTAGATGTTCGGAGCATCATTCGGTACTCATCGGTCAATGCCCCAGTGGCCGAAGTTACCATTGAGCCATTGCCGTCGAACACGCCTTTCTCAAGTGTCAACTTGGCGTGGGCCGTAAACTCCACGAATGGGGACGGGATGTTGGCTTGGGCAAAGTCAACCGAGTCCGAACTCCGCGTCACCGCGCTTCCCGCCGTTGGGATGTAGTTCGTGGGGGAGGAGCCAGCTTCGATTTGGAGACCCTCGAAGTAGAGGCCCGATGAGCCGTCACCCGTATAGGCCAGGGCATCATTTTCCAAATACAGATAGAAGCTAGCATTTCCAGATGCCATAGCCGCGTCGGTGGTGAACGAACACCGGAACCACCCGCCGGCCATTTCCACAATAGACTGGCGGTAGGGGCTACCGTATTTGATGGAAGTAGTAAGTGCAACGAGGTCGAACGCGACCCCGGAGTCTATCACTCCAGCACCAGTCACCCTTATCCTTATCTGCGACCGCTCCGCTGGCTTCACGAATAAGGACACGGAATACGTAGTCCCGATAGTAAGGGCAAAGGCTACGGGGCTGACGAAGTGATTAATTGACGCACTACTGTCCTCCACTAGCTTGTCAGCCGTGAGCGTTCCGTCCGGGCCGGCAGCCGAGTTCGCAGAGATCGAACATCTCGTTGGTATCCAGCCCGACTCGCCGCCCGAATATGTTTGAAGATTCGTCCTCTGCGGCTCCAGCAACAGCCCCGAATCTTGATGACGAGGCTCATTCGTCCCAGCGTATTTCACCACGCCATTTCGAACATAGGTAGCAGACGATGCGCGAGTGAACGTCCCGGCCCCGCCCCAAACGTCGGCACTTCTCGTTACCGTGGAGCCTGATGTGGGGATGTAGGAGGTCGGGGGGCCGTCGTGGGCCTCGACCTGGGCACCCCAAACGTCAAAGAAATCGGTCCCGTTCCCCACAACGGAGGTATTGGTCCCGTTCAAAAACCATACTTGAGAACGGCTGTCTCCTGTCCCGTCAGCAATCCCAGATACCCAGACGCGAAACCAACCGTCGCCAATGTATTTGTACCCTTTCTTCTCCGGTGTTGATTCCGTTGTGACAAGGGTATTCCCGGATCGTAGGAATTTGTAATCGAGGGAGACGGAGTATCCCGATCCTCTTACGCGTAAATATAAGGACTCGCCATCGGCGATCTTTACGTGGAGAGAGTGTGTGTATTGAGTGCCGGACACCACGACAGAATGCGCGTTGTCGTAAATCACGTAATGAGTCTCGGTTTGGGAGTCAATTACGGTTCGGGTCGCGGTAATGCTACCGTCAGGAGCGGCGACATATTCGGTAAGTGTGACGTCCTTCGCCGTCCACGAAGAGTTATCGTTCTCGCTTTGGGTGTGGAGATTTGTCCCCTGCGGCTCGTTGATCGGCCTCCCCGTAGCCCCATCATAGCGGGGAACGTTGATCCCAGCGGTCTGCACTACGCCATCCGCGTCCGTGTAGGTGGCGGTAGAGGCGCGGGTGAAGGTGTAACTGTCGCGGACGAGAGGCACCAGGCCGTCCAGCAGGGGCTGCCACAAAAACTGACACCCCTGGGGATAGACCTCCGGGGCCGCCACAAGAGGTGACCCGATACCGGCTGCGTTAGGCAGGCAGCGCGTGATCACCAACTCCATCCGGTGAATGGCGTCATCGTCATCGGCCACTTCGCCGCCTACCGGCACCTGGTCGATGGACAGAAACGCCTCCTTCATCCACACGGCGTTATTGGCGTCCACCCAGGGGTCGCCCGCTGTGTACTCTGTCTCCGGGATAATGGCCACCGCCTTCGTGCCCAGGGACGCTATCTGCGCCGGGAAGGTCAGTGCCTCCTTGGCGCTGCTGGTGACGAGGATTGATCCCGGTAGTAGCTTAACCGCCTTGACCGCGTCCTGGTCGGCCATACTGGCCCGTACCTGGAATCCGCGTGGCGCCACCCATACAGCCTCTGCGAAGGCCACTGGCCCCAGCTGGTCCACACGGCCGCGCGCCACTTCGTGCGGCGTCAAGTCAATGGTGATGCCGCGCGTGTACCCCAGGTCTAGCCAGTCCTCAATAGGATCAGAAATGCTGTCAGCGACCAGGATGCGGCCGGGGCCTATGCGATACGTGTTGGGCATGGGGTCAGGTCAGATTTGGGTGAGAGCCAGGTAGAGCCCTGCCGCCGTCAGGCCGTGCCACAGGCCGTGACACAGGTCGCTGATGAACGAGTAGCCTCCGTGCGGGTCATCGGCGCTATGGCCGAAGTCACGCGCGCCCAGGGCCGCTAGCATGACCAGCACGATCCCCAGCGTCGGCAGCAGGCCCGCGCGCAACTGGACGATGAATATGACACAGAGCCCCAGGGCCGTCATTATCTTTGCCCTGTGCTTGGAGGCACGGCCGTTGAGCAGGAGCAGGACTACCCATAGGCCGGCCAAGTAGGGCGCTGAAATCGGGTAGGCGACCACCAGCAGCGCGAGGATGATGCCGTAGATGCCCATTTCGTCGGCGGTCTTGGACCACCGGCTCCGGGCAATGTGGTACCAGGCAGAGCCCAGCATCAGCAGCAAGAACGCGCCGGCGGCTATCGGCTGGTCAGCCAGGTAGGCGTACCAGGCCGCGAGGCCATAGAAGAGGTTGGTCAGAGTGGCGATGGGCTGCTTCATGACCGTACGTAGGTGCGGATTTGCTCCGGCGTGAGCAGGCCCAGGACGATGACAATGGCGGTCACATCAGCCTCGTCGTAAGAGACCGTGATATCGTCGCCTGCTGATTTCAGCGTCAGGCCGGAGACAGAGGCCGTGGCGGCCGCCGTGATATCCTGCGTGCTGTCATCCCAGCCATTGACCGTGCCCGCGACCGCCAGCTGCATGACGGTCTCAGCGACACCCCCAAGACCGGCCTGCGTGTAGAGCGTGTTGTTGACCCGCGCCCAGGATGCCGTGGAGTCCACGCCCAGGGAATACTTAGCGGCTTCCAGCGAGGCGTCACCGATTAATGCCGCTCCGGAGGCGCCGGCGTCGGAGAGTTGTACCAGGATGGTCACGCCGGCCGCCGGGAAGGTGGCCAGAGCGGCAATCTCTCCTGTGCCAATAGCGGGGGTGGAATCATCCAGTGCCGGCTGCCAGGAGTACAGGATGCCCAGTGGGTTGGTCAGCCCAGGATTCAGCCAGGGGTAGCCGATGCCGGCGGCCCCGGAGCCCAGCACGCGCTCTATCTCCACCTGGAAGACATTTAGGGCGTCATCGTCATCTGTGACCTCCGCGCCTTCCGTCAGTTCGACCACCTTGACCCAGGCCAGTTCGAAGTAGATGGCGTGCGCGGAGTCGAACGGGTTGGGGTTGTCCTTGTCGGCAATATCCAACTCCGGGAGCAGGGCCACGGCCACCGTGGAATACTGCTGGGGCGCAGCGGGCAGTGTGAGGGCCTTCTTGCTGCCTGCCGTCACGCTCACAGCCCCAGGAAACGCCTGCGCTATCTTTGCTATGTCACGATCAGCCAGCGGCACGCGGGCCGTCAGGCCCTTTGGAGCAATGGTGATCGCTTCCGTGAAGGGGATGGGGCCAATCTGATCCACCTTGCCCCTGGCGATCACAGACGGCGTGAGGTTGACCGACACATCACCACGCGAGTAGCCCATGTCCACCCAGTCCGTCAATGGGCTGGCAAACGACGGGGCGATCATCAAGCGTGCAGGGCCGATTCGATAGGTGGGCATGGTCAGGCGGCTTTGAGCGCGATCCGGTAGACCGAGCGGGAATAGAATGTTTTGGCGTCATCGTCCTCAGTGGGTACCGAGGGCGGGACGATGCGGCGCAGAGGGTGAGCCACGCCGGCGTAAGTCATTGACGGGCCTTGGCCCTCCAGCAGGGTGAACACTTCGGCGTGTACCGCCTCCGAATAGGCGTCCGGGTTAAAGCCGGCCTTTGGCAAGTAGAAGTCCAGCCGGATATTGAAATCCGCATACCGAACCCGGTCCAGGTGTTCGGAGCGCGTGGCCGTGTTCCGACGCATGACCACTAGGCGGCCAATGGCCGTGCGGGTCAATCCCGGCAAGTCGGCGCCCCGCAGCACCACACGGCCTGAACCTCCCAACAGGGCCTGAACGGCCGCTACATCCAGGAGGGCCTGAATGGCGGCTAGCACTTCGCCGGCGCGGGGTGGTGTGACGGTGGTGAAACTCATGAGCTCAGCTTGACGCTCCAATCCGGCAGTGCCTTCTTGAGCATGGTTTCAAGCAGCTTGTACCCTGGCGTGTCAGGGCCGTCGATCACACCGGAGAGGACGAAGTATCCGTCCTTCTCGTCCAGTTTGATGGCGTAGCTGGTGTTGTTGTAGAGTCGCAGCACGTACTGATTCCCCTGGTGCAGCACTTTGAATAGCGTGTTGCGGTTGAGGCGACCCGTATTGTCAGCCCAGCCTCCCGGGTGGGCGTCCCTTGGCCCCTCCCCCTTGCGGACAGGTGGTTGCGTGCCGTTCTCTCCGTCTGAGGAGCGCAACCAGTTGATTAGCGTTATACCAACCGTGTTGAGCGTCGCGAGAATCGCCTCCTCGGTGTCACCCAGGTAGGTAGCCACCTCCTTGTGGAAGCCGGTGAAGTCCGTCTTGAGGTGTGGTACCAGTAGGCTCACGATACTCTCCCGTCAAAGCTGTCATCTAAGGATCTAATCCGGGTGACATGGCCACTGCGCACCGTGCCGTCCGGGTAGGTCACCGTGAATAGGTCGCCCGGCTTGAGCGTCAACACGGTTTCGGGCTCGGCCAGGTAGCCGCGCCCGTTGGCGTCATCGTCCCGCGCCTCGCCTATTGGCCGGCTGAGACCCTCGCTCATCTCCTGCCAATCGCCATCCCCGCTGTACAGCACCAGGGCGCTGCCGGCGTTCCAAGCCCCGTTGGCGGCTTGAGTGCCACCGGAGTCGCGGGTGATGCTGAATTGGTGCGGGTACTTCACTCACAGATTGTAGAAAGGGGTCCTGGTGTCGAAGTCTACCAGGCGCCGGGTCCATCCATCGGGCCAGTTAGGATCCACGCCCTTCGCGCTCCATTGCTTGGAACGGCCACCGCGTGACTCTCTGACTAGGCCGGGCTCCTTGTCGTAGTGTCTCAGCCGGTGGCTGGTCACTTCGCCAACGGTGCGCCGGAGCGATTCCCGGAGCGCCGCGTCTGCGGCATCCGCGTCAGCCGTGTAGCCTTGCAAGTAGACCTCGCGGCCACTGGCCGTATCGCCCAGGGTGTAGTGACGCAGGACTTCCTCTTCCACAAGCGCCGCGACATTGGCCAACTCCGCATGGGCTCTTATAGAGGCGTGCAGGAGGGCCTTGTCATCAGCGTCGGTACTGTCGAAGTAGGTAGCCACGGGCCTTTACTCCGTGGAGGCCGCGTCAGCCTTCGCCTTGCCCTTCGTCTTAGCCTTGGCCGGTGCCTTGGGTGCCGTAGGCATAGGCCGGGCATCCTCGTACAGGTCGGATTCGGTTTCGATGAGGCCGTAGAACATCTTGCGGGTCACGCCACAGGTGACACCGGTCTGCTTGTTCTTGACCAGGTAGGCTTGGGTATCAGGCATGGCTCTCGACAAAGGTCTTTTCAGGGTGGGCGGTTAACCAGGGGCGGCGGCGCATGGACTACACTGCCGCCCCTCTAATGGTCAACCGGGAGAAGTCACTTAGGCCACGATGGCGCGCAAGTCGCCCAGGGCCTTCGGCTTGACCACTGCCGCTCCGTAGAGCATCAGCCCACGGACGTAGTCCGCGAACTGCTTCTCGTGCCGGCCGCTTTCCATCTTGGTCAACTGGTTGGCGAACGTGATAGCGGCGTTGGTACCATAGACGCAGTGGCGCACGTTGTGCGACCCGTCGTTGGCCACTGTCAGGTTGTTCGACTCGAAAATGTCGAACCCTGCGGCCCGGCCAGCAAAGCCGTTCCGGCTGACGTCATCGCCCAACTGGGAAGCGCGCTGGAACTCCGAAGAATCCTCCAGGAGCGCGATTTCGTTGGGAGACAATACCATCCAGCGGCCTGGCGTCGGCACGTTGTTGAGCGACAGGTTCTTCTTAGCCGACACCAGCGCGTCCCAAATCGTGGAGTTGCTGAGGGTGGCCTTGGCAATCACGTTGCCGGCATCGGCCCCGGTGTACTTGCTAAAAATGAACGTGTCCAGGGTGTCAGCCAGTGCGTAGGCACCTTCTTGCACGTAGGGGCGCATCAACTCAATGTTGGCCTGAGCCTTGCGCACATCGTCAATGGTAATGGCGATGTAGTTCTGCTGATTGATACTCAGCGTGGTCTGCGTGCTGGTCGGGACTTGGAAGCTGATATCAGAGCCTACGTTGTAGGTACTGACAGTGACAGCAGCTGGGCGGTTGATCTTCACGGTGTCCCCGTGATTGGCGATCTCGCCCTCGTAGTCCCGGTTCACAACAGAGAGCGCCACCAGCATCGTATAGAGCTGGAAGTTGATCTCCTGCGACCAAATCGTAGGGACAAAGTTAGTTAGAGCCATCGGAGTGATTCGGGATGGTGGTGGAAGGAATAGATTCTAGATCAAGCCACCATGACAAGAGCACTCAGGAGTCACTTATGACTCGCCCATCGGTCATGGCCTTGTTTACGTCATCCCTGTTGGCCGCGTACTCAGAGGGGGACCAGCTATTGATCTCCGATTCCTTGTAGATGCGACCGGCACCGGATTGGCCCTTGCCGAGTCCGGACGAGCCTTGGCGGCGGTCCTCGATGAACTTCTTGGGCACTCTGCCGGCCAACTCGCGGGCCAGGGCATCCGATAGCGTCTTGCCGCTGGGAACGGGCACAGGCGTCACCCCATCGTCTTGCAGGGCACCACTCACTCTTCCCTTTTCATCGAAAAGCACGCGCTTCTCGAAGTCCGGGTCTAGCAGCATGATGCGTGCGTAGTCCGGATCTACCCCATAGTCGCGGACGAGAATGTTTTGAGACCGTTCGCGCTCTATGGACAGGTGGGTAGACTTGAGTGTAGCCGTGTTCGACTCTTGCTCGGTATCCAGCTTCTTCTGCAAATCGGTCAGCCTGGTGTCGCGGTCAGCGATAGCCTGCTGGTACTTGGCCTCAATCTTGGCGATGTCAGGCTTGTCACCTTCCAGTGACTTTAGCCGTTCGTCGCGCTTGGAGACCTCCTCCTTGTAGCTATCCACTTCCACCGCCAGGGCGTCCAGCTTGGTTTTGCTTTGGGCCGTGGCGGTCGAGTGCCCGGATCGGAAGATGGCTTGATAGACCGCCGGAGCGGTTTCGTGTAGGGCTTTGGCGGCTGCCTCAGCATCCACACCTTCTCCTGCCAGGTCGGCAAACAGTTTTGCGAAGTCCATTGTCAGATCGTCAGAGAACAGGGTTTGCGGTTGCGGTCGCTACACCGAGGCGGCCCCTTTCGGTCGGGCCGGAACCGGAGACAGCAACTTGCGGCGTGCTGATAGCCGAGGGGGTGTATGCGAGCATGGTCTGAGGGAATTGGATAACTCCACCCGGAGGTCAAGGTATATCCCAAGGTGTCGCAAACGCAACACCCCCTGTTACCCGCCCGACAAATCGCGTCAGTGGCCCGTCCGGGGCCGGCCCTTCATTAACTTGGCGTGGTACCACAGCGACTATTCCAATGCGTTCAGCCCCCGTTCTCGCGCTGCTCCTGCTGCTTGCCGCCTGTGAAGGCCCGGTAGGCCCTGCCGGTGAAAACGGCTCCTTGGCCCTAGAGTCTCTCACGCTTAGACTGCCGGTCCCGGCCAGTTGGACAAACAACGGCCCGGTGGAGCAGTGGTCAGCCCCTGCGCCCTTGCTCACGGCCCAGGACATTGAGGCTGGCTTTGTGGTGGCCTACACCGACGCCAAGACGCCCGGAAGCTGGATGCCCCTGCCGCTGGAGTTTGCTCTAGCCACCCTGACCGTAGTCTACGAGCCCGGCCTGGTGACGGTGGTAATCATCAAGGACCAGGATAAGTCGCTGGCCTACCTGTATGAGGGTTACCGGGTGCGGATCGCGGTGGCTAGATAACGCGCGCGCCCAAGTCCTCGCTCACGAACATCACCGCAGCTACAGCTGACGGTAGGCTCTTGCGGTCGAAAGCGCCCCGCTCTGCTTGCAGGCCGCTGTCGCCCTGGAGCCTCACTGGACTCATGCTAGCCACCAGGTTAGCCTCGCCGTTCCAAAACCACACGCCAGCCGGGCCGCCGGTGGCCTCGCGGAAGAACGTGACCTGCGCCTTGTCCTCGTAGCCGGCGCCGCGCCAAGCGATCGCGTAAGGTAGGCCGTCCTCGATGCCGCTTAGGTAGAGGGCCGCGTGAGCGGCCAGCACCGGGTGTCCGTCCAGGCCCTCGGTCTGCGTGTAGGCAAACGGTGCCTCTTTCAGGATCTGCTTGAAGCTGTCCAGCACCGCCGTGTGGATCATAGTCGTATTTGAATGACTTCGGTGAAGGAGCGCCCGTCATACCAGCTGGTGTAACCGGCCCGCTTCATCTCCTGGATGATACGGTCCTGCTGCGCCAAGCTCTTGACATAGACCGTCTTGACATCGCGCAGGTGAAAGCCGCGCTTGATTAGGGTCTCGTTTCGGTAATGGTTCATGACCTTAGCGCCCTCCGGTGTGGAGGCCCTAGACGCCCGGATAGCGTCCGTCTTGTCTACGACGGTGATGTGGTCCATGTAGTCCCCGTTGAAGGACCAGTTTTGCAGGCGACCCAGCACCTTGGAAGGCTTGAAGGTGAGGGCCACCCGACCATAGGCGTTAGTCCTGGTCCCTAGGGCACTGCGCTGGGTAAAGTAGAAGTCAGCCGGCCCGTTGATTAAGTCGGAGTACGGCGAGTTGCCCACTGTGATCGTCACGCCCCGGCGCACGCGCTCGGAGGTCGATGTGACGGCCCCGCCCTGCCGGATCATGCTCACCACGTAGTCATCCGGTTCCATGCCGGTGCCGTGGGTGTACTCTATCCGGTTCATCAGCTTATCAATCCGCTTCGCGTCAAAGTCGAACCGGGAGTACGTGCGCCACCCCCCTTCACCAGGGGCCACGGTTGTCCCTCTCGCCAACTGCGCCAGTTGCGCCGGTGCGGGAACGGGCAGCTTATCCTTGACTATGCCGTAGAGGCGACTGCGCCGCTCGGTCAGGCTGAGGCTTTGGTCGTTGAGTATAGTGGTCGCCTTCAACCAGTCCGCGTTGGTGAATAGGTCATCCCGTACGTCAATGTGCCGGTACAGATAGAGCGCCTCCAGGTATTCCGGACTGGCGGGCGACACATCGAGGCCCAAATCCTCCAGCGCCTTCCTGGCCAACCGGATCTGCTGCTCACTGACTTCGCCCGGCATGACCACTTCAACCATGCCCCGCATAGCGCGGACCGGATCCGTAGCGTTCACCACGCGCACGGTGACGCCGTTCTTGACTCCCTTGGTGTAGGAAGTGTTGCCCAATGCATTTCGGTTATCGTTGGTCAACAGGGTCATCTTGGCGTGCCCGACCTCTCCCTGACTGTAATCCGCAATGTGCGCATCCCAGCCGGTGTGGGCAGAGGACTTCCACCCGGCCGAGCCCTTGGGTACGGGGGTGTTGGAGACCACGGTGAGCGGCCGGGAGAGGTCCTGCAGTGGTAGAGGCTCCACGGCCTGCATGGCCTTGATAGTGGCCTGGTAGACATTGCCCCAGTGGCGGGCCTCTAGTGTGCTGATTTTTCCTGCCGCCCGCAGGGTCTCCAGCGCATTCATGGCGTCCTTGGCTGCGGCCACCGTGCCGGCGTTGTACTTCCCGTCAGTGGCGTGGTAGGCCACGTTTTTGACCAGCGTCTTGATGGTCTCCACATGGTTATTCACCTCAATCTGTAGCGGGGATACTGCCCCTTGAGCAGGCGCGCCCAGTGCCTCAGCGATTTTGCGGTATCCGTCCTCTCGCACCTTCAGCTGCATGACGGTTTCCGTGGACCCGTCTGCTGCCTTGCGGGTGAACACGAGGATCTGATTGTCCTCAATGTCCCCCTCATCGACCAGTAGACTACGGCCGTGCATCTGCTTCTCCCGTACCTCTTGGGCCAGCTGGGCCGTGAATACGTCATCCACCTCCCCGGCCGCCTGCTTGAGCGGGGCCAGGTTGCCGTCCTCCAGCCAGCGCCGGAGATAGGCAAACCGCTCCGTCATGATCGGCTTAAGCTCATCGGGTAGTGCGGCCATGACCATTTTCTCCCTGCGTAGCAAGGTGACCACCTGTTTGCGGATATCCTTGTCAGAGACTGCTGCTGTGCGGCCGTCCTTGGCGAATGCCCAGGCCGCACCCCGGTTGGGCTGGATGGTCGAGTGAAGGCCCCGCATGGAATCCAACTCTGTCACCTCGCCGGCGAACTCCTGCGCCGCCTTGAGGGCACCTTGCGCCCGATAGCGGAGGGCACCGCCGTTGTCCACGCGCCAGGTGCGCGGAATCTGCCCGTCCATCGTCACTAGGATATTGTCCAGGTCCAGGCCGATTACGTCCCAGTTGCCCAGCAGGGCATCTGTCGCGTAGTGCTGGCGCAGCTGACGGCGGGCGTAGCTGATGCCCTTGGGGGTGCCGGTCTGTAGGTACTGCCGGAGCGTGACGCTGTCCTCCAGGAATTCAGCCACCTTGTAGGTGGTGCCGCCTGCCTCATACAGTTTGAAGGCCGGCACCCGGACGCCCAGACTCCGGTAGAGCGCGTCCACCAGGGCCTCTTCCCGCAGGTGGGCCTCGCTGGCGCCCGTCTTGACCACGTAGTGTCTGCCGGTCCGGGGATCGACGTGCTTGCGGGCTCCGGTTGAGCCGCCCAGGGCGCCCACATCCTTCAGTTGAGCGAAGTCCGCGGGCCACGCCTCATCTGCCTGAGCCAGGGCCTCCGTAGCCAGGGCTGATGCAGCCTGTGCGGCCGCCTCCTTGATCTTGGTCAGGGACAGTGGTTGGCCGTAGCCCGATAACGGAAAAGCCTGAACGGCCGCCAGGGCGCGTTGAGCAGCTTGTAACTCCTTCTTGCCGTAGGCCACCAGGTCAGAAGCGCCGGTATAGTCGGTTTCGTGGGCAGTGATGAAGGTCTTGAGCCCTGTCACGCCCTTGCCGCTGGGCAAGGCGAAGGTCGGCAGCTTGAGCAGGGGCGGTGGCGCCGGCCGCGCGGTGGCCCAGGTGGACGGCGGCCGGAGAGCCACGCTCGGGAAGCACAGACAGTACGGGTGCGGCATAGGGGGAAACATTTCCACTGGAAACAACCCCGTGCCCAGGCCGAACCAATCCCCGTAGGCGTAAAAATCGCACCGGTCCGGAGTGGAGGGCAGGCCCTTGTGACGCCCGGAGAGCGTCCACTGGAGCCCGCCCACCAGCGGGCTGCGCGCGGCCGCCAGGATATCGGCCTCAAAGAGCGCATTGTTCACCTCATTGATCCCCAGGCGGCGGGCATCCGTGAGGATCTTGCGGGTGCGGCCCAGTAAATCCTCGTTTGCCGTCAGGGACTTGAAGAGCGCTTTGTCCGTGTCGGACAGGTTGCGCCTCATGCCGCCCCGGATCCCCATGCGGTCCAGCAGCATCTGCGCCTGCGGGTCCTGCGTGTGCTGGGCCATGAGGGAGGCCATCGCACGAACAACGTCTTTGGCGTCCGCTCCCGTAGCGACGCCGGTAGCCAACACGGCGTCAAAGTTGCCGGCTGCGCCCTGGATGTTGCGACGAATGAGCGCCTGGAAGCGTGCGGCGTGCCCAGTGGCCCCTTGCCCCATTGCGAGACTCTGCCGGCGGGCCAGGTACTCGACGGCCAGATGAGGTACGTCCGTGAAGCTGGCCTGCGTGGCCACGCCTGCGGCCTTCGCGGTCAGAGCCACGGCCTGCTGGTGACCCTGTACCATCGCGTGCGCCGCTTGTAGCTGGAGCGACTGAACAATCTTGCTCACATCAATCCCCAGGGCCGTCATCCGGTCCATAATGGAGGCAGACAGGGCAGCGGCGCGCTCGGCCGTCAAGCGCCCCTCAGCCACCTCTTTGATCATGGCTGCCAACGCGCGGGCGTAGGTGACTTCGATCTGCTTGACTACCTGGGAATTCAGGGCCGGCAGAGTGGCCCGTACCTCTGCGATAGATTGCAGGTACGTGCCCTGGAGCGTGGGCATCTTAGAACCCGCCGGTCAAGGCCCCCATAGCATCCTCTTCCTGCGCCAGCTGGGCCATGAAGCGATCCACAGCCTGCTCCACCTCGGCATCGTCGTACTTGACGCCTTGGTAGTCCAGCCACATTTTGAGGGTAGCGCGGGTGGCCACCGTGCCGACAGGGAGCGTGCGCGGGCCAAAGATGCGTTCGACCAGTTTGTCTACCATCGAGGCGACAGATATGTACTGGAAGTCCGGGTCGCGGCTGATGATGGCCTGGCCCCACAGGTCGCGGCGCTTGGGGAATACTGCCTGCTCAAACCGCTTTACGGACTGGTTCTCTGCCTCGGTCAGTGCGGTGATGACCAGTTCCAGGAAAGCTTCCAGGCCGGCGCGACGATCCTGGTCTACCTCGGTGGCAGTCTTCTGCGATCCCGCGTCCGCGTACTCCCGGAACGTGGTGACCATGAAGTCCTTGACCTTGGCATCCAATACTTCCGTGGCCAGGCGTGCGTGCTCCACCGGTGGAACAATGAAGTAGTGCGTCGTGCTGTTGTCCGGATCATGCCGCATCAGCTTGAACCCGAGCCCCAGGTTCTTCTCCACCTCCTGGTAGAAGGTGGTGGTGCCGACGATGGCCAGGCGGGCAATGAGGCCCTGTCGCAGAGAGGCGTCCCGCTCGGACTCCTGGTTGAAGATGCTGTTCTGCCGCCGTGCGGCTTGGTAGGCGAGGTAGCGCCGGAAGGGGAGGTCTACCCGGAAGATCGGCAGCATGCGCTGGGCGCCATCGGCCGAGTCGAAGTAATCGTAGATACCGGACTCTTCCACCAGCTGGGTGACGCGCTTTTTGCCGCCCTTGGTGACCGTCACTTCGTAGACGTCCCAGCCCATTTCGTGGTAGTGCGTGTACCGGTCGCGCGGCTTGGCTTCATCCCGTAGGTTTTCCCGGGTGTCCACCTGATGCTTGACCATGCACTCCACCATGCGGCTGCCCTCATAGCGCCAGTTGGTCACCGACAGAGGGTCTATTAGGCGGTAGTGGGGCTCTGTCAGCACCTCTCCGTCTGCGTCCCACTCCACGCCTTCTACCAGGACGAACATCCGGTTGAAGCGGATGAGGTCGGTGACGAACTGCTGCCAAAACGGCTCGTAGTTGGTGCCTTCCCCGTCCGTGTTCGCCATGAGCTTACCAGCAGGCGTTTCCGGGTCATCAGCGAATCCTAATCCATCAGGTGCCTGGTTGCCGTCCTCTACGTCCTCCTGGAAGAGCCTTGTGACGTTGCGGTCCGCTGCGGAGATTAGCCCCCCGAACGTGTCGAAGATGTAGGCCATGTGGTAGGGCTGGGAGCAGTTGGCGATCCGCTCCTCGTACTCCTTGTCATGCTCGGCCTGCGACCGCTGGATGAGGTACCGATTGATGCGCCCAGGCTCCAGCATCTTGCCGGTGTAGTGGTCATCCACGTACTCCCACTTCGGCGCCATGCTGTTGTATTCAGGATGCTCCTGTAGCACCCAGGCGTTGGCGTCCTTGCCTGCGCCACTGTTGCCGCCGGCGGCCTCTACAACCTGTGTCTGATGCGAGTTCTCGAAGAACTGGTCTGCTTTGCGGTTGGCCATTGACACGGGGTGACACCTAGAACGGTGTCATGCTAGTGGTAGACTCGGCGCTCTCGACGGCCAGAATCTCGGAGATTATGTACCGCTCTGCGTCCATGAGGTGATAGTCGTGCTTGTCCTCAATCGCGTCCGTGGGCTGATCCTCGTCGTTCAGTACGCGGGAATAGGAACGCTTTTCGTCAAGATAATGACTTAGGGTGTTGAAAACCTTGATGCGCCGGGCCTTGTGAGCGGCCCACACGCGGTCTAGGCCCACTTCTACCTCGGTGATGCGGGGACGCTCAATGCCCAAACCGCTTTCTCCGAACTCCCGGCGCCACTGTATCTCAGACGGTGCCCCTCCCACGGTGCGCGGCCTACGGGGCTCCCCCTTGAGCATGGCGATAGTGTGCTGCTCCACGCTACGATGCTCCTGCGGGTAGTATTCCCGGTAGGCGAACAGTTCGCCGCCCGGCTCCCAGGCGTAGAAGATGCAGGCCAGGTTGACACCTCCGAAGTCAATGCCGATGTACCGGGGCCAGTCCTCCGGTATCTTGAACGGCGTCACCACATCGTTATCGTCGAACGAGTCGTAGATAAGGCCCGCCGGCCGGGTGAATATGGCCCGGTAGAACAGGTCAAACTTCCAGCGCGGGAGCGTGCGCTGGGCCCGATCCCATACCTCCCGGCTGAAGGTGGGGTTCATGATGGACTCGAAGCGCACCAGGTCTATGTCCGGGTCTCCCCTGACACCTGGATCGTGCAGTACCGTCTTGAGCCAGCCCAGGTTGTAGGGAGTGGTCGTGATTAGCTGGCGGCCGTTGTGGATAGAGAGGCGGCGCTGAATAGCCTCGTATGAGGCGATTTTGAACGCCTTCTGCCCTGCCTCATCCATCCATACCGCCTTGATGGTGGCGCTCTCCAGGCTGTCCGGGTTCTTGGCGTGCCCAAACAGGACGCGGGTGGGCTCGTCAGCCTGGTCGAGGAAGCGGTTCCCCCACACTCGGCTGTGGTTCCGCGGGTTCATGATGAAGGCGCGGGCACCGCCCCGGTACAGCTTGCCCAGCTTCAACTCCCGCTCGAACAGACGTTCGAACTCCGGCGTAGCGCGCTTGGCCATGAGGTCAAAGGACGGACAGGCCACCAGGTAATCCCCTGGCCCCTTGCGCTGCATCTCTCGGAAGAGCCACAGAGGGCCAATCGTGGTCTTTCCTCCCTGCGTGCCGGCCAACACCAGGACGGTTCGTTTAGTGGCCTCCAGCGAACGGATCTGTCCAGGGTGCAGCGAGAAGTTTATCTCGCGCGTCCGGGCTGACCGGCGGGTGTAGCTGATAAGGCTCACGGGTCACCGTTTGCTGTAAAGCGCGTCGAACTGCTTCATTCCCGCCAGTATGGCGACTGAGGCCACGGTGCCCACGACGGCACCTTGCCACCCCGCCAGGAAGTAGCCGCCTACAGGGGCCGCGAAGAATGCAACGAGGCTGACCCGGCCCATCCAGTGGAGCATCCGTATCCAGCGCAGGCGAATCCTCTCCCTGCCGGCATCTTGCCGGTTGCGCCGGCGGTGCTTCTTGGGATTAGCCCAGGTCAAAGCGCCGCCCACAGGTAGTAGACCCCGTAGAAGCCGGCCACCAGGAGTGTCCTGAGTACCCAGTGGTTCATTACGTGGAAATGCACCCAGCGGGCAATGGCGTCCCAGCGATCCCACGGGCCTTCTACGGTAGGCACCTGGTCAAGGAAGCTGCCCTTCCACCAGTAGTAGATCATGGCGTCACGCACCAGCCAGCGCGTACTGAGGTGCAGGACAAGCACGAACACCGCAAAGATGCGGGGGTCGCCGCCCAGCTGGCCGTACAGGACCGCGTGCAGTAGGGTCAGTACCAGGTAGTTGATCCCGGTGAACACTCCGTTCGCCTTGTGCCATTGCTTTGAGTTGGCCGCTCCCTTGGCCGGGTCGCGCTGCCGGGCCAGTTGATTGTCGCGGATAACGGCCGCCTCTCGCTGGGCCTCAAAGACACCGTAGGCCACCACGTTGTATAGCAGGATGGCGACAGGGGTGAGTAGCAGGAATAGGGTAGCAGTCACGCGGCTTCCTCGGGCTCAGTGGTCAGGATATTGATGCCAATAGTGGACTGGTCGGTGATGACTTGCTCATAGCGCTCCACGTAGCCCCGGTCGCGCCCTTGGGTCTTGAGATAGAAGATGATTGCCGTCATGTTGCCGGTGCGGATCTTCTCTTGCAGCTTGCCCTCCGCGAAGTCCACCTGGCGGATGCGCTCTTCGTCGATCAGGCCCTGCGCGTCTGCATACTTGTTGATGAGGTTGTGGACATGGCGATGGGAGCAGGCAAGTCGCGCGGCCAGGACACTGATGAAGCCGCCACTGCCCTTGATCGCGTCCAGGACCATCTTCTTGTTGTAGCGGGCCGGCTTCCCCTTGCCCTGGTTCTTGGGCTTCGGGGCAGGCTTGAGGTCTCTTTTGGTCATGACGGGTGGCCCTTTTATACCGAATGAAGTTAATGCAGCAACACAGGGTGTTGTTTTCTACTCAGACCTTCTCAGGAACCCAGGCCTTGGAATACTTGTGCTCTCGGATGTTGAGCGCGTCTCCAGGGCGGTGCTTATTCCGCGGGTCTTTCTTCCAGCGGGCAAACCGGCGCTCTCGGAAGTCTCCTGGCCAGCCGTTGTACGTCGATAGTCCCATAGTCATGTCCTCCCTATAGTCGGTGGTAGAATAAGGCCGCCGACTGCCTTCTGTGTGGCAGGGCCAATCTCCTCGACCTCCAGCGCGTATATGGTCAGGTTGCCGGCGATGGACACTACGTGTGATCTAATGGCCCGAAAGCGCACGATAACCCGCTTCCATCCATAGCGCCCGTCCTCGGTGCTGTTGTTGATCTCTTCCACCCAGCCCGTCATGGTCATGGCGCCAGGCTGGTCCTTGGTGCGATACCGCAACTCGTAGATGTAGTTCTCTGACACGGGGAAGCGGGCTGATACGGGCGGGCCGATCGGTTGTCCGTAGGGATTCATTTGAACGCCTTGAATACGTGGGTAGTGTTGAGCTTCGAGTTGTGGCCCACGGGTGCGAACCCCAGTGTTTCGTACAGGTGGAGCGAGTTGGGGTTGGCGTGGGCATCCATTGCTCGGCACCCCATGCCGGCGGCCAGGTCCATACACTCCGCGACCATGAGTCGCGCGAGGCCCTGGCGACGGTGGTCCACGTGTACGAACAGGCTCCTACTGCGTGCTATCCGCTGCTTCCCTACTACTGCGATACAGCAGAAGCCCCGGCGCTCTTTTTCTACATACCAGTAGCACGGCCCCTTGGTGGGCGTGAGGATCAATCCCTCCGGGCGCCAATCCCGCGCCAACTGGAGGATGAATTCGTGAGTGACTTCGCGTAGCATCATGACAACACGATCTTTTCCAGGCGGCAGACCAGCAACTCCACCGCATCCTCTACCAGGGCACCCTCCACCTCGCCCCTGGCGACGGTGCTGGCGACGGTCTCCAGGTCCGCGACCACCAGGTGCAGCAACTCATGCGTGACGAAGGCTCTCAATTTGGCGGCATTAGTGACGAAGGTCACATGGACGGTCATGTGAGCCTCGCGGTGCGGCGCGTCGTAGTCCACGCTGGCGGCCGTGTGAATCTCAAGGGCTATGTCCGGAGCTTCTTCCGTGCTGATGCTCACGCGCACAAACCACTCCTGAAGGCCCAGCTGGCTCATGATAGTGGGAAGGTGGCGGTCAATCCATCGCTTGATAGCGGCTTCAGTCATCCTCCCACCTCCGCATTTCCTTGGATACCTTGGCGGCCCGTAAAGGCAGGATCACGCGCTTGTAGTTGCCCCCAATGATCTGCTTGAACACGTACAGGAGCGGATAGCCCCCGTAGGTGTCCTTCGAGACACCCTTCCGGAGGTTGTTGCGGCGAATGGAGCGGCACGTTTGCACGCGCTTGGCGGCCAGGGCACGCAGTGCCGGGTCGGGGATGTTGTCCTTGATCCAGGAGATCATGGCGCGCCAGGAGACCCCGTACTGGGCAAACACGACGTTGCGATCTATGTCATTCCAGTACCGGTCTTGCACCTCCATTTCGGGGAATACGCTTAGGATGCGGTCGTAGAAGGCCGGGTCTAGCGTGCGCAGGCGGCCCAGGTTTTTGGCGGTTTCCGCGTGCAGGGGGGTGGACACGCGCAGGGCCTCGCCATTCCACAACTGGGCGTCATAGATGGGGCAGTAGGGTATGTCCTCGTCGTGGATGAAGCGGAAGACGTCTACTTCCTCCCAGTCATAGATGGGCTTGACCATCTTGACCCTGCCGACCTCTGTGGCGTTGATGTAGTTGTCATCCAGCTTGTTGAGGCAGGAGAACCGGCGGGTGAGGCTCTCCGAGGCCCGGGTGCCGTTGAAGACAGCCACGCGGCCGGCCATGTCCCGGGTGGCGAAGTCATCCATGCTGTACTGGTCAAACACGCGGCCAGTCGGTTCCGTGATAGCCCAGGCCGGCTTGTCTCTTACGTGCGGGCGGGCGGGATCCCACTGGACGTACTCATACTTGCGCCCCAGGATGAACTTCTCGGACATGAGCGGCACGGCGTACCAGCGCAGCGCGTAGCGCTCCGGCTGGTCGAAGTAGAACCGCACGGTGTTGACTACTACATCAGAGATCAATTCCTCGTCCCGGAAGACTACCTCCAGCGGTTGGTCTTGCAGGCCGGCCGCGTCCATCGCCTGGCGCACCAGGTGCAGGACCACGATGGAGTCCTTGCCCCCGGAGAAGGCCACGCACCAGCTGTCGAAGCTGGCCATGACGTAGCGGATGCGCTGGCGGGCCTCCGTCAACACATCGGAGTCAATGAAACGCCTGTGGATCGGCATGGTCCTGTAGGAAGGTGAGTAGACGTTCCGCGATGGTGTCGCCGGCTATGTTGGCGTCATCAGTGCGGAGCCACGTGAGGAAAGACATGAAGGCGTCTTTCTGCTCCCGTGTGTCAAAGACCACGGTGTAGACAATGGAGGGCGTGAATTCGTAGCCGGCCGCGTCACCGCCGCCTGCTGTCTGCTCTTCCTCGTAGGCGTCCCCCAGGGCCGACTCCATTTCAAGCATCAACTCGTCCAGGTCATCCCCCGTGTAGCCTGTGCCCGCTAGGGTGTCCTGTTCGGCAAACTCCAAGAGCAACTTAGTGAGCGCGCTGCGGTCGTAGTCCGCGAGGTCACTCAGCCGGTTGTCCACGGCCAGGATCTTGGCGGCCTGCTGGTCATCAACGTCCAGGTACTCGACTGGGATCGTGTCGGCGCCCAGGGCGAGGGCGGCCTGATACCGGTGGTTGCCGGCAATGATGTACCCGGTGGACTCCTGTATCAACAGCCGGCCGAAGAAGCCGTGGTGGTTGATAGAGTCTGTGATCGCTCCCACATCCCCCTGGCGGGGGTTCTTGGGGTGCGGCCGGATTTCAGCGAGTGCGACGGTATCCGTGCGCGAAGGAATTACGTTCAATGAGGTGCCCTTGCGTGTTAACCAATTAACACACTAAGTTACCCCCGCGACGCTGACAGAGTCAACTAGGCTTTTCTGTCCAGGGTCACATTCACGTTCGCGGCCTGTGCCAAGGGTACTTGCTAGGTCTATGGCCATCTTGATTCGGTCTCCTACCATATCAGATAACCTCTAATGGTTGTTCCTCCAACGTCAAAGTAAACTAGTTAACAGTAGGCGCGCAAAAGATGCCTGGTGAACTTCACAATAGAACATCCCCGGCCGTGATGGACATGGCCCTGCGTGTGCGACGGCTCCGGTTCGCGGGCGTGCAGCACCGCGACGTAGCGGCACACTGCGGACTCTCGCCTGCCCAGTTGTCCCAACTGCTCAATGGACACCGCACAGTGGTCGGCCGACTGGGCGTGGTGCGCCAGGCCGTGGAGGCGCTAGAGGTTCAGACCAGTGTCCTGGTGACGGAAGGTGACACGCTGTGATGCAATACTGCAACTTTGTTGCACACAGAGGTCGTGTTGTGACTCGCTGAGTTGCTGTTCACCGTGCGGTAACGTACATTGTTGGCACACAAACAGAAGGCCCCGGCAGTGGGATAACTACCGGGGCCAGGCGTGATGCGCGAAATAGGGTGTGACTTCGACGCGGTTCAATATAGCGCCGGCCGCCTGATAAGCGCAAAACGCCTTCAATCAACCTAAGGAGGTGTGACGATGAAGCGCGAAGAGCAGATAAAACACGCACAGGACTACCGGGCGACTACGCTCCAGTCCTTGCGAGGCGCTGTGCTGACAGCGCAGGACCTGGCTGAGAAACTGGCAATGCCTTTGGGTACCGTGTCCAGCCTACTGAGTAGGGAGGCACTGAGCCGTGACGATGACGGCATGGTGGTCATTGACGAGCGGGCTGAGGAGGTACTGGCCACAGTCAGGAGCCCGATGCGCGTCCACCGCGCGGCAAGTACCAGGGCAGAACGGGTTGATGCATCCTCGCTGGCCGCTGTAGTGGCGAACGTCCGAGCAAGCCTGCTGGACACGGCCAGGGCGCTAGAGGCGCTCCAGCGGCGCGCTGAGGCTTTGGCGGCCCTCGCGCAGAACCTCAAGGAGGTGGAGCGTGGCGCGTAAAGCCAGCCTGTTCCGTTTTGCCCTGCGGGCAACGGCGCGCTTTCTCGCCGCAATGGCGGCTTGGCAGGGGGTGGGTCTGACTCTAAGGGCTGATCCCTGTGGCTGTCACACCTCCATTGTGCGTGCGCCACGCTGCGCCGTCCGCGAATTGTCAACCCTTTAAACCGAACCATTATGGGAACCGAATCTAAACTAAACCTGGCCCAGCGGATGCTACTTATAGCCGCTGGGGCCGACCCCTTGACGAAAGACGTCGAGGTGGGCTTTGGAAACAACAAGCACAAGGGCATCAGCTACGCGATGGTGGTGAACACCGTCCGCAACCTGTGCGCCGAGCATGGTGTGTTGGTGATCGCCACGGTGGCCGACTTCCATGAGCAGGAGGTGACGTACAACAGTGGTGGCACGGCCTACAAACTGACCGTGCGGATGGAGACCAGCTTCATCAATGCCGAGAACATGGAAGAACGCCTGACTATCGTGACGATTGGCCAGGGCGTGGATTCAGGGGACAAGGCCAGTGGCAAAGCCATGACCTACGCACGGAAGCACGCTCTGAGCGCGGCTTTCATGCTGGCTACCGGAGACCAGGAAGAGGAGCAGGTAGAGCCCTACCGGCGGGAAGCTCATGGCTCCGTGCGAAATGCCGGCACCGGCAAGAGCAAGCGCCAGCAGGACAAGAAGCGGTCCCAGGGCGACGGGCAGAAGGGTGCGCCGCCGCCTTTGCCTACCGAGCGGGACATGGAGGAAGCGCGCGGGCGACTGGGCGCTATCTACGGCCCTTGGGCTGTGACTGAGGCGGGCCAGGGTAGCTTTGAAGAGGCGGTGGTCAAGGGTGGCCCTAAGACACCGGCTGACTACGAATGGTGCCTCAAGGCGCTGACCATGCTGACCAAGGCGTTCTCGCCCACGGACGTAAGCGCGGTATTCCGCGCCCTGGACGAGGGCACTGACCTCCAATTGGACAGCCCGGCCGCCATCACTAAGTCCGTGAACAAGGTTACCGGGGGCGCCCCGGTGGAGGCCTGACGATGAAAGTGCGCTATCAGGTAGGCAACCCAGCGGACTTCGTGGAACGGTGGGTAGACCTAGGGCGGGTCGTAGAGGCCACGTACATAGAGGCCAGTCACGTACCGGCCAATTTGACACTGGTGTTCGACTATGGCGGCCCCCGCAAGGTACTTTCCGGGATGATAGCCCAGCGTGTCTATGCGCTACTGTCTGAAGGAGCCCTGGAGGTATGAGCCGTAACCTGGAGCATCTTGAGCAGGTGGCGCTGATCGCGTGGTGCCGTGGCAGTGCGGGCACGTACCCTGAACTGACTAGGGCCATCTTTGCGATCCCCAACGGTGGGCACCGTGGCATCAAGGCGGCCAGGAGTATGAAGGCCGAGGGGCAACGGGCAGGGGTGAGTGATCTCTTCCTGCCCGTTGCGCGCGGTCGTTACCACGGGCTATTCCTGGAGCTCAAGGCGCCCGGTACGGAGTTGAGGTTCACCAGCGGGGCCGTGGAAAAGAAGGCTGCAGGACGCTTGTCAAAGGAGCAGAAGGAGTGGCTGGAGATTGTTAGGCAGGAGGGTTATGCCGGAGTGGCTGCGTGGGGATGCGAAGCTGGTATCCGGTGTCTGCAGGACTACATGAAAGGTGCTGACTTGCCGAACGCATATCCGGCAATTAACATTAGGCGTTGCCGGAACGACCGGAGGCGTTGAATGATGGACACAGGGTGTGACATGATTGTGAGAGTGAAGAAGCGTGCCCGCTACGTGGTAGTGGACGCGCAAGCGATTGAAGATGACCGACTGAGTTGGAAGGCGCGTGGGCTACTGGTCTACTTGCTCTCCAGGCCGGCAGATTGGGAGGTGCGAATACGCCAACTGATGAGCCAGGCCCCGGACGGCCGCGATGCCGTGCGGAGCGGGCTGGACGAGTTGGAGAGAGCTGGCTACTTCCGGCGGGTGGAGGGGGCCGCCGAAGTGTGGGAAGAGCCACAGGGATGGGCCACAAGTGGTCGGAAAACCCGACCGGCGCGCCAAGGGGGTGGTCGGAAAATCCAACCGGTTAGCCGGTCGGAAAACCCGACACTACTTATTACTGATTCTCTACCTAATACTAGTAAGCCAGTAAGCTACCCCTTAGAACCTGAGAGCCCCGAACCTCCCGAGGCTGGCAAGCTGACTATCCGGCGGCGACGGGGGCAGTTTTGGAGTGACAGGGACGAGCAGAATTGCGGCCCACAGATCCGGGCCATGCTGGAGACATGGGGCAAGGTGCCGGACTACGGGATGATCAGCAAGGCGTGGCACCAGGCATTCAGCCGGCGGTGTGGCAGCCTAATCTTTGACGCCCTACTGCCCCACATGACCGGCGCCTACAGCTGGGACGAAGTGATAGCGGCTGTGGCCGTGGCCGGTATGGCGGGACTAAGCCCGCGCCCCGAGTCCGTAGTGGGGGTGATGGACCAGTGGCGCCGGCCCAAGGCGGTGAGCGCCAGCGGCCTGGCGGGGCACGAAGGGATGACACTGAATGCGGCCGGGTTGGACAGCCCTGCGCCGTGGATGCTTGACTACGGGATGGTTGAGCAACTACTGGAGACCGATGCCAACAAGACGTCCGATTTCAGACGCGTGAATACAACTAGGGGTGACCGATGGGTACTTACAGAAACACCAAGAGAGAGCCACGCCCGATGGGCAGCGTTCTGCGGCGAGACAGCAGCGTGAAGCAGGCCCGCACTATGCTTGACCCGCAGGCCATGGAAGCACTGGAGCGGGAGCAGCGCAAGCGGCTGAGACAAGCTATCCGGGACGGCAAGCTGCACCCCGACTTGCTGATTAACCGCCACCAGGCCGAGAACTGGCGCGGCCGCTACGGGGCCAGCTTTGTAGAGGGCCTGACAATCGTCAGCGTGACCGTGGATCAGTACCGAGCCATGCACCCACACTGGGAGCCACCCACGGGCGTCAATGGCGTCATGCAGGCACTGAGGCTGCATGACGAGTTTTGGATCGAGTGGGGCGGTGACTTGGCCATAGCACGAAAGACTGACAGAGAGCGTTACCCATGAGCCAGGAAGAGTTGGTTGAGCAACTGGAAGACCGCTTGGTGCGGCGACTGCGCGTCGAGATGGCGGCCGTGAGTTTGGGCGATGACCGCCTGCTGGGAGAGGACGATGCGGCCATGCTGCTGGGAGTGCATCCCAAGACGCTGGCCGCCATGCGCCTCGCTGGAGAGGTGGCGGCCGGCTACATCGGCCGGTCCCCCCGCTATTCACTGGGCGTGATACGGCGCCTGTACCGAGACCTAAGTACGAGGAAACGACCATGATGGAGGCACTCAAGCTGTTTGGTGTCCTGGTATTCGGCCTGGCGCTCTGCGCCGTGCTGCTGATGCTGGGTGGGTTTTTTACGCTGTGCTGGCTGGGGTTCGGAGACCAGCCCGATGACACACTGGCTGAGTCCAGCGGGAGGGAAGATCATGGATGACCCCAAGGGACCGCGCGACGAAGCCATGAAGGCGGCCGCGTACGCAGCAGCCTTCCAGGCCGGGCATGACGCGGGACGCCGAGTGGGCCATGCGGCCGGCTATGCGGCCGGCTGGAACGAGAACGAAAGGTGCCGATCTGACGGCACCAGCCGGCCGCCACACGTACCGTCCACAGAGCGCATCGAGGCCCTTGAGCGGTTCGTCGAGTTTGCGAGGCAGTACGAGACAGGATGCGCGTTTGGGGAAGGCCCTAGCTGTTCCTGCTATTGGTGCTCTGCATTGAGAGAACTAGGAGGAATGGAATGAGCGACGAACCCATCGAAGCAGGTGCCCAGCTGGCGAAACTCGTATATGGTCAACCGTTGTTGATCTTCCGAGCCCTGGGCGTGGAGGCCACGGCCGCGCGCGCCGAGATCATGCACTCTGTCCTGACCGCCATGCGGGAAAACGCTTGCAAGCAAGGCGCGCTGGCCGAGCGTGCGCGAATCGTGGAGTGGCTACGTGACCAAGGTGATACCTGTACCCGCTGGGCTAAGGAGGACGGGCTGGACATTGTCCTGTTCAGTGCTGCTGGATCTATCCGCAACGGCGAGCACTCGCAAGGAGCGTGACCGGGGTTTATACTTGGCGGGTCCAATAAGGGTGAGACGAAGCGCGGATGACGTTCCAGTAACACCCGGCGTCACTGCTGACTTGCTAATGCGCTGTGCGCCACCGTACATTAACACTACGTGTTGGAGAACAAACGGGGTGTGATAATGAACTACGGGATGCACACAGTGGGATACGACGCCTGGAAGCAGACCGCTTCCAGCGAGAACCGCATCGAACTGGTGAAGGCGTGCCTAGAGTGCGGCCTGAACGAAATAACAGACACTGCCCTTGACCATATGCCGGTGGGCGCTGCTTGTCCGGTGGATGGCTGCGAGGGCACCATTGAAGAAGTAGACCTAGAGGAAATCAAATGGAGGCCATAGCCCCCGTCGTTGATGAATGGACCCCAAAGCGCACGTTGAAGCTTCGGACGGCCCTGGGCGTGACCCAGGCCGAGTTGGCCGACTGTATCGGCCTGAGCGGCCGGCATAGCACCGTGTCCGCATGGGAACGGGGCCTGTCCCAGCCGATGGCCCTGGTGGAGCGACAACTGCGCCGCATGGAGACCCTGGTCAAGGATAACCTGAGCATCCGGGTAGCCAAGTTGTCAGAGGGTGACTACCAGTACGAGATCCTGAAGCCCGGTACCGTGGCGCCACTGGGGGCCGGCCGGGCTCCGGATGCATCAACGGCCGTGAAGCAGGGCGGGGAAGTCTTGACCGCGCTGCGACTGGAGCGCGTGTTGAGTGTTTTGTAAACCGTGAAAGGAGGGTGTGATGATCAGAGATATGGAAGTAGGCAACCGGTCCGGGGAGGCCGTGCTGGATGAGTACATGGAACTGAGGGCCATGATAAGCCGCTGCGAAGAGAGGCTGGATGAACTGAAGCCGGCCATTATAGAGGCGGTCATGGACGAGGACAAGGAAGAGTACCGGTACAAGGGTTTCCGTTTCGTGAACCGGACCCGGCGGGCGTGGGAATACACAGATGACGTAGAGGCCATTGAGTTGGATATCGCTGAAAAGCGCAAGGAGCTATCTACTATGAAGCGGTTCCAGGAGGCCCACGGCCTAGCGGTCCAGCAGACAGCGGCCGCCTACCTGGTGATGGAGAAGGATCCGCAGTACCAGGGGCAGGCGGCGTATTGCCCCCAACGTGCAGGTTAGTGCGATGGGTGGCAGCGGATACGGGGCGAGAGCCCACACGACATGATCCGCGTGGGCGCAATGTTCGCGGCTCTTTTGCTGGCGTGGGCCGCAGGATACTGGATGGGGGGACGGGAGAAGCGCGACTGGGACGCATACACAGACAGATTACTGAACGCAAACAGGGCAGGCGATGAACATGAACAGAAAGAACGGGATCGGCGGCTCTGATGCCCCGGTCAGCGCTCTCCCTGGGTGGTAACGAAAACTTAACGAGGCATTGCAATGTTGATCGAACAAGTGGAGGCCCTTATCGGTGGGCCGGATCTCTACACCCACGGATCTTCCTTAGGGGAGATGCTTGTGGAGTACATCAAGCGATCCAAAGGGATGCAGTCCTTTTGGGATAACAAGGAGGCGTCTGGCCCTATGGCCGAACTCGTGCTTCGGCAGAGAGCGGTGTACAGGGAGACTCTGGCTGAGGCAGACGCCCTTCTGCGTTTGGCAGCATGAACCACTTGACCATCAACCTACCGGCCGGGCGAGTCGTTGCCCAGTGTAAACGGTGTCGCCGGGGGATGCGGGATTGGTTTCCCCGGGACGCTCAGGGCCGCAGTTGGTCCGTGGCACTGGTTGAGTTGATCGATGGTCAGTACGTCTGCCAGCAGTGCGTGACGCCGGCCTACCGGTCGCTGGACACAAGCGCCAGGGAGGTCCCTGGGAAGGCCGATATTTTCGGAAAGGGCAAGGCAGGGCGCGCCCGTGGAGGTGCCGCGAGAGCCCCTGTCAGTAAGCAAGGAGCGTGATATGTGGGTGTACTTTGAACGAGGGTTTGTCAGCGTGGTGGAGACACGGCCGGCCAGTCAAAACCTGGTGGTAAGAGGGCGCGTCCTAGAGGACGTACTCAATTTCGCCAACCAGGTGATGGAGCGGCGGCTGGCCGCCAAGCTGATACTGGACACGCCGGATAGGGATTACCAGCACCGGATTATCCTTAGCAGGGAGCAGGTAGCGGGCGCCATGACCAAACTGGTGATGAACTTGCACTACGACAACTTCAAGAACCGAGTGGCTGATTTCGACCGGAGCCGCAACCAGGTGATGCACCGGCTATGGTCGGAGACGCTGGCACTAACGCCCGGCTATTCGCGCTGGGAGGGTTACGAAGATCCAGTGATCGACGAGCCTGACGAAGAACCTGGACCAACCAGGAGACTCCGGGGCGAGATTTGCCCGAATTGCGACGGTGGTGGCCAGGAGCCGGGTATGCTGCTTGATATGCCCTGCACAGTGTGCCACGGGCGGGAGGTGCTGTGGAATGCCGACACATGATACACTGACGCGTCGGGTGGCCGAGATAATGGCTTCGAAGCTTGGAGCATCCAGCGCGATGGCCAAGGACGCTATGCAACACGCCCGCCGGAAGCGCCCTAGCGCGGCGCTGTACTGGGAGGGGTGGTACCACGCGATAGAGGCTGTGGTCGGCCTGGGTGTGGACGCAGTGCGGGACGCGGCCGATGAGGCATGGGACGCGGCGGGCGCCGACTTGTCCAAGATCAAACCACGAAAGAAGCGGGGCAACGGACGCTCCCGCACGGAGAAAGCCTAAAATGGAAGAGAACGGGAAGAACCAGGATGAACTCCAAATCCTGGAGCGGGCCGTAGGGGCCTTGATCCAGGCGTACACCGGCAACCGGGACACGACTGAGTGCGAGAAGACCGTGGCAGTGAGGCTGGAAATCCTGGCCGAGCAACGCTGGCCGTCAGCCATGAGCGCGCGACAAGGGTGCTGGAACTGGCAGAATCCGGTGTGAACCTCTTGATTCAGAGTTAGACGGTGCAGTGGAGCGACACGGTGTGGGCGGGTAAAAACCGCGATTTGCAGCCCGTATGAGGCGGTCAAAAGAGCCGCTGGGAGCGTGCGGGAGTGACAAAAGTTGGAGAGCGGTTGGAGCTCATCCTAGACAACCAAGAAAACAGGAGAGGGTGTGATGGAGGTATTAGACGCAAAGCGCACGATTGATGTGCGCATTGAGGATCGGGACGGGGAAACCTGGGTGGCCATGCGCGATGAGGGCGCGCTGGTTGAGATGCCGGCCTGGCAGTGGATGCTGGAACTGTCTGGACGCATGGCTGGAACATCTAAGCTGACGTTGAGACAGGTGGCGGCCATTAGACGAATGAAGGGACACTTCACCGCAGACCAGCTGGCCGCACGATTCGGCGTAAGCCGGCGAACCATATTCCGGGTACTGGCCCGGGACACTCATTTCCACGTGAAGCCCGATGGTGATGAGGTGGCGCCATGCTGATGCCGAACCCGGAGCCGCAGGAAGCGGCCGCCCTACTGGTCGCACGGCACGGCCTAGACAGCGGAAGCGCGCAGAGGTTGCCCCACCTGCACCTTCGACGCCTCTTGTACGAGGCTGGCCTAGAAACCCCTGTGACGCCTAGTTACGTGGACGCCGTGGTGGAGTGTCTGCCAGGCGCTGGTGACCCCGTCCCAACCCTTACGCGACCGTATGCCCAAGAGCAAAGGAAGCACCTGTACCGCGTCACGATTTGCAAAAGAGTATCCGTGGAGGTCTACCTGAACAGCGATCAACCACTGGATCGATCCGCGATAGAGCGCATGACCCAGTACGTTGAGGTCGATGGCTATGACGATGTAGAGGTAGGAATGACATACCACGAGGTCAAGGGATGAGTACCCACCCCGAAGCAATGGCCCCGACCTCACGCAAGATTATAGACGCCGTTTGCCGCGCATTCGATATCTCCAACGCCCTCATTGTGGGCAAGTGCCGGAAGAGACACCTGGTGGATGCGAGACACGCCGCCGCCTATCTGATCAGGAACCACACCCACCTGTCGCTCAATTCCATTGGCCGGGTACTGGGAGGGAGGCATCACGCGATGATCATTAGCGGCCTGCGGGAGGCCGACAGGCTGATGGACACAGACCCCGAGTTTTTGGACATGGTGAGGCAGGCGCGGCAGTACATGATCCAGCCAGGGTCGCTGGTTATCCGCGGCGTCCCTTCACGCATCAACGAGATGGCGCAATGACCGTACTCGAAATGGTAGCCCACAGGCTACGCGAACTGGGGGCCGACGGCCTCGTGTCTGACTGGGGGGGGCGATAGTGTGGATACTACCAAGAAACCTACCCTTAATGTCGGATCATTCTGTACTGGATACGGAGGACTCGACATCGGAATATCGCGTGCCGCAAGATCGCTTGGCTTCGATGTGCGCCTCGCATTTGCTGTGGAGATCGAGTCCTTCGCCTGCGCCAACCTGGTTGCGAAGATGGAAGCGGGTCAACTGGATGCGGCACCTATTTGGACGGATCTACACACCTTCGACCCCGATCCGTGGGTGGGTGCAGTCGATCTCATATCGGGCGGCTACCCCTGTCAGCCCTTCAGCCACGCCGGAAAGCGTCTTGGAACGGACGATCCGCGCCACCTGTGGCCGCGAATACGCCAGCACTATCTACGACTGCGTCCAAGGCTCCTTTTTTGGGAAAACGTCGAGGGGCATATCACTTCAGGACTTGACGCAGTCATCCGCGACATGGTCAGCGATGGTTACGAGACAACGTGGGGAATATTCTCAGCGGAAGAAGTCGGGGCGCCACACAGGAGGAAGCGGGTCTTTATCCTCGGCAGGCTGGGCGACTCCCGACGCCTCCGTGATGAACGACGGGGAGAGCCTGGAGAGCCTGGAGAGCCTGGAGAGCCTGGAGAGCCGAAGGCTACGGGTCAAAGCCGAGAAGAAGAACGGGAACGGCTTCGGGCTGCCGCTGGCGGCTCAGGTGCGGCAATGGCCGACTCCAGCAGCGAGAGACCACAAGGGCACAAACAGCGAGGAACACACGCAGACAGCGAAGGGCCGCGCCCACATGGACCAGCTCCCGAACTTCATGCGCTATGGCCCTCCGGTCCCACAGAACCCCAGTACGGATGGGAGCCGCCGAGAGTCGTGGGCAACGCCGAGAGGCAGCGACGGGGAGAAGGGCGGCCCGAACCAACGGGGGTCGAAAGGGGATCTGATGTTGCCGAGTCAGGTGGTGCAGAAGGATCGCCAATGGCCGACACCGCGGACCTTCATGCACAAAGATTCAATCGAGGATCGGGGCCGGTCGAACATCGGGGAGGCCGTGGGGCAGACGAAGAGCGCGAGATTGAACCCGAGGTGGGTCGAGTGTCTGCAAGGAATCCCGATCGGCTGGACTATGCCGAGCTGTGCCGAACCAGTGACTCCAGAATTGACGAACTGCGCCTCCTCGGAAATGGCTGCGTGCCACAAACTGTATCAAGAGCCTTTAGTGTCTTATGGAACCGACTGAAGTAGCACTTCCAACCGACAACACGGTTTATATCGTGCGTCGATCCGACACGCGCCAAGTCGTCTACGTGGGCATTACGCGTGGGTCTCTTCGTGATAGGCTGGCTTCGCATAAGACCAAGGGCACGCCTGTGGGGAATTTCGCGGCCTCTGGTGTATTGGTCACCATCGAATCAGTAGAGTCTGGCCTTACTCGGGGCCAGGCCATCGACGCAGAGGCCCGAATGATTATTGGGATAGGCGTTGATAACCTACTGAACGTCGCAGAGATCGGCACAGGAAGCAAGGCCGCGGGCAGCTCGTACTCGGCGCGGCGCAACCAGGAAGGGAAGAGATTCCCCGGAATGCGGAGGCGAGCGAAGATCGAATGGCCGGAACCCATTTTAGCTGAAATGCCCACGGTTCCTGACCACGAACTGGCAGCGAAGTACGGCATAAACGAGAACACCATTAGGACCAAGAGGCTTAGGCTTGGCATCAAGAAATCGTCTGCCAAACGTCCGACGGTGTGGACCCCTAAGATGGATTCTCGCCTTGCTACGGCGACCGATGTCCAGGTAGGGAAAGACCTAGGCGTCGGCACCATGTCTGTCCGTAATCGGCGACAGGTCCTTGGCGTGTCCGCGTACGTGGCTCCCGAACATCACGTTAGGTGCCAACGGTGCGGCAGCGAGGTCAAACGATCAAGGCGCCCATGCGGGGCACGGATGTCCATCCAAGAACACCGCGCAAGGAAATATTGCTCGCAGGCGTGTACTCACTCTTAGGCAACGGCGTCGTGCCCTCCACCGCAGAAAAGGCCTTCCGCATCCTTACAGCCAGACTACGGGGTTAAGCAATGACCACGGACGCGCGGCTTCCCTTCACGAATCAACGATATGAGAGCATGAGCGAATCGCTAGACTACCTAAGCGGCAAGGCTGACGGGCACATAGCCGAGGCTTTGGCGCAGAATGGGCGTAACGCCGCTGGCCCTTGGGTAGAGGGTTGGCCCACGGATTCAGGTGACTACATCGTCAGATACCCAAATGGCGGGATAATCAAGACAAGGTGGGATGGCGAAGGGGACTACTGGGTCGGTGAAAGCCCCCAGTATCCAATCACCCACCACGCCAAGATCAACGAGGTGAAGCCATGAAATTCCACAATGCAACCCCGAGAGAAGCCGCCCACATCGCCTCCCTCAAGCCGGGGGAGGAAGTGGTGCTAGTGAGCGTACTGGAGAAGATCCCAGTGCCTCCACCAGACGAGGGATGGAGGGCAGTCAGGCCCTATGACCATGCCGAGGAGGTGCGGATACTGGAGGATTACACCTTCTGGGAGCGGTGCGAGTCCGAAAGACCACAAAAGGGGGAGACTGCTTCCCACCGAGGCGACCCCGAAGCCTATGCTAGATACCTCGACCGCATTGAACATGACGGTGAGGACTACATCAAGTATCTAGCTGACGCTAGCGTGCGGTCGCTTGGCGACTGGGATTATCCCCACCCTATCTACGAGGCGTGTATAGGAGCATTCGGAGGTGTCCACCCGGCCAAGTCTATGCCGCCCGATTTCTCCCGATCTACCATCACCGTCATCTCATGCGAGGCGAAGATGGCTGGCTTCTATGCTTTCCCGCCAGCCTATGCTGGTCATGACATGACCGTAGCCAACTGGTGCGGTGAGCATGATGTAACTATCACCGATATGCTGTGGATCACAAGAGCGAGGAAGCAATGACCTACGAGCAGAGAGCAAGGCTTTACGCCAAGCGCGTCCACGATGCCGTGCTGGATGATCTGCTAAAATTAGAGGACGAGACAGGCCCGTTGGATGACGATTTGCGCCAACTAATCTTTCTGAAAAAGACCCTTGAACGATTGGCTGACGAGGCTGGAGTAAGGATCAATGTTGGCTGTCAGATACACGAACTCACAAGAGCGAGGAGGCAATGACCGTACTTGAAATAGTAGCCTCAAAACTACGAGATATTGGGGCAGACGGCCTCTGTACCAATAGATGTGGGTGCGGGGTTGATGATCTTGCACCTTGTGGCGGCATCGGCCATGACTGTGTTGCCGCCAAGCGGCTTACGGGCGAGGATGCTGCTCGTGCTGCGGGCGAAGACGACTCGTGGTTAAACCGTCGGAAGGGATTTCTTGAGTGGTACATCCCGCTGGAGGTGGTCGCCAAGGAGAGGCGCGAACCAAGTTGGAATCGACTGAAAGAAAACGGGATCTGGAGAGCCAGCACATCGCGGAAACGCATCATGTGGCATCACGATGCGCTCTATATAGCGTTTGGGCATTGGCGGCTCCGCGTCATGAAGCCGTGGGACACGACCCGTTTCAGACACCCGCAGAAGTCCATCACCCCAAGACCAGAGGTCGTAGCAAAGCGGGAAGAAAGATGAACCACGAAGAAGCACAAGCATGGCTACGAGGGGAGAGGTCTCACACAAACATCATCTGCGGGATGGCCCCAGCGTCGATTCTGTCTTCAATAGAAATGGTGACCCGATACGTGCAAATCGAAGTGGCTGACGCGGCCAGCGTACAGAGAGCATACTGGGTTGCTAAGGCTCATAGAGACGCCCCCGACGCTCTCACAAGACCAGAGGACAAACCATGAGCATTACTGAACTGTGGGAAACGCCCACGAATGAGGGGACTCGCAGATTCGTAGTTGGCCGTGTTATTGGGTACACATCCACGAAATGCGTGTCGATCATCGAATCCCAAATCGCAGGGAGCGCGGGGTATGCCGACGCCTACAGGGTCAACCTTGAGGACGGGACATACGTTCTGTTTCCCGCACTTGCCGTGGCTGTTCGCATCATCCCAAAACCAGAGGACAAACCATGAGTAAGATCGAATACAGTCCCGCCGAATCACTACGGGCAGAAGTAGAGCGATTCAAGGAGACTAACACGTACTCCCCACTCGCTGTAACGAACCTGTACGTACAGGCGGGAATAGTGTTGAGCGATCTGGACGCTGCGAACAACCGCCTCGCCGCATTGGAGCGGGTGGCGGAAGCGGGGCTGGCATTCCAACAGGCCCTGCGTGGCGCAGTTGCGCGGCTCGCATCCGACCAGGTTGCGAGGGAATTGCTGGCCGAGACAATTCAGGCCCTCGCTCTTCTCGACGCCCTGACAGAGCCTCCTTGTGTCATTTAATTGACACTGCGTGTTGCAATCGCTTGTACGGCACCGTACATTAACAATAGGCGTTGGGAATGCAAACAGAGGGTGTTGATTATGACAAGCTGCGAAGTGTACGTGATTGAGAAGGGCGGCCTAACCGCCAGGCTGGCCGGGGCCGCCGGATCTACCGGCGTGCTGCGGTTGTGGGGGGAGCCGATAGGCGACCGGCGTGTGACCGCCAGCCCGGACTGCCAGCTGGTGGCCCTAGGTAGCCGAAGCGCGTCGCTGGAAGTGCTGCGGGATGACCAAGAGGCCTTTGATAGAGCATTGGCCGGTGCGGTGGCTATGGCTGACGGTGACCCGGAGAGCCTGGCCGATGACCTGGAGGATTGGTGCCGCGGCATCGTGCAGGACTGGGCTGAGCATGATGAGTGGGAGGTGCGCACGGGGCAGCGTGATGACAGTCCCTGTTTGGACGCGCCCTGGTGGGAGGTGAGCCTATGATTGCCACCGACCGCATTGACCTCCTTAGCGAGGCTTATGAGAAACTGGGCGAAGCCATTGAGTTGATCCTAGAGGCCGTCAACGGCACCCCTATGGAAGCGGAGTGTGACGCCTACATACTGGGCCATCTGAAGAATTGGAAGGATGGCCTGAACCCCCGCATTAGTGACCTGGAAGATATCCTATTGGCGAAGCGAGAGGCGATGCACTCTGCTATGAACCACGGCATGAGCACCCAGCTACAGCGACACCACTCTGTAGACGCCGCCGTGCTGGACGCCGTGGGCAACATGGTACCCCACGACTTAGAGGTCACTGGGTGCCTCATAGCCCGAGCCGTGGCGCCGGCCAACCAGGGCTCCGGGAGCCTCAAAGACTTTGCCGTGGCCTTGATGCGGGCAGAAGCCGCCTACTTGATGGAAGCCGCCGAGGTTGAGTTTGCGGGCGGCCTGATCGTTAGCAACGCATGAAACACGTATTCGCTGGCGTAACCAACATGATGGCAGACCTATGAGCCACCGCCCCAAACGTAAACCGATAGGTAGCCGTGCCTGGACTCCCCTCCAGCGCGCCGAGTGGGAAGCTGACAGCGTGAAGAACGTGCTGTTTGACCCTCAAATAACAGAGGAAGAGAAGCTGATACTGTTGCGGGATGAGATCTACTTCAACAGCCGGTACCGGGTGAACCTACGGCGTCACCACACCAGCGGGCAGGACGGGGAGCCGGGGCCGACACTGATCCACCTGAGCATCAGGACGCTGGACAAGCGGCCGGCCCGCGACTGGGGGGACTTCCAGCGCATCAAGAATGAGTTGGTCGGCCCGGAGGTGGAAATGGTGGAACTGTACCCGGCCGAGAGCCGCCTGGTGGACACTGTCAACCAGTACCACCTGTGGGGCTACGACCGCCCTGGCTTCCAATTCCCTTTTGGCTGGCTGTACCGACCACCAAACGACAATCAACGGCCGCTGGAGGGCGGCGAGTAATGAATAGACCCAAACGTCTGAGCCCACGGTATCTAATAGCCGTTTTACGCACTCAGATCGCTTCTTGCAGTATAAATGGATACGCCGCAACGGCAATTTGGCTGACCGACCTGGCTGACAAACTGGTCCTTGACCACTCGTTTTTTCAGGAGGTACTTGTAGAGTTACTGGAAGCGGACCCGCACCCTGGAGTTGAGACACTGCCCTTGCTCCAGGCCGTGGGCGATGACGCCCGCGAGGCCCTGAGCCCCACTATACCACGCACTAAAACAGAGGGGGCCAAAGAGGCAGCCGGCACACTGCGCCGGTATGTGGAGGACGCAGGGCGAGACCACCGACTCCACATTGTCGAAACCGTTTCCCGCAACGGGCGGGACCATGACTTCTTCTACCCCGCGACCCTAGTGCCTACCAGCACACTGAAGTTTCTACTGGCACGCGTGGACGAACTAGAAACACAGGAGGTTGCTGTATGACGCAGGAGATAGTCCACGTAGAAGCGTCCGCGTTCGGACTGGGTGCCAGCGAGGCCCGCCAGGTGGAGAGCGTGTTCAAGCCGATGCTGGAGCAGATGACCGCCTTGGAAGATCAGTACAATGACGTACTTGCCAAGGAGGTCACCGAAGATGTCTGCGCTGAGGCCAGGGCCCTGAGGCTTCAGTACGTCAAGATTAGGACGGGCACCGCCCGTATCCACAAGAAGGCGAAAGCCTACTACCTGGCCGGTGGCCGGTTTATCGACGGGTGGAAGAACGCCCAGGCATTCACCTCCGGCGGCAAAGAGGGGGAGTTGGAGCGCATAGAGACCCACTTCGTACGCATGGGGGCCGAGCGTATCGCCAAGGTGGCCAAGTTCCGAATCGCCGCCCTTGTCAACTACGGCGTAGACCCGGCAACCGTCCATGAGATTGGCCGCTGGGGGGACAAGGTCTTTGACAACTTCCTGGTTGGAGCCAAGCAGAGCCATAGTTTGAAGATGGAAACAGAGCGCCAGGCTGAGGCAGACAGGAAAGCGGCCGTGATAGCCGAGCAGGAGATGGAGCGCCTGCGGGACGAGGAACTCAAGCGCCTCCGGCATGAGGCGGCAGCCCGTGAGCGGGAACTAGAGGTGGAGCGTACCAAAAGACTGGCCGCAGAGCACCAGGCCGAGGCGGCGACCCGTGAGCAGGAGAGGCACGCAGCGCCGCAGCTGAAAGCGCCACCAGCGCTACCGTGGGAGAGTAAGGCCACACTAGCGCCCAAGATGACGGACGCCGCCTACAGGCACCTCCTGGCCGCCTTGATACACAATGACCCGGCGCCGTGCGAGGAAACGCACAAGGCACTGTCAGCGCTGGGAACGAAAGAGGCGTACGCGCGCGGGCACTGGAGTTGGATAGACGCCTACCACGACGAGTATGCGGAAAAGAAGGGCGTCCTTTGGTAGAACAAGCGCAGAAGGCCCGGTACACCTCAAGTACCGGGCCTTCCGCTATGATTGCCCAACAGGTTAGGCTCCTATGGGGCCATCAATGCAGGGACCGCCTCAGCGGCCGTGGGGAAACAACTGTCCAGCAGTGCCTGCCCATCGGCCCATTGACACTGGGGATTCACAGTGGGTGTAAAGTCCCGGAAGGGCCACCGATGTACGTCCGTTTTGACGTCCATGATGACCGGTCTGCCCGAGCGCAGCGTGTGGTGTTCTGCCAGCCGGATACGATAGGGCAGGAAGCCGGCGTCCCGCAGGACCGTTGCCTGGTTATGATCCGGGCTCCGGTGGACTTCTCCCCACAGGTGAGGCACCGCCTCAAGGACACCACGACTGAACGTGCGGCCGGCGCCGATCATGGCCCCAGTCAATTCCGAACACTTGCCGGAAGCTGCGTCATAGAAGTGGCAACTGTCGGGTTCCACGTAGTCATGCCCGTACTCGACCAGTGAGGCCACCAAGTTGAGGTAGCCGGCTGAAACGAGGTCATCCGACCCAAACACCAGGAGCGCGTCCGGGTCTATACCAGCCGCCTTGCGGGCGACCGTGTTCCACTTGCGGCCCAGTGGGTCGTTTGGTGCCTCGACCAGCGTGACGCAGGACGGCACCGAGAGCATCCCCAGGTTAGGATCATCGTCCGGGGATACGGCGGTAAAGATTTCCAGGTCAAACACCAGCTGGTCCCGGAGCCATGCCCAGTGCCTCAGTACGATATTGGTCAGTAGTGGCCGGCGGTATATGGTCGTGATGGCGGCGATCTTCATGTTGCACAGGGATGTTGAGAGCGATCTAAAGGCCGTGGATGACCCCGACCAGGTAGAGTGACGGGACGCCTGCTGCTGCTGCCTCACGCTGCGCCTCACGCACGCGCTCTAGTACCCGGCGTATTGACACCGTACTCAAGGCGCGCGGCGTAAGGGTGGCGTCAGGGGCTGTCATCGGATGTGCCAGCGCAAGCCGGCGGCACAGAGAGGCCCGGAAGGCAGCGCACCACGCGACCCCGCCGCGGAGTTACCCCCGTGGCGGTAGCGGTCGCGCCAGTACAGGCTGGAGTCAATCACCCGATGCGGTCACCGTCCAGGACGGTAGAGATGGCCGACACCGCCATGTCATAGGCCGACACCGCCAACCAATCGAACACCTTGCCGGGGATGGCTGCCTTGATGAGGTCAACCACCTTGGTCTTGAATGCGGGGTCCTGGAGCAGGGCCACAACGTGCCCCGCAATGGCTCCCTGGAACTCCCCTGCGGCAGCCGCCAGCTCGGGAGTGGGGCGCAGTTGGTCAGGAGCGATAACCGGGATCTTGCCGAATGACGCTGTAGTGTTGCTGAATTGGTCGTTCATGGTAGTCTTGATGGTTTGAACAAATCAATGATTAGGATGAAGCCATCCTGCCAAATCGTGAAGTACAGAAAGGCGATGGCCAGGGCCGTCACCGCGATGTACCCCACGTTCTTCGCCGAAAAGAAAGCGGTGATGAGCTGCACCACCGTCCCGATTAGCCCATCGCCCTGGTTTTGGTTTAGAGGTCCCAATCGTTCTTTCATAAGGCGTATCTCCGTCAATATTTCCACCTGACGCATCCGCACATCGGTCACGGTGGAAAAGTTGGTTTCTACCTGCTTTTGCAGGGCCTTGTGTTGCTCCCCCCACAGCAGCAGCGCGTTCGATAACTCAAAGTTGGATGGCGGTGCCGATTTATCATTTGGCATACTGCTGCTCCGACCGTGCCATCAAGGATTGAAGAGAGTCATTGGCTGCCACATCCAGCACCTTTGTCAGGTGGTCCACTTGCGCCTTGTATCGTTGCTCCAGGGATGCCGGGGACCCCTCCCCGAGAACCCTTTCGGCAATCTGTTGGCCCTGGACTGTAACGTCGATATTCAGGCCGACCCAGGCGTACCCGTTGGCTTTCCCGGTCCCGACAGCATACAGGGTGGACCCGTTTTTGTAGGGGACCACTAGATGGTTCGCCCCGCCGTCTGCCAGGCTTTTGGCTACGTCCAGTTGGGACTGTAGCAGGGCCGCGTCCGAGGCCACCAGCGAAGCCCATTCCATGTAAGCGACCCGCTCGTCCAGGGTCGGCTCATGGTCCAGCACAGACAGCCCCATCATGCGGCGACTGGTGTTGTCCAACCACAGACTGCGATCCTCGTACCATATGACCCGGCCAATGCCCGAGGTGAAACGAACGCGCTCAAACAGGTCCCTGATGTAGCGGTCCTGTTTGGATACACGGAGGGCCAGCCGCGTGGCCTCCCGGCGCATCAGATAGGCGACCACAAAGCCGAGCAGCGCGCAAGTAGCCCCGTAAAAAAGAGTGAGGATCATCGTCACAGGGTCACCTCGCTGGGCAAAGTCGCCCCATGATGCCGAACCCGCTCCAGCCACCGCCGGCGGTCTGCCAGGCCGTTGGTCCCCCCGTTGATGGCTCGGGTGACCCCGAGCAAATCATCCGCATCGGCCAGCCTGTTGATGCCCCGGTGGTCCCAGTACCATCCCGCGACATCCGCGGCAAAGGGCAGCTCTGCCACCAGGTCCGGGAAGGCGCAGAAATCCACCCCGATGTGGTCCGAGTAAGACTGATAGTTGGTCCTGCCCGTGAGCTGGATATACCCCCGCCCCCGAAACTTGAAGCCATCCCCCTCCTGGAGATTGCCCAAGTCCTTTCGCCCCTCGTACCGACGCTGGGGGTAGGTCGGCCCCCACAGCTCCCGGTTCCAGCGGAAAGCCCCGGTTTCGTGCAGGAGCTGGGCCAAGAAATGGTCCAGGCGCAGCCGGGAGGTGATCCCGTACTTCAGGGCCGCGTAGTTCAGGGCACGGTCCAGGTCCTCGGGGAGGCTCCGTCCGGTGATGGTGACAAGCTGCTGCTGGGTCATGGTTTAATAGAGTTGCTGGATGGTGGCGTTGGTGCCTCTGATCGAATCATCACCGTCTGCGGATGCCCAGTCCGCTGTCACCTCAATGGTCTTGGACGAAGTGACCGCCCCAATGGATACGGTCCCGGACATTTCGGTGGGATACACGGCCCCTGTGGTGCTTGGACCTCCCCGGAACCACACCTTCATTTGCCCCCTCATGTATCCTGTGGTCCCGGTGACTGCGGTGCATACCAGGTCGGCTTCCAGGCTCCAATGGCGGTCCGCATAACTGCCCGGGGTCAAGGATGAGGATACCAGCAGGTTGGTGCCTCCAACGCTCACCCGAAACACGATGGTGTTGCCCCCATCGCAGGATATAATCCCCGAGGCTCGGATGTGGAACGTGCTGCCCTGGATGAGGGTGTTCGCAGGTATTACGTTGGTCCCCAAGCCGCTGCCCAGCAGGGATGTCTCGGTGCCCGTGTTGGCAATCGTGACTATGGCGTACTGGCTGAACCAGGTGATCGGGATTCCGACGGGGCCGGCGGTGCCGACGTATCCTTTTGGGACATTCTGATTATCGGCATACGTGCCAAACGTGGACGCAACCCCTCCCGGAGCCGTGCCCCCCTGCATAGTCTCGCTGTATGTATGAAATCTGCCGTTGCAGAAACCATAGGACGCAGCAGACCCTACCAGCGGCCCCGAGCTACCCTGCAAAGCAGCGGCCCCCCCTCCAGTTGTGCGTATAGTGACCTGCCCATATGTGCCCACAGCCAGGGCGATGTCACCAAACAGATCACTCCCCCCTGGGGTCAAAGAGTACGTTTGGGCCAACATCCCACCAATATCCAACACTTTCGGAGCCGCCGGGGATGAGTCAGGTGCCCCAGCCGTGGCAGATATGCCTATTCGTATTCCTTCCTCGTTTAGTGTTAATGCGCCCGTGCCAATATTTATTTCCCCGCCCGTGCCAATGGCGAGCGAGTTCTTGATGGTCAGGTCATCAATCTGCGCGAACAGGGCTTGCAGGTCCTTGGCGTACAGAGTCTCCACCGTCGTGATCGGGGTGGTGCCCCCGAACGGGACGAAGAACGCATAATCGGAGGAGGTCGCCCCGGCCCTGGCCATACCTACCATCACCCGGCGCGACCCGGACCCCACCGCCACAGCCGTGGATAGGCTAGTGGTGATCGCCAGGCGGTCCGTGTTTGCGTCCGGGTCGAAGTAGATGTAATTGAA
>Ga0222671_1000109_pt1 | contig 49362 bp, 43 predicted proteins | sample AntAcemetagen797_FD_179849 | JGI IMG/M metagenome (GOLD analysis project Ga0222671, IMG submission 179849) | Saline water microbial communities from Ace Lake, Antarctica - #797 | ecosystem: Environmental > Aquatic > Non-marine Saline and Alkaline > Saline | place: Antarctica: Ace Lake... | reverse complement strand
GAATGATAAAAAAAAAAAATAGATACTAAGTTCTCATGTGAAAACGGCAAAAGGTGGATAATTAAAAAAAAAATCATAAAAAATTATTTTTCCCGTTCGTAATTATTTTTGGGTAATCTATTATAAAAAATGAAAGTTGCTATATTGGTGTACGGAATAAACAGGTCCATTAATAAAACATATGGTTCAATCAAAAAATACATATTTGATATTTTATTAGCAAACTCAATTGAATATGATATTTTTGTTCATACATATAAACTTGATACACAATATTCTAATAAACGTAACAATGAAAAAGGAGCATTCATTAAACATGAAGAGATGAATATTTTTAAAGCAAATAATATAATTTTTGATGATCAAAATGAAATAGATAAAAATCATGGAGATATGAATGAATATACGAAATTAGTAAAAGTATGTGATACAGATATTGTAAAAAATTATGTAAGAGCTTTGTACAGTTTGAAATCAGCATTAGAGATGATTGACACGGATAAATACGATGGATGTATAATTATTCGTCCAGATTTACTTTTTGAATCACCTTTGAATATTGACGATCTTGTAAAATCAATTAAAAATAATATGCTCTATGTACCAGATTTTGCCAGGTATCATGGATATAATGATAGATTCGCATTTGGTTCTATAGAAAAAATAAAGGAATATTCAATGCGTTATAATAAGTTTTTGAAATATTTACAAAAAGTAAGACACACATATATAAACGCAGAATCTTTTTTGAAAGATGCCATTCAGGAGCCAAAGGAAACACACATTCGTTTCAAACGAGTAAGAATTAATGGAAGGATCGAGAATGACAAATGAATTTTTTTCAAAATTTTAAACAAAATACTGTAAATGTATTGCGATCTATTCATGGTCTAAATTTTCTATATTTCACCAACTAAAAACCAAATTGTAATGTATTGCGATCGGTTTCCTTCACACTGATAGGATACATTCTGAGAACTTTCGTCTGTGAATCCGTTAATCTCCAAACACTTGCAGATCTGTTTCACACTCAGCGGTTTGACAAAGTAAGGAGTATCTTCTGCTAAAGCTGTAAACTCTGTGATGATGTCGTTTGAAAATTCTAACATCGTTAAAGCTTGTCCAGAATCATTGCGTGCGTTTCTTCCACAAAGTGTTAAGCACACAATTGCGCGGTTTGCGTACACATGACGTCTAAACTTGGTCTCAAAGCCGTTCTTGATCTTCTTCCATCCACCGTTCAGAGATACATGATCAATGACAATAGAATTTGGAATATCCAATACGGAATTCACAAAGTCACTCTTCCAGAAAGCCTTGACGTTGAATGGAAACAAGTCCATGTTCTGCGTCATTGTATCGTAAATCGTCTTGTCGAACTGATGAACGTATACATCCAGACGATCTCCAAACTTAGCCAAACCTTTTACACATAACATGTCCATGTCGTCGTTCACCAAAGCAATCTTGGTGTCTTTTTGAAAAGGTAACACAAAAGAAGAGTACGCATTCGATATGAGATCAACGAAAAATTGTTTCTCTTCTAACCACATAGAGTTTTGGATCAGTGTGTTACTCATGTTTTTTTTGTTTATGCTGTATTATATGCCTCTCTCCGTGCTCTTATAGTGAAAAATTGTTTTTGTAAATTTTTTATTTTTACCCAATATAGATTAAATATAAAAAAAAAACAATATAGATTAAATAAAATAAATGTATAAAAATTTATTTTTACTGTTAAAAACTATATTTCCATTTTATATGACAATGTTCATAGTATGTGTGTTAATAAGTTGTATACGATTGTTATACAAAAAAGACATTCTTGTTATTATTTTTGAAACAGATTTAAATGATACACATTTGGTAAAATATGAAGAAACGCTAAAAAAATTATGTTATAGATATAAAATTTTAACCGACAAAAAATGGAAGGGGTTCGGTGGAAAAATACATAATATTCACAAATATTTGTTGACATTGCCCCAAAATCAAATTGTTGTTATATCTGATGCGAGAGATGTTTTGGCTGTAAATTATAAAAGCAAAGAATTATACGAATATGTTTACGATAAATTAGATCATAATATAATAGTTTCATCAGAAATAGGATGTTGTGTTAACACGTTTGATTATAAACCCGGAGAATTGATCGAAGGTCATTACCAAAACAAGCAAAATAAAAATTTTGTATCCGCTGAAGAATGGAAATCTATGTTCAAACAAAGAGCTATGCAAGCACAAGTATCAGTATCTGGTTATAAGAATAGTATACATTTAAATGCAGGTCTTTACGTAGGCAAAGTTAAAAATATTACGAAAGTTTATCGGCTGATGAACATAAAAGAAACAGATGATGATCAATTTTTCATGAGCGAAATTTTTAATACTTATCCAAATCTCATTAAATTGGATTACAATCGTTTTATTTTTTCTAATTCGCATGTTTGGGATACAAATAATAAAGAGAAAAACATTAAAGAGGATAATGGATGTTTTTACATAAAGCAAGATAGCAAAATTATAGATACCATAACTAATACTGTACCCTTTTTTATTCATACTCCTGGAAAGCACTTCAAATGTTATGATAACGTTTATGACATGTTAAAAAACTTAATTTAAAGCCTTAATAAAAATTTGAATATAATAAGTGAAGTTTATATCATATTTTTATTTCAAAAAAAAATAAAAAATATGATCCAAAAACCATTCCTTAAATGGATCGGTGGAAAATCGAAAATTATAAACGAAATCGTTAAAAATGTACCTACAGAAATCGAAAATTATCATGAACCTTTTTTAGGAGGAGGGAGTGTTCTTTTAGCTGTATTGTCTCTTTCAAAAGTTGGTTTAATAACCGTCAAACATAAAGTATATGCTTATGATATCAACGCAGAACTCATCAATTTATATAAAAAAATACAAAATAACCATTGCGAATTATTTGAGATATTGACACGTTACATTCTAGAGTACGATTCTTTATCGCATTTAGATAAAATTGTTAAAAGAAAACCAATATGCATTGCTGAAGCTCATACATCAAAAGAAAGTTACTATTATTGGATCAGGAACCAGTTTAATAAAGTTGTAGAGCGTCATACAACAGAAAGTGCTGCTTTATTTTTATTTCTCAACAAAACGTGTTTTCGTGGTATGTATCGAGAAAGTATAAGAGGATTTAACGTTCCGTATGGCCACTATAAAACAACTCCCACCATTTTGAAAATACACGAACTTTTAAAGATAAAAAATCTTATTAAAGATGTTGTTTTTGTTCATGGTTCTTTTAACGAATCATTTCAAAATTTTAAAAAGGGTGACTTTATATACATTGATCCACCCTATGCTCCACAACAAAAGAACTCATTTGTGGGATACAATCCGAGTGGATTTACTTTGGAGACACAAACAATTCTGTTTCAAAAAATTATTATGTTGAAAGAAAAAAACATTAAATTTACTATGAGTAATTCTTATGTTGATATTGTAACAAACACATTTCGTAAGGATGATGGCTATCAATATGAGTATTTAATCACAAAAAGAACTATTAATTCTAAAAACCCAGGGGAAATATCAACAGAAGTTTTAATAAGTAATTTTTAAAAATAAAAATTATATTGTGAATTTGCTGTGCAAATAATCTTTATTATTATTTTCTGCTGTTATATCTTTGAAATTTAAATTTGGTTTTTCTTTGAAATCATCAAGTTTCATTTTTGAATTACGGATCATAGTAACCATATGACTTTTTCTCATTTCATCTAATAATTTTTTTCTTGGGTTGTTAACTATACCATATTTTTCAATAAAATCGTGGGCACTTGAATTTCCATATAAGAAGCGAGAGTGCTTCCATTGTTGACGAACTGTTGCCGAAGAGAAAATAAGCATATAGGTATTAGACCAACCTGTAATGTCGTCCTTGGGTAAATAATTTATGTCATACAATCTATAAACATCCACTAACATTTGAAACATTATTTCAATCACATAAAACTCCATTCCTTTTTGACGATCCGTTTTAGCTTTAGTATTATTGTCTTGAATATCTATGCCAATAAATATTTCATTAGATAAATGTAACAAATCTTCAGGGTATTTCATGAATATTTCAATTATTCTTAACCAATATTCTCGGTTCAATAAAGTTAATTGAAGGATACGTTCCTTTTTTAAACGATTGTTCTTTCTGTTATGTTCGTATACCATCATCATAAATGATAGAGATAAAACCAATCCAGATATGATTTCCATTGCTTGTATAACTCTATCATTACTCGATAGTTTATTTGTAGTTCTATACCAAACATAAAAAGAAAATGTTCCAATAATAATAAATCCTAAAAATATTGAATTTGTTTCAAAGTCCATTATCTCCCCCCTACTGTTGATTTTTATTATACGTTACAAATTTATTTGCTCGCATAAGACAAATTATTTTCACATGATTTATTGTACAGACCTATAAGCTCGCAAAAATTTTTTTCTGCATGAAATGAAGGTATTAATCCGTGTCTTTTCATGAGTTTATTATATTTTTCAATATTATTTGTGTCGTATTCAGAGTTAATGAGATCTTTTTCTTCTTCAGTAAGTTTAATAGAAACAAAGGTTTCATGCAAATTCCTTTTAATGTATAATTTTCCTAAATAAATAATTATAAAAAGTATTAAAAAAGGGAGTATTGTTAAACAAATTTTATTTCGTACCAACATATTTATTATGTAGTATATAAAATAAAACAGTTTTTAGATTTGACATTTTAAATGGTTTGAAAAAACAGATCCTACCCGTTCTTCCCATTCTGGATCTTGATCTATATACCATACGTATTCAGATGTTGGTTTACGAACAGTATAAAATAATATATTTTCCGTCGGTGTTTGAATGTTCGTGGGTTGATCAGTATACTTTTCATGATGGAATGGTAAATTTAATGTTAAAATAGTAAATTCTAATGGTGGATATTTTTTTTTAATTATATTGACCAATTCAGAAGGATATTCTTTGTAATTTAGAATAAATACAACATGAGATGTTGCATTATTTAATAAATTATGGAAGTTTTGAATTCGTCGTGTATATCTTTCACAGAATAATTCATAATCGTTTTTCGCAAACTTTAGTAATTTATTTGCATCATCTGATTCGTGATTAAATACGATTCCGTAATCTCTGTGTGTGATAAATCCATTTTCATTGATATATAATCGCGTTGTGTTAAGATAATCAAAGAAGTCATTATCTATCAATCTGCAGACGGTTTCGTAATCATGCCAGGCTAAATCAAAGGGGCATGATAATTCCCCTTCCTCTTTTGTTTTTTTATACTTGAATTTTGTTGCAAATGCTCGGGGAAGACAATCAACACCAATACTTATAACCGTATCCGTTTCAAAATAGACAGGTTCATTTAAAAAAGGGATCTTGTTTACAGATTCTACAAATGTGTCCCCGTGGAATTTACCTGCCATTTCTAATTCCTTCAATTGTAAATGTGCCTTTTGTAACAACGTTTCGTTTTCAAGTAAATCGTAGACCTCACTTAATTCTTCAAAGAAAAGACAATAGTCTTCGCCTAAATATTCAATTGTTGCGGGTAACTTTCTTACAATCATTGGAATATGTCTCACGATTGCCTCAATGATTGCGTTATTACACGAGCTGTCGTATAGATCTAAAAAGATAACAGAATCCATTAAAAATGCGTCATAATCTTCATCAGATAATTTGAGAATATTAACATTTTGTTTAGAATTAATCAAAGATAATACTTTCTTTTCGTGATATATTTCTTTTTCTAAACAAGTGAAACCATATTCTGCTCTATTTATCCAATATTTGTCCCAATTTTCTGGAACATTCACCTCCCATATTGATATGAGCTTTCTCAACCAATAACCAATCTGTACCAGTTTTTTCGGTTTTATTTTTTCTACATTATTTTTTTTATATCCAAAACAAGCAGATTTTGGTGACATAAGGCTTTCAACAAAGGAAGAAGAACTCTTTTCACGTTTTTCTTTACGTTTTCTCTCTTTTTTATTTTTCTTATGATTTTTATCGTCTATTACTTTAATTTCTTGAATATTACTCCATTTGAAATCAGATGAGGCTGTTGGATGATACACAACTTCAATTGGACATGGCCACCCACCAATTTTTATTAATTCGTCTTTGAGATATTGGCTTAATACAATTAATCCTTTACAATGGGTTAATGATAATTGAAATTGTTCGTTTTTTATCAGTTCTTGTGGACTGTTCTCGTGATCAAACCATTTAGGCATTTCTGTTGGATTGTGTATAATTCCCACCCATGGTTTGGTGAAAACACCATAAGTATCAGCATTTACAATTATATGATGATCAAGTGAAGATTTAATCCAGTCATTACCATTCCAATAAACCGCCAAATCATCTTCAAGAATAACGTATTCCATACCATTAATCATTTTAACATTATGTCCGTCAATATAATATCCCATATTGTCATAAAACACCGCTTTTTTTTCATTGGGATTAATCTTGTTCCAACACCACAATTTTTCAACAAAGTCAACTAAAGTGTACCCATTGGGGTTATGTATTTTTTTACAATGTTCTGCTACATAATTCCAACCTGAACGATGTTCAGGAATAAAAAGCATATTTGAACAATCAAGTCCAGGTTCGTATTTTTTTTTCCATATTGGTATAGTTTCTACATATCCTGAATCACCTGCACGAGTCATATTGGATTGAGTTTTTTTTAGTTATCAAAAATAAAAATAAAAGAAAACACGCTTTTAAACATATTAACTTTTTTAAAAACTTTTTCAAAACTTTTTTTTTAATATAATTCTTTTAATATAATTCTTTTTAAAACTTTTCAAAACTTTTTAACATATAAAAAAAAAAAAAAAATGTAAAATAATAATCATTTAAATAACTGGTTTTTAAAAATTAAAAAGATATATAAAGTAAATTTATAAAACATGTCACATGTATCTTATTCATCTAACGATGAAAAAGAAATACGAATTGAAAATGAAATATATATTGAAAATGAAGAAGATATGGATGTTAGTGCAAGTGTAGCACATGAAGCATTATTAATGAATAAAAATGTATATTCTCAAAATTTAAAAGAAAAGCTCAACCGCACATTAAAAGTCAATTCAGAATCAAGTGTGGTTAACTCAGAATTGTTAAATATGAAAAAAAAACTAAATGCCGAAGCATGGAGTAACGAAATTGAAGACGTTATGCAAGCATGGGGTGAAAAAGCTGCAGGACACAAAGAGCTACATTTAAACGCCGCATCGCATTGGAAAAATTTCGGAGATAAATTTTATATACCAGTTATTTTACTAACAACATTAGGTGGTGTTAGTAATTTTGGAGCGGCTAATGTGGACACGCCTTTCATATGGATGTACGCGATCGGTTCAATTAATATCGTTGCAGCAGCCCTCGCGTCATTAGTGCAATATTATAAACCAGAAGAAAAAACTCAAGCACATACAGCTACCGCTAAAAATTATGGAACGTTTTACAGAACTGTTCAAGTAGAACTTAGTCTGTCTCGCGAAGATAGAATGAACTACGAAGATATGATTAAGTATGCTAAGAACGAATATGATCGTATTCAAATAGAATCTCCAAACATTCCAGATATTATAATAGAAAATTTTAGAAGATCACACGCAAGGGACGTTATAAAAATGAATTTACCAGAAATTGTAAGTAATCAATATCATATTAAGATTAGTGGTAGAACCAAATGTCAAGTAAATAATACAAACGCAACCAACATAAGTGTTACAAACGTTTGAAAAGCATATATGATTGTATTTTTTATACTATTATCTATAACGCCAACGTATTTTATACTATTTTCTTGTTCAATTGTCCGATTTGAAATCGTGACTTTTTTTTTCTCTCTATAAGTTTTTCTTTCAGAAATTACCCACTTCGATATTTTTTTATAAATAGTGTACGTTATACCTATCAGAATAAAAATAACTAAAATCTTTAATTTGTTCATTTTTTTTGTATTCAAATTTATAATAATATGATTTTATATATCATGAAAAAAAAAAAAATTTGATTTTTTTTTACTTTAAGCAGGTTATCATATAGATTAATTATTATCCATTTTCCAAGAAGATATGTGTTCTATTTGTGCTAACGATTTCAACCTCACTAAGCGTAAAGAGTTAACATGCAACGGATGTAACGAATCATGTTGTATGATTTGTTTTGAAACCTATATCGTCCTCTCTATGAAAGATCCTGATTGCATGTTTTGTCATAAACTGTTTGATCGAGAATTCTTTTTGATGAACACTTCTGGTGCGTTACAAAAACGTATGAAAAGTCATCGTGAAAAAGTATTACTGGACCGTGAAAAAGCAAAATTACCAGAAACCATGGAACTTCATTTTGAGTATGATTCAAATATGAAAAAATTAATGAAAGAGGTTGATTTAAAAAAAATGGATTTACAAGAAATGTCAAAATCAATTCAAGTGTTAACACAAACAAAAGATAAAAATAAAGATCAACGTTTAGAATTGAAAAACCTAAAAATAAATAAAAGAGACACCTTAAACTATATACGACTTAATTTATATCGTGTATATCGTTGGTATATTTTTGAAAAGACAGATGATAAAAGCTTAGTCGTTACATCGGTGGAAAAAACGCCAGAAAAAACCAAAAAAATCATGTGTCAATGTCCTCAAGCAGAATGTAATGGGTTCGTGTATAATACAGAAAAATGTGGTGTGTGTAACGTATCTGTGTGTAAGGAGTGTCGTTGTGTGAAAAATGAAACACATATATGTAACAAAAGTGATGTTGAAACAGTGAAATTGCTAAATGCTGACTCAAAAGGATGTCCAAAATGTGCGACACTTATTTTTAAAATAAGTGGATGCGACCAAATGTGGTGCACCCAATGTCATACAGCTTTTGGATGGAAGACCGGTAAAATTGTTAGCTCCAATATCCACAACCCTCATTATTTTCATTGGCTGCATAACAACCCGAACCCACAAATCCAAGACAACTTAAATCAATGCGGAGGACAAATTGAATACGGTCAACTTATTATTCATGCACGTTTGATATGTCCTGAAACACAAGTTCTTACTATATCAGAAATGTACAGACTCCGTATACATTTAGAAAACGTAGAGATTTTAAGAATCAGACAACATATTCCATTAAGAAATGAAGAAACTGTTAATCTTGATTTAAGACTGATGTATTTAAGAAAACACATAAGCGAAGAAAAATGGATGTTTCTACTACAAAAGCGCGAAAAGGTAAAACTTTTTACACAATCTAAGATACAAATATTTGAGACGGTTGTTACTGTAATTGATGATTTGTTTCATAGAATATTACACATGAATACAATAATTGGTGTTGAAGAGATTTTAAACGAATTTTTTAAGCTTATAGATTACGCAAATAGTAGTTTTGTTTCATTGAACAAATTATACAATGTAGTTGTACCCATTTTCATATTTGATCCAGTTAGAAATACATGGATTATTTAAGACAGGTTTATTTATATACATTATTATTTTTTTTTATTAATGTATATAAATATTAGTGGTCTTTGTTTACATGGAAAAAAAAAAAAACATCTCAAAAAAATATATCCCTCTCTAAGAAGATCTATAGCAATTTTTGTTCTTCGATTTCCCCCTACAAATAAAGGATCCTTCATGTGGGTTGTTGTTCTTGTTTCTTGGAACAACGATAAAATCATAACGAAATTTTTAATAAACGAAAAAAAAATCCAACTCGAAAAATATATTCGTAATTGAATTAATAATTTTCTTTTTTTTTTTTTAAATGATTATTTATATAAAATAAACTTCCAAACAAAAAACATGGAAATATACATACTTATAGCTATTAAAGTGTTGAGAATTATGTTTTATCGTAATTTAGTATTCACGAATGGACATATTACATCACAAGATTTAATTCTAGATATTTTTATGAGCTGTATTTTGTTTTACACATTAAGTATTCTAATCGATAAGGAAATAAAAAAAGAAGATTTTGTTTACTTTATTATTGATACCATTTCATTTTTTATTTTTATGAGTATGTATCTTTTATATATCAATAAAAAAAATGAAAAATCGTATATAGAAGCATTTCAACAAAACGAATTTGCAAAGGAAGAACTTAAAAATCAAAAAAATAAAGGAAATATTAAAAGTGATATTAAATTAAAACCAGTAGCCCCTTTTGAAATATTTATTGATATAAACATTGTTACACTATTGTGTATCCTTCCATATTTCGTAGTAGCCTTGGAAATATAAATAAAAAAAATTGAAAACATTTTTGAATAAAAAAAGGGGGAGAGGGGTTTTTTTAAACACTTAAAGATATAATCTATACACGTTTATCTATATCAATTTGTGAAGATGATTGTTGATATTGTAAGCGATTTGCACGTTGACTACTGGGAAAAAGAAACGCTACTATTTAAGTTTGATTGGATAAAAAACAAACAATCCGATACGATTATTATCAGTGGAGACATTTCAGATAGTTTGGATGAAGTAATAATGCAACTACACAAAGCATGTGATGTTTACAAAGTAGTTTTATATGTGGACGGTAATCATGAATCGTCCGATTTTATGGACGATCTCGAGAAAGCTCCAACATTAATTTCTGAAGCATTGATATCTCGTACTAACTTTTACAATTTGTATCATCATGATTATATTTGTGATGGTATTGTTTTTATAGGAGCTTGTGCATGGTGGGATTTTAAAATATGTGAACCAGAAATAAATTTTGAGCAAGGAAAACAACATTTCAATGTCACTTGGAACAAACAAGGATTATCTAAGGAATTAATCGTAGACAATATCTCTAAAATGGCATTTAAACAGTTCACAAGTTTAAAGAAACGCGTTGAAAAGTATAAGGACACACACACTATCTGTTTAGTCACACATACCGTTCCTGAAAAAGAATTATTGTCTAATGTGTATCCTTCACGTAAACACGAAGCATCGCATTACGGAAATTCAAGAATAACAGAATTGGTGAATGAAGATGCAGTTAAATATGTTATTTTTGGACATAATCATGACGCATGTCTGCAAAAGTTTAAAAATGAAACGTTATTTGTAAATAATGCAAGGGGTAAACCTAGTGATTTCAATAGAATACTTTATCGTCCATACGCGGTGCATATGGAAACAGGACCCTTTTTATAATTAATTAACGAAAAAAAAAAAAAGTTAAAGAATTTTTTATTATTATTATTGGATTCCGGTTAAAAAAATTTAAATACATGATTTTACAATTGTCTGATGTATTCATTATTTAAATATAAATAAATTCATTATTTAAAAAATAATGAATTTATTGTATTCTTTACCAATTGATATTCAACAAGTAATATGGAAAATGTATTTCATGAATAATGTGATTTTGGAAATGAAACAACAAGAAAAAATATCTTTTTTAATAGACATTTCAGAGACTATAAGAAAAAATGATTTGATAATGATACGTTATAATACAGAATGGTCATAAATAAGAGATTGTTCTTCTTAAAAAAAAAAATGGTTATTTCTTTTTTTAATGATGATTATTTTTTATGGAACTTCTCTATTTTTCTTTTTGAAGAACATTCTCTTATTTACATTTTTTTTATTGGTTACATAAATCTTACATGCATTTATATTTTACATGTCCCAAAAAAACAATGCTATTTTATATATAAATAATTACTCTTTTACGTTTTTTTTAACATGTTTTTTTGGAAAAATATTAATGCTCGTCAAACACTTTTTAAACTTTTCTATTTTTAAATCATTATCATCTATACATTTATGAATACTATTATTATCGTTTGTAAAATACCCACAAATTTTACATTCGAAAAACATCCATATATTTAGGCAGTATATTAATTAAATATATATATATCATTTAAATAATTTAGAACTTATAATTGCATACAAATCTTATTATATGTTTTTAATTTTATAATCAAAATTAGAGGGAAGTTCTTAAACATATATTCTCATCAAAAACCACGAGATATTATAGAGAACCATATTCATTTTTAAGTTACCACATGTTCGACATCAAATTAATAGGTGCTCTTATCTGTTTTTTTTTAAGTTTTATCTATTTCGAATTTACACATTTGCGAATGGTAAACCTTTTATGAATAAAAGACCTTGTTAAAAATTTTTTTTTTCAACTAAATATAATTTTTAATTTAGTCTTTCAGATTTCAAAATATTATTTAAATCTTAAACATGTAATTATGGTATAACAATCATTTTTAATTATGCATATATTAAATTCTCGGAATAATATTTAATCTATTGAAAGGTTAAAAATTAAATCGTTTTAAAAAAATGTCAGCATTCATTGATATTATAGACGAAGTCCAACATATTCGTATGAATGATACAAAATCAGGAGTTACTTCATTCTTTAACAAGTCCACTTTAATAATTCAAAAGGATAAATCGAATGTATTCTTTTTGAAAAATGAAAACTATATAAAATATTACAATTTTGAGGATATCAATCAACCTATCGATTTAAACATTATGGTTAATATTGATGATTTAATTACATACATCTTAAGAATAACATCCGGAAAATCTCCAGGTGAGATCATATCTGATATCGTTAACGATGAAATTACGAACAGTGACATTTCATTGGATATTGATTTTCTAGAAGACATGAACGAAGATAATCTAGCCACAGAAAAAATTAATACATCAAACCGTCCAAATGCAGATGGAACAAGCGTTGATGGTGATGGTAATCTAATAGTAGATGGTATTATAATAGATGATGTATTTTTAGGTAATATTCAACATTCTAAAAATCATGTTCACATGAATTTAGCTGATTATATAACAACTTCAACAACTTCACAAATTATTAGACAAACCAAAGAATTTGTGAAAGTGCCATCAAGTAAAACAAATATTACACTTGTATCCGGTAGAATGCTTGTAAATGGTGAGTCTGATGAACTTGATACGACTTTTCTTCATGATATAGTAACACATCATGTTATTTCTAGAATTGGTTTATTTACAAATGAAGTAGATGTTTCTCAAAACGGTATATATTTTGAATATAATAGTGCACAACTTTCCAACGCTGGTGACAACCTGGGTGAAAGATTTGCTATAACACTCCTTATTGATGGTTTTCCTACAAGGGTAAATCAAAAGGACTGGAACCTTGATAAATTAGATGGAACTGGTTATTCTGGATTTACATTATTAGATTCAGAATATGGTAAATTATTCACCTTTGTTTTTAGATTAGGAACCCTTCCCGGAACAACTATGCAAGCTGGTATATTACATAAAGGTAAAGTAATTATGCTTCATGACTTTGATACAGATGAATTATATGATACAGATGGTGGTGGTAGTGTCAAAATATATCCAATTTTTACTAAATTACCAATCCGTTGGGATATACAGCAATCCAATTTGGATCCTAGTGTAACAAAGAAATCCCCATATTATATGGTTCAATCTACCGCCGTTCTCAATTCATTCAAAAACAATAATAACAGGATTATTAAAGAAATGAGTGCAATGTGCCCTAAGGAACACGAATTCAAAGATATAAACAACAACGCTAAAAAAGATATATTGTTTGATATTAGATTAAATTCGAGTTTCACTCGTTCCAAAGTGCAATTATCCAAAATAAATATTCTTAATATGGAAAATTACGGAAGATGGAAATTAGTTAAAAATGGAACAATCGTAAAAATACCAGATAATACTCTTAATGCCGAGGTACCCATAAGTGACGACACATCAACATCACATGTCACTATTATGGATTTAGAACCAGAATATGATACGTATGGAAAAGTTGATATATTATCGCTTCCAACTTCTTATTTTACGGACAACTCGGGAGCAGAACCTGTAGAAGACAACAGTAAATTTATTAATTATTTAACAGTTGCAGCCGGTACGGGAACTGTTATCGCTTCAGGTTATTTGAAAGGAGGCTTATCAGAAATTGATTTAACTGAAAGTAACGCATTCTTATATTCAGATGTTAATGGAGTATCTGACCGTTATTCTTTTGTAGTGGAATATCTTAAAGATAGTGTTACATGTCAGTGCTCATTAGTGTGGAAAGAAATTGAATAGATTAAAAAAACAAAATTAAGACAAACAAAAAAACAACAAAAAAAACCAAAAAGAAAAACAATACTATAATATACATTTTTTTTTCTAAACGAAAAATAATGGTTTCATTCTTCGTCTTCCACAAATGATTCGTAATTATTCAAAGATGCACCATTATTTTGATTGTATAATCGGTCTTCTTCTGTATCTTCTTCAAAAAATTCATTGAGAAATTTAATTCCTGATGGATCTAATTCAATTGTTTCATTATGTAAAAAGTATTGAATTTCAAACTTTAAGAAATGTTCACCAACTAGATTGACAACATCCCCTTTATAATCCAAAAAACGGATAGACAATTTTGTTAATTTTGCCAAAGGTTGTTCAAAAATTTTACCACTCGACGATACATCGTCACTATATGGATCACATCTGTACTCGTTAAAATCTTTTTTCATAGGCAATTGGGTGAACGCGTCCTGGATATAACGATTATTAGAAATTGCATTTGGAGAAAATTCATCAATTTGAAGGTTTACGTAATATTCATTAATTTGTTTATGATATAGAGCGTGTATCAATTTTACAGATGTTATATTTTTTATAACTGTGTTCAACTTTAGAACGTAATTATTGGGACTTGGATAAATATCAACGTTTCTATCACGACTATCTATTGCCAATTTAGTCTTTCTTTTAATCATGAATTCTTTTATATTTGAAAGATCTAAAATTATTTTTAAATTACTTTATTATTATCTAAATTATTTAAAAAAAAAAAATCAAAAAATAATAATACCCACACCCACCCTCTATAATATTTATTTTTACGTCTTTCTTTTATTTACAATTTCATCGACTTTTGTCATAAGCATACTTTTAGCAGTAACAATGTCATCAGTAAGACCCCAAATTTGGATACCGTGTGATTGAGTATTGTACCAAATAAAGCTAACACCCGATTTCCTAGTAATTTCCTTAAAATTAAATCCATTACGTCCGATGAGATATTTAATATGATCAACATCTAAACAATATACTAAGTCAAGCTCTTCCATTTTATCAACCCTCCAAATGTATGTCGGTGAAGTATTATCACATTCCATTGGCTGATCTGTTTCTAAAATAGGAAATTTATCTTTAATAAAATTGATACGAGATCTAACAGAATAGTTAGCAGCCATCAAATTATCAATAGGACCCCAAATTTCTACAATACTACGTTTTTTGTTGAACCAAATGTATGTTACATTACATTTCTCAATAATAGATTTGAACCATCTTCCCTTGGTTCCGATAACATGTTTCATAAGATCATGAGAAATATCTACATGTACGTGATTATAAAAAACAGATGGATATATAATCTGCATTATATATAATTTATACAAAGTGAGTGGGGGGAATATATACTTTTACTCTAATTGGTTAAAAATGTTTAAGTAAATTTTAGGCTTTGGTTTTAGCCTTAGTCTTAGTGTCAGGCTTTACTTGAACCACTGTATCTACAACCACTTCCTCAACAATTTTGAATTCTGCCTTCTCTTTATCGCTAAGTGTTCTCCAGATTTCTGAAGCTTTTGACATCCTAGCTTTATTGTCAAGGTCTGTGTAATCTTTTGCGATCTGAGGAAGGGTTTTTTGAATAAAACGATTATACGCTGAAAGTAGACGAGGCTTTGGAGGTGCTTTTTCCTTTTGGCATTTTTTGTTTACAGTTGTCTTGTAATGTTTCTCAAAATGTTTGAGGTCATCTGTGATCTGGGTTACTTTGTCAGTAATAAGAGTAAAATAGGGTGATTCTTTATCTTCGGTAAGCTCATCAAGAATTTCTTGCAGAAGTTCTTTTTTGACTTGGTATGTAAAGCGGATAGTTTCTTTGTTGAAGTTTTCAATAGAAGAAGTAATAGGAGCCATGATTTGAAGTAGGATGAGTATGCTTAGTTTGATACTTCAATAGAAGATATATGCGTTTAAGTACTTTATCATTACCATAATAAAGAACATTTTTTTTTTTAACCGCGAAAAAAGTATTCGTAGTTTCTCAAAAAAAAAAAATCATATATGTAAAAAAAAGTATATCTTTATTATAAAACAGTTAAAAAGGATGAATTTCTTTGGGTCACCCAAAATAACAAGAAATAAACAAAGTGATGTATTCTCCAATCATATTGTTGAAGACATGGGCAAAAATTTTAATTTCATGAACGAACCAGAAATAGACAATATCGATAAAATAATAAACAACATGTTGATATTTCTTAGAAATAAATTAGAATTAATTAAAGTATTTCCAGAATCAAATACAAATCAATTTAGTATTCTCAAAGGAGAACAACTTGATAACGTAAAGATTTTAATATCACTTGGATTAATTGAGATCAATTCAAAAAATCAAGATGACAAACGAAATCATTTCAATTTGGATCAACTTGAAAACGCGTCCTTCAAAAAAGATGCGTCTGCTTCTTTATTCATTCAATATATATCTGAATATATACAGAAACTTGAAGAATTAAAGATTTTTTCCATAGGAGATAAATCATCATCCGAATTTTCCTTATCAAAGGATAATTCGGTATCAAATACAACATACCAGTTAAAACTTGATCAAACTATGACTTTTTTCATAAACAAAAACAAATTTCTCATCTTTGATATTTATCTGAATCATTATGTTCAATATATGTATTTACTTTTTGCGATAAACGTTTTCAAAAATGCTAAATCTATCCTTGAAATAAACGCTTCAAGACAAAAAAAGGATATCATGCTTGGTAAAGTTCTTGAATTGTCACAAGTATACAACGATTTACAAACAAAAGATGATAAAAAAAATACAGACAGTCTAAAACAACAATTATCAATACTTATTGAACAATTTGAAAGTATTCCTAAGATTGAAGATGAAAATAAAAAATCTGGCGGAGGTCAAGAAAAATGTAAATGTTCACGGGGTGGATGTAGAAACGGACCATGTAAATGTTTGAAAGGTGGATCATATGATTCTAATATATCCACTATGGCGGACAATGTTATCAATGAGTTATTCATCAAACATAAACATTTTTTGAATGTATTTAGAAAAACACGCGACTCTCTACCGGAATATTTTAATACTATTAATTCTTTAATTATTGAAAAAATGACAGATTTAAAAAATCTCAAAACAAGTATTACTGTACTAACAGCAAAAGAATACGAAATTATTTCTAAAACAGATAAGGAAATGTTAGAATTCTTTAAAAAAAATGATCTACAATTGGATTATGACATCAAAAACAATCCGTCTCTGAAAGAAAGTATCGATAATCGTTTAAAACAAATATCAGATGATATAGATAGTCAATTAAAAGCGACAATTTCACAAAGTGAAAATTTGTACAAAGAAACCGACCAAACAGCAAATATTGTTCTCAATCCAAATAACGCACAAATACCATCATCCTCGCAAGTATTTGGTGGATTTGTAAGAGGGAGTACTCTGTTTCCTAAAAATAACTATAAAAACAAAACTAAATGAATATGACCATCACAGAGACAAGAGCCCAAGTTAAGAAAAAATTGGTTTCGTCTTTATTATAATATGGTGTATTTATAACTATTTCTTTTCCATTCAATTTATCTAAAATTATTGATGATGATGATATTTTTTCCTGTTGAAAACAATTTAGCAATAAATTAACAGATGCGAATAATAACACATAAACTACAAGATAAAATATATTAACAGTTTCCAATCTAACTATCGAAGTATATACAAACATGAAGAGAGAAAACATTGCTAACATAGCAAAAACACCTTTACTATATTTGTTATGTATAATAATGTTCTTTTCTTCTAGTATTCTCTTAGCATGAACCGTAAATAGACACATTATAAACGAAGATGCTATTAATACGGCTCTATCTGTATCAATCACTGAATTATCAAATATACCACCACCAGTAACAATGGTATGACCTATATTTTCAGATAATTTATTTGCTCTTTGGATAGCCATTTCAGACAAGTGATCTAATGGAGAAAACCGATCTGATCCACCAAGTGTACACTCAGAATCTTTAATATATAATGAACTCATAAAATCTAAGGTCTTTTTGTTACCTACTTCAAAAACGGATCCCAAATCATTTCTCACAAAACCGATCATGAGTATTTTAGATACATTGGGTATTTTATTATATATTCCCAATTCTGGAATTTCTGGTAAAGTGTTTACTAGGTCATTCTTATACACTTCCAATTTATCTGTTAATTGTTTTAAAGAGTGAGTGATGTACAAACTCTCCAAAACACTGAAAAAACGGTCTTTTACTGTTTGTAAAGGTAAATGTTCTGTCGGATCTTTTAACCATTCCATTCCTACATAAGCTAATATTAATTGATTGTTCTTATTCTTCGAACCAAAAATATCATTTACCGAAACTTCTTTTTTTCGTATTCCATTTATGGTTTTATAAAAACGTGTTAAAATACTACTATTACTCAATTGGGTCAAAAATTTCTTTCTTTCGTCTTCATTATATGATAAATATTTTTCGTACCCTGGACCTATAGACGATGTAATCATCTCAAACGTATCTTCACTTCCAGCTAAATCGTAAAAATATAATGTATTATCTACATCTTCCGTTGTAGTTTTAAATATGAAAACTGTGTGAGAACGACTACTGTGTTCATTATTAATAGTCGTTTTATACAATGGTTGTTCTTCTAATAGTTGTTGATCTAATGGATCAGTATTTTCTGGACTTTTAAATCGTTCATCATTACTGTCATATCTATGTTTTACTGTCATAGTTGCGCTGGTATAATCTAAATCTGAAGTGTTCTCTTTGTAGATATAGAACTCTGGTCTGGTTATAATTTTATTGTTTAATCTAGTTTTTTTTGGTATTAATTTACCTGCCATACCATATGTATATTCTTTCTTTTCGAATTTCACATTTTCTGTTCCTATTAACTTTTGAATAAACGCTTTAGCCATATTTGTTTTACCAGTTCCAGAAAATCCATAATTAAATATCATAAAATTGTTTGTTCCTGTATCTTCCAAAAATCTATTCAATATCGAATTTACTTCTGCAACGTCGTAAAGAGAGTTTGGATATATTTCTTTTTCGTTTTCTCCAATTTGTGAATTATTATTATAGTTTTGTTCATTTTCAGTCAAGTATTGTTTGTCACTTTCTAGAGGTAAATATACGTTATCATATGGTATATTATCTAAATGGGTGTCTATACAGTTATTTAAAGTTGTTTTGTTACATGTCCATTTTCTGGTATTTTTGGTATTTATGGTATTGTTAGTATTAAAGACATTAACAACTACTTGAAACTTCTTTGTAATATTTCCATATAAAATTGCTGTATAAGTTACAAAAAATTCTCTTTTGTAAATATCGTGTAAAATATCGTCAATTGAGAATACTCCAGAATTATTTATTTGACTTAATACATCTATAAAAGAATTTCTTGAAATATCATTTATGGTCAACCCATTTTCTGTATTTTTGAAATACTCCTGAAGTTTTCTAATGGATTTGATAAACATAATAATTGGATCTTTACTGTCTATTGATGATCCAATATTTGTGAATATTAATTCATTAAACAATCCTTCATCATTTTTTCCTTTAAAAATTATTTTTTCGTTTTGTTTTGTTAAACATGTATCACTTATACTTATAATCGTATTTACATGTTGTTGAACTGTTGAAATATTTTGGTTTTTTTCATCTATTATGTCCCCAAAATATATTTTTAATATTTCTGTAATATTATTGGGTAATTCGGTTTTATTCTTTATTGTAACTTCTTCTTCTTCTTTTTGCAGAAGAATGTCGTATTTTAGTTGTAATTCCAATAATTCTTTTTCCACACTTTCGGTTTTTCTTTGAAGTTCATCTTTTTCTTTCAATATTGTTTGGTCAGATAATTCATTAACTAAATTATCTTTTTCTATTTTCAACGATTTAAGTTCATCTTTACATCTTTCCAAATCTTTTTTACACTCTTCACAATTGAGATCATTAGATATAATTTGCTTTGATATGGGTATATTTGGATCTAATTTTAATTTTTCGACATAGTATTTAGATGTACTCTCTATTTCTTTCAATACGGTGTCCATAACAAGACGTAAATCTTTATTCATTTGAAGCATTATAAGGGCATTGTCACCATCTTCAACTTTCATATCGGAACTTATTGAAATAGTTTTCGTTTTGCCAATGTCTAACGTTATGGGATCTGTGGATACAGTATATTTATACTCTTCCTTATTTTCATCTTTTTTTACAATATTTTTAAATTTGTCTTTTGATTTAATTGATCGTTTATAATAAAAATCACAAAACCCTAAGTAATCGTTTACGAATTTGAATTGAATATTATCAGTCAGAATAGTAATATATGTGTCTTGTGTGATAGTTTCATAAAGAGCTAAATCGTTAATAATATGAACATCAATATGAAACGATTCTGGTTCATCTGTTTTGTCAACTTCTACGGAGTCATCATTAGTTCCATAAACTGAATCAAGATCCGTTTTAGTCATGATATAGTTTTCACTTTTCATGTTTTCTAAACGTTTTTCCATATTGTCTACAAATTCAAAAAAATTACTCGGGTTTCCTCCCTGAAATTTTGCACCAACCTTAGAACCAGCTATTGCTGTTGATAATTCTAAATATTTCTCTAAATATTCGGAACTTTTTTCCTTGTATATTTTCAATTCTTGAAGCTGTTGAGCAGAATATTTTTCATTTTCCAGTGTACTCTTTATTATTTTCAAATAAGCGTCGATAGTTATCTGTACTAAATGCTTGATAGGCACCTCTTCATTGAAACCCTGTTCACTATCGAAAACTCTAAGATTAAGAAAGTAAGAATCTACAGTATTTTTATTTTCTTCTTTACAAAACATAGTAAGTATTTGTTGATAAATATTAGAATAAACATGTTTTTCAAAAGAAGTTTTAGTTTTTATAGTTATTTCTGATAAAATGAAAGCATTATACAAATCTTGAATTCCTCCTTTCGCAGTTACAATCGCACCAATAAGATCTCCTGTATTATATTTTTCGTTGTTAACATAAAAAAAGGCTTTTTCAAATGCCAATTTGGTTAATAAACTGTAAGGCTGTGTTTCAAGGATGAGCTTTGTTTGTAGAGGAGTATATCCATCAACCTTCTCCTCCCCCCCAGTAACACTTCTCCCCCCCAAGATAGGAGGTTTTACAAGTGGGTCTTCTTTTTTTAGTTCAAACGATAGATCTTTGTCTGTTTGAACATTATGTACTTTTTTTTTATTTTCAAGTTCTGTTTCTTTTAACAATCCCCTCCCATTTGTTTTGAAGATAGGTTGATCACTTAATGGAGTTTTTACAAGTGGGTCTTCCAAAAGTTGAGATGTTTTTTTTAACAATTCTTTTGCTAGATCTTTGTCTGTATATGATTGATCATTTAAAATTGTTTGAGCCTGTTGTACAAAGGATGCTGCTTCAGATTTAATATCAGGTTTTCTATCAGATTTATTTAAAACTTCAAGCAATCGTTCAGCTTCCAGTTTTAATTCTTCTGTTTCTTTTTTATTTTCATAATATGATTCAGGTCCTGTTTCTGTTTTTAATACATCTACACTTTCCATATTCTCTAAAAGAACATTTGCTTTATTCAAAGATATATTTTCTTTTACTAACAATTCTTGTAACAATTTTTCTTTGTCTTTTAATTCGTTTTTGTTCAAATCATTTGTTTCTAAAATAGAAGATACATTATTTACTTTGAATTGAGCCTCAGTAGCTTCACCGTATAATTTCAGAAGTACTTTGAATTGAGCCTCAGTAGCATCGTTCGTTTCGGGTTGAGACGAATCGATTCGTCTCTTTACCTTTTTTGAAAAGTCAGAAGAATTATTTAAGAATTCTTTTTTTAATTCTTTTAACTTTTCAGATTGTTCATTATCTAATTTATTTTCAACAGTTTTTAAAAGCTCATTTGATTTACTTAAAGAAACATCTGCTTCTTCTAACATTTTTTTTGCTTTTACGAATTCACTTTCATTTGGATTTATTAAAATTTTATTCAAAATAATTAAAGCATCAGATGCTTTAATGTTTGCTTTTTCAGCTTCAATACCTGCGTTCTTAAGTTGTTCAACGAATTTCTCAGAAAGTTTTTCCTTTCCCAGCAAGTCTGTCACCATTCTAGAAGTATTAATTGAATTAGTTAACAATGTTTCAGCTTCTTCAGCAACATCAGCAGCATCAATACTACGCTCTAAGCCATTTTTTATACTTTTTAAAATCTCTTTTGATTTATTCAAAAACCCATTTGATTTATTCAAAAACTCATTTCCCCTTTGTAATAATGTTTTTAATTGACTGTTATTTATAATTTTAGGTGTTTCGATATTTGTTAAAACATCCATTGCCTTTGTTTTTGCCTCAGACGCTCTGGTATTTGCTAAAGCAAGCAATTCATTTAGTTCTTCATTATTAAGAATTTCTATTTCTTTTTTTAAATCTAGTATATCTTGAAAAGATTTTTCAGCTTTCTTTTGTAATTCTTCAGCTTCTCCCTTAATATTTGGATCTAATTTTTCAGCATCTAATTTTTTAGGATCTAATTTTTTAGGATCTAATTTTTCAGGATCTAATTTTTCAGGATCAACATTATCTGACCCAATAAATCCACTAGAAAGACTTGGATCCGGAGGAAGACTTTGACCCGGAGAAAGACTTGGATCTAGAGGAAGACTTGGATCAGGAGGAAGACTTGGATCTAGAGATAGAGGTTTTGTGATAGGTTTTGCAATAGGTTCGTTATTTTGTGGAATAGGTAAAGGTTTTGACCCAATTCCTACCAAAGGTTCTAATTCCAAAATTAAATTCGCAAAAGGTGTTCCATAATCATAACTTTTAATTTTTTCGCAAAATAATGGCGAAACTTTGGAGTTTTCAATACTTTCAATACTTTCAGTACTTAATTCAATATACGGACTTTTTCCTATGATCGATAAAGTTTGTGTTTCATTTATTTTAAATGCTGAAATAGCGATATTGTAAAAAAAATCTATTAATTTTTTTGAAGAATTATTATCATCGTTTCGTATAGATAATAATACTTTTACGTCTTTTTCAGAGTTGTATTTTTGTGACAATTTGGTTGATCTTTTAATTATTTTATCGTACTCATTCATTAAAGAAACGTTCCCAGTAACAATTTTTGATGCTGTTGTCAATTTGATAAATTCCTGTTTTAAATTATTGGAAGCTATTAGGAGATTTTTTGGGGAAAGACAAGTGTCTGCAGAATCAGTGGAAGTTGTAGCATCAGTTGTAGCATCAGTAGGATAACAATGTGAAAATGGATTACAATTGTTATATACGTTTTTGACCTTAATTTCTCTATTATCAATGTTTACATTTTCTCTATTATCAATGTTTATTTTCAAATTCATTCCTGGACCAATTTCTTCATTTTTTTTACGTTTATTCAAAATAAACATAATCATTAAAATAACTATAGCACCAGAAATAATTGATATGATCATCTTTAAAAAAAATTAATTGGTGTTATATATTTTATAATACTAAAACAAAATTATAAAAAAAAAAAAACATTTCTTATTTATATGTGGAACAATTTAAGTTTTGTGTGTATATATCAAAATATAAGCGTCTTTCAAGTAATCTTGGAGATTGGAATGATCATTAAAGTCGTGTCTGTTTAATGGATCAATAACGTCATCATCAGCCCTAAACCATACATTTTTATGTTCAACGTTATCAACAGTAACGCTGTTTTTTTTTATCATAGAGTAATAATGTCCTTTATCAAGTGAACCTATATGACAACCTGCTGATGTTAACTTGTACATTGTGTGTTGTTCTGGATTGAGGACATATTTTTTCATATTAAGAACTTGTGGAATATCAACCACTCTTTTATTTTTTACGAAATTTCCACTGTTATCAATAGCTCTAAATCTTTTCAGAAATATGATTAATACCTTCGGTAAATTCCAGAAAATAAAGGATTTATTACTAGGAAATTGCTCCTTACATACGTCACATTTCCACTCTTGTAATTCTTGTTCGTTCTCGTTATTCAATATACTTATTTTTATTAATTGGTCAAAACAATCATACAAACTAAACTTGTCATTTTTCATTTCGGGATCACCTATATCTAAATGGACACCATTTTGAAATTCATAATTATTATGAAGCTTACAGCAGGAACCACACTTGATTTGTGAAATAAATAATGAATTTGTAGATAAATTTATTTTAGACAAACTCTTGACATAATACTGTATGGTTTCACTATATACTAAATTGTTCAAGCTCTTTAATTTATCAGAAGATGGTGATCCTTTTCTCGGGAATACAAAGTATGGTTTACCATCGTTTTGATAATTCATACGGTTATTTATTTCCAATTCTGATAAGTTCAATTCCTTCGTATCCTCGTGTATTTTATCCATTAATATCATTAAAAACTCAGACAAGTCATTTTGTTCATAAATATACATCTGGTTACGGAATTTTAATCCAATATTTTTAACAAATATTCTCCAAAGTGATATACACTCATTTGAATTTGCCTTATGTATTTGAAGATCATAAAGAATTGAACGAATTAACCCAAACATATTATCTTTATTCTGAATTTTTTTATCTTCACCAATAAATATCTCAACAAATTCAGGCACGTTGAATAGACACTGAAATGCTGTGTTTAGATAGCATGTATTTCCAAAATTATACAAGGGAGTTGTCATTGTAGCCATTTTTTCAAAAGTATTAAAAAGATAATGATGTATTTAAACATGTTCAATTTTTTAAAAAAATCAGTTCGAAATTATAAATTTTTATCCTCACTTGAAATAAAGTATAAAATAATGTTTTTTACATTTAAAAAACTTTTATTTTCAATAGACGGACCATTAGAAGTTCGTTTACATAATCTAATGAATATTCTAGATATATGTGAAGTTTTTAAATTTGATTTTCGTATTATATGGAGGAAGAAAACCCTCGAATTTGATATTGATTTAAGCGATATTTTTATCACAGAAATATTTAAAGGAAAATTTTTGACCAATCTAGATGAAATCAAAAGAAGTAACAATTATTTCTATAATCCAAAACATAATATCCAGATGATCTTATCCACAACAATTCCATATCACTTATCATCTAATATTCCCGATATTAAAAATTACGAATGGTTAGTGATCGATAATCTACACAGTAAAAAGTGTAATATGATGCCAGAAAAATATATTAGTAATACTTCAATAAAATTACAGAGATTGAGGAATAATTACAACAAAATGAGACTTAATTCCAACATAGAAGGTTATATCAATTTATTCAAACAGGTCCAAAAAGAAAAACAATTGATTGGTATTTATATAAATGATAACACTAACATTGATAGTTATATAGAAACTATTAAGAGACTTCCTGTTCATTTGAATTTCTTTGTGGTATATAACATTGATAACTTTAGTGAATCCCAAATTAAATTATTCGAGATCTCTTTAACAAAAGAGTTCAGTGATCGTATAACGTTAGTAAAATTAACTGAGTCAGGAAAATATTGTTTACAGGCGATCAATTTGTTTTGTTTATCTCTTTGTCCAACTATAATGATTTTAAATTCAATAGCGGATGGGTACATCGAAGAAGTTTGTAGAATTGGTGAAAAGATAAATATTTTTAAATTGGACAATATAAATGTGAAAATTTAAAGAGGCGTCAAATAGGACACCATCAACTTCTTCACCAACGTTTTCGAATAATGATGTATAATGATGATCTAAAAGAAAATGATCAATATGGTTTATTTGCTAATCGTGACTTTGATGAAAATGAAATTATTCAGGAATATATCGGAAAAAATATAACAAATGAAGAATCTAATAATAAAAAAAAAAATCAACTATGTACATGTTTGAAGTTAAAGTTAACGGAGAAATAATTAAAGTGATAGATGGTGCTTTAGCTCGTACATCTAGCGCCGCAAGATATGCTAATACAGTTCTAGAATTTGATGATCCTGAGAGAAATTCTACATTTGTTCAATAATAATGAGAGAATATATCTCAAAGCTTCCAAAAAGATCAAAAGATTTCAAGAAATCGTAACGTATTATGGTAAAAATACAAAGAATGTTATAAATGCAAAATAGAATTGAAAAAATTAAAAAAAAAAAAAATTGATTTTTTTTTCAATACTATTTTTTTCTTTTTTTTGCAAAGAATTTATATATACTTTTTCAAAATGTCTACAAGTCTTTTATTACCTGATATCATGGAATTCATTTTAACCACATGTACTGAAGGATCCGAAAAAGCTACCACAACAAATTTTTATAAACTTATTAAGCATATTTTAACACATGAAAATGATTTCAAATGTGGAATTCCGTACTTTTGTTTATTTGAAAATGAAGAATATATTGATTTAATAACACATGATTACGTAATGTTCAATCCAATTTATGATAAATGTTTAGGTTGTTTTATGTTTAATACGATAAATGATATGTTTTTTGGGTGTAAAGCGATTCTTAAAAAAATCAACATTGAATATCCAAACGATCATATCGTAAAAGATAAATTAGATCAATTTGATCATTTCATAAAGATAACAGAGGATCATGTTGATATGATGGAATTGTGTAGTAGTTTTAAAAAAAAAAGTTTTGTTTAATTTCAGATTTTTAGCGCATATATTCTTCCAAAAACAGGTTATTACAAAGTGACCAACAATAATTTTCACCCCCCCCACGTTCATTTTATATTTTTTTTTAAATTTGACCTAATGCTGAAAGAATGCAACTGATTCAACTTAATTACAGAGAGGGGGGGGGGGGGCGACCAGATTTTTTTAAAAAAAAAATTGTTTCTACCGAAGTGGTCTGCATAACCTGCTCCTAAAATGTGGGCCTGCTCCGCAGAATACCCCCTGACCATTCCGCAACTGGTTCCCCTGTGATACTATCTATATTCAGAATGATAATTAACAATACCCAACCAATCTATCTGACTAGCCATCTCCTCTGGATAGTTGTAATAAAGGGTAGGTTGACGTGAACGTTTGTCAAACATGTGGCGTATAATTTTGGTCGATGGGAGAAAGCATTTTGACTTTGCATTTTGACATGCAATTTGACTTTGACGGTTCGTATTTTTGACGGAAATCTTGGCACCGAATTCAGAACTCGTCGAGGTTATCTGGACAGAGAGCTGTGAGGAATATTTATTTCAAACTAGAGGCCTTCAAGGCACCGCCTCTTGGTGGTAACAGCTTTATGCCCTGGGACTGGAAAAAAAAATCGAGCCTTCCTTGCTTCTTTTTGGATTTTTTATCGCGACACCTTAGAATACAATACCCGGGAGGACTTCTTAATGAATCTAGTATTGTTAGTAACATAAAATAGTGCGGACCAATGTTCGAATTCCCCCCCGCCATCCATATTAGCGCAGAGAGACTAGACGAGCGAGTAAGAAAATAAGAGAGAGAAATATCCAAGTTAACTGTTTACAATTGTAAAAAAATAAAAAAAAAAAAAGAACTCATATATTGTAAAACCCATCCGAAAAATGTATTAATCTTTATAATTACACCTCGTAGAAAGCAACAATTTAGAAAACGAACACTTAAAAAATATATAAAAAATTCCTTTTTTTAAGTGTTCGTTTTCTATTTCGAAAAAGCCTTACTTAATTTTTTTTTTAATTTTCTTCTCTAAACGTTTTTTATTCTTCTTTTTCATTTTCTTCAATGTTCATTCTTTGTATTTTTTTTTCCAAATTAACATAACGTTTTTGTAATTTGTAAACATCTTTGAATATAAAACTACAACTTTGATGATCTTTTTGAATGTAATGTTTACGTGCTAAATCTATCTTTCTGTCCATTGAATGTTCAATGGATTTCTTCGTGTTTTGTATTTTTTCATATTTACACATTGAGAATACTTTGAGCATAGTGTTTTTTTTTAAAATTTTAAAATATAAATGATAAGCGCGGTGGGTCCTTAAAGTTATATATTTAGGGAAGTAAAAATAGTTTTCAATTTTTTTTTTTAATCTTGATTAGAGCTCAAATTTGAAAAAATAGTATAAATATCCATATAATAGTCCAATGTTGCTTTAATGACATTATTATCATACTCTTTTGAAAAATTAAAATACGTTTCAACAACAATATAAGCTGCCATAAGTGCTATAGTGGAAAATCTTATCACTTTTCTTGTTTTAGTAGATGTGTCAACAAATATAGTATAAAGTAATGAAATCAACATTATGAACGTGAAGATGACAGTTGCGTAAACCAAAGGTGAAATATCCATTCCACGAGATTGTATGATCCATCCAATCGAAAACGCTGTTACAAAAATCAGAAGCGTCTGAAGGATCATTTCTTTTATTTCTCGATCTGGAATTGATTTTATTAATCCAGAAAGAACAATACCGTTCACGTAAGATAATCCAAAAAATAAAGCTAATTGGATCCATACGGGTAGGAACGTTGTACTAAATGATAAAATCATATACAAAATAACAGAATATACAAGATATGCCCATTTTGGTCCATAAACTTTTTTATCTTTCTTTATATAAGCAACATACATTGTAAACATAATTTGTACACATAAATTTGCTAAAGTATATACCATAAAAGAATATTTGGAATGAAATGGTCCGAAAGATGTTTTAGTTAATTGATTCATTATTTATTTACATTATTATTTTTTTATTTTTTTTTTAATATATATTTTTTTTAGTATGTATAATACAAGTAACATTATTACAAGTAAAATGAACATTTTAAATTTATTATAAAGTTGTGATCTTGACATTTTATAGTTGAATGTCTTGTAATCATCATGATAAAACTTTTCTAAAATTCGGAGATGATACCCTGTTAATTTTTTCAAATATTCATTGCTTTTCGAAGGTCTATTATTTAAAATTTTCGAGGGATCAATATATATATTATAATTCCTGAACATTTTTGTTAAATCCATCTTAAAATTTTCATATCGGATTAAATGTGTCATTTGAGAAGAACTCCAAATAGTATGTGTTTGTTGGATTAAATGATGTTCTATAGATCCGTAATCATTTTTACCCTTTTCATAATCAAATTTAGTTAAGGTTTTTATAACGCTATCAATTGAAATATTTTGTTTACGATTATCTTTAAAATCACTAAATGCTGATAGGAATCTTGTCGTCGGGTTCCTAATGATAGCAAAAGAAAATCTATATTTCCATTGTGGTTGAATTTTTTTGGATTTTTCAATTAAATTGAACATAGACACGTCACATACTTTTGGGTCAGTGCAACCTCGTATAGTGGATCCACCATTTTTAGTGATATGTGAAAAAACAAATTTTATATTTGTTTCTTTATCTTCTAATAGGAAAAACATTTTTTATTTTTTATAACATTTTTTTTGAAACGTACACGATTTTATCATATATAAAGTAAGAAAAAAAAATAGATTTTTAAGAATGTTATTGGTGTATATGAAAATAAATAATAAATGTTTATAAATAAGTTCTTTTCTAAATTACACAAATATGCAAAAATATAAATCAAAAGGATCCTGATATTTTGTTTAAAATATAGCGTTATATATGGATTCTAGACATATAGCATCAATATATAACGCTATATAAATTAAACAGCCCTGAATATGTAACTGTTCGGTGTTTTTGAAAATATGCCTTAAGTTTTTTATTATTATTATTTATTTTTAGCTTAGTTTTATAAATCAAAGATAAATCGCGTCATACTTCATTTGTAACATTTCGAGTTTGAGTTGATACAATTCAACATGTTCCGTTCTTTTGGAAAACTTGATGCTTGTATTTCACGATGATCGCAGTCTAGAGATGATCAAACTGAAGAGTAATCCATCTGAAGAAAGGGTTCGTTTCCTAAATCATCAAAAAATACGTGCAAAAACATAAAAAATAAGCGCGCTTACGAGAATGTATATTTTTGTAATTGTAAGAGAACTTTGGACTTTTCGTAGTGGTCTCTGTGTTGAATGTGGATATAGGATTGTTGAAAGTGACAATGAAGAAGATTATTAATCGGTCAAAAGAATGTGAGATGACCTTCAAATGAACCACTTAAAATTTATTTAACAATTAATATAATTATCTTTCTTTATCTCGTTAAAGAGGGGACTATTTTTTTTAAACTAAAACCACATCCTTTTTAGATTTTTATGCAACCATTTTGATCTTTTATTATTAATTTATTTAAAAAAAAAACGAAATTTTAATTCTTCTTTTATTACCTGACTTTAATTCCTGACAATAAATTGTAAAACAACGCCTGTCATTATTATCCAAGTATAAAATCTTCTTCTTCCTAAATATTCAAAAATAAAATGGTTGATTGCGGTTATTGTGTAGCATGTAAAAAAAAATTACGGAAAAAGAAAGAATATAATCTTAAAAGAATGTATTCATTTCACAAAAAAGAAATATATGATCACACTTATAAGGTTATGTTGGCTAATTGGTTACGAGCTAAAAGGCATTTATTTTATTGAAGCGTTTCACATAGGTTTTAGGGATTAGCCTAATGTAAAGCTGAAAAAAAAACGTAAGAGTCGTAATTGTTACCAAATTTCAATGAGATAAACCCTAAACCCTAAACACCACAAGCGTTCTTAATCATCATCATCATCATATAATATACCTCTATTATGGTTTATAAGAAAAATCGATTATATCAAATTAAAAAAAAGCAAAGTTCGAATCCAAGTGTTTTTTTGTGTGTTATTTTTAAAAAATTGAAAGAAATATTTTCGGATCAGAATCCCTTTTTTAAAAAGAAACATGAAGAATAACATTAAGAATAAGAAAAACTACAACACGTTTACAAGGAACGAGTTGTTTTTGTGTATCAATAAACATAAGGCGGGTTGCCCTATGTTTTATGCATCTGGTTATGACAACTTACTCGATTTTATGAATAAGCAGACTAATAAAAGTATAATTATTAAGTTCTTGTTATGATAATCGAGAAGCAATAAATATTATATTCGTGTTCTTCAATCCCAAGATAAAGTTGTATTATATTGAAATTGTACAAACGAAAAGCTTAATTTCAGAATGGGTTCAGGTACATAATACTAAAGAGCACTTGTTTGATGTTGTGCGATTCTTGAACAAAACTACAAAACTAGAAGATGTAAATGATTGTCAGATATGTTTCGATGAATTGCCTCACAAGTATTCAGAGTCTATATTCAATATGTTAACGGTAACTTGTGTGAGATGTTTCAATACGATATGTGAAAAATGCCACATTAAATTACAAGGTGAAAAGTGTGAATATACGTGTCCGTTTTGTAAGAAGACCAATAAAACAGGTAAGAACGTGAAGATACAATTATTTAATGAACCGGATTGTTTAATTGATATTAAAGTTTACAATGAAATGATATTGGAAATGGATACTATGTCTAAGACTGATAGTTGCAATGACATTATTTTGAAGAAGTATTTACATGAATGTGTCAAGAGAATATAATTACATAGTGATAAAGTGCAAAATTTTCAAGAGTGATATCTTTTTGGACCATCGATACCATCCTAAAGCACGAAACTCATAACAAGAGATATGTTGCAGAATTCACTTTGTGTTGTTATATTCTAACCAATTGGACCAAAAATAATTCATATACATTTTTTTTGTTTTACATGCTACAGCAATATGTATTTTACACGATCCTTCGCTTTTAACTTCATTTTGTTGTTTTAAACATTTTGCCGCACTAGCACAAGACTCGTGTTCTTGTATTATGTTTTTGTATAGAGTAGGAAAGAATATAGAGTAGGAAAGAAGGAGTAAAAAGTTTTAGATACCATAATTATTTTTAACAAAAGAATACGTAAAACAGTATTTTTTTTTTTAAACCCTTTTTTATCGTTAAAAAAATCGCTATAATAATAAATGAAGGAATGCGATGAGAAACAAATATATTCGATCTATACCAATAGATGCATAAACATTGATTCACCAACATTTAATAAAAGATTAAAAGAACAATTAGAAAAGAATGTGAAACATTTTAGTTCATCTGATTTAAAAAAATTGGGTTACAAAGTTAGAAAAAATGTTAAAGGAGGAGGTTCACCTCAAAATACTTCCATTGCAATGAATACGAACCCTCAAAATGCTAGTAGACCTCAAAATGTTAGTGGACCTCAAAATGTTGAACTCGTTGAGACTGCGTGCCAACCGACAAAGGACATTTTATCCATAACAAAAAAAATGCTTTTAAAATTTAGGGATGAATCAAAAGATAACATATATGAATATAGATTTGTAAATGACAATCAAAAAAAGTATTGTAATAATGGTAAGAGTGTGTTGTTAGATAATCCATTAATTACTGATACAATAACTTATAATTTCACATACCTAAAATCAGATCTTCAGGGAACATTCGATAAGAAAATGTTGTTATATAATAATAATAAACCATGGGAAGTAGCACTTATAAATAATACAGGAGCACCAAAAATAGAATTAAACCTTTTGAATTATGATCGGATGAATCCATTTACAGATGATGTGAGGAATAAATTCATAGATCAATTGGATATTGAATGGTTTAACAAAATGAACGAATACGTTAGTAATTTAAATATAGATGATTTGTTTGCAATAAAAGCTTACACGTACAATGGTGACGTATTTATAAATAATAGATTAAGAAATCTAGAACCAGAAAAAATGAGTAAGTGTTTAAAAACCATTTCTGGAGATAAATATGTTAATAATCCACAAATATATTTTCCTTTGTTTTTTCCAATATTAGAGATTATATTCAATAATAAACCAGAACAATTGACAGATGATGTAAAACAATTAAAAATTTTAATACAAGATATCGAATTGTTTCAGAAGGAGAAAACAAACAACACATACATGGATTATTTCAATCAAACAGACCGTTTAAAATTATATATATCAATTGTTCTTGTAGCACGTATATTAAAAGAAGAAATAATAATAAAAGCGATAGATAAACTTATACTTAAATTGAACGAAATTATTAAAAATTCTCCACCCACTGAAAAGAAAATGATAGTATATAGAGGTGATAAAACCGACACATATTTTAAAAATGACACAAAGAATAAATTCTTCAAAAACAAAGGGTTCATTTCAACAACTTTATCATATGTAAATGCGTCGATTTTTACTGATGAAAAAGGTTTAGATAAAAGTTTAAAAACTAGTGAAAATTGTTGTATGAAGGAGATAACTATTTTACCAGGTTCAAAATTATTATTTGTCGGAGGCGTTTCAACAGTACCTCGTGAAATAGAATTTGTGTTGGGTACAAACACGACTTATTTAATGAGAAAGTATAGAGATAAAGTATATGGGAAAGATTATATGCATTGTAATCATGGAATTACCCGCCCAACAACGTTGATGACAAGATTGGTTGCATTAGAAGATTGTAGAAAACAATGATTATAAACATGTTTATACCCAAAAAATACGATGACACACGAAGAAGGTCCTGTTTTTGGATTAGTATAATTATTTTAACAATAGAATTACGTAAAAGATAAATATATATTTACATCTTTTTTAACATCATGTAAATTTTATATATATCATCATGATAAAAAAATGAAGAACTGTGATGATAATCAGATATTTTCAATCTCTACCGAAAGATGTATAAAGATTATGTACATTTCATCGTCTTCCAAGTTATCGTACCGTGACATTTTTTCTTGTTTTTGTATTTTTCTCAAAACTTCAGATTTTTGTTTTAATGCTTCTTCGTCAATATTTTGGTCCATATTAGAAAAATATTAGAAGAGCCAAGTCGTCTCCCGTTCTTGATATGATCCTACGTATATGATCCTACGGTTTATTTACACTCAAGTTTTTTTTTTAATACTTTTTTAAAATTTTACAAATAAATATAATAAAGTCTTTTTTTTGCTAATTCTTTTTTACTACGCCATAAAATCTCACCTACAATATCGAGCGCAGTGCATGAGATATCTCATTATATATATAAGATGAGATGCACAATATACACATTATGCACTATATATACACAATATGAGATGCACATATGAGATGCACTTCTCTAAAGTTTTTGAAGTTAATATCAAATTGTATTATCATTGTTGTTCTACAATATGACAAGTTGAAATGATAATCATCTAATATATGACTAAAAAAAATATTTATAATGTTTAATCCCAAGGTAAAAAAAATGTTTTCAAAATAGTTTTCAAAGGGAAAGAAAAGTAGCGGTTTAGTTGTAACCAAAATTATCATAAATTGGAGTTATAGATATATATGACAGATATATATATAAATGATTTTTATGTAGGGTTCTTTATTAACCATGAGGTCAAATCTCCATTTCCATCTTTTTTTGCCTCTAATTTTTTTATGACGGGTCTAAAAATCAATTTTTCAACTTCCTCAATCATAAGAGAATTCATCTTATCACATACTTTTTTAAGATCGCCATTTTTTGATTCAATGAGAGACTTTTCTTTTCTTTTGAAATAGGTAGGATCATTTTTGTGTAGATATCCATCTATTTGTTCTAACACCACCGATAATAATTGAGAGACTGGTTTCATCAATTGATTTGAGATGTAGAACGTGTAATCAGGTTTTAGGTTATTTTCTCTGATATAACTTGGATCTTCAATCTTATCACCTTGTAACAGATTTTTTCCTTTTGTGATAACGTATACGTAAGGTATCCGATCATTCACCATTGGTTTGGAACCAGGATCTCTTTCACCCATCCGATCAGCAAGCACTCTGTGTGCTATCTTCGTTGGATCTTTGTATTCTCCTTTGAGAGTTTTTGTTATAATTAACTCTTCTAAAGGAAAACCTCCTTTGATGAGTTTATCCAATGATGATTTTAGAAAAGAAACAGCCTTGTTGACGTTACATTCGTTCAGAATGATATCAATCATACCACCATAGATGTATTTGACGATATTAGCGTTGTCTCTTCTCTTTAAAACTATTCCCATTGATTTTTGTTTGTATTTGTTCACGTTATGTTCGTATAAGTTTCCAACATAACGCTTCTTGCTTAATATGATAAAGGGAAAGAACGTCTTCTCGTATTCAAGATCATGTGGTTCTTTCAAATGAGCTTTATTGAAGGCTTTGCTAGCTTTAATCGATAAATCAATCGACTTTTGTAGTGCCTCTTTCCCAGATATTTTTTCTTTTTCGTTCAATCTGAAGTTTACAAAGATTGAATCTGTGTCACCATAAACAATTTCTGCGTCATATTCTTCCTCCATAAATTTTTTGGCTTTCAAAATAAGATCCCTTCCTGTTGCTGTCGTTGATGCAGCAAGTTCTTTTAAATAAACGGGACTTGTTCTAGCCCCAACTTGTCCATATAAACTGTTAGCAGTAACTTTGTAGGCTAATTGAAGACCGTCCAATACTGCCTTCATAAAATCGTTATGTGCATCTTCAACTTTTAATACATCCTCACAATCGAATACAAGAGTTTCATCATTTTGTTGAAGTTCATAGGTATTTTCTTCTTCTGGTGGATTTATTTCAAAACCAATATAAACATCTCCATCTGTGGTAGTGATTTTTTTTTCAGTTGCTCTTTTTTTTGTAGCTTTCCTTTGTTTCAAAAGTTGTTGTAGAATTCTAGGTAAGACTCCTTTATCATTCTTGGGGAACTGTGCAAATCTACAAACTTTTTCTCCATTCTTCTTTTTTTTATCACCATTTCCCTCGAATACATCATATGTAATATCAACATATTCAACACCAGGTATATTGTCATATTTTTTTTCTAAAACAATACTATCATGAGATATATTTTCTGAAATCATACTTGAAGGATATAGAGATGCATAGTCCATTACCGAGATCGGTTCGTTAACATAAACTCCTGGTGTCGGTGTAAGTACAATCGCGCCCTCATAGCCAACTTCTTCTTGTGATTCGTCGTCCGGGTCAAATTGCTTTAAAACAGGAAGAAGAATATTATCTTGTCGACATTGTCTTGAAACGAGGCTGAAGATTTTAACCCCTTGCCCTCTCATGAAAATGTAAGATAATGGAACATAGCATACATTGGACATTCCCACATTATTCGCAATTGTTTCCAATTTTATAATGATAAGATTGCAAAGAGCACAATCCTGTACACAATATTTAGCAATCTTTGCCCTGTCTGCACTGGAACCGTCTTGACATTTGAATATTTCGTTAGGTGTAATGTCATCTTTAGCCAATCCCCAATTTGCGGGTTCCATATCCATGTCCTCCGATAAAGTAACCCATTTGGTTTCATGATTCACATCCAGTACTTTAACCTTGACTGAATCTCCATTCTTACACTTTATAGTAATACATGAAAGAGGATTGATACCGCTTACGTTGTCTACTTGAATTATATTTCTTTTTTCAATCCCATCGCATTCTCCAAATCGTAACACTTTGCCTTGTAGAAAAACAGACGCAACGTTGTCCAATTTGTAGCTATCCAGATTATGATCGCGTTGAACAACCTTCATAACATCGATCATAACGCGTCCTTCCATGTCCATAAAATACATCGTATTCTCACCGAGCGCTGATGAAAATAATTTCTTCTCCACCAGCTTACATTCTGTGTCACGATACCTGCTTAATTTTGAAAACTCTTTCAAACAACCCATTTCATCTGCACGGTCATGCATATATTTCATATCAAATCCAAAAATGTTATACCCTGTAATTATATCTGGGTCGTGTTTTTGTATAAGTTTAGTCCATTCCAACAAAACTTCTTTCTCCGTTTTACATCGTACGATCTCATCTACGCCTTCAAAATCGTCACAGCTTCCCAAAGTGATCACATGCTTGAAGTAACACTCTGTTTGACCATATTTATGAAAAGTAGTACCGATCTGAATGAGAGGATCGCCTTCCACTAATGGAAAATAAGAAGATAAAAGAGCGTTGAGTTTTTCTAAACAAGTCTCTGTAATGGTATCCTCATCGTCTTTGAAATCTTTGGCATTTTTTACCTTTTTGATCAAATCTTTGTTAGAATTGTTAATATGTTGTTTTAAAAAAGGGGAAAAGTTTTTTTTGAATTCATCCACTTCGTTATATGTCTTCCATATTTCTGTCGAAGGAACTTTCCAAGAGATAGCCTTGTCAGTTAGACAATTATAAACATCGTAGGCATGTAGAAGAATTTCGTCGCGACTAATCATTTTAAAACCTTTCTTGAAATGAATTTTGCTGAAGTATGTATGCATATATGGATCATGTGGATCCATATCCGGATTATCTAAATCACCTATATCGTTTTCCATGTTAAAAGCGTACAGCATAACGGCTTTCAATTTGTTAGTAAGGCGATCTGGCGATAAATTCTTTTCCTTCTTCAAAATAGTGGTGTATTGAATTAATTCCCTTGATAATTTCTCATAACTCTTCTTAGCCAATGGAAAATCACCATGACTGCTTGTACATTCAATATCAAAGCTTGCTATTTTAGCAGGAGTTAATTCGTCACGATCCTCAATACTAACGACATTTTTCCAGTGGACCGAAACGTCCAATTTGCAATTTGTTCTGGTTTGTTTGACTAAATTTTTATTGTATGTATGTATACGTATCCAACCACATGGTTTTATTTTTTTAACATGAATAAAACGAATATATGGTTCAATATTGCTTTCGTACAATTTGAAAGTAGTTTTTATGTTTCCAATTTGGATCACTTTCTTTTCATGAGAAACAGCTTCACCTTTATTCACGGTAAGAAACTTTGCACACATTTTCATCGTCATTAAATTTTTACAAATAATCTTTACGAATGAGAATAGCTTGTTATTCGTAAATCCAACCATTTCCTTTCGCTGAACCATTTTCACTGAATCAATATCATCCTTCAAATTTGGTGGTAAATTCTTTATTAGTAACGTTTTCAAACTGTCCATTTGTGTCGTCTTTAATGGTTTCGTACTCTTCGCGAAGAAATATGGTGTAAAATCTGTAATTGTAACCGAAACTGATTCACCTGCTTTGTTCAGACCAAACGCCTTGATATTGTATCTTCTTTTTATAGGATCTTCATCTTCCGTATCTGAGTTATCAACATCGTCGTCTCTATTATTATCTAAATCTAATGCTCTCCAATCAAAAATTTGGAATTCAATATCCTGCATTTTTCTAACGTTTTTTAATGGGGAACGAATAGCTTTTTTTTAAAAAAGGTTTTATGTCTTAAAGTAAGCTTTTCAAAGATCAAGTTTTATATTTTTATTGATTTCACAATCAATTTTTTTTTTATAATATTTTTTATTATCAAAAAGGATCATATCATTAAAATGGATTGCGCTGAAATAGTTGTTTTAATCATCATGGTTGTACTTGTAGTGTTCTACATACAATCTCAAAATTTTGAAGTGGAATATGTTATATCAGATGTGGATGGAAAACGATATTTAGTGAAAAATGTATCAGACAAAAAAGAAGCCGCAAATATGATCGCCCGACTCAACATAAAATTGACTAAATTAATTTCTGAATTGGTTAAAAAGTATCCCGATGATCCTGACATTGAACGTTTACAAAGTAATTTCAATCCTGAAAATGTAAGCGAGGGAAGTGAAAAATCGAATTATACATCTTATTCAGTTAACAAAGGAGAACAGATAGTATTTTGTCTAAGATCTAGAGACGGTGCAGAAAAATTGGTACCACCCAATGTACTTATGTATGTTGCGATTCATGAATTATCGCATCTTATGACAAAAGAAATAGGTCATCCCCCAATTTTTTGGAGTAATTTTAAAAGAATACTTCAATTTGCAGTTGATATGAAAATATATAACAAAGTTGATTACGCAGCCACACCCGCCAAATATTGTGGACTGACTATAAAATCATCTGTACTTTAAATAAAGTGTTAATATATTAAAATTTAAATAAAAAAATGCCTTCAAAGAAAATATTCTCTGAAAAATCTAAAGCATGTTCACTTGTATCTGATGAAATAGTAAACATTGTCAAACGATTGGTTGATAATAACCTTACCATAGACTATGTCTTTATGAATGATACATCTTCCAAATATAAAAAGAGTGATTTTATGAATAAAAATGTAAAGGAAGTGCACTTTGTAAAAACACCCATATATTTGGATGACAGTATTTCTACTATTTCTGATAAAATAGCCAATAGTATGAAAGTACAAAAAGACGAGATATTTATATTTAGCAAAATGCTTTTAACAAAAATAAACGCAACTTATATTATTCAAAAATTCTTAAATTCAGTATTTCTCAACAAAAGAAGAGTAACAATAACTCATTTAAATCAATCTTTTAAAATAACTTTCGAGTTACACAAGGACAGAAGTATTTTTGAAAAAGAGAGTGACAATATATCTATTTCATATGAAGACGCCATTTCTCTTTTTGATGAAAAAACAATCGAAAATATTCAATATTATTTAGTTCCGATAAGTTTTGATCTTCTTGACGCAAACAATATTCCAATTTTGTTCGCTATTAATCCATATAAATACATAATGGCTGATGTTAAACATAAAAAACAAACTTTTCGAAGCACCAATAATAGTAGAGATATTGGAAGTTTCAGAAATTATTCTTTTGAAACATTAGATACAAACGATGAAGATGATTTACAACTGTTTGTTGTTTTAAAGGGTGATATAACCCGATACAACGAAGATCATCATAAAATTCAAACAGATAAAGTTCTTGAATTATATTTTGATAAAGAAACGAATGCTAACATTATAAATAAAACATTTTTGGTAGTTGACGAGATAGATGCTTTCAAAACGGAGTTAAACTTATTCCCATATAATGATTTTGTTAGCAAATTAGAATGTAATTTATTGAATGTTAAAATTTTAACCAGTTCATTTATGAGGAGTCTTCCGGATCGTGAAGACAAACGAAAAACACTTCTAAATCTCAATAAAATATTCAATCTTTTACATGTAAATGAACATATTCCATTTATTTCATATAAGAGTAGTGAAGGTGAATATTTGTACAGAGTTTTGAAAAACGGATTATCTAAAACGGTAACTCATGAACGTTTCAGGAAATGGCTCCAAAATGAAGAAAAGTTTATCAAGCAAAGAAAACATGGATTTATGTCGATAAGAGCTATTATTGAAAATGTAATTTTCACAGTCTCAATTCGCGAGACTGGTAACTGTGAAGTGATTGGATCTTTTAGCAGATCCACTAATACGGATATCAAAAACATGGAGAAATATGTGGATCTTTTGAATGATTTAGTTTTATCAAAAATATATGAAATAACAAGGAACGACATAAATGTTGTAAATCCAATAACCATAGGTGTTAATTCATCTATTTTAGAATTTAAGACGGTCAGTTCTGTCACAACAAAATCAAAACTGATATCTAAAGATGCATTAAGGACCAATTTGGAAAATAATGCCTTCTTTACACTCTTTAAAGAAACAAACGATGATTTATTTCTGAATTATAAAAGGGTTTCAAATTATTCCAATATGGACCGAGTTACCTCCTTTATTACACGGAATTATAATTTGGAGGAAACTGTAATGATTCAAAATCTTATGAATGAATTCAATTTTGAAAAGGACGTGGCTGAAAAAGAATGGAACGAACGAAAAAATGATATTAAACTTCAACTATTAAATGAAAATGGAAACCTTGTTTACAAGGCAAAATATAACGATGGTGCATATGTTAAATTAAGGAAATTAAACGACTTTCAATATGAGGTTGTTATAAACAATATCGATCGTTTGGATTACCACATTAACATAATAAAGATATTATCAATGATGTTTCACGATAAAAAAGTTAAATTCAAATTATCAAAGAAAAGTCAAAATATTATTTCTGAAAATTCTGATATTGATGAATTAGGTATATTCAATTTAGGAAAAATGAACGATATGAAAGAAAAGAACAAAGAAAGAAGTGTTGATAGTGATGAAAATGATAGTGATCAAGATGAAAATGATAGTATTGTTAGTGCTGATTCTATGTCTGAAACTGATAGTATTGTTAGTGCTGATTCTATGGACGATATTTCAGAAGCATCCCCCGCTAAGGGAGAAGATAATTATGTATTTGAAGATGAATTGGATACTAACATAGAAGAAGAATTTGAAGCAATTTATGACGAACCAGAATTAAATAAAAAAACAGACGAGGAAGTTCGTAAAGATGCCATTAAAATGGCCAAAGAATTTGAACAAGTCGGAAAAGATAAAAAATTAATGAAACAATACCATTCACGCTTTATTAACAAAAAATTAAAAGATGCTGATAAAGATTTATTCGTAACTGGATTTGCTAAGCATTGTGGTGCTGTAGATAAAAAACAACCGATTGTTGTATCTAAACAAGAGTTAATGCATATCAATTTAGATCGTAGAGATTCGTATACTGGATATTTGAAAACAGGTTCCACTGACATTTTAGAAAAACAAAATCATTACATATGTCCATTGATATGGTGTCCTATCAGTAAAGTGAGTTTAACACCAGGAGAGTTAGAAGCGAATGATAATAAATGCCCAAAACCTCTTGAGGAGACACCACTTATTCTTCATAATAAAAAAATAAACAAAATATCAGATTTGAAAGATATACAAAAATACCCATACTTCATGAACGCCAATTTACATCCTGAGCAAAAAAGAATGGTTTGTTGTGGATACAAGCCTAATCCTCAAGTTATTTACACCGACGATGACACTCAAATAGAGACGGAAACAGAAAAGAAACAAAAAAACAAAGAAATCAATTCTAATGTAGATTACAATCAAGACAGATATATAAGAAAGTTAGTTGGAATTCCAGTTGAAGATAATCGTCTTGCAACATTACCACCATTTTTGAATAATTTTTTGAATAAAGGTAAAACGTTAGACGAATGTTCTGGCTTACGAACAGATAGCAAAAACGGTTGTTTCGTCCGTCTAGGGTTAGGTCTTAGTGTCAAACAAAAATTTCTTAATTCATTAGTGAAAACATTAGGAAATTCCTCGATAAAGTCTGTGAAAGATCTAGTTGAATTAGTAAACAGTGAATTAAAATTACAAGAATATTTGTTTCTAAACAATGGAAATACAATGAAAACCTTTGTTCCAAAATATATGGAAGAGGAGCAACTCTACGAAGAATATAGAGAGTTTTTGAAATCAGTGAGAGGAAAAAAATATGTAGAAATTATGAATTTAGAAAAAATAAATGATTTCGTAAAAAAACACAAGAAACTTCCTAATGTTAATGAGCACACAATAATGTTTAATCTCATAAAAAGAGAATTATTGATATTTGCGTCGTATCAAAATTTTAAAAAATACATACTCGATGCTGACATTGAAAAGGATATAGCCGAAACATTTGATCTGACTAGTTTTTATTGGTTAAATCCTTACAGTTATCAATATATAATAATTGATGTTAGCGATGAAGATAACGTATCCATATTATGTGAAAAATACAGAATTCCTGAGATGGAAAATAATAAATTGATATTTTTATTGAAAAATACATTAATGTTCGAACAACTTATTCAAATAAAAAATGGTGGATTGGACATTTTGAGAGCTCCATTTAATAAAAATGACATCGTAGTTAAAGATCTTTTGGATATTTATTCAACAAATTGTGTTTATTTGAACGAAAAACGTCCTGTATACGGCAGCGTTGTTTTTTTGAAACTAAAAGAATTAATCACAAAAGGTAAACTTTGTTTAGACGATGATGATTGTACTGTGTCTGTGGTAATAAATTATAATATAAAAATAGTTGGATTTTTTATAAAGAGTTATGGTGTTTATATTCCATTAGAATTTGAAGAAGGATTTTCTAAATTTTTCTTAGACGAATTGTGTTGTTACCCTCAATTTGTAACATACATAGACAATTTGCAAACAAGTAAATATACAGGTACTTCTACTTCAACTAAAGAAGCTTTCAATATTATTATGAAAGAATTATCTCCTATTATACCATTTTACAAAAATAATTCTCATAACATGTTCGTAGATGATTTAAAAACGTTAACAAATAATGATGATTTGTATTTTTTTACAGGTTACGAGATTGACGATGAAAGAAAAATATTTATGAAAAGTTACAATGAGAATAATGTTCAGCTTATAACAATAAAAAAAGAATTATTCAATATCTTAAATTCAACAGAAAATAACCTTAAATTAAAACGTCGTTTGGAACTTATTCGTCACGAGTACAATCCATATTCGGATGAGGATAAATTGAAGCAAACACGTATTATAATTAAATCCCTTTTAGGTAAATCAATTGATGAAGATCTTGTTAAACTGATATCTAATGATATTTATATTAAAGGTTTGATTGTTTCCGAGAAAAAAATATATTCCGAACCTGTAATTGATGAGTCCAAAGAGGTCATATTTGAATTACGGGATCTTATTTCCGGAAAATTATTGGATCATTATCTACTCTCTATAAACCCTTATAAAAATCTCAGAAATTCCGCGGAAGATTTAGTTGTGACTTTAGAATTGAAGGAAGTTCATCATAACATAATAGAAAAAAATGAGGAAACTAACGAAAACATATTCACGAAACTGATACCAACCATTCTATATGTTGATAAACTATTAAATATAAATGACCATGGTTATATGTACAAACAAGACGCTTCCACTAAAGAAATTTTATTGAATACTTTTAAAACGATCAATTCTGAATATTTTAAAGATAAAAAAATAGAATTATCAGAAGAATATATGAATGTAAAATTCTTATATCAAATTCAAAATAGATATTCTTCTGTTTCTCAAAAGAAACAAATACGTTCTTGGTTGAATTTATTAGACCAAAATACCGTCATGACATCCGCATCCGTTACACAATTAAAAAATAAAAAGGTTTTCGCCATCAATAACCGTGAAGAACTTGGACAGGCGATTGTTTCCGATAGATATGCATGGGGAATAATGGAATTGACGTATATGTGTCAAAAATATGGAATCGGTCTAATACTCATATCTAAAACTCGAAACTCTAAAACAAAGATTGATATGAAAATAAGAAACAACGTGGAGATGATCCTTCCCGAGGATAATAATATAGAAGACTACAAATATTTGCTTGTTTACGCAAACAAAAAGATAAAACACCCAATCCAACCAATTGTGTCCATAAACGAAACTGATAAATCCTTTAATAAATTATTACGAAATTGGAACGAACTTTCTGATAAATTAAAAAACACTTTAAGCGGACGTACAAATAGAACGGATGATATAATCGATTTAACTAATGTTCTCCTGAGAAATTAAAATATTTATTTTGAAATAGTATTTAAAATATTACCTTCATAATATGATATAATCAATATCTCATCTTCTTCCAAATTTAAAGTTTTTATAAATTATCTTTCTAAATTCAAAAATGATTTCGAACACAATGCTTGTAACTAAGCGTGACGGGAGCACAGAGAATGTATCATTTGACAAGGTTCTGAATAGGATTGGTAATCTATCGTTTGAGCTAGATGTCAATTACACGGAGATCGCACAGAAGGTATGTTCTAGAATTTATAACGGGGTAAAAACAAGCGAATTGGACGAACTTTCAGCACAGATATGTGGTTCTTTGATTTCAGAGCATCCTAATTATGGAGTATTAGCTGTTCGTATTACAATAAGCAATCATCATAAGAATACATCTCCTTCATTTTCAGAAGTCGTAAACACTTTATACACACAAGAACCGCCCATTGTAAGTGATGAGTTATATAAAACAGTGATGCTTCATAAGGAAAAGTTTAACAGTTATATAGATTATAAACGAGATTATCTCTTTGACTTCTTTGGTTTCAAAACTTTAGAGAAGGCGTATCTTATTCGGACCAATGGAAAAATTATCGAACGTCCTCAACACATGATCATGCGTGTGGCGATTGGTATTCATGGCAACGACGTTAAGGAGATTCTAGAAACATATGACGCTATTTCAACAAAAAAGTTTATTCATGCTACGCCTACACTGTTTAATTACGGAACACCGCGTCAGCAAGGATCCAGTTGTTTTTTGATGCATATGAATGACGACTCTATTGCTGGAATATATGATTCCCTGAAAGAAGCAGCCTTGATTTCAAAGTATGCTGGTGGAATTGGAATCCATATTCACAACGTCCGTGGAAAAAATAGTTACATTCGCGGAACCAATGGAAACTCTGATGGTATTGTTCCCATGTTGCGTGTCTTCAATAGTACGGCTAGGTATGTTAATCAATCTGGTCGTCGAAATGGAAGTATCGCTATTTATTTAGAGCCCTGGCATTGCGATATTGAATCTTTTATGGATATGCGTAAGAATCATGGAAATGAGGAGGAGCGCGCTCGCGATCTCTTTTACGCTTTATGGATTCCTGATTTGTTCATGGAGAGGGTAAAACAAGACGGTGTATGGTCACTTATGTGTCCTGATATGTGTAAAGGTTTGAGCGACGTATATGGCGACGAATTCAAACAATTATATGAAAATTATGAAAGAGAGGGTAAATTTAAGAAGCAAGTGAAAGCACAGGACATTTGGAGGCGAATTTTGACCAGTCAGGTTGAAACAGGTACACCATATATGTTGTACAAGGACGCTGTTAATAGAAAGAATAATCAAAAGAATTTGGGAGTTATAAAGTCGAGCAATCTTTGTACTGAAATTATGGAATATACCTCTCCAGATGAGATCGCTGTTTGTAATTTGGCTAGCATTTGTCTTCCAGCCTTCGTGAAAGAGGATACAATGGAATATGATTTTATGGAGCTTCATAAATATGTGAAGATTGTAACGAAGAATCTAAACAAAATCATTGATTCTAATTTTTACCCCGTACAAAAGGCAAAAAATAGTAATTTGAAACATCGTCCTATTGGAATTGGTATCCAAGGATTGGCTGATGTATTCGTTATGCTACGTTATAATTTTGAAAGTGAAGAGGCGAAATTATTGAACAAACAAATCTTTGAGACTATCTATCATGGTGCTTTGGAGGCGTCTTGTGATATAGCACATAAGAGACATACGATGTACGAAGAATGGATGACATTCAGTACAGCAGCAGAGGATATTATCAGAATTGAAAGATATTTGAATCTCACAAATGCTGAAAAGACAAATTTGAAGACATTTAAGGGCTGTTACAGTTCATACGAAGGATCTCCGTTGAGTGAAGGCATTTATCAATTTGATATGTGGGGAGTTTCTGTAGATAATACTCTGCATGATTGGACCACTCTAAAGGAAAACATTTCCAAATGGGGCGTTCGCAACAGTTTATTGGTTGCTCCAATGCCAACTGCTAGCACCTCTCAAATTATGGGTTACAACGAATGCTTTGAGCCTTTCACATCCAATTTATATAAAAGAAAAACGCTAGCTGGTGAGTTTATTGTGATCAATAAATACTTGGTGAATGATTTGGTTAAGCTCAATATGTGGAACACGGATATGAAGGAACAGATTATAGTTCATGAAGGACAAATTTCAAAAATAGAAAGTATTCCTAAAGATATTAGAGACCTTTACAAGACTTCTTGGGAAATTAAACAAAAGACAGTGATTGATATGGCGGTTGATAGGGCGGCATTCGTTTGTCAATCACAAAGTATGAACCTTTTTATGGACACACCAGACACACACAAGCTGACATCTATGCACTTTTATGCATGGGAAAAAGGATTAAAAACGGGAATGTATTATCTTCGTACTAAACCGAGGGCAAGCACTCAACAGTTTACGATTGATCCTTCCAAATCAAAATCGAATATCCAATCAACGGTTCGTTCAGATGAACCAGAAGAGTGTATGATGTGTAGCGCCTAAAAAAATGTGTGTAGAGCATAAAAAAGGTGCGATTTTTTAAAAAATTAAAAAAAAGAAGTAAATGTCACATATTTAAACAATCCTCGTTTTTTTGATCATTTTTATTATTAATTTTTTTTGAAAAAAATTTAATATCAAATAAGTATATATTTAAAAAATGGAATGCGCTAAGACAGGATTAAAAAGAGACACCACAGATAAATTTTACACAAAAGCAGATATAGCAGAAAAATGTGTAAGATTGTTCTCCAAACATATTTTAAATGATAAACCATTAAGACCACATAGTATGATTATAGAACCCAGTGCTGGAAATGGTGCATTCATGAAAGAGCTAAAGGCATTATCCCTGTCTGCTACATATTATGATATATGTCCTGAAAACAACAAAGTACAAAAACAAGATTTTCTAACTCTATCCACTGAAAAGTTTGATAAAAAAACAGTTCACATTATCGGAAATCCACCGTTTGGAATCCAATCGTCTGCCGCTAAATCTTTTATAAAAAAGGCATGTTCCTTCGCTAAATCCGTTTCGTTTATTCTTCCCCTAAGTTTTAAGAAAGATACTTACAAGAAAACCTTTCCTAGAGCGTTTCATTTGATTCATGAATTCGTTCTTCCAAAAAACTCATTTTTAGTTGAAAACAAATCACATCACGTTAATTGTGTATATCAAATATGGAGGCGTTCAGATAATGGAGAACTTAGAAGACAACCAAAGAAACTTTTACCTATAGGATTTTCTTTTATCGGAAAAGAGGACAACCCACATTTTTCTATAAGACGAACCGGAAACAATGCAGGATTTGTAGATGTCGAAATATTAAAGAAAGCACCAAATACCCATGTATTTATTAAATTAGATAAAGGCGCACGAATAAAAAAGAAAATTATGAATTATTTGAATGATAATCTTAAATTTTGCAAACAAAATACAGTTGGAGCACCAAGTGTATCAAATCAAGAAATCATAAAAGTTTTAAATCCGGTATTAATAAAATTTCATATATATATAAAAAAAAAAGTAACAAACTCCTAAATCGGAATATATAATCATGTGGATGAGGTTTTTGAGAGTAGAATCTCATTTAGATGATTTTATAAAATGCATTCTTTTCACTTGTGAAGTCAACGTCAAAAAAAAATGCATATCACAAATATTTAAAGATCTATTTTTTGAGAGATGCGTTATTCGATAAATGTAAAAATTGATTAAATAATTATAATCTATTTCTGGGACGATTTGTGTGATTTTTGTTTCAGGAAAATAGCAATTTATCGATCGTAGTTCTAACGCAAAACAATCTATGTATAACTATTCCAAATACGAAAAAACATATGATAGTGAATAGTAGATTTGTTCTATAGCGTGCATAGAACAATAAAGCTCCTATGAAAGTCAAGACGACGTCCCATACTGCTATGTTGAACATTCTACGCGAATGAATACCAGTATTAGGTTCTCCAAACATATCTTTATACTGGCAAAAAAACATATCTTTAAATGTACCTTATCTTTAATTTTTCCTGAAAAAGTCGTCAACTTTTTCGAATATTGCATTTATAAGAGTTTAAAAAATGTATATATTCGTTAAATTCGCAACCTGGAGATGGATATTTACTTACCGTTTCTCTACAAAGAGGACAAGTGTTGCTACGAAATATCCATTTCCAAATACATTTTTGATGAAATTCATGATTTGCTGTACAATTTAAAACTTTTCCTTGCGATCGTTTTTTAACTCTATAATGACATATAGCACAAGTTGGATAATCATGATTTTCGTGTTCAGTCATAATTTATATTTGATATAAGAATGTCACACATATAAATGTTTTTTTTTTTTTATCAATTTTTTGATTGTATGTTCTCAAACTCACACTCTCCAAATAGTTCAGTTTTATATATACCTTTAAAAAAAAGGGTGTGTGGGTGTTATATTTGACTTCAAAAACCATCCATCCGTACGAATGACGAGGTCATACACGGGTTTCGAGCCCCTCCGTTTTTGTTATTTTCGTTGTTAATTATAATTATTTAACAACGAAAATAAGTTAATAAGATAAATTTATATATATTATTTTTTAAGAAAGGACAAATTTTAATTTGTACAATTTGTTATAATCCAAATCTCATTGAATAATTCCGATATTTAAAATTTGGAAGAAAAAAAAAAATATATAACCTCATTAAACAAAATTTGACT
>Ga0222671_1000103_pt1 | contig 53503 bp, 43 predicted proteins | sample AntAcemetagen797_FD_179849 | JGI IMG/M metagenome (GOLD analysis project Ga0222671, IMG submission 179849) | Saline water microbial communities from Ace Lake, Antarctica - #797 | ecosystem: Environmental > Aquatic > Non-marine Saline and Alkaline > Saline | place: Antarctica: Ace Lake... | reverse complement strand
GAGGCGCGGGTATAATCCCCCGACTCTTGAACTTAATCTTACTCCTGATCTTGATTCCTTCCCGGTAGAGTCCGAAGAAGAGCAAGATCAAGATTAGGAGTAAGATCAAGAAATCCACGGCAGATGCTGTGAGAGCACCGGGAAGTTTTGTTCTCAAACAGAGTACACGAAAAGATCCGCAGGGCTTCAATCAAGCCGCCCGGCGGACCTTCTTCCAGGAACCAAATGGTAAGCATTCAGTCCTCAGGACGACAAATTTAGCGACGCGGAATATAGAAATCTTGCGGTGCCTGAAAGTTTCGAGGACGTGCCGCAGGCCGATTCTCATGGACAGTCCGGTCCGTTATTTTGCGGGCGTTCTCGCTGAGCTGATCTCTTTTTCTCTGCTGCAACTGGTTCTCAAAAAATTGATCACGTTGTGCTTGTTCGCGTTCGCGTCGATCAGCTTCGGCACCGACGGCGGCGGCTCCCGTACGAATCGGGTCATGAGGCTTGCTCCCGCAAGAGGACAGCAGAAAAGCAGAACTGAGGATGAGGATAATATTTTTCATTGATCTAATTTGGATTGAGTTTCTAATTTTAACTACTAATAGAAGATACCTTTCAAGAATCCCTTACCGTTGCGACGGTCCGACCGAGATTAAAGGTAGGTAGTATTTAGTAGTTTTTAAGGTTAGCATTATTGCTGATTAAAGGACGTCCCGCCCTCTGGATTGATACAATTTATTTATAAATAAATTCTTCTCCTTTCAATGCCACCCATTATTTAAACACCCTCGTACAATCATTAGTCATTGCCTGACCTTTCCAAGGTAAACACGACATCACTCTGTCGTTTCAGGCAATGATGACTGATGAGACTCCTAATCACCTTTCGACGACGACTTCGAGCCCCCTGACACTGAAATGGTTTTAGGCCCGATCGGATCAACAGCGCCACCAAAACCGTCAATGTGAGGCAATGGAGCGAATTCATCGGGAATATTCTGAGCCTCGTTCTCGAAGTTCTCCGCTCCCGGGTTGATATAAATATCTAATGGGGCCCCCGGCGTATCGTTTCGTGGGATAGAATCGATGCGCTGATTGTCCTCACCTGGATTGATCAAGCCAAAGTCTCGATGGCCCGTAACTTTGGGACCAAGCTTTCCAGTGAAAGCGATCCAGAACGCGATGGCTTCTTCAATCTCATCGGGGGAAATTTGATCAGGATGTCTCATCTCCTCCAGGCCTGTATCAGTCCCTCCGTTTTCCAGTTCTCGATTGTTGGTTTCGATAGCCGCGTTGAGCATATCATTCCAAAACGTTACTGAATCTTCTACCCGCTTGAGGTTTTCCGCCGCCTCGTCGTAGTATCCACTCTTACTTTCATCCCACCTCCACAAATCAAGCGCGTAATCCAAGTCTGCCTTCGCTTGATCCCTTCTGGCCCTCGTCACCTCAAGCATCGCCTGGAAAAACCCAGCATCCGTGCTAAGATCGTGCCCTTCGCCCGGCTCTCTCGAAACAAGGGGATCTCCCCCGGCTTGAACTGGGTTCGGATTCCCCAGGGATTCTGCGAGCTGTTGAGAACGGGCCCAGAACTCGGCAATGGTATTGACGAAGGGGTCATGGCCTTGCTGTGCTGCGTTGTCCAATCTGTCATTCTGACCGGAATTCTGACTGTATTCATTGACGAGTCGCTCAACCATTTGATCAATTCGTGATTCAATTCTTTCAAGAATTTCTTCCGGAGAGTCCTTTCTTCTGATGAGGTCCACCGCTCCCAAAAGAACTTCCTCAAAACGCTTTTCATCATGGGACTGCATGTCGTCCAATTGTTTACTCAGCTCATCGATTCGTTTCAGTCGCTCTCGAAAAATTAGATCCTTCGAAACCGTGCTTTTGTCGAATTCTTCAGCCGACTCGAATGTCCGAATCGAATCAACTATCACCGGATATCCATATTTTCCGGACTTTGAGTCTGCACGCATCTGGGGAACAAAGAACCCTAACAATAGAATCAGAGCGGTGGCGTGGACTGGCAGGAGTGCTAATTTTTCTCTTTTCATAGCAAACCGACGAATGAGACTGATCCTTTAGTTGAAATCTTTTGCGTAGGCACGAACATTCCCCCCGCGATCCTCCTGCGTGCGAGTCAACAGAGTGATGCCACCGAAGCAATCCTGCACAGCAGTAATATCTCTTCGAAGGCATGAGCTGTGCGCGAGCTCAAGGCGCGGGTGTGATCCCAGGCTCTTTGATCTACTCCCCCGAAAACATCAGCGGAGATCAGCGCCCATGAGCGGCTTACCCTTCTCCGTATAGTCAGGGGAAGGAACAAAATCAAAACCCTGCGCAGAACAGCGGCCGTCTCTCACTGAGAATACAACTTCTCAACACTGGCCGATTCCAGCGTCGTGATGAGCGCCCTGCCAGCCGCCGTCGGGGCGACCTGCCCGGAGAAAAGAATCTGCTCTAGCGATGCTGCGTAAACCGTGTCGTTCTTCTTTTTCGCTTCAACAATCGCGCCCGCCTGCAGTGCCGCGCCGATGAAGGCTCCCTTGGCATCACTGTAAACGAGGATCGGCTTCTGCAGCGTATTCGAGTCAATTTCTGTCCCTGCATCGAGTGGGCCGGCGACCGCCTCGACATTCAAACCGACATTCCCTGAGCCTCCTCCTCTGAGAAGATTGAGACTTTCATCCGTCATCAAGAGCATGATCGTGACGACCTCGTTCGCTCCGATCTGAAATCCGTAAGACCCTTTCGAGAGCGAGACAAATCCCGGCGTGCCCCACTTTCCGTCCGCTCCCTTGACCGAAGCAATCCCATTCCCGAACTCGGCCCCAATCCCGAGACCGGCTTTCACCTGATGCATGATGATGATCCCCCGCGCGTCGTTCATCGCTCTCCACGGGATCGATTCCCCCTGTCTCAATTGACGCTGCTCAAAGCGGAACCGGTTCTCGCTGATCCTCGCCTCCAACTCATCCTGCGATTTTTTAAAAGGGTTCGCCAGAGCAAGAGTGGAAAGCGAAAGAGAGAAAAAAACGATGGCCGGGGTTGGAATATGCATGTGGCAAATAACCTCCCAAACTCGTCCCATCGCAACTAAACTGATTGGCGATGTTCGCATCACATTTTGTTCGCCGCCTCGCGGCAAGGGGCAGGCAACCTCCTGCGCCGGTTCGCGCCGTTCTCCTGTCTCCACTGAAATGGAGGCATCTGTCGGATTAAGGGGTCCAGTCCTTTGGAACAAACCCCTTCTGCGGGATTCGGCGTTGCCGGTTTCGTGAACTGCTTCGCGGTGATTGGCGCGCGAGCACTTTCGGTTCCGCCCCCCGGTCTGCTTCCCTATGAGGGAAGCCATCTGTCGGACTCGAACCGACGACCTGCAGATTACAAATCAGCTGCTCTACCAACTGAGCTAAGATGGCGACTTCAACACGCCGGATAGCGCGGGTCGGAATTTAACCGTGAATTCCACTGACGCAAGAAGCTGTTTCAGCATTTTCAACCAGAGGGACCCGAACCAACGACCTGCAGATTACAAAGTCGAACGTGACTTCGAGCAACTGCTCTACCAACTCAGCTAAAATGGCGACTTCAACACGTTGGAGAGCGCGGGCCTGATTTAACCGTGAATTCCACTGACGCAAGATGCTGTTTCAGCATTTTCAGCCTGGGAAATCCATCCAACATCTGATCGCCCACTCACTTTTGCAGCCAAACAGTGATACGGCCTTTCCGGTCAAGAGGGCCGGGAACGTGCATGCCTCCGCCGAGGATATCCGGCTTTCCGTTTCGATCAATGTCCCCCACTGCGATATTGGCCAGGTTCGTCGGCGCGTAAGCGATCTTTCGGGGAGTGAAACTTTTAAAGTCCCCCTTGTTTTCCAGCCAGGCTAGAGAAGGAAAATCGTTGATGTACCATTGAAAATAGAGCGCTGAAATGACCACATCGAGGTCGCCGTCACCGTCCATATCAATGGGCTTGGCATCGTAACATCCGGGCATGCCCGCGAGTGGATGCAGTGTGTAATTGCCTGCCCCGTCGTTCTCAAGCCAACGAACTCCGTGATAGGGTTTGGGCTCAGGGTTCTCATCCATCATGTCCCCATTGGTGTAGAGGATATCTTCATCGCCGTCTCCATCAAGGTCATGGAGGTAAATGCTGGAGGATCCAAAAGCGGGATGAGCCGCCCTCGTGAGGACCTTGGTCTCAAATTTACCGGTCCCGTCATTGATGAATTGGGCAATCGTTTCGTGCTGTTGGGTGACGAGGACGACGAAATCGGGACTCCCATCGCCATTGATGTCATTGCTGATCACTCTCATGCATCCATTGACCTCATAAATAGACTCAGGAACAAACTCCCCTTTTTCATTCTGACGCAGAAGACTAACCCGGCCGGTTTCACGCCATCCGAACATTGCGACGACGAAATCGATGTCCCCGTCCCCGTCATAGTCACTGGGAGCACAATCTGTGATCCGGGGGACGTCGGCCAAAAGCTGGCGCTGCTCAAAGTTCCCGCGCCCGTCATTGATGAGAAGGTGAAACTCTCCGATGAGCGAATCATTTGGGTGCATGACGCCCATCGCGGAAACGGCAAAATCAAGGTCTCCGTCACCTTCGAGATCAAATGCCGTGGTATTCACCGCTGCAGGAATTTCAGCAACCATTGTTTCTTTCCATTTTCCGTCCCGATACTGCAACCAGCTCACGCCTCCGAGATTGTTGTCGGTGACCATGACATCGTTCTCAATGCCATCACCATCGACATCACACAGCTTTAAACTCGTGATTTGGGGGCGCTCATCGAGGGAAGCGCGACCGACGCTCATTTTGTCAAACTCGAGCGCAATCTCTTCAAAATCGTCAGGAATTCGGTCCAAAAATTCTGAGCTGTTCGCGAGGTAGTAGGAATTGATCTCATCGAACTCCACCTGCGTGATAGGTAAATTAGCCGCCTCCATGAAATCAACCATCTTGAGATTGATCTTAGGCCACACACCACGCGGCATGGATCCGGGCCTCGGCACCTGATGACAGCCGGAGCATTTTGCCGCCACTAATCCCGGCACCTCCTGAGACGGGGAGATTCCGCAAACGGCTGCGAGAACCGCGATGACTGAAATCAGTTTTCGCATTCGGAAGAAGGTCGTCGGAATTTAATCGGGAAGCAATGGGAGTTCTTCACTCATTCGCCGACTTTTCCCGGCTCCACTGCAACCCAGTGATGATACGCGCGCCACGTCGATAGCGAACGTAGGCATAGAACCATTGCATGAGGACCGCGAGGCGATTCCGGAATCCGACGAGGAAAAGAAGGTGGATAAAAAGCCACATCATCCAGGCGACGAACCCTTCGAATTTCATCCCCATGCTTTCAGCGATTGCTTTGCTGCGTCCGATTGTCGCCATGTTTCCTTTATCAAAATAGCGGAACTGTCGTCTCACGGGATATTTTTTACTCACCCTGCCTTCGACTTCATCAAGGATGACGGCGGCGGCGTGTTTTCCCATCTGCATCGCGGCAGGACAGACTCCGGGGACGGTTTTCCCGGCCTGATCGACGCAATGCGCGAGGTCGCCGGCGACAAAGACTTCGGGATGATCTTTTAAACTGAGATCGGTTTCGACAATGAGACGACCGGCCCGGTCAGTTTCGACACCGAGTTCACGGATCAGAGCCGGCGCCTCGACACCGGCAGCCCAGATGATGTTGGCGGCCCGAATCGTTTCGTTTTCGAGCTCGATCTCTCCTTCGCGAAGGTCTTTCACGGGACTTTTCAAGCGAACCGTGACGCCCATTTCTTCGAGACTCACCCGGGTGTATTCCGATAGTTTTTCGTCGTACATCGCGAGGAGTCGGGGCGCGGCCTCGATGAGATGAATCTTCGCCTCATCGGTGTTGATGTGTTTGAAATCCCGCTGCAAAACGTGTCGAGCGAGTTCAGCGAAAGCACCGGCGAGTTCGACCCCGGTTGGCCCTCCGCCAATGACACCGATGGTCATGAGGCGTTCCCGCTCGACAGGGTCCTCGCAAGCCTCCGCTTTTTCAAAGGCGAGAAGGAGATCCCGCCGCATCGCGGTCGCATCGTCGAGACTTTTCAACCCGCGGGCGAACGGCTCCCAGTGCTCATTCCCAAAATACCCGGTCTTCACTCCCATCGCGATGACGAGGTAGTCGTAGGGGTTCTCGCCTCCGCCGGTGTGCACGACCTTGCCCGCCAAATCAATGCCTGTCACTTCCTCCATGAGGACACGAACATTGTCCTGTCGGTAAAACACACTCCGGATCGGATGAGCGATTTCCGGGGCGGCTAAACCAGCCGAGGCCACCTGGTAGAGCAACGGCTGAAAAAGGTGATGGTTTTGACGATCAATCAAGAGAACGTCGAGGTTCTTACGGTTGAATGCTTTGGCGCACTCGATCCCGGCGAATCCACCACCGAGAATAACCACTTTTGGTTTTGTCATGAAAAAAGAGAAGAGAGGGTTGGAAAAAAGAGACAGCGCGATCGCTGGAGAGAATCAAAAGCGTCGGGATCGGGATCGAATTCCCGCCTGAACCCTTTCAATCCCGGTCTCTTCACCCTGACTTCCATGACAGGATGAAAAATCGTTTGGGAGCGAAATTTTCATCAGATAGTGATAACGAGCTATTCACGAATACCGATACTCGGACCTTTGAAGAATTTTCCGCTTCTACTACTGTTCCCTCAGATGCATTCTTTCCGCCACCTCATTCTTCTTCTGATCGTCGTCGGCACGATCCAGCTCCAGGCCAATGAGCCGGAAGGAGAGAAGCGCCCTGCGGTGACCCAGATTGGCGAAAACCTTTATCGTCTCGGGGAAATTGAAATTGATGCCGGGAACCGCGAAATTTCCTTCCCCGTAGTGGTCAACATGAGAGAGGGCGGCCCGATCGAGTACGTCCTCGTCCACGAGCAGGGAAAGGTGCATGAGTCAATCCTCACGACTTCGATCTCCCCGATGAATCTCCAGATCGCGCTGAAGCTTCTCAAATACGAATCCGGCTACGGCGATGTCTTTAATCTCCTCCTCGCGCCGGAGCTCCTTGAGGAGGAAGGCGGGACTGCCGCAGAGCGCGGAGACGCGGTTGAATTCCGTTTTCTGGCGGAGGGAAAAACGGAAGCACTCCACCTTCCGGACCTCATCCTCGACGGGATGAAAAACGCCCCCATGCGCGGGGATCCCTGGATTTACACCGGGTCCCGTATCGAAAACGGAACCTTCATGGCGGAAGCGGAAGGATCTATCATCGCCATCTACCTCGACCACCTCGCGATTTTCAACATGACAATTGAAGGAGCCGACACCGATGAACGCTGGGGCGCGAACTCTGAGATGATCCCTGAAATCGGCACGACCGGAAAACTGATCATTTCCGCCAGTCAAAATTGAGCCTATCATTTCCCCGCCCTTCTAAATCACCCTCCCAACGCTCCATGATCTGTCAGCCTCATCCTCTTCTCGCCGCCATCGTCTTAAGTATCGCCGTCACTGCTTCCTCCCAGGAAGCGATCACGCCAAGCGGAGACGCGAACGTCTCCCTAAAACTCGAGCTCGAGCGGGCGATTGCAAAGGGCGTCACCTACCTCACGTCCGAACAGAATGTGGAAACGGGTTCATGGAGCGATCAATCTATCCCTGCCTTTTCAGCAATTTCCATTTCCGCGATCCTTGGCGACCCCGCCCTCACCGGAGCCGGAGAGCTCCCGGCAGCGGCTGAAAAGGGTTATGAGTTTCTCCTCGGGAATGTGAAATCGGACGGCGGCATCTACGGGAAAGGACTCGCGACCTACAACACCGCGCTATCGATCATGGCTCTCGTTCAGTCCGGGAAGGAAGAGCACCTTCCCGTCATCGCCAAAGCGCGGCGACTCCTCATTAATCAGCAACAGGACTACGACAAACGGGGCGACACGGACAACCTTTTCGACGGCGGCGTCGGCTATGGCGGCAGCTATGCGCACTCGGATTTGTCGAACACTCACCTTGCCCTGGAAGCACTCTACTATTCGAGGAAAGCTCTAACAGACACCAAATTTGACGAATCGACAGAATTCGACCTCGATTGGGATGCTGCGATTGAATTCGTGAGCCGCACACAAAATTCGAAAGAGACCATTGCTCGACTCGGGGACAAAGCGGCGCTCCGCGAAGAGGATGAAGGAGGTTTTATCTACTTCCCCGGAGACACGAAATCTGACGTCATCGAAATCACGGGCAACGATGGCCAGGAACGGACCGCTCTACGAAGCTACGGGAGCATGAGCTACGCGGGACTTCTCGCCTTCATTTACGCCGAGATGGACCCAGACGATCCCCGCATCGCCTCGGTCATGAGCTGGCTGCAGAACAACTTCACTCTCGATGAAAACCCCGGAATGGATGCTCAGGGACTTTTTTACTACTATCACACGATGGCGAAAGCCCTCGCGATCACCGGCACCGAACACCTCGTGACACCGGAAGGGAAAAAAATCGACTGGAAAGAGGATCTCGCCCTCGAGGTGATGAGTCGACAACAACCCGACGGATCCTGGATCAATGTGGAATCCAATCGCTGGATGGAGGATAATCCCATTCTCGTGACCGCGTATTCGATCCTGACATTGCAACACGTCTACCGAAACCTGTAACAACCACAGCGGGATTCGGGAGAATCCCGACCGATCACCCCACCGGGATCGTCAGGACTGGAGCCGCTTTTCTGATGTCGCCTGCGAGTAGATTGAAGAGTTGGTTCAGCAACATAAAAGTCGATTTCGACTCCAGGTCATTATCGCTGATATAAAACCAATGCCCGCGATAGCGGAGCTTCACAAAGGCATTGACCGGCGGCGAGGCGGATGATTTCACCTTGAGGAGATCTCCTGTGACCTCATTCCAGTCAAAGGGATTGCCTCCCTCGTCGCGGGTCACGGTCACCAGCCCCTGCTCGATGTGCGCCGTCGGCACCTCAATGTTATGCGAAAGGAAAAAGAGGATCCCGCTCACGGATCTCGTTTGCAGATAGAGATCATCCGGTCCGCGGCGGCGCTTCGGCTTATCGGTCAAAATGACCTGACTGCCATTCGGGTCGAGGCGAAGCGTTCGCCGAATCTCCATGCCGTCAGCCCGATTAATCCGCGAAGGATCAATGATCATCGCGACTTCGCCTCCGTCGAGCGCTACATCAATCCCGTGCGTCTCCTGAAGCCGGTCCAATTTCGCGGCCATTTCTTTGAACTCCAGAAATTCCGGAGGACGACTCGGAGTCGGGCCTGATGCCGTGGGCGCGTTGTGAATGTTATTCGCCTGCTCGACCGCTAATCGCATGACCCGCTCGATGCTCCAGCCGGACTGAGTCAGTTTCAAAATCCCCTGAATCGGCACCGGGGCCATGAGCTTCTGGATAAACTCCTCACCCTGCAGTGGTTGATATGAAATCGTAGGGCTATCGGAAAAAGAGGACCCCGCTGAGACCCCCGCATTCCGCAATCGCTCCAGAGTCCCCGCCGCTCCCACGGAGCCTTCGACCGATTGGCTGGAGGTGATGCTTGTCACTTCGATGAAGTAGGGATTGTCCCGATACTTCAGCCTCACCAGATTCAAGAGCAGTTGCTCATTCAGTGTTTCAATGACCGAATCATTATAAGGACGATGAGATTGCTTGATCGATCCCGGACCAAGTTGCGTCGCGCAACCTGACAGACAAGTGATGACAAGACCCCCAATTCCCCAAAAGACACGATTCATTCCTATGCCTTTCTAAATTTCCGGACAGTTCGCAATCGAAATTTACACTATTAAACTTAGGTAACCCTGACATTACATTAACTCTTATGAATTATTCCGGGGCATTCTCCACTGAGTCGGCGTCTGCCGGGTTTGCCTCCGGAACCAGCGGGAAAAGTAGTTCTGGTCGTCCATGCCGATGGCGGCGCCTATTTCACCGATCGGCTTCGCGGTCTCCCGCAACATTGCGGTGCAAGCTTCGATTCGAGCATCGTTGAGCATCCCACCGACCGTTTTTCCACTTTCGCTTTTTAGCCGGCGATTCAGATGATCGAGCGTGCATCCGCAAGCCTCTGCGATGATTCGGGGAGAAGCCTCGACCAAACCCATTCTCGAAACGGCGTGCATGACCTGATTCACCGCCGGACTCGCAAGAGGCTCATTCCGCGTCTCTCTCAAAGCATCATCTAACAAAGCAACGGTTTGCAAGAGCAGCGAGGAAATCGCCAAAGGCCGCTTTGCCTCACGATTCTCCTCCTCATGAATGGCGACGAGGAGGCGCTCGACTTCCTGCAAGGCCTGCCCGGAAATCACACTCTGGGCGCAGGGTGAAAGTTTTTCATCAGTGTCAAAATCAATGACGAGACATAAGGGGCGAAGTTCGGACTCCTTCACAAAGCGGTGCCGCACTCGTCGTTCGATGTGGAGAACCGTGCCACGGGCAACCTCCACGGTCCGATCTTCGATGAGCTGCTTTCCCCTCCCCCGCAAATAGAGTAACCACTGATGGTAGTCATGCCGATGCTCACTGAGTTTTTCAATCCGCGGCATGTGCTGGTTCAGCGCGACACGACGCAGGGAAAACCCCGGCAATGAGATCTCAAAGTCTTCGAAAAGAATGGACTGCAGTTCTTCCATGAAGACAAAATCGACATCGCTTTTGTGCTAAATCAATCGTTTTTGTTCTCACTCCATTTTCGCAGGGGGCGTATTCTGCCCAACGCTATGATCACGCACCCTGACGAACTCACTCCTGAAACTTCCTGGAACGAAACGATTTGGGCCCACACCCCGGAGGAGTCCCTCGTCGATCACCAAAACTGTGCCCGGCTCTGTGTCGCGACCCTGCTCCCGTTTAAAAATGGACAACCGGACTGGGAAGGATTCGAAAACAGCATTCGCTGGATGCTGGCGGCCGGTGAAGCCTACGGGGTCGAGCTGGTCTTCGTCATCAACGCCGACACCGGCTATATTTTTCAGCTCAACGAAACGCTCTACGCCGAAGTGATCCGTCGCTTCCGGGCTGCCTTTCCCGGGCCGAAGATCATCTGCGGAACTACCGCAGTCGGTGCGAACGGCGATGTTTTTAAACCGGAGTGGTATCGCCCTCACTTCGAAGTCGCGCAGAGTTTCGACAATGTTGAGATCATGATCATGACCTCGAAGCTTCTCAACGAGCTTCCTGATGAACAGCGCCGTGACGCCTATTTCCAGATCGCGGAAATGCTCACCGTCCCGGGGATCGTTCACGCGCTCGAGCCGTCCTTCGTCCCCTGGGCGACGCCCTTCAGCCCCTGGCTCCTGCACGAACTCGCGCAGCACGAAAAATTCATCGGCGGGAAAATTTCGACCCTCGACGAGCCACATTTTCTTTACTGGTCGGTAATGTGTCGCGACCTCGGTCTCGATTTTTCGCCTCACAGCGGCGACGACTACGGCATCGCCACGGCGATTCGTCTGGGCAACCCGCTGCTCATCGGAGCCGGCGTCTCCGCCTGCCCGCTCATCTGCGCGGCCAAGCAGATGTGGACTCAGTCACCCCTCGACACTCGCGTTTACAAACTCTTCGAAGCCTTTCAGTCACTCGAGGACGCCGTCTTCCGTCTCAACGAGCACGGCAGCGCCGCTGACTACAAGCACAGCACCGCGCATGTCTTGAAGAATCTCGGGATCATCGAATCCTCCGAGATTCACCCGGACTGCCAGGACCGGCGGGGTGACGACGAAGCGAAGCGCATGGCCGGGGCGATGCAGCGCCCGCTTCGGATCGCGGAGCGTCTCGGGATCGATCTTTTCGCCAAACAGTCATGAGCGAGCTGACCACTTTCTCAAAACTCTGCGTCCACACGATCACGACGAAGCCATGGTCGGTTGAGGAAGCCATGGATCGCTACGCAGCGGCTGAAATCGCCGGAATCACCGTCTGGCGCCAGTGGCTCGACGGGCGGGACATTGAAAAAACAGGGGAACGAATTCGAGCGAACGGACTTGAGATCGCCTCGCTCTGCCGCGGAGGATTTTTCCCAGCCCGTGATGCGCAGGGACTCGACGAAGCGATCAACGACAATCGTCTCGCGATCCACGAAGCGGTCGCGCTCGGTGCCCCCATGATCGTCCTCGTCTGCGGGGCGGTTCCCGGACAAGCCCTGTCTGAATCGCGAAAGCAGATCGCCGACGGGATTGCCGCCGTTCTTCCCCTTGCGGAGGATCACGGGATCAAGCTGGCGATCGAGCCGCTTCACCCCATGTATGCGGACGACCGCAGCGCGATCAACACGATGGCTTCCGCCAACGCGGTCTGCGACGAACTCGATCACCCCCTCGTCGGGATCGCCGCCGACGTCTATCACATCTGGTGGGATCCGGATCTGGAGGAACAAATCAAGCTCACAGGAGAAAAGAACCGCCTCTTCGCTTTTCACCTCTGTGATTGGAAAACACCCACGACGGATTTTCTCAATGATCGCGGCCTCATGGGCGAAGGCTGCATCGACCTCAAAGGAATTCGCCAAATGGTCGAAGCAACGGGGTTTGACGGCTTCAACGAAGTCGAAGTGTTCTCCGAACGATGGTGGGCGCGGGATCAGGATGAGTTTCTGGGGGAGATCAAGCAAGCATATTTGGAGTTTTGTTAGGAACAAGCAGGGAGAAAGAACAGGATTAAGAAAAAGAGTTTTATGAAAATAGGTATCATCATGAATGGCGTCACGGGACGCATGGGAACGAATCAGCACCTAGTCCGCTCGGTCCTCGCGATTCGGGATCAGGGAGGCATTGAAATCGCACCGGGCGAAGTGATCGAAGTTGACCCGATCTTAACCGGTCGCAATGAGCACAAGTTGAAAACTCTCGCTGAAAAATACGGCGTTGAACGCTGGACCACCGATCTCGATGCTGCCCTTGCCGATGAGGGAAACCAGATCTTTTTCGATGCCAGCTCAACTCTGCACCGCGCTCGTTTTGTCGAGATGGCGGTGAAGGCCGGGAAAGCGATCTACTGCGAAAAGCCCACCGCCGTTGAGACCGCCGAAGCAGTCCGCCTCGCGCAGCTCTGTCGCGATGCCGGGGTCAAAAACGGGGTCGTGCAGGACAAACTCTGGCTCACTGGAATCCGGAAACTGAAGACACTGATCGATCAGGGATTCCTCGGCGAAATCCTTTCGGTCCGCGGAGAATTTGGCTATTGGGTTTTCACGGGCCACGATGCCGACCAACCCGCGCAGCGCCCGAGCTGGAACTACCGAAAGGAAGACGGCGGCGGCATCATCATTGATATGCTCTGCCACTGGCGCTACCTCATCGACCACGTCTTCGGAAAAATCGAAAGTGTCTCCTGCCTTGGCGCGACGCACATCGACAAACGCATCGATGAAAGCGGCAATGAATACGAGGCGACCGCCGACGACAGTTGCTACGCAACCTTTCAACTGGAGAACGGCGTCGTTTGTCAGTTCAACAGTTCGTGGGATGTCAGGGTCCGGCGCGATGACCTTTTCGTGATGAATGTCGATGGGTCGAAGGGCTCCGCCACGGTCGGCTTACGGAAGTGCTGGGTCCAGTCTCTCGGGACGACGCCGAAGCCGGTCTGGAATCCTGACATTGAGCAACCGATCGACTTTTACGAAGGCTGGCAGGAAGTGCCGGATGCGATTGACTACGAGAACGCCTTTAAGATTCAGTGGGAGCTTTTCATCCGCCACGTCGCGCTGGATGAGCCCTTTCCCTATGACTTGATGGAAGGGGCGAAGGGCGTGCAATTGGCGGAAGCAGGATTGAAGAGCTGGGCGGAGCGCAAGTGGGTCGACTTAGAGGAGCTGAACTGACTGGGCGAAGAGGGGCGAACCACTAATCGACACTCATGAAACACTTATCAGGGCTTCTGCGGAGAAATGGATTCGTGAAAACTGGTGTCCATTCGTGGGCTTTTTTAGCCATGCCACGAAAAGGCCTGAAGGCCTCACTCCAACTTTCTAAATCCCCCCGAAACGCCGTTGCCGACACTGATAGTCTGCCACCGCTTCGAGCAACTGCTCCCGCCCGAAGTCGGGCCAGTAATCTTTCGTGATGTAGATCTCGGCGTAGCTGATTTGCCAAAGCAGAAAATTCGACACTCGGTATTCCCCGCTTGTGCGGATGAGGAGATCGGGATCAGGCATCCCGGCGGTGTCGAGTGAGTTGGAGAAGATTTCCGCTGTCAAATCCTCCGGTTTGATTTCGCCATCGACCGCTGACTGCATCAGCTTCCTCGTCGCTCCCAAAATCTCCTCGCGGGAACCGTAGCTCAACGCCACCACGAGGGTGAGACCATCATTTTCCGCCGTGGTCTTGATTGTTTTTTCCAGCGCTCTGCGATTAGACGAAGGGAGGCGATCCACCTGCCCGATGACTTGCAGCCTGATGTTGTTCTTCATCAGGGTGGGCGTCTTCTCTTTCAAAAAGTGCGCAAGCAATCCCATGAGTGCGGTCACTTCCGCTTCGGGGCGCTTCCAGTTCTCGGAGCTGAAGGCGTAGAGCGTCAGATACTCAACCCCGATTTCGCCGCAGGTTTCGAGACAGTTTTCGACGGAAGCGGCTCCGGCGCGATGTCCTTCACGACGCGGCAGATCGCGGGCGGCCGCCCAGCGACCATTGCCATCCATGATGATGGCGATGTGGCGCGGGATCTCTTTTTCCGGATCAAACGCAGCCATGGGATTATCGCCTTATCGGATGATGGTCTGGTCGCGGGATGGCCCCACTCCAACCATGCTGACCCGGGTCTCGGTTTCCTTTTCAATGCGGGCGAGGTAGGCGCGGGCATTCTCAGGAAGATCGTCGTAATTCTTGATCGCGGTGGTGTCAGTCTGCCAACCGGGAAGGTTTTCGTAAACCGGGACGACCCGCTCAAAGTCATTCGCCGCTGCAGGAGGAAGCAATAACTTCTCCCCGTCGAGCTCATAGTGCGTGCACACCGGGATTTCCGCACAGTCGTCAAGACCATCGAGAATCGTGATCGCAAGATCATCGAAGCCATTCACCATCGCAGCGTAGCGCACGAGGACGAGGTCGAGCCATCCGCAGCGACGCTTGCGCCCGGTCGTAGCGCCGAACTCCCGGCCCATTTTGTGAAAGCGATCTGCGAGGGTGTCGTTCTGCGTCGGGAACGGGCCTTCGCCGACGCGGGTCGTATAGGCCTTGGTCACTCCCACAACGCGGTCGATCTTCTGTGGCGGCACACCGGACCCGGTGCAGGCTCCGCCGGAAGTCGTGTTGGAGGAAGTGACGTAGGGATAAGTGCCCTGATCGATATCGAGGTAGGTGCCCTGAGCGCCTTCGAAAAGGAGAGACTTTCCCTCTTTCATCGCCGCATGAAGAAACCCGACGGTGTCCGCGCAGAAAGGAGCGAGTCGCTCGGCAGCGGCGAGGAGATCTTTTCCGATCGCTTCGGCATCGAGTTTTTCCATCCCGACCTGCTCGAAGAGCACGTTGCAGTCACTGATGCGCTGGTAAAGACGCTCGGTGAAATTCACAGGATCACCGACGAGATCGTGAAGGCGAAAACCGATGCGGTCAATTTTGTCACCGTAGGTCGGTCCGATCCCGCGCTTTGTCGTCCCGATTTTCCCAGCTCCTTTGCAGGCTTCGCGGTAGGCATCCATTTCCCGGTGAAACGGCATCACGAGGTGGGCACGCGAAGAAATCATCATGTTTTCCGGCGTCACCGGAATACCCTTTTCGGCAAGGCCATCGATTTCGACGAGGAGCGCGATCGGATCCATGACGACCCCGTTACCGATAACGCACTGCTTGCCGGGCCAGAGAATGCCGGAGGGAATGAGATGCAGGATGTACTCGACACCTTCGCTGATCACGGTGTGTCCGGCATTGTTGCCACCCTGAGGGCGCACGACGATGTCCGTCTTTTCCGTGAGAAGATCGACGATCTTTCCTTTTCCTTCATCGCCCCACTGGGCACCAATCACAATCGTGTTCGACATGAGTAATCCTTGAGTCAGATACAAACAGAGTTTTCCCGATCTTTCAGCCGTTCCACGCAAACAACCAAACGGTTATCAAATGGAGGACGAGCCACGCTAAACAGCGATCGATAAAAGACGGGCAGAAGAGATCCTTACGCTGGGGACATCGTTGCCGCAATCGCGATCATCGCAATCGCTGCAAGAATCGCAACCCCGCCAATGACCATGGCAATCATGCCGATTGTGTCCTTCTTAACGACCTTCTCGATCGGAGAAAGATCGACAAATCCATCGGGACGATTTGAGACTTCAGCGATCTGAGCGTGATGACCTCCATAGCCGCCCTCGCCACCGGCGGCAGGTGCCTCGGCGGGAGCTGCGGCACCGTCACTGAACACCGAATCCACACTGCCGAAAAGAACGCGGGAACCATTCACGAGAGGCGCCTCGGTGATCTGTTCGCCATCCATGAATGTGCCGTTGGTCGAACCAAGATCGGTGACCTTAAATGAGCCGCCTTCATTCTGAATCACGGCATGAGAGCCGGAGAGAGAGACATGGTCGAGGACGAGATCGTTGTCGGGACCACGACCAATCGTGATCTGCGGATAACCATCGAGATCGATCGCGATAGGATCCTGCTCGGGTACGTAAAGAGTGATGCTTGCCATGTTGGGTTCGGTTTTACTACGAGTTAGCGCGTTTGATCAATGAGATTAGCAAATTCCTGAAAGAAATAAGAGGCATCATTTGGCCCCGGAGCCGCTTCCGGATGATATTGAACGGAAAAAACGGGGTAATCACGGTGGCGCATCCCCTCGACGGTGTCGTCGTTCAGGTTGATGTGGGTCACTTCGATGTGACTTGGGAGGGCGTCACCATCTGCCGCAAAACCGTGATTTTGCGAAGTGATCGCGATCCGACCCGAGCGAAGATCTTTCACGGGGTGATTGCCGCCGCGATGACCGAACTTCAATTTGAAAGTCTTCCCACCGAAGGCGTGGGCAAGCACCTGGTGACCGAGACAAATGCCGAAGACCGGCTTCTTGTCGATGATCTGCTTCACCTCGTCGTGAATGTAATCGAGCGCCGCCGGGTCACCGGGACCGTTGGAAAGAAAGACACCGTCCGGATTTCTCGCGAGAACCTCGGAGGCCGGGGTGCGTGAGTTCACCACCTCCACCTCGAACCCTTTCTGACGAAGGCTCCGGAGAATGTTGCGCTTAATCCCGAAATCATAGGCGACGATGCGGTATTTCGGATCATCGAGAGGACGAAACACTTCGCCATTTTCCTCTTCGAGAGGCTCATTCACGCATTCATTCACGATCGTCCACTCGCGGCTGAGCTTGCTTTCCGGATCCCACTGGTAGCTGTCCGGCGTCGTGACCTCTTTCACAAAGTCAGAGCCTTCCATGGGCGGAGCCGCTTTCGCCGCCGCAACTGCTGCCGCCGCGTCGAGACTGCCGTCCGTGCAGAGTGTCGCCCGCATCGATCCCGCCTCGCGAAGGCGCTTTGTTAAAGCGCGGGTATCGACCCCCTCGATCCCCGGGACACCGGAACCAGCGAGGTAATCATGCAGCGACTGCTGACTCCTCCAGCTGCTCGGCACGTCGCAAAGCTCTTCGATGACAAACCCACGCACGTGGATCTGCGAACTCTCGGCATCTGTCTCGCTGACCCCGTAGTTGCCAATGAGCGGACAGGTCATCGTCACCAACTGACCACGATAAGACGGGTCGGTGAGGATCTCCTGATACCCCGTCATCGAGGTATTGAAACAAATCTCACCAGTCTGAGTCGTCTCCGCCCCAAAACTAATTCCTTCGAAGACGGTCCCGTCTTCCAATGCCAGCACCGCTTTTTTCCGTGATCTTGCCATATCAAAAGGTTGGCCTAATCCAATAAGAGACCTTCGGAGGATGCCAGAAAAGCGAGGCCTTTCAAATGGTTTTCCCCATCGCGGCTAGGAACCGGTCTTTGACCATTGCCTGACAGGGTGCTCCTCCCAGACCGGAAGCTCGCGCAATTCCTCCTCAACCCGCTCTGTCATCGGCAGATTCCACGTCGCCCAGAAGGGCTGGAGATTCATTCCGCAGGCCTTCGAAAGCCGGATCACCCACTGATCGTTGATCTCCTCCTGCCCTTTCGGACGATCATCGGGGGCGAGCTGATTGTACTCATCGAAGACCGCCTGAAAAGGTTCCCACCCAAACTTCTCCTGCACCATGAGGTAAGTCTCGAGCGCCGTCCAAACCGACCATTCCGGATCAAATTTCGCACCGCCCTCAAAATAAGCGTTCATCCGCTGCTTCCGGTCGAGCGGACGAATCGCGCGGTGAGTCTCGTCTCGGTTTTTCCCGATGTATTCCTCGTATAAATAAACCGACCAGAGGTTGCAGGTCGTCTCCCCCGTCCCCGGCAGCGCCCATAAATTATGCTGATGATTGTGCCCGTATTCGTGAAAAAATCCCCAGTTTCCCTCCGTTTTCAAGGCATGGGCATCGACCGCCTGCACGGCTGACTTGTCCTGGTGCGCCGCAACGGGATAGCTGCTGTGCATCGCGCCCGCTGACGTCTGGCGATCAAAAATGATACGCTCGGCGCGGTAGTTATTCCGATCCACACGGACAAGCTCAGCCGATTTGTCGATGATCCCGTTCCATACCTCCATGACTGCATCCGGATCATCGAGATTGCGAATGAACTCGCTCGGGATCGCAATGATCATGCGGTCACTCGCCAGTTCCGCCCAGGGACCGGGGTAGTCGCGAATTTCACGCTTCCAGTCTTCGAGACCGGTTTCCCCGTGAACATAAAGCGGAGCCCTGACCCCGCCGGAGATCGTCACGGGGATTTCGTCGTACTCCGCTCCGCGCGGCACCCGGATCGTGACGAGTCCGCCGAGACCACTCGATGCCTCCGTGACCGCCCCGCGAACCTCGCGCTTCACCTGCCAGTCAGGGTAGCGCTGCCATTGGTCACGATTGCGAAGATGCCCGTCGTAGGAGCCGATCACGACCTCGAATCCTTCGTCCGCCAACTTCGCCGGCAACGTCACTGAAATCACCTCGCCCGGCGGCGCGTAAATGCCGGTCGGTCGCATTTCTTTCGCCTGCCAACCAGCCGCATTGCGACCTTCAAGCCAACCGCGATAGGTGCCCTCGATCGTGAACTCGTGCTCAACCCGCTCTGCGCCATAAACCACTTCCCCGGGGTAATTCGCCGCCGCCGGGATCGCATACATCATTCCCGGGAAGGCGTTTTCGTTGAAATAGGTCTCCAGTTCGATGATCGCATCGACGAGCGGGCTCGCACCGGGCACGACCGGATTTTCGATGGTGGGAATGATCGGGCCGACCGCTTCGTTGAGCTGCTTTAATCCGGCAAGAAATTCGACGAGCCCGTCGCCGGTGAGAGATTTGGCGCGGTTCATCGCTTCAATTTCCCTCGTGAGAGTTGAGCCGGTGAGATCCGCATGATTCTCCATCAACTGCGCCACCGCAGCAAGGGCTCCGCTAGATTCCATCGTGGCCTCCCCCGGGTCGCCGCTGCCCCCGATCGCCAGCAAAGCATTCGAGGCGACGCCGGAAGGCTCAAACTGAAACCCGGACTCCGCCATGAGCCGGTTTGCCGGGAAAGTGGAAAACGGGTCAAATTTTTTACCAAAAGCCCAGGGAGTCGTTGCCGTCACCAATCCATTCCCGTCGGCGAGAAATTCCGTGAGTGCCTCGATCTCCTCATCGCTGAGCGCCTCATGACCAATCAGGCAGTAAACCGTCACCTTTGATCTTGAAATCTCTTCCGGAGAAATCACCGAGACCTCTAATCCAGCCTCTTCGAAAATGGCATCTATCTCCGCGACACTCCGGTGCAGCCCCACCGACGGCTCACTCGATTTCCCCGCCCACCGGATTGCATTCAGGACCAGCGACGTGATCGATTCCTGCGCCGTGAGGTCGCCCCCCTTCAGGAAACTTCCATGGGTGAACCCGACCGTCCGACCCCCGTCCCTACTCGTCGCCGCAGCAGCGATGATGCTACCCTTTTCATCCTGCAAGAGAGGAAAGGCCGCAGGGGAAGTAAGGACAATCCGACCGGGAACCGACTTTCCAAAATCGATCTCCCCACCGCCCGCGCGAATGAGCTGCTGAACGGTTTCGTCGGAAAAAGCAGTGAGAGTCAAGAAGAAGCAGATCAGAGCGGCTAGGCAGGTAATTTTCATGAAAAGATGGGGATTCAACCCTGTTGAGTCGCCCGTTATACCCTGTTGAGTTTCATTTGAGGACACAAAAATGCGGGATGAAACAGGAACGGGCGACTCAGTGCTTGGGTTTTGAAACCATGGCGATGAAACTCGGCCCGGATTCCTGATGTTTCGCTCTTCGACAATGGCTAAATCTTTGATTTTGTCACGGTTTTGGGGTATCGCGAAGCCCTCCGGACCGACGACTGGTCCGCAATAAGACAAAGCACTCACGACTCTCATCATGGCGCCCCGAATCATTTACACGAAGACCGACGAAGCCCCTGCGCTCGCGACTTACTCACTGCTCCCCATCATTCAGGCGTTCACGAAATCGAGCGGCATCTCCGTTGAAACCCGTGACATCTCTCTCGCCGGTCGCATTCTTTCCCAATTTCCAAATTGCCTCGCCGAAGAGCAACGAGTCGCTGATGCCCTTGCCGAGCTTGGAGATCTCGCGAAGACGCCGGAAGCCAATATCGTCAAATTGCCGAACGTGAGCGCGTCGATTCCGCAACTGAAGGCCGCCATCGCCGAACTCCAAGCCAAAGGCTACGCCCTCCCGAACTATCCCGAGGAGCCATCGAACGACAGCGAAAAAGGGATCAAGACCAAATACGATGCGGTGAAGGGATCGGCGGTCAATCCGGTTCTCCGCGAAGGTAACTCGGACCGCCGTGCGCCAAAGGCGGTGAAGGAATACGCCAAACAGAATCCGCACTCGATGGGTGCCTGGTCGCCGGATTCGAAAACCTCCGTCTCTAATATGACGGCAGACGATTTCCGCTCGAATGAGAAATCGGTCGTCGTTCCCGCCGCGACCGATGTCTGCATCGAGTTCGTCGCGACCGACGGAACGGTGACGATTCTCAAAGAATCCACCCCGCTCCTCGCCGGTGAAATCATCGACGGCACCGTGATGAGAAAAGCAGCGCTCCTTTCTTTCCTCGAAGATCAGATTTCGGCGGCCAAAGCCTCCGGCGTTCTTTTTTCCCTTCACATGAAGGCGACGATGATGAAGGTCTCCGACCCGATCATCTTCGGCCACGCCGTTGAGGTCTACTTCAAAGATGTCATCACCAAGCACGCTGATCTCATCGAAGATCTCGGCGTCGATTTTAAAAACGGCCTCGGTGATCTCATTGCCAAGATCGCGAGCCTCCCTGCGGATGAAAAAGCTGAGATTGAGGCGGACCTTGAAGCCGCTTACGAAAGCGGACCTGATCTCGCGATGGTCAATTCCGACCTCGGGATCACCAATCTCCACGTCCCGTCCGACATCATCATTGACGCCTCAATGCCGGCGATGATCCGGACCTCCGGCCAAATGTGGAATAGGGACGGCAAGCCGCAGGATGCCCTTTGCGTCATCCCAGACAGCAGCTACGCCGGCGTCTATGCCGCGACGATCGATTTCTGCCGCGAGAACGGAGCGTTTGACCCGACAACCATGGGCACCGTGCCGAACGTTGGCCTCATGGCCCAGAAGGCTGAGGAGTATGGCTCGCATGATAAGACTTTCGAAGTTGCCGCCGCCGGAAGCATCCGTGTCGTCGACAACTCCGGGGTGACCCTTTTCGAACACGAAGTGGCCGAGGGCGACATTTGGCGCGCCTGCCAGACGAAGGATGCTCCGATCCGCGACTGGGTGAAGCTTGCGGTGAATCGCGCCCGCGCGACAGGGTGGCCCGCGATCTTCTGGCTCGACGAAACTCGTGCCCACGATGCGAATTTGATCACCAAGGTGAACACCTGTCTCGCCGATCACGATACCGACGGACTCGATATGCAAATCATGTCTCCGATTGAGGCGACGCACTACACCCTAAAGCGACTCAAGGCGGGAGAAAATACGATCTCAGTGACCGGTAACGTCCTTCGTGATTACCTCACCGACCTCTTCCCGATTCTCGAACTCGGCACGAGCGCGAAGATGCTCTCGATCGTCCCTCTCATGAACGGCGGCGGTCTTTTCGAAACCGGCGCCGGTGGTTCCGCGCCGAAGCACGTGCAGCAGTTCGTCGCCGAAAACTACCTGCGCTGGGATTCTCTCGGGGAATTCCTCGCTCTTGCCGTTTCGCTCGAGCATCTCAGCGACACCTTCGATATCCCGAAGGCAAAAATTCTCGGGAAAACCCTCGACGACGCAACGAGCAAGTTTCTCATCGAAGACAAATCCCCAACCCGTCGCCTCGGGGGGATCGACAACCGGGGGAGTCACTTTTACCTCGCTTTTTACTGGGCCGAAGCGCTCGCGAACCAGGACGAAGATGCCGATCTCAAAGCGGAATTCGCGCCGATCTATCACGCGCTCCTTGAGCACGAAAACCGCATCGTCGAAGAACTCCTCGAGGTTCAGGGCAAGCCTGTCGATATCGGCGGCTACTACGAGCCCGACGATGCCATGACCTCCGCCGCAATGCGTGCCAGCGCAACGTTGAATGAGATTGTGGACGGGATTTAGAGTCCGCAGCAACTAGCCTAATAAAGCCTCATGCGTCCGGCGCGTGTGAGGATCTTTCAGTTTCGCATCACCGGTTTTTCTGCCGTAGCGCTGGAGCTGCTTCGCGAGAAATTTCCGTATCGCAGCTTCTTCGGGCTCGTCGATCACATTGACCAACTCGTCCGGATCTTTCTCAAGGTTCAGGAGCCAGGCCTCATCTTTATCGGAGAGAATCAGTTTGTGAGTCGGCGTCACTGCCGCGATCCAACCGGAAGTGTCTTCGACTGATTTGGTGGTGCTACGCATGAAAGTGACGTCCGCTCCCTTCACCTCACCACCGGTGAAAAGGGAATTGAGATTCCTGCCCTCTTCTTCCCCGGAAAGCTGGCCTCCCATCATCGCGAGGATCGTCGGCATGAAGTCGGTCGTATTCATGGCACGATCAATCTGTGACCCGGCGGGGATCGACTTAGGCCATCGAATCACGAAAGGCACTTTGCCGGAAGCCTCCATCGGGTAACCCTTGTTCTGTTTCCGATGTTCGCCACGCATGTCTCCATGATCTGCGGTGAAAATGAAAATCGTGTTGTCGTAAAGATCACGCTCTTTCAACTCTGCGATAAGTCGCCCGACGTTGTCATCGATGCATTTGATCATGCCGTGATAAGACGCCATTTTCCACATGCAGTTCTTGTCAGGCTTCGCCCAACTCGGAGCCGTCGCCTCATCTTTGTCATAGGTGCGTGGCTTCTGCACTGTCGCATCGTCATACATGGAAGCGTAGGGTTCACGAACTGTGTCCGGACCGTGAGGATCCGGGATGCTTACCATGTAGACGAACGGCTCGTCCTTGTGTTCATCGATGAATTCAATCGTCCGGTCCGTGAGCCAGTCGGTCGCAAAACTTTCTTCATCGGCACCGTCGACCGAATAACTCGGCTCGCCCTTTTTGTCTCTCGCCTTCACACGCGGTCCATCCTCAGTCAGCTCGAACTGTTTCCAGTGACCGCGATTGAACATGTAGCGATTGTCTTCAAATCCAAAATTGCGCTCCGGCCCCCACTGAGGTTTTCCCTCGCCATCGAGATGCCACTTACCAGCGTAGCCCGTCGCATAGCCAGCCTTCCCCAGCTGATGCGCAAAGGTCGTGATTCCGTCATTGAGATGCACGCTGTTATTCGTCACGTCAGTGTTCTGAGGATAACGCCCGGAAATCAACGAAGATCGTGAAGGAGAACAAACCGGAGTCGCCGCATAAAACTTGGTGCAGATCGCCCCCTCCTTCGCGATCGAATCAATGTGAGGCGTCTCACAAACGGCATCAGGCCCCCACATGAAGGCCTGTTCCGGAGCCAGGGTATCCCGATAGCATCCGATCGTTCGGAAATTCAACTCATCGCAATGAATGATCACTAAATTCGGCGGCGGGGAAGACTCCTCTCCCAATGCTGAAACTCCCAGGGCCGAAACCGCAGCTCCGGATTTCTTGATAAACTCACGACGAATCATGCCTGCACTTGTGACAAATGGCGCTTCATGAAGCGAGCGAAAACCAGACCGGAATAAGGACCCGATCACTGGACACCAAAATGCGCACGCGAAGGTGCCGTATTCAAATTCCGCGTTTTCCGATTGAATGGGGAAATGAACGACCGCCCTCTCAATCGTCGCCACTTTACGAAAACGATCACGACCGGTGCCGCTGCGCTCGCGGCAGGATTGGGTGCCAGTGCGCAGGAAAAGGTCAACCCTGACAATCGTCCCATTCCCCTCCGTCGTCCCCGCCCCGGCGATGAAGCCAAAGTCTTCGGTACGAATGAACGGCTCCACGTCCCGACTTCGGGAACTCTCCAGGGTGACTGGTTTCACGAAGACGCTCGGGACATCCCTGTCGCGGGTGACTACGATGTCATCGTCGCCGGAGGCGGTCCTGCGGGTGTCGCGGCCGCCCTCGCCGCCGCCCGGTCCGGAGCGAGCACCCTCATGATCGAGGTTCATGGCTGCGTAGGGGGAGTCTGGACCGCCGGAATGCTCTGTTGGATCCTCGATGCGTTCAACAAGCCGGGGATCATGGCGGAAATCCTGACAAGACTCGAAGCGGACAAAAACGGTCAGACTTTTTCCCGCGACGTCGGGTCACGAACTGCCCGGGGACGAACCTACGACCCGGAGGCAATGAAGCTTCTCCTCGAGGACATGCTCCTCGAAGCCGGAGTGAACATTCGTCTTTTCACTCGCATCGTCGGGGCCGCTCCTGACGGGAAAAATCGACTCGCCGCCGTCGTCACCGAATCAAAATCAGGACGAGAGGTTTATACCGCGAAGAGCTTCATCGACGCGACCGGTGATGGCGATCTTGCCGCCCAGGCTGGATGCGGGTTCGACTTCGGACGTCCCGGCGACGGGATCACGCAGCCCTTCAGCCTCATGGCCCTTTTCCACGGGGTGAAATCGAAGGAGATTGGTCCGTTCATCAATCACTATGCCGAGATCAACAACCTCGGGACGGCCAAAGCCAACCTCCTCGCCGAGTTTCGCAGCGCGGGAATCGATCCCTCCTACGCGGGGCCTTCCATTTTCGAAATTCATGACGGTCTCTATGCGATGATGGCGAACCACCAATACGGCGTCTCCGCGATCAACGCCGACGACGTGAGCCGCGCCACCCTCGAAGCCCGCCGCGAAAACCATGCTCTCATCAAGGCGCTGCAAAAAAAAGGCGGCGTCTGGAAGGGCATCGAGATTATCGCGACGGGGGAACAGATCGGCACCCGTGAGGCCCGGCGCATCCACGGACGCTACACCGTGAGCAACGACGACCTCAAGAACGGCTCCCGCTTCGACGACGGAATTTGCCGCGTCACCTTCCCCATCGATGTCCACGCGACCGACCCGACGAAGTCGAAAGGCATCGAGAACAAACCTTTTAAATCTCAGCACTACGATATTCCTCTCCGCGCGCTTCACGCCAAAGATGTTGATGGCTTGATGCTAGCCGGTCGCTGCATCAGCGGAAGCTTCTACGCTCACAGCAATTACCGGGTCACTGGAAACGCCGTCGCGATGGGAGAAGCCGCCGGCGTGACCTGTGCTATTGCGGCGCGTGAAGGCGTATTGCCACACGAAGTGCCTTTTACCGAACTAGGAGTGGTGCCGGTCGCGTGAGAAGCGAACGTTCCCGGAAGCACGCCACGTTACCGACATGACCCGCATCCTCCTCGCCGTCGCACTTCTGCTCTTCACCTCCCTTGCCTCGGCGCAGGACGGCAGTTCCGGAAACAACACCCCGATCGAGGTCGAAAAGGTCACCTCCGACACTGCGATCAAAAACCGGATCCGAGAAATTTTTGACGCGGTCGGCGGTTTCGACTCCATCGAGATCACGGTAAAATCTGGAGTCGTGACCCTGAGTGGAGAAGTCCTCACCGCGAAAGTGCAGAAGGACGCGGTCTCCCTTTCTGATCGCACCGACGGCGTTGTCCTCACCATCAATCGCCTCACCGAGCCGACAGAAATCACGAGCCGCTTTGCCCCCGCCTACGAAAAGCTCCAGCAAATGGGGCGCGCTCTCGTCGTGAAGCTCCCCCTCCTCGGAGCCGCGTTGATTATTCTGATTCTGTCAGGCTACTTGGCGCGACTCGTTCGCCTGCGACACCGCTGGCTTGACCGCCTTCCTTTTTCCTCCTTGGGAAAACAGCTCACGCTCCGGGTCGTGCGCGCCTTGATCGTCATTTTCGGCATCCTTCTCGCGCTCGAATTGCTCGATGCGACCGCCATCGTTGGAGCAGTCATGGGGGCCGCCGGACTGGTAGGACTCGCGCTTGGTTTTGCTTTCAAAAATATTGTCGAAAACTATCTCGCCGGGGTGCTCCTCAGCACCCGAAATCCGTTTGAAATCGGTGACGCGGTCGAGATCGATGGCCAAACCGGAAAGGTCGCCCGCCTCACCTCGCGTGACACCGTTCTCGTGACCCTCGATGGCAATCATCTCCGCATCCCGAACGCGAAGGTGATGAATTCAGTGCTGTTGAACTACTCAAGAAATCCCCTCCGCCGATTTGATTTCTATGTCGGGGTTTCGACTGACTTTGACCTCGGGGAAGTGAAGAGAATTGCTCTCAAAACCCTCGCGGAGAATCCTGCCGTTCTTGATGAACCGGCGCCGATGGTCGCGATTGACAGCCTGGGTGATAGCTCCGTCCAGATTCGACTCTTCGCGTGGATGGACCAGAGCAAACACAGTTTTCTCAAAGTAAAGAGCGAGTCGATCCGGCTCATCAAAGAGGCTTTCGACGGAGCGGGCATTGAAATGCCGGAGCCGATCTACCGGGTTCATTTCCGCGACGGAGCGGCCGCCATTCCCGAAACGGTCGTCACGGAAAAACCGAAACCCACGCCCGTGACGACACCGGCAACCGAAGAAGACCTCGCCACCGACGACTCGATCGACGAGCAGATCGAGGCCGAAGCTCTGGAATCCGGAGAGGACAACTTCCTCAAACCGAAACCTCCCGCAGAAAATAGTCCGTGAGATTTCACTCTGTTGCGAGGTATCTTTCCAGCCATGCAACGCGACACCGAGGAATTCATCGAACTGCTGACCGGCGCTCAGAGCGCGGTCTTCGGCTACATCATGTCGCTTTGTCATGATCATGCCCGTTCTCAGGACATTCTCCAGGAGACGAACATGACCCTCTGGCGCAAAGCGGAGGACTTCGAAGCGGGGACCAATTTTACGGCCTGGGCCTGCCGCACTGCTTACTTTCACGTCCTCAATCACCGGCGCAAACAGAGTCGCGAGCAGCTCGTTTTTGACGAAGACGTTCTCGACTATCTCGCCGAGCGGCAGGAGGAGAGAGCCAACCATTCGCAGGATCGCATCGCCGCGCTCCGCGGCTGTCTCGAAAAACTCCCCGCCGATCAACGGCAACTCGTCGACCGGCGCTACGAACCCGGGGCCTCGGTCCAGGCGATTGCGGAAACAGATGGTAAATCGGAAGGAGCCGTCTCCCAGGCCCTCTACCGCATCCGCGCCGTGCTCCAGCAGTGCGTCGAAAAACAACTCTCCAAAGAAAGCCTCGCATGAACCGGAACGCACGCCTCCAGCGGGTCAATGAACTGACCTCTTCTCTCATCGACCGCTCTCTCGACAAGACCGAACGTGAAGAACTCAACGAACTCCTCCGGGGGGATCCCGAAACCTGCGAGCGCTACCTCGATCTCACGGAGGCGCATGCGGCACTCGTCCACGATCATGTCGGCGAAGACCTCCTCCCCGAGTTGCCTCAGAACTTAGTCCCTCTTTCCTCTCCCCGGAATCCCCGCCTCTGGGTCTGGGCGGCAGCGGCCGCGCTTGCGATTCTTGCGGCGAACGCGGCACTCCTGAATTCTTTTCGCCCGAAAATTGAGCCCGAACCCCGCGCCGATGGGGATTGGGTTGCCGTCGTGAGCCGCACCGTCGATCCTGTTGTCGCAGGATCGAATGCCCCGCCCAATGAAGGCGACGCGCTGCCCGTCGGCCCTTTTCTCCTCCAATCCGGGCTTGTCCAGATCGAGTTCTTCAGCGGAGCGTCCGTCATCGTCGAAGGTCCTGCTGAGCTGAACCTGAAGTCACCCTGGTTGATCGAATGTCAACGGGGCCGCCTCAGGACTTTCGTTCCCGAACCGGCGCAAGGGTTCACGATTATAACACCCGAATATCAAGCAGTTGATCTGGGGACTGAGTTCGCACTGAGCGTGAATGACAATGGACACAGTGAGTTGCATGTCGTCGACGGAGAAGTGCGGGTCGATGACTTTACCGGAAAGGAAATCCAACTCCTCGAAAGCGGCGGCGGGATTCGTTCCGCCGATGGAAAAGTGGAATCCCTTTCCGGCGGTGGAGGAGACTTTATCGGACGGGAACGTCTCCTCGATCTCGCGGCGGAAGACCGTCAGTCAAAACTTCAAGAGTGGCGCCGGATGAGAAGGCAATACAGCACCGACCCTGACACATTAGTCTTTTTCGACTTCGAAGATCAAAACGCATGGGATCGGCAATTAACGAACAAAGCGGACATGGGACCTCACGCCGCGATCATCGGGGCCCAGTGGACCCAAGGGCGCTGGTCGGAAAAAGGAGCCCTTGAGTTCAAGCGAATCACGGACCGGGTTAGACTGGAGATACCCGGAGAATTCGACGCCCTCACCTTCTCCGCCTGGGTCAGAATCGAAGGCCTTGATCGCTGGCTCAGTTCTCTCATGCTCACAGACGGCTTTGACATGGGCGAAGTGCATTGGCAAATCAGTGATCTTGGCGAAGTCGTTACCGGCATCAGAACGCCCCGGCGGGATCCGAATACTAATTCCCCTCCCGTGATTCAGCCGGAGAACCTTGGCCACTGGATTCACCTCACCTCGACGCTGGACCGTAATGCGGAACAAGTCATCCATTACGTCGATGGAGAAGCCGTCATTGTCGATGCCCGCAATGACCTTCCGCCGCTGAAAATTGGAGCGGCTGAAATCGGCAACTGGCAGCCCGTCCGCCAGATCAACACGAAGCACAATCCTCTGCGCAGCCTCAATGGCCGCATTGATGAATTCATGATCCTGAAGCGCGCCCTCACCGCGAGTGAAGTCGCAGCACTCTATGAAGCCGGTCGCTGAAAGAAGGTCGCGGCAACCAATTGATTGTCTTGAACTTAGCGAGTAAAATTTAACACTGCGCGAGATCTACGTCTGATTCGCTGCATCACTTTCTTATCAGCGCCTTTAAGGCACTCGATACTCACTTACATCACTACTCTGAGGGCTACTCTGAGGGCTACTTCGCGCCTTCCCCTCTCCCCATCACTTTGATCCATTTCGCGTTCCGATTCAGGCTTCCATGGTTGACCCTAAAGCAGACCAAACGCCATTCGAGATCTCCCTTCGCCGAGCCTCGAAGGTTCACCCGGTGATTGTCCATCTGCTCTTTGATAATTCCAAAATCGGTTCCACGGTCTCCTTGTGCCTTCGTCACGTTTGCCGGGTTCCCTCCTGTTTAAGCCGCTCTCAATAAAGGGTTCGTTGCTCACGTGTTCTTTTCACACGCCCTCTCGCCGGTGCCTCCCCCGCGAACACTCTGTTGTTTGGCCTGCATGATCGTCCCTACTTCCGATTCAACTTTGTTGACCTGATAGGTGTTCTCTTAACTCGCATCAAAAACTGCCGTTTCGACTGCTTCAGAACCTAACATGGGCTCGCCCTCGGTTTTATTAGGCTCCAACTAATGCCTACCAACTTCCTCATTCGTCAGGTAGACACCCGCGATTAAGCCGCTCCCCGGGGGCTCAGAACTGCTCCCCCCCCCATCCACGCCCGCCTGAGCGTTGTAATCATTGGTAAAACCTCGCAGCATTTTCACTTTCCGGAATATATCCCCGCTCGCTTTCACACATTTTTTCCAAACGGCGTTCGCGATCCTCCGCACTCGTTTTCTTCGCACCAAAGTTACTTCTTCGCCTCCGCGACGCGTCTCTTGAGCTCAGCACGGGCTTTCGCGAGGTCTTCGATGTGATTCTCGCTGTTGATCAAATTACTCTCCTCACCGGGATCAACGACCAGATCGGTCAAGACCATCGCCGTTTTCTTCCCCGTCTGATCATTCCACTCGGTGTAGCGACAGGCTCCGATGCGGATGCTGTGCCCCATTGTTTTCCCGTGAGGGTACGAGCTGTAAGCACTCGGGCGATGCTCTCCCGAAAGGTCGTCCAGGAGGGGGCCAAAACTCTTCCCCTGAAGATGATCCGGGACCGGAATACCTGTTAGGTCACAAAGAGTCGGGTAAAGATCAATCAGCTCGACGAGCGACTCTGTCACCCCGGTTTCTTTTCCGGGCACCCGCATGAGGAGCGGAACGCGGGTATCGATTTCAAAATTGGTGTGCTTACACCAGCTTGAGTGATCCCCGAGCTTCCACCCGTGATCCCCCCAGAAAACGACGATGGTATTGTCCGCCGCCCCGGAAGCCTCCAGCGCGTCGAGGACCTTGCCCACGTTCGCATCGGTGTAGCTCACGCAGGCCGCATAGCCATGGAGGAGACGTTTATTGAGACCATCAGAAAAATCGACTGGCGAATCCCCCTCGTAGTCTGAGTATTTGGACATCTCTCCTGCTGTAGAATTACGGGCCACATCAGGATATCCGGGAGGCCATGACCGATTTTCGGGCATGGAAAAAGAGTCCCTCTCATAGAGATCCCAATATCGCTTTGGCGCGACGAAAGGCAGGTGCGGCTTGGTGAATCCCACGGCAAAAAAGAAGGGCTCGTCTCGCGCGACCAATTCTCCGATTTTTTCAGCGGCAACGACGGCCCGGGCACCATCTCCATAGGTCTCATCAGGAACATCAGCACTTTCCGTGGTCATGCCGCGAAAGTTCTTCGGGGCTTGCTCCGGATTCGCCTTTTGGCGACGCTTCATCTCTGCGGTGCTTTCCGGCAGGACGTAACTTTCCCCTCCGGCGTCGAGCCATTCATCCCAGTTCTTCCCTTCAATCTTTCCGCCGTTTGTGCCGTGATAAATCTTCCCGGTTCCGAGGGTGTGATATCCGTTCGCCTGAAAATGCTGGTTCATCGTCAGCAAATCAGGATGACGCTGTCTCCAGTTCGTGACGTGGTAATTCTGCTCCCCCGTTTTCGTCGGATAGAGCCCTCCCATGAGCGAAAGCCGCGAGGCACCGCAGACCGCCTGCTGGCAATAAGCGCGGTCAAAGCGGACCCCACTCGCGGCGAGACGGTCGAGATTCGGTGTTTTCACCTCCGCTCCATAAGTCGCAAGTTCGGGTCGAAGATCATCCACCGCGATAAAGAGGACGTTGGAGCGATCCGCCGCGCCGAGGATTGAGACAAAGGCGACGAGGACAAAAAGGAGGGCGGGTTTCATAGAGGTTACTTAAACACAGCATCGATTCCCATCGCACTTTTCCGCGCGATCTTGGGAACCATTTTGGGACGTGAACGCTTCAGCGTGAAATAGACCAGCGAAAGGAGACGCAGCCCGATGATGCGGTCCACGATGCGATAACTCGGCTTTTTTCTCACGAGATGGTTGAAGAAAATCGCGATGTAGCGCCCGTTCATTTTGAAGGGCTTGAAGTCGAGATTCACGGTGTAGCGGAAACGGCTCCCCTTCGGATAGCGTTTCTTGTATGCCCTCTTTGCCGCCTTGAGCCGGGATTTTATCTCGTCATCAAACGGTCGGAAAAAATACTCCCGCGCCAGGGCAATGATCCCGAAGGTGTATTCCATGTACTCGATATCCTCTTCGGGAAGCCCGGATTCGAGCGCGAGCGATCGCATTCGCTTGATCTTCACCATCGCGGCGCGGGCCGAGCGAATCGACGCCTCGCCGTCCTCGACGAAATAGTTCAGCATCTTCTTCAGCGAATGCGCGACGAAGATGTGATGCCAGTAGACACCGATGAGCGGCGGGATCCTGACACGACGAAAATAGAGACGTCGCCTCGCGAAGTCAGGGAGGTAGAGGAGATCAGTCACGACCTCTTCCGAAAGCCGGAGCAACTCGTGAAGCGCCGGTGAATTCGTCACCCCCGGCAAGTGAGAGATCGCTTCCTCAACGAGTTCTCCGTGCTTAAAAAGTCGCAGGGCGACAAAGGTGTTGATCTCGGTCCAGACACTGGAGTTTTCGAGAAAAGCAAGACGACGAAACGGAGTCCACCCCCCGGTCTGACACCACACCGAAATGCCGATGACATTCGGCGCGTCGCGCAATTCGATCGCGAGCTGCTCGTAGTCGTGACCGATAAAACTCGGGTATTCCCCGCAGCCCTCATACTCCCGGCGTGTTTGCAGCTCGACGATGGTGGGAATGTCAGTGACAAAGAAATTCCGGTTCAGGGAGAGGTAACGGAAGAAATCGGACTCGCCGTATTTCATCGAAAGCACGAGCGACGGGCTCGTGATCCCGGCGACCGTTTTCTCCAGCGTCGCGTGATGCCAGATCAGATCCCCTACCTGATGCGCTCCGACGGTCCAGGTGCGGAAAATGCAGCGGCGTCCGTGTTTTTCAAAAACCGGCAAGACCGCCTTGAGGCATCGATTGACCATCGCCGAATTTTTGAGGACGAGCTTGCTGCGAAACTGCTCTTTGATATCGAGCCCATCGCTTTCCCCGATCCGCAAAACGACTCCGGCCACTTCGGGGAAATCGGCGAAAAATCCATCAAGCAGCTCGGCGAGAAAGAGCCGCATTTTTTTCTCATTCGCCCCGATTCGCTTTTCAAGCGCCGGGGTGAAGGTCATGATATCCATCGTCAGATAGATGTGCATTCCCTCGTCATGCATCACGCGAAAGAGCTCGCGGAATTTCCCCTGATGCACCGCAATACTTTTCCTGACACTGTCCTCATAAAACTCATGATCCGCGAGATGCGGGACATCGTCGAGGGTGACTCCGTTGTAGCCGATCTGCGAAACACTGCGGCAGAAAGTCTTCATGTCCGCCCCGATCTGCGCGAAGGCATCATCGCGCTCCGCTGCCGCCATCCCCTCAAATCGCATCCAGGGAAGCTTCGACCAGTTGATGCGGAACCGCTCGTACCCCGGGAAAAAAGGGCCGATCGCATCGATCAGGTAGAGCGGAGAGTTGAGAGAAGGGAGTTCCAAAACAGAAAGCTTTCTTAACGTATCGGGGATTTAACTGCAAAGCCTTAGTTCCAAGGGCGGGGAGGCGGAAGGTGACAAAATCGTCAGGCCCGCGAGTCACGGAATCAGGCCGGTAAAAAACTCGCCTCATCGCCCCGTGACGCGCATAGTGAGCGCGATGAAAAATTTCACCTCTCATGTCAAAACCGGCCCTGCCGGGTGGATCGCTCCGCTTCTCGCCCTCCTCTGCCTCAGTGCCGTCATTCTCGCCGTCGTCGGATGCGGGGAAAGCACTGCCGAAACTCCTGCGGCCCCGAAGAAAATCGTCATCATCTCGGGGGAACCGAGCCACCCTTCCGGCCAGCACGAATTCTTTGCCGGGTCCACCCTCCTTGCCAATGCGCTGAACGAGGAAAGCGGTCTCCCCCTCACCGTCGAAGTCGTCCGCCACGGCTGGCCTGAGGATGAGAGCATTTTCGAAGGCGCTGACGCGGTCATCATTTACTCGGACGGAAACGCAAAGCATCCCGTGAATGGACACGAGGACAAACTCGACGCGATGGCCAAGAGCGGCGTCGGCATCATGTGCATGCACTATGGAGTCGAGGTTCCCAAAGGTGAGCAGGGCGAACTCTTCAAACAATGGATCGGCGGCCACTATGAATCAGGCTTCTCCACAAATCCCCACTGGACCGCCGAGGCCGAGATCAACGCCGATCATCCCATCAGCAAAGGTGTCCCCGGTTTCACCGCAAACGATGAGTGGTATTACAACATGCGTTTCGCCGATCCGGATTCCTCCGCTCACATCCTCACCGCGATCCCGACGACGGACCGGATTAACCGCTACATCCACTGGACACCCGCCGGGAAAGCCGGCCTCGGAAAACGCCAGACGATGATGTGGGCCGTTGAGCGCGCCGACGGCGGACGCGGTATCGGATTCACAGGCGGCCATTGGCATCGCAACTGGGCAATCGACGATTTCCGAAAGGTCGTTCTCAATGGTATCGTATGGGTTGCGAAGGGAGAGGTGCCCGAAGACGGTGTTCTTTCCGATCCCATCACCGAAGCGCAGCTCAATGAAAATCTCGATGAGAAGGATGAAATGGTTCACGTCAGCCTCCCTTCCGAAGCGGACCTCACGCAGCCACCGGCTGAAGAGAAAGATTTCGGTTGGCCCGGGATGCCTAAGAAGAAGGAGTAGAGGAGCAAAGAACTAGAGGAGTTGAGAATGAATGCACGATCTTTTGAAAATCGGGATTCTTGATTCGGGCGTCGGCGGGTTTTCGGTCCTGAGGGAAATTCGCGCCCTCCTTCCCGGGGCGCCGATTCACTATGTCGCTGACTCGTCATGGTGTCCCTACGGCAACAAACCGGGGGACGTCATCCGCGACCGCGTCGCGCAACTCGCTGACTACCTCCTTGGAGAAGGTGCCGAGATTCTCGTGATCGCCTGCAACTCGGCGACGATCCACGCGGTCGGCTCGCTTCGCGCGACTTACCCGATCCCTGTCGTCGGGATGGAGCCGGCCGTGAAACCTGCGGCCGAACTGACCCGCTCCGGCGTCGTCGGCGTTCTCGCGACCGAGGCATCAATCGCCGGGGAAAAATTTCACCAACTCGTGAACACCCACGCCCAGGGGATTCGCGTCATCACCCGCCCCTGCCCGAGATTCGTCGAACTCGTCGAGGCGGGGATTCTCTCCGGCCCCGAAGCTGACGCGGCGGTGCAGGAAGCCCTCGCGCCCCTTCTCGAAGCGGACGCCGATGTGCTCGTGTTAGGCTGCACCCATTATCCATTTCTCCGACCGGTCATCGAGGAGCAAACACCCGAGGGCGTCACGATTATCGACACCGGCCCCGCCGTCGCCCGTCGCGTCGCCAGCCTCATGCCGGACTCACCCGATCTTCACAAAGAAAACGCCGAAATTCATATCGAAACGACGGGATCTCTGGAGCAGCTCAATCTACTCTTAGCAAAACTCCTCCCCGGAATCAAGGCCACCACCACCGCCGCCAAGCTCCCATGAAAACGATTCTCCCGACATCACCGCTCCAAACTCCTTCTGCGAGCGGGACGCTCGCAGCTACCTCACTCCTCCTCTCCTTCTTTACTTCTCTCATTCTTCTCTCCTGCGTCGCGAACGCGACGCCCCCCAACTTCCTCCTCATCGTCGGCGACGATTGCACCTACAATGACCTCCCACTCTACGGCGGGGAGAATGCGAAGACGCCGAATCTCGATGCCCTCGCCGCTCGCGGCCTCACTTTCAATCAGGCCTACCTCGCCAGCGCGATGTGCCAGCCCTGTCGTGCCGAACTTTACTCGGGCCAGTATCCGATGAGCAATGGCTGCGCCTGGAACCACTCTGCGAGCCGCCCCGAGACGCGGAGCCTCCCGCATTACCTGAAGCCGCTCGGCTACCGCGTCGGGATCGCGGGCAAAGTTCACGTCAAGCCCGAGGCGAACTACCCCTTCGATTCCGTCCCCGGCTTTGACCAAAGCTGCGTCCGCGACCCCACCAATCCCCACGATCTCAGCGGAATGAAATCCTTCCTCTCCGACGAAGCCCCCTTCTGCCTCGTCATCGGCCTGACCGAACCACACATCCCCTGGGTCATGGGCGATGCCACCCAGTATCCGCCGAAGAAAATTAAACTCCCGCCCAACCTTGCCGACACCCCCGAAACCCGTCAGCATTTCGCCGACTACCTCGCCGAGATCACCTACATGGATTCCCAGATCGGGGACATCCTCACCGCGCTCGACGAGTCCGGGAAAGCAGAGGAAACCCTCGTCATTTTCACCTCCGAACAAGGCTCCCAATTCCCCGGCTGCAAGTGGACAAACTGGAACACCGGACTCCACACCGCCTTTATCGCCGCCTGGCCCGGCACGATTGCTGAAGGAAAACGCACCGACGCGATGATCCAATATGCGGATGTCGCCCCCACTCTCCTCGCGCTCGCTGGTGGCGAGCCTGAGTCTCAAGTCGACGGCACGAGCTTCGCCGCCGTTCTCCATGGCGAAGCCGACAAGCATCGCGACTTCGCCTACGGGATCCACAACAACCTCCCCGAAGGCCCCCGTTATCCGATCCGCTCCATCACCGATGGTCGCTTTCGCTACATTCGAAATCTCCTTCCCGACGAGCTCTACATCGAGAAACACCTCATGGGCGGCGGCCGACTGAACAACCCCTATTGGGCGACCTGGATGGGTGACGATCCCATGAAAAATCCGAGCGCCTACGAAGCGATCAAACGCTACATGAGCCGCCCGGGTGAGCAGCTCTATTTCACCCTCGAAGACGCCTACGAAATGGAAAATCTCGCCACCGATGCGGGTTACGCCGGAGTCAAAACCGATCTCAGCGCCGCCCTCGACGCCTGGATGGAAGCTGAAGGCGACCCCGGAGCTTCCGTCGATACGGTGGAGGCACTGACTGCCTCACGCAAAGGCGAGCATTTGCATGGGAAGTTTGAGTAGCGGGATTTGGTAAAATTCCGATTCCCAAGCCCAGTCCGGATTCGACATGCCTTCGTCGTTCCCTTTTCAATCGTTACGACGAATTTAAGAGCGAATGAAATCCAATGAGGTGACTAGAGACGAAGAAGAGGAAATCCCCCGACATCGTCAAAAAAGATCGAAACAGCGACGGGTCCAGTTTAAAAATCGGGGCTTTTGTCTCGAGGAGCGATTCTCGGAAGGTCGCTGGCGAGTGAAACGCTATTGCCGGTCTGAGCACGAGCTTCGTTTGATGTATAAATCCCTTGCCCAGAAGCGCAGGCCCAAATGGGCTCCTTGCTACTCTAATTTTCGAATGAGGTTTCCGACAGGTGCGATTTACCCAAGCCTTTATCGGTGAAGCTCGCGCCCCATCTCGGAAGGGTAGATCACGACCACTGCGCCGCGATCCACTCCCACTTCTTGTCCTTCACCATGACGAAGGCGCACCTTCCATCGCTCAGTTCTGCCCAAAGCTCGCCAAGTTTCCGATCCGGCTCCGCGTTCTTCCACCGGTCGGCACCTTTGTATTCAACGACGAGGATGCGACCGTCAGTGAGGCGGCAGACAAAGTCGGGATAGAAGCGTTTCTCGGCTCCCTGGAGAAAAAATGACGCGCCATTCTTGCGGACGAGATTGCGGACCCAAAAGTCGATCTCCGGCTGCCGGTCGAGCCAAGAGGCACAGGCGAACTCCTCTTTCGAATCAAAAGCGCCCATCCTCGGATAGTAGTGCTTCTGAAAATCGTAGGTTCCGCATTTCCCATCGTCATCGCGATCCGGCGCATAGGCATCGGGATGAAATTCAAACTCGTACTCAGACCCGACGCGGACCCGCGCTTCCTTCCCCTCGCCGAAAAGGAAGGTTTGATGCGCCACGCTGATCGCTTCTTTTCTCAGGTCAGTGATCTGCTCATCGACGAGATTCCGCAGGAGAAATTTCTGCCGGTTCACCCGCGCGAGATCCATCTTCTCGACCTTGAGCAACTTCCCGAGCCAGTGGGAGACAAACGCGGTCTTGCTCGCGTGGGTGATCGATGGGTCATGAATCTGCCGACAAAACCAGGCAGCGAGTTTGGCTTCGGTCCAGTTTTCGGGGACGTAAGCAAGACTGAGATCCCGCTGGAGATCAGCGGAAAACTTAGTCGTCACCTTGCCTTTCTCTTCGTCGATATCAATGACCCCGCCCTGCTTCACCTTGGTCGCTTCGTCTAATGCGAGCAGTTGCTTGTCCGTCGGTGTCGCATGATAGGGCGGCAGTTCCCATGGATAGTCGAGCGCCTCCGGTTCGTCGTAAAGGCGCAGCTCGCCGGCGATCAGGACCTCCATCTGTGGCACGAGAAAAGCGGTTCCACGCTCCGACGGAGTCGAGAAAATTTCCACCGCCTGCGTGCGGCTGTGTTCCCCGGCCTGACGGAGGATATCGCGGGTGTTCTCCATCACCGCGGACTCCTGCAGTTCCTCCGTCTCCGCTTCCGAAAGCGGCGCGTTGATTTCCAGCTCGTTCTCTTTCGGGCGGAAGGTCACCTTTTTCTTCAAGGCGGGAGAAAGCTTTTTTACATCCAGCTTTTCCGAGACCGGCACCGTCATCGGGGTAAAGACGACGCGTTTTCCTCCACGCTTAAAATCGAGCTTTCCCTGCTCCGTCGTTCGCGCCGCGACAAAATCCGCCGCCTCTTCCTGATCAAAGCCCGCCCCCTCGACAAGGCTGTCGCGCAGGGTCGCCGCCGTCTCCCCAAAGTCTTTCGACGCCACAAACGCATAGGACCGGTTCAGCGCCTCGGTCTCCCGTCGCTTCGCTCCGGGCTGGCGCAAGATCCTCCCGAGCAACTGCTCCACCGCCGTCGCGCTGCGCAACTCGGCGAGACTTGCGAGGATGTAGGCAAAGGGGCAGTCCCACCCCTCCGCGAGTGCCTTCTGGGTGATCACAAATTTCACGGGGCATTTCTCCGAAAAAATACCGCCCCCGTATTCTGCCTCCAAGTCTTCCAGTCCACGCTCGCTTCCCGTCGCGATGACGATTTCCTCTTCGGGAATACGGTGATTTTCGATCAGCTCCGCCTTCACCCAGTCGGCGTGGCGCGTTTCCTTCGTCGAGGACCGCGCCTCCGCTTGCAGCAAGATCAAGGGTCGTAAATAGGCCGCGCCCTCCGCTTCCTCTTTTTTCGCGAGGACATCCAACTGATTCCGCTGATCGATCGCGAGCGCGAGGCAGCGCTGCGCGTTTGGCTCTGTCTCAAGGAGGATCGGGAGCTTGATCATTTCCTCGCGCTTCAGCTCCACCGCCGAAACCGCGTGCAGCACGTTGCTCGGCGTTTTGTCGGTGTCCGGCGTCGCCGTCAGCTCCATGATCCCCGAGGGATTGAACTTCGCGAGGGTATCGAAAGACAGCTCGGTGCGGCTGTTGTGCGCCTCGTCAACGATCACAAAAGGACGCCGGAGACGCAGGGCGTTGACGAGTGAAAACGGCACGTTCCCGTCCTCGTCCTTGAGCAGGTTCTCGCGCTGTCCCGACGAGAGACCGTCGAAGAGACTCATGAGCGAGCCACTGTTTTCGTAAACCTTGCGCTGTTCCTCGTCGGAGATCTGAAAGGCCTGCCGCGTCGCCACGATCACAACCGTGCTCGTGTCGAGCGTGGAACGGTTGAGCGATTTCGCTTCGTCGAGATCCATCACCGTGACCGGTCCCGCCTCGCGCAGGGCGGAGTGGAGGGGATGGTCCCGCTCTTTCAGCGCGCTCATCGTCTGATCGCGAATCGCCTTTGAGGGGACGAGCCAGAGAATCACGCTGTGCTCAGTGTGGAGCAACAAATCATTGACGAGGGTGACGCTCTTTGCGGCGAGAAAAGTCTTACCACCGCCCGTCGGGATCCGGAGGCAGAAATACGGCATCTCCTCTGCGAACCCCGTGAGCGGGCGGAAGTCCGACTTTCGCTCCCAGAGCGCCTTCGTCGTTTCCTGAAAGGCGTAATCCGCGTTCCCCATCCGCTGGCAGGTGCGGAAATACAGCGCCACGCTGTCGAGCGCGCTTTGCTGGTAGAGTTTGGGCGTGAAGGTGGGCATGAGGTGGCGAAATCGTACAGGGTTAGGTCATCGGGTCAACAGGGTTGAGTCGGCGGTTGTCTTATTTTCGCTCCAAGATTCCTTATCGGCGAAATCATCGCTCTAAAAATCTTAGCAATTAACTCGTTTACAATAAGTTACAGATTTCTTTCCTGCTCTCAAATCCGGTTGTCTTATCTGGTGCACCAGTTTCCTTATTGATGCGAAAATCGATGAATCACGTCTCTTCTTACTCTATCAGCTGCGCAACATCGCTCCGGAAAGTGGCACGGGCATCCTGCCGGGGCCGCCATCGGCCATAGCCCGTAGAGCGATTGTCGTTTGGGAGCAAGCAGTTGATGATCGCGGTTGAATTTGAAATTGGAGTCCTGTCGTGATCCGTCGCACCGCACCCCGGATCATGGGCAGGATGCCCATGCCACGCTTTTGCAGATACTCGCCTTGGGAAACTCTCATCTAAACCTCAATCGCATACGGGGTTTGTTTGAAGGTGATGCGCTCGCGTTTCAGAGTCGCGTCGCCGAGGCGGGTGGCGGCGGCGTAGACGATGCGCTCGCCGTCGTGGGCGGGGAGTTCGTCGAGGATGGGTTTGGTGAGGATGTTGCCGCCGTCGGGTCGGCGGTCGCCGAGGATGCCGTTGAAGAGGAGATAGACGGCGCGGCCTTCGTGAACGCCGAGGAGGGGGCTCTTGCCCGTGCCGGTGTAACCGGTGCCGGTCTCGGCGAACCAGACGAAGTCGGCGAGTTGGGAAAAGGTGACATCGTCGCGAATGTCGCCGAATTCGTTGAAGAGCGGCTCCTCGCTGAGGCGGCAATAGTCAAAGCCACCGCCGAGACCCTCGACCGCCTTGCCTTTGGCATCGGTGTAGCCGCCCGCAACGCGGCGGACGCGCTCGGCGGTGATCGTTTCGGCGATGGTCGGCTCCATCTCGACGAGGATGAATTTACGATTGCCGCCGTCTTCCGCGTTTTGCTTGAGGACGGCGTGGCCGGTCGTCCCGCTCCCGGCGAAGGAATCGAGAATGATCGAGTCTTTGTCCGAGGCGATTTGGAGAATGCGCTGGATGAGGCGCGTGGGTTTCGGAGTGATGAAATTGCACTCTTCCAAAACATTGAGTAATTCCGTTCTCGATTCCTGCGTATGCCCGACATCATTGTAGTGAAATATTGATCTGGGAACCACGTCGCCCATTTCACTCAAAAACCGTTTCAGCCTCGGAGTTTTTGAATCGCCATCCTTTCCCCAATATAACAGATCCTGCTTTTCATTTTCCTCATGGCGCTGCTTGTCATACTTCCAAACCGCCGTTTTCCGAGGAAATATGACTTCTCTCGTATTTGGATTGGTAATTCCATGATAAAGGTTAGGCCGCTCTTCATTCGATTTGCTGCACGTGTATGTGACAGAATTCCAAGGCCCTCTCGCGTCGTTATCCGGATTTTTGTAGTTTGCGATTTGTGATTCATTCCGAGGCAGCTTGTTTCGTTCCCAAGACTTCTTCTTTCTCGCATAGATCAGCACAAACTCGTGATCTGAGCTAAAAAATTTAGCGTCATTGGCGGGCGAAACTCTGCTTAGCCATGTATTGATTGAAACATTATTCTGGTATCCAAAAATCTCATCCATCAACAACCTCAAACTCGCGACTTCATTGTCATCAATGCTCACAAAGATCGCGCCGTCCTCCGTCAAAAACTGCTTCAAGAGCACCATGCGCGGATACATCATGCAGAGCCATTTGTCATGTCGGCTCAAATCCTCCGCTTCTTTCCCGACGACTTCGCCGAGCCATTTTTTGATCTCCGGTGCCTTCACGTTGTCGTTGTAAACCCAGCCTTCGTTCCCGGTGTTATACGGCGGGTCGATGTAGATGCACTTCACCTTCCCCGCATACTTCGGCAGGAGCGCCTTGAGGGCATGGAGATTATCGCCCTGGACGATCAAGTTCCCGTCGCCGCTCCCCTGTTCCCCGTGATGCGACAATTTCTCATCCGCCTCCAAGAGTCGAAAAGGCACGTCCTTATGATGACGGATCACCGCCTCTTTTCCAATCCAGTTCAGCGTCGGCATGAGAGTTCGTAGGAGAACCTGAGGGAAGCAGAAAACCGCGCCCACCGCCACCGAAAGCTTGCGTTTCAACTCTCCGGATGTCCTAATAAAAGCGTCGTTCCGCGCGTTTAAGGGAAAAGTTCAATTGAACACTCTTAGATTCTGTGCGAAATCCCCTCATGAAAATCTCTGACGTCTTTGGTGATCCTCCCGTCGGGAAGAAGTCGCCGCTTCCCAAACCGGTCTCGACCGGCTGGACGAAGAAGTTCATTGATGAGCTCGCTTCGAAGATGGCGGCGGAAGTCGGGTATCGGTCAGGAGAAGCGCTCGAGCCCATCGTTAACGAGCTCGGGGGGAAAGTCTTTACCGGAACCGTGCCCGAGACTGGCTCGACCGGCTACCTTGAGGTCGAAGAAGGCGGCGAATTTCTCATCGCGCTTTCCCCCATCCCCGGAACCTACCGGAACAACTTCACGATTGCCCATGAGCTGGGTCATTATTTCCTCCACTCAAAGCTCGGGGAAAAACCCCTCTTCGCAACCCGTCAGGCAGGCGACCGCGCCGAGTGGGAAGCGAACTGGTTCGCGGCCGGGTTCTTGATGCCTGCGGAGGAGTTTGTTGAGGAATGGAAAAAGGCGGACGGCTCAATCGGGCGCCTCATCAACCGCTATCAGCTCTCCGGCGGTGCCATCGAAATCCGGAAGAAGACACTCGAAGAGCTGGGTTATCGGTTCGGCTAGCCATTCCGGAATGCGTTTTCCCGAATCCATCTCCCGCAAGGAGTATGAGCAGATCACGCAGCGTTCGCTCCGGCTCTTCCTCAGCGTCGATATCGTGAACTCGACGGCATTGAAGGAAGAGTATCGGGAAAAGGGCCAAAGCTGGCTCGAAATCGCTCACAGCTTCTACACCAAATTCCCGTCGATGCTGGCTTCGGCACTCGATCCAAATCCGAGGATGTTCGTTTCAACGCCCGAGGTGAACCCCTGGAAAGCGATTGGAGATGAACTCGTTTTCGTCGCGCGGATTGAAGTGATGGACGAAATCCCCCGTCTCGTAGACGCTTTTCGTAGCGTATCGAACCGATGGAACCGGGATTACGAAAAGAGCGAAGTCGTCGTCAAGGCAGCGGCATGGCTCGCCGGTTTCCCGGTCGCTAATTCCGTGATCCCCGGTGATGCTCCGGAGCGCTTTGACTTCACGGGCAGCTCCATCGATATCGGCTTCCGCCTTTGCCGCTTTTCTTCCCCGCGTCGTTTTGTCATCTCAGCCGAACTGGCGTATGCGCTGACCACCCTGGAAGCTGAACTGGCAGGGGACCTTCGCTATCTCGGACGCGAGCCAATGAAGGGCGTTCTCCGAGGCCGCAGCTATCCCGTCTTTTGGATCGATATGTTTGCCAGTCCGGATCTTCCCGCTTTTGCAAAAATCGAACTTTTGGAAGAACGCGTCACGGGAGCATCACCGAAGCCGGTCAAGCCTGCGGAAACCCGGGAGTTTCTGCGGGAGTGGATTGCTTCGACTGGTGGCGGGATCAGCCTTCCGTTCCCTCCCGGTAAGGCCGACCCCCGATTTCCCATTCCTGAAAACTACGACGAACAGGAAGCCGCTAAGCTCTCCGAATTTGAACGCGAGTTCCTCTCCGAGAGCGGAATCGAAAGCAACGACGGGACCGATCCTGACGAAGATGTTTTCACAGACTTTACGAACCGACTCAAACCACCTAAAAAAGAACCATGACTCCCAACACCACCGTCTCCATCCACCCTTATTTCAAACCGCACGAGGGCAAGCTCGATGAGTTCATTGCCGGGATGGCCGTTTTTGTCGAGCGCACCTCCAGCGAAGCGGGCGTTCTTTTCTACGACTTCACCGTGAGCAGTGAGGGGATCGTCTTTTGCCGCGAGGCCTACGTCGGTGGCGAGGGAGCACTCGCTCACCTCGGGAATGTCGATGATCTCCTCAAAGCGGCGCTGGAGATTTCTGATCTGATCCGTCTCGAAGTTCACGGTGCGGCAGCGGAGCTGGATAAAATGCGCGAACCGCTCGCAGAGCTTCCGGTAGATTGGTTTGTGTTGGAGACCGGGTTGGTGAAGTAGAAATTCCTTTTCTTTATCCTAATCCTTTTTTCCCGGTTCTTCAGCCGTAGCGGACGGCGTCAGCCTTCCGTCCTCCACGCATTTCGGAAGCTTCACCGCTTCCTCTACACTTCCCAGAAAAAGACGGCTACGGTTGATCGTCTGAATCCACATCGACCCGCGAGGTATTACGCCCTAACAAGTGCGCGGCGACGGGCAAGGTCAGAAACGCGAGGAAGAGCGAGACAAGCGCCTTGATCGCAATTCCCCACTCAGGCAGGCGCAGGACAAAGGCAACAAGGATCAACGCAAAGGCTGCCCCGGACGCTTTCGTCGCGGCGTGCATACGGCTCAGCAAATCCGGAAAGCGGAGCAATCCGAGCCCGGCGATGAGCGCGAAGAAACCTCCGCCAATGAGAAAGAGAGCGCTGATCCAATCAATCATTTTCTTTACTGGAGAGGTGTTTCGGATCGAGGAAGAGAGATACGGCTGAAGTGCCTACAAAAAGAACCAGCCCGGCGACCATGGCGACGTCGAGCCAGAGACCGTCACCCCGCACCCAACCGTGTCCGAGGGCCATGCCGATACCGCAGAGAGCAACGACGTCGGCGGCATTGATCCTGTCCGCCACGGTCGGCCCCCGCCAGATCCTGATAAGGGCACAGACCACTGAGGTGAAAAGACAAAGGGTAAAGATGAGGTAGGCAATCTCGATCATGACTTTCGAGTGATAGAGAGGATGGGCGCTTCAAGGTCGCGGGGAATAGAAATTTTCGCCTCCTCCGCTCCGTCGAGAACGTGGACGGTGAGCGTTTTCCCCGGATCAATTCCGAGTACGAGCGTTCCCGGCGTGAAGGTGATGAGGTTCGCCAGCGTAAGAATTTCGAGAGGCTTCTCGACCTTGGTATCGAGAACGATGATCTCAGGGTTGATCTTCAAATTCGGCGAGAGGACCTGCCTCGCGATCATGATATTGGCCTTCCAGAAATCAACGGTGTAGTTGACGTAGAGCTTCAGGATCGCGACGATTTTTTGAGAAGGGTTCATGACGATCTATTCCTCCGGGGTTTCGACGTAAAGCGGGTTGGATTGGATGAGCTGATCGGCGGCACGGCTCGAGAGCTCAAAGAGTGGCTCGACCATGAAACCAATCGTGATCGTCATCGCCCCGAGCATCGCGATGGGGACGACCTGCATGATTCGATAGCCTTCGATTCCCTTCGGTCGCGGGGTTTCTTTCCAGAAGGCTTCGCCCCAGATTTTAATCATCGAAAAGAGGGTCACGACGCCGACGACGAGGGCGATGCCGGTGTAAAGGTAGGCTTCCTCCCGCAACGCCTCGCGAAGGAGAAGGAACTTCGCGAAGAATCCTGACAAAGGCGGAATTCCTCCGAGAGAGAGCGCGGGAATTAGGAAAAGAAACGCGAGGAGGGGCGACCCTTTGAGGAGACCTCCCAGCTTTTCAAGGCGCTCACTGCGACCGGTCGAAGCGATCGCGCCGGCGGCGAGAAAGAGGTTCGTCTTCACGAGGATATGGTGAACGATATAGAAGATCGCCGCCGCGAAAGCTCCCTGCGTGAAGAGTCCGAGGCCGAGGACAATGTAGCCAATCTGGCTGACAATGTGGAAGGAAAGAATCCGCCGCGTGTGGAACTGGCTCGCGGCACCTAAGACACCTGTCACCATCGTGAGCGCTCCCACGACGAGGAAAAGTGGGCCGGTTACATCTGAGAGGAATCCGAACGCTCCTCCAAAAACGCGGAAGAGTGCGTAGACTCCGACTTTCGTGAGCAAGCCACCAAAGACCGCCGCAGTCGCGAAGCCGGTGTTGGGATAGGCGGGCGGGAGCCAGAAGTAGAGAGGGAAGACCCCGGCCTTAATTCCGAAGGCCATGAGAAAAAGCGCTGCCGTGCTGAGAATAACCGGATCGCCTCCCGCGTTCCCAAGCCCGAGCGCAATTTCGTCGAGATTCAATTGTCCGGTTTTTCCGTATAGCAGCCCGAGGCCACTGAGAAAAAAGAACGACGAGATCATGTTGATGACGACGTATTTAGTCGCACCCTCGAAGACAAACTTTCGCCGACCGAGGACAAGCATCGCGAAGGAGGCCATGAGCATGACCTCGAACCAGACGAAAAGGTTAAAGAGATCGTTCGTGAGGAAGGCTCCGTTAATCCCTGCGAGGAGGAGAAAGAAGAAGGTCCCGTAGCCTTTCCGCCAAATGATCTTACCGATTTCGCTCACTGCGAAAAGAGATCCCGCGAATCCGATCACGGCCGCGACGATCACCATGATCGCCGCAAAAAGATCTACCTTGAAAGAAATCCCGAGTGGTTTTTCCCACCCACCGAAGTCGACCCGAATCGGACCGGGTGCCGCATTAATGATCGAGAAAAGCCAGACCGCTGCCGCGAGGAGCGCCGCCATTCCCGCAGGAAGGAACCATCGCGACGCGGCGGCGTGACGACGGAGCTGCCATGCCACCAACGAGAGCAGCATCGGAATGAGAATGGGGAGTGTGATTGCGACAGGCTCCATCAGGATTCGGTTTGCGCGAGGGCATCAACATCCGCATCGGCGGTGCGGCGGTGGGTTCGTTTCAAAAGGACGAGGCAAAAAGCGAGAACACCAAAGCTGATCACAATCGCGGTGAGGACGAGCGCCTGCGCGAGCGGGTCAGGGTGACCTTCGGCGAGCGCCTTGGCGTCCACTCCGATCACGGCGGTGTCGCCTTTCCCAAGGCCGGCGGCGGTGAAGACGAGCACGTTGGCGGCCTGCGCAAGCAGGGCGAGGCCGATAAGAACCCGGAAGAGACTCCGCTGCAGGAGCATCCGTGCGCCGCAAGCGGCGAGGCATCCGACCATGATTGCGATAAAGACTTCCATCAGTTTGATTCCGTTACAACGTTCTCCCGGGCTGCCTGCCATTCTTCCATCGTTCGGTAGAGCATGAGGACGACGCCGGCGACGACGAGGTAAACGCCGACATCGAAAAACAGCGGTGTTCCCACTTTAATTTTTCCGACGGCGGGAAGGCTGAATTCACCGCCCCAAACCGAGGTGAGGTAGGCGTCCCCCTGCAGGAGCGATGGAAGACCCGAGAGAATCGCGGTAGCCAGCCCGAGCACCATGAGAATCCCGGGCGTCATGCGGTAGAGCTTCAGCGGCATCTCCGTCCGTGCCAAGTGAACGAGAATTGCTCCCATCGCGGCAACAAGCCCTCCAATGAACCCGCCTCCAGGCTCATTGTGCCCCCGCAGGAGCAAGTAAATTGAGAAGACAATCATCGCCGGGGCAATGTATTTCGCAGAGGCCCGCAGGACCGGTGATCGGCCCTGGAATTCGTTGAGGCGAGTTCCGGGTGAGTTCCCGCCGAGCATGGCATAAACGCCGAGAGCGGCGATGAGGAGCACCGTGATTTCGCCCATGGTGTCGAGCGCCCGGAAATCGACGAGGATCACGTTCACGACATTTTTGCCATAGGCTTCGGGAAGACTCTTTGCGGCAAGTTCCATTGCCACGGCATCTGAGATCTGAACATCGAAGGCTTTCATCGTGAGAAGGGTAAAGCCAGCCCCTACTAACACAGCGATAAAAGTCGCCCCGAATCCACCCTTCGTTGAGGTCGCCCTCTCCTTCATTCCCGGGAGACCGTAGATAGCGAGAGAAAAAAGGAGCAGTGTCAGGGTCTCCACAAGAATCTGAGTAATCGCAAGATCGGGTGCTCCGTAGAAGGCAAAGAGCGCCGCAACCGCGAATCCAATGCACCCGAGCAACAGAATCGAAGTCATCCTTCGCTCTGCTTTCACGAGCATGATCGACAACCCGATGAGCAACATCGTGAGGGCAAAGACATCGAAACGAAACGGACCCGTCTCAGGGAAATCAGGAACGTAGCCGGACTTCGTCCATGCTCCCGCGAGCATCGCCATGGCCGTCACGAAAATTACGGCAATGTAAGTCGTGATGTTGCCGGACTGAATCCAACGCGTGATTGCTCCGGCACCTTTGAGGAAACCGGCGAGTCCGGCACGGAAAACCGCGACTCCGCTCCAGCCGAATTTTTCCTTAAGAAGTTCCCCAAGTCTCCAGAGTCGCTCGCGGATGAGGAAGAGCGTCAGCCCGGTCGCAACCGTGAGAACGCTGAGGAGGAGCACGAGATTAAAGCCGTGCCAGAGTTTCAGCTTCACCTGAAAGTCGGTCGCCGAAACTTGCTGCACCATCGCCTCGACCGGCTGGCCGAGGAGTGCACCCGGGAAGAGGCCAAAGACGACACTACCGATCCCGAGCGTGAGCGGACCGACCCAGAAACCGACGCCCTTTGGTTTCGTATTCTTCAGCTCGACGCCGTCTTTCGGCCCGAGGAAAGGAAGGATGCCCACTTTTAAAGCGACCACAACATTGGCGGCATTGGCGACGAATCCACAGATCAGGAGAATCATCCCGATCGGAGGAGTCTCCAACTTGACCTCATAGAGCAGCTCCTTCGCGATAAAGCCGACAAAGGGAGGAAGGCCTGACATCGAAAAGGCGGCCACGACCGCCCCGATTCCGAGAAGCGGGAAAGTGCGGAGGAGGCCCCGAAGTTGCGAGATTTCCCGCGTGCCGGTCGCTTTCTCAATCGAGCCCGCGACCATGAAAAGCGCTCCTTTATACAACGCGTGCACGATGAAAAACAGCATCGCGGCTTTGATCGCGAGAGTGTTCTCCATGCCGAGGAGCATCATCAAGGTGCCGAGCGCACTGACCGTCGAAAACGCGAGGAGCCGCTTCAAGTCCGTCTGCACCATCGCGACGAGCGCTCCCCAGGTCATCGTGACGGCACCGAATCCCATGAGGGAATAATGCCAAAGTGGCGTTTCGCCGAGCACCGGGTGCATGATCGCGATGAGGAAAACCCCGGCTTTCACCATCGTCGCGGAGTGCAGGTAGGCGCTCACCGGAGCCGGGGCGGCCATCGCGCCGGGGAGCCAGAAGTGAAACGGAAACTGCGCCGACTTTGTGATCGCCCCGAGGAGAACACAGATAAAAATCGCAGGATAAAGGGCGTGAGCCTGAATCAGTTCGCGGGACTCGATGAGTTCGGAGAGTACGTAGGTCCCCGCAACTTCTCCCAGAAGAATAACGCCGGCGAGAAAAGCGACCCCGCCACCGGCTGTCACCAAAAGCGCGTCGAGGGCCGATTTTCTCGACTCAAGCTTTTCATGGAAGTGCCCGATGAGCAGGTAACTGGTAATCGAAGTCAACTCCCAGAAAATGAAGAGTACGAGAAGGTTTTCCGTCACCGCGATACCGAGCATGGCACCGGCGAATAGAAAGAGGAAACAGAAGAATCGGCCAATCCGGTCGCTCCCCTTCAAATAAGCGGCCGCATAGAGCACGACGAGGGTGCCAATCCCGGAAACGAGCAGCGCAAGAAGGAGTCCCACTGGAGAAACCCAGACATCCCAGGACAGCCCGATCATTGGCGCCCACGGGATTGAAGTCCTCCAGACCTCGCCTTCCCAAACCGGGCCGGCATTTGCGAGATAAACGAAAAAGCTCAAGGCCGGGACGAGCGCCCAGAACGAGGCCGGAACCTTGCCACGCGCCCCGCTCAAAAACGGGGCGAGCAGAGCCGTTGCGAAGAACGCAAGAATCGGCCACCAGGGCTGAAAAGTATCAAAGGACATGGTCACTGGAGGGGTGAACCCCTTGCCTAAAAAAATTACATTGTAAAGCACGAATTTTGTAACATGCTTTACAAGATACGAATAAAGTGCATACTTTACCGCCGTAACCGGAGATGCCGGAAAAGTCTTCTTTTAATCTTGATATGATTGTCATGAGTGAAACCCCTGAATTTACCGCCAAACATTCGCTCCCCAGCATTGAGCGTCTTCTCACGGAACGACCAAAGTGGGGATTCATGAGCAATCATACCCATGTCCTCGTCTGTCTCCATCTCGATCCCGAAATGCGGCTGTCGGAAATCTCCTACCGGGTCGGTCTTACGCTTCGGATCGTCCAAAAAATTATCAAGGAACTTTCTGAAGAAGGTGTCATCAAGATCGAAAAGATCGGTCGCCGCAATCGTTACGACATCAATCGGGAGTATCGTCTTCGTCATCCCCTCGTGAAACAGCACACGATCGGCGAGCTCATCGAAGTGATCACCCGCGAGGAATAAATTTCTCTGCATGAGCGAATACGACCTGCTGAAATTGCAGGAACAGAAAGGCGTCGCTGCGTGGCGGCTCAATCTCGCGAACTGGATCGAATCTCCTCTCGTTCAGCGGTTTATCCTCATCGCAATTCTCGTCAATGCGGTTTCGCTAGGCCTCTACATTGACCCCACCCTGCTCGAACATCTCGACCCGCTCTGGCGCACGATCGACTGGATCTGCCTCGGCATTTTCGTTATCGAAATCGTGCTGAAACTGATCGTCTACCGCCTCAGCTTCTTCCGGAACGGCTGGAACGTCTTTGATTTCATCGTCGTCGGGATTGCGCTCGTTCCGGGAAATGGCGCGCTCTCGGTCCTGCGAACTCTTCGCGTCTTGCGGGTCCTCCGTGTTCTCACGGTCGTGCCGAGCCTGCGCAAGGTTGTCGCCGCTTTTATCCATGCCATCCCGGGACTGAGCAGCGTCGTTGCGGTCATGGCGATTTTCTTTTATGCCGCTGCCGTGATGGCGGTGGGCTTCTTTGGCGCGACCTTTCCCGACTGGTTCGGGAGCATTGGGAAAAGCCTTTTCACGCTCTTTCAAATCATGACGCTGGAAAGTTGGTCCATGGGTATCGTCCGGCCTGTCATGGAAACGCACCCGGTCGCCTGGGCGTTTTTTGTGCCGTTTATCATTCTCGCGACCTTCACGATTTTGAACCTGTTTATCGGCATCATCGTCTCGACGATGCAGGAGCTCTCAATGCTGCCCGACCCCGACGCGCCGAATCCGGAGACCTACGAAATTCTTTCACGCATTGAAATGGATCTCGCGCAGTTGCGGCAGAAAATCGATCAGCAAAAGTAACGGTCACCCATCGATTCGATAGATGCGCTGGACGAGGATCATCCCCACCGCCATTGCCGGGACGAAGATCAACGCCTCGATACGCAGGGCCCCCAGGTTCGCAATCGCGGGGCCGGGACAGAAGCCGCCTAATCCCCAGCCGATTCCAAAAAGGACCGCCCCGAGAAGCAGATTCGACGAAATCTTTTCTCCAGGATTCGCCGGAAGCTGAAGCGTCCCCCGAAGGAGAAAATAGCCACCCCCGAAGACAAGGAGCGCCCCGCCCATGACAAAGGCGAGCGTCGGGTCCCAAAAACCGAAGATGTCGAGAAACGCGGTCACCTTGACCGGATCGGTCATTCCGGAGAGGGCGAGGCCTGCGCCAAAAAAGGCACCGGCGAGAAAAATGAGGAGGCCGTTTTTCATGAGGTAAGGAGGCGAAAAATCGTGACGGTGAACATTCCGGCGGCCATGAAAACGACCGTCGCGACCATTGAATCGCGCGCTCCCATGCCCATCCCGCAGACGCCGTGCCCACTCGTGCAGCCACCGCCGAGGCGCGTTCCGAAGCCGACGATGATGCCGGCGAGCGCATAGATAAGCCAGTTTCGAGCATCGGGGACGCGGAAAATAGAGGCCGTTTCCGAGATCTGAAATAAGAGAGCCGCTCCCGCGATGAGACCGAGCAAAAAGATGAAACGCCAGCGGGTCTCGTTTTGCTTCGGCTTGAGGAGTCGGCCGAAAACACCGGAGATGCCGGGGATTTTGCCTGTCACGATGAGAGCGAGGAGACTGCCACCACCGATCAGACATCCCCCGAAAAAACCATGAAGATAGTCGGGATTCATAGAGCGAAGCGTATCACAACAATCAGAGCGCTGCCAACAGGGCAAAGTGACACTGGCGTCCTGCCAATGGTTTTCTCAACCCACCGGCGGAGCGCCGGCCTCACGCTTTCATCTCCCGCCATTCCAAAATTTAATATGGCCGAAACCGCATAAAATAAGACTGACTTAATCAAGCCGGAACGGGCTGAGACCGCTACCTTTTCTCCACCATGAAACCCTCCCCTCTTTTCTGGCTCGTCTTTTTCTGCGCTGGCCTTACCTGCTTTCCTGCCGACGCCCGCCCCACTGATGGACCTGTCCGCGTTCTCTTCGTGGGGCACGATGCGGAACTTCACAAGAGCGACCTCTACTTCCCGATGCTGGCAAAAGGCCTTGGCCGCGATGCGATCTACTTTGACTACGTCACCACGACCGAAGCCGCTTTCGGTGACGCGGAATATCTCGACCTCTTCGACGTCGTCCTTCTCTATGCGAACCACAAAGAGATCAATCCCGCCCATTGGCAACACCTGAAATTGTTCATCGAAGACGGCGGTGGATTTGTTCCCGTGCACTGCGCGAGCTGGTGCTTTCAAAATATTCCAGAGTTCGATCAGGTCGTCGGCGGGCGCTTTGCGGAGCACAAGGCCTCGATCTTTCGCCCGAAGACAATCGCGCCCAATCACGCCGCGATCAAAGACGTGCCCGAGTTTGAAGCGTGGGATGAAACTTACAAACACTCGCGACACAATCCCAAGGGCCGCACCGTCTTGCAGGTCCGCGAGGTCGCGGAAAACGATAACATCACCGAGCCGGAACCCTGGACCTGGATTCGCACCCAGGGCGAAGGTCGCGTTTTTTACACCGCCTCCGGACATGACGAGCGCGTCTGGAGCCTCCCCGAATTTCACCAGCTTCTAAAGCGCGGCATTCTCTGGAGCATCGGCGACGCGCGACTCGCCCGCTACGAAGCCTTCCTCGCGCAACGCACTCCCCTCACCTACGAGAAGCGGGACAACATTCCGAACTACGAAAAGCGCCCCGAGCCGCTTCCTTATCAGCACCCGCTCAGCGCAGAAGACTCGATGGAATACACGCGGGTCGCAGCAGACTTCAGTCTCGAACTCTTCGCCGCTGATCCCATGATCGTAAATCCCATCTACCTCACCTGGGATGAACGTGGTCGTCTCTGGATCGCAGAGACGGTCGACTATCCGAATGAGGTGCGCGATGGCACCGGCAACGACACCATCAAAATCCTCGAGGACACCGATGGCGACGGCAAGGCCGACAAAGTGACCGTCTTTGCCGAAGGCCTCAACATCCCGACTTCGCTGACCTTTTGGGACGGTGGCATCATCGTGGCCCAGGCCCCCGACTTTCTGTATTTGAAAGACGAAGACGGCGACGACAAAGCCGACCGGAAAGAAGTGCTCTTCACCGGTTGGGGCATCCGCGACACCCACGCGGGGCCCTCCAATCTCCGCTACGGACTCGACAACTGGATCTATGGCGCGGTCGGCTACTCGGGATTCGAAGGCACCGTCGGTGGAAAAGATCACAAGTTTGGTTCCGGAATTTTTCGTTTCCGTCCCGACGGGTCGAAAATAGAGTTTCTCTATCAATTCAATAACAACACCTGGGGACTTGGCTTCAATGAGGCCGGCGACGTCTTCGGCTCCACCGCGAACAACAATC